>Ga0102953_1000739_pt1 | contig 21605 bp, 15 predicted proteins | sample SalPon2A_C_D2_MG_FD_78509 | JGI IMG/M metagenome (GOLD analysis project Ga0102953, IMG submission 78509) | Soil microbial communities from South San Francisco under conditions of wetland restoration - Salt Pond MetaG R2A_C_D2_MG | ecosystem: Environmental > Terrestrial > Soil > Wetlands | place... | reverse complement strand
CATTGGGAATGGAAGCGTCGGGACCATCGGCCACGCCTTTGTGGCAGTCTGTACACTGCATTCCATTTTTCAAATGAACTTTGTGGGTGAAGGCGATTGGCTGCTCGACGTGCGTCGGGTAATCATCAAAATAATCCTTTGCAGCAGACAGCAAGTTGGGGTGGGCGGTGGTGAATTGTCCCGAAGTTACATAAGAGGGATGTTTGGCCTGAGGCTGATTCCCGCCCGAGCACGAAGCAAAAGCAGCCATAACTCCGGCCATAGCCAAGATTAATGGAACTCTATTCCAGCCCCTGAAAGTTACCTTGACGAGCAATCGGTCCATCCTTTAAGTGTCGCTCAACCTGAGACTCGCCCTCTTCCTGGGGGTTGCCAACTGTTCCCGGACCCGCGCCGGAGACGCTCACTCGCGAACCCGAACAGGCCATCGATTTTCACCCTTCCCCACAGGGCTCACCCACTGTTCCGCCTGTACGCTGCAATCCTTATGCAGATCCCACCGGACTCATCCTGCCCCCCAAATGTGCGTACCAGATCAAAGGCGAGACTAGACTTATAACTCACCGGTTCAGGATTGTAAAGTCAAGGTTGTAGGCAAGAGGTAGGGTACCCGCCTGGGCCAAAGTAGAACGAGCCCGGAATCCAATGGTTCCGGAAACAATTGGTGCAAGGGACTACTCAAATTAACCTTTGATGCCACCCCTAAACTTGAGCTGACGTTCGAACTGTATTCACAGAGGGTGTTTTGGCCAGATGTGGCGCTCAGTGAGTCTCCAGAATGATAAATGCAGAAGAGGCCATGTACTTCAGCAATCGTGCAGCTCACGGACTATCTCTCACGCCCACTTGGCGATGGGTGCCCAAGGTTATTGTGTTCCGACCTGTCATTTGCTAGTATTTCGGCGCACTCAAATCCACTCAGCGGGGGACGCAATGGCGTTGCGAACGCGTGTCATTTTTCTTCTTATCTTTTCAACAAGTCTGTTTTTCATTTCCTGTGGCCCGGGAACGGGTTCCCATGGCCTCAAGGCCTGGTACGTGGATTCACTGATCAAGGTTTTTCCGGGCGATGCCGTGGGCTCGAGCCAGTTGGCCCCGGCACAATTTGAGGCAGCCCGCAACCAGCACGTCAACATCCAGGTCGCGCTTCGCTCGACGAAGCCGTTCTCTGCGATCACGGCGCGAATGGAAGCGCCGAAGGACGGAAGCGGCCACACCATCGCACCTTCGAATGCCAGCATTCGCCAGGTGGGCTACGTGGTGGTGGGTTCTCACACACCGGGATCGCCCGCCGATGAGCTGATCGGCACAGCGCCGGGCTGGTATCCTGATGCGCTGCTCGCGCTTCCGCTCAAAATGAAAGCGAACCGCACACGCTCCATCTGGCTTGAGATCCACGTGCCGATGAATACCCCGCCGGGCGACTACCAGGGCGCCGTTGACATCAACGCCGACCAGCAGGCGCTGGCGCGCCTTCCTTTTCATCTGAAGGTTGTAGCCGCTACCGTTCCTGAAAAAGAGACTCTCAACGTCACCAACTGGTTCTCACTCGGCGACCAGAAATCACAACAGTTCTTTGGCGTGGCGGAGTTTTCAGACGGCTGGTGGAAGCTGGTGGACAACGTCGCGCACGTGTTTGCAGCTCACCGCCAGAACGTCATCTTCACTCCTCTGATGGAATTGATACAACCGAAAATTAAGGGTGGCAGGCTGCATTACGACTTCAGCAACTTTGACCGCTGGGTGGAAACTTTCAAGTCAGCGGGCGCCATGAAATACATCGAAGGAAGCCACCTGCTGACGCGGCCCTACTACACGGCGCCGCTGGGCGTGCAGGTTTTCGAACGCCAGGGGAATAAGGTTGTCACCAAGACCCTGCCGCCCGATTCACCGGAGGTCCGCCGCTTCCTGACCGGCTTTCTCACGGCCCTCGACAAGCACCTTGAGAGCAAGAGCTGGAAAGGGATTTACCTGCAACACGTGCTGGACGAGGCCCACGGTAAGGAGATTCCTTATTACGGCAAAATCGCCACACTGGTTCGGCGCTACCTGCCCGGAGTGCAGACCATCGACGCCATCGACGCCCAGCATATTCCGGAGATCGAACGGAAATATTGCGACATCTGGGTTCCCCAGCTTGGAAAATTTGACAACGCCGTGAACCTGCTGGAACAGAGAATCCAGAGCGGCCATCCCGTCTGGTATTACACCTGCCTATACCCACAGGGGAGATACATCAACCGCCTGATGGACTTCCCGCTGATCAAGACGCGGCTGCTGCCCTGGCTCGATTTCCGCTACAATTTCACGGGATTTCTGCACTGGGGAGGGAATACGTGGACTCCCAAGCCAATGCTTGATACTCAGCCTGTGATCGACAACAATACCGAGCTTCTACCCTCCGGCGACGCGTTTATCTATTATCCTGACCGGAAAAACCTGACGTTCGACAGCTCCATCCGCATGGAAACCTTCCTGGCCGGGATTGAAGATTACGAGTTGCTGCACCAGCTGAAGGCTTCGAATTCTGCTGAAGCCGAAAGCCTGGGAAAGAACGCCATCAGCTCATTTACGGATTATGTTCGGAAAGTGGCGGCCTTCCGGAAGATCGAGTCCAAACTCCTGGCTGATGCCTCCAGGCAATAGCTGGCCGGAGAAAGGGCGGGCCATTCCACCGGCGTCCTGTTCACCCGCGGCGGGCCACCGCGGCGGCATCAAAAGTTCCTATGCTAATGGGCTCGCCCAGCCTGGACATAGTGGCGGGTTGTATTCAACCTTGACAGCCGGGCTTCTATAAAGTGTTGGTAGAAACTGAGCTTCGCCTTCAAACGGAAGAAAGCGAAGACAGCTCCCGCACCAAAACCTGATACGAAGGCCGCTGCCAGACTGCTCCACAAGTTCAAGATGTTCTTGCCTTCCTTAGTTCCCAGTAGGTTCGCAGGGGGGGAGAATCCAGGCTCGCATTCAAACTCCTGGTTTCAGGGCCGGTCATTCTCGTTCCGGCCCTCCCTGGATTCACCCGAGCAAACCACGGGAAAGCTTCACTCCAAACCCTTTATCCCGCACGTCGTTCTGCGAATCAAATTCATGGAGCCTGAACTTTTCCATCCCGCGCGAACGAATGTCCGGTGAAAACGCGCTGGATTTCAACAACGAGGTCCTGGTAGAGACGGTCTTTTGACACAAACCCATCTGCACCAGTCTCTCTGCACTCGTTCCGGACTTCTTCACCATGGATAAATGTGATCACAATAATCCGGACATCTTCCATGAAGCCACGAATCAGCCGAATAGCGCTCAGCCCGTCGAGCTTCGGCATTTGCAAATCCATCAGGATCAGGTCAGGATGCAGGTCGTCGGCTTGGGCAACCCCATCTTCGCCGTTTTCGGCAACGCCCACAATTTCAAGACTCCCTCGGTTTTTCAGCAGCAACCGGATGGCGCCCGCGGCAATCGGTGAGTCGTCTATCACCAGGGTTCGGATACTTCTCCGGCTCTTGCTCGTCTTGGAAATCCTTTTTGCACCTGAGTATCTCAAACCAATCCCCTTGCTTTCAATAACCTCTACACTGCCAAGGTTCCCGAAGAACGTCTACAACTCCCGCAGTGAATGTTCCGTGAGTGCCGCGCAGGGTCGGTAAAACCGAGATTCTTTCAGTGCCCGGCAAACAGCCACGGGCTGCCGTAAGCCGGGCACCGCTTCCTCCTCCGCGCTATTGCGAAATAACCATCTGTGATGAGTCGCTCAAAGTCATTTTGTAGCTGGCCAACACAGGGGTCATAAACCGGAAGTTGTCGCTCACCTGGACGTGGACGGTACTGCCGGGACTGTCATTGGGACTCCAGGTTGCAGAAACGCTAAGCTGGTTAGGATCGATGCCCTCGGGCGTAATCGACTTCACATAGCTTGCAATATCAGCAGCCGTCACCGGGTCTGTACTGTCGGATCCCCGCACAATGGCGTACCGCGTGGCTTCGCAGGCCGCGTTGCTCACAAAGTGGTAAGTGTAGAGAGCTCGTCCAAAATCCATCACGCCAAACACGAACATGAAAAACATTACGATGACCAGGCCAAATTCCAGAATCGCACTCCCGACTTCATTCAGCCTTGGTTTACGATCTTGCCCAATTTCATTCACTTTCATAACCATCCCCTCCTGTGATCATCACTCGTGATTAATTCAGTTTTATTGAGAACGGCCCGTCCCCACGGACCGCCCACAATCGTCTTTCTCTGCTACTGGCTTACCCTCATGATCTTTTCTCCCCTGACCGTGAACGATTTCGGGAAACCGGGATAAGAAATCATGGTGGGCATTACAACCTGGGTGTCCACCTTCACGTACTCAATGATGCGGCTGCCCGAGCAGTCTGTGCCCTGGCAGGTTGAGCTCGATCCGTCGGCACAAGTGCAATAGTGACTGGGCGTCACATTCATGTTTGTGAGGCTGGGCGCATCGTTTTCGGCAGCCTGAATGATCTGAGCGTCACTTGAGGCTGTCACTCTGTTCTGGGCGGCGTACTGCACTCCCGCCCGGGCGGCATGGCTCACCATAATCGATTCGTTCGCATACCGCCCGATTTCCGCGATGCCAACCAGCAGTCCAAGGGCCACCGGAAGAATGACGGCCATTTCGATGATGGCCTGGCCGGATTCCGATTTAATCCCCAGCCGGCGTCCGAAAGTGAAGTTCAGAAAACGTAATCCTGATTTGATTTTGTTCCTCATTGCCAGTCTCCCCCTCCGTTGTTGTTTACTCTGAAAGAATTGCGCTGTGGATTGGTGACGCCCCGTTGGGCAACACCTGGTAGGTATCCTGAATAATGGTGGTGTTGGCGATCTTCACCGTGTCGGCAATCAGAATGGTGTAAAGCGAGTCCACGCTGCTACCAGCATAAGTGAGGTTCGTGGTCGGAAAGTAGAGCGTCCCTTCAATGGCCGTGCCGCTGCCGCCTGCGATATTGCTGTCAGCACCAGAGGAACCAACCGGAATCGACCGGTCCTGGAAAAACAGAATGGACGCGTACTGCCCTGATGTGGGAGCGATCAACTGGCTGTTGGACCCGCCTGTGATCGAGACTCCCTTGAAAGAACTCACGCTGGGAGCCGTGATGTAAAAAGTGACTCCGTTGGCATGGACATTGGCGCCTCCGCTAATGTTCATGCCACCCCCGTTAATAATGTATGTTCCCGGGCTGAAGGTGACATCTGTGGAACCCCCGCTAATGCTAAGTCCACTGCAATAGACCCCGGGGTAGATCGTGGTCGTGCCACCGGTGATGGATGTGCTCGTGTGGTCACAAGGCCCCACTGTGGGCGGCGCCAGGTAAGCCAGCGGGTCCGAGAACGCGGCGATCCCGCTGACCGGCGTGGGGGCCGGCGGGCAGGAGGAATTGGTCTTGAAGTCTCCGACCACTCCGATGTACTTCGCAGAGAGGCAACCTCCGCCATTGGTCACCAGAGCCGCCTTGGAATCATTTGAATTGTCCAGAATGCCGCAATGGGCGGTCAGATTGGCATTCCCGTTGACGACAAACGCGCTGGATTGGCTGGGGTCCAGCGCATAGATGCAGCCGCCGGAAATGCCCGAGTAAGCCACGGAGCGCGTGCTGACCATCTCGGAATTAACCCCCAGCAGCTTCATGAAAAACGTCGGCTGCCGCTGGGAAAGGAGCACTTCCACATATTTCGCGTTGCCCTGGTTCGGGCCGCTTGTCGGCGGGTTGTGAACCGTAATGCTGGTTCCGTTCACCCCGTTTGTAAATCCATTGGTCGAGGCATCAGCATCGGCTGCGGCTGTCACATCTCCATAGCCCACCTCAGCCGCGCCAGCCAGCGCAGCACTGTCGGTGGCCGCCTGCATTTGCCTTTTCATGTAGCGGAGATAACCCATGTCGATGCCCAGTCCGGCAAAGCCGCACAGGACAACCATTGAAAGCGCCATCAGAAGCAGAGCCTGGCCTGCCTCGCTCTTGTATCGTCTCATATCCCCCTCCCAGGGTGTTTTCCTGATTCGGTCCCTGATGTCTAGCATCTGTCTTCGCAGATGTCTCACCACCTCGGGACAGTCCCAATTTAGGGCAAAGGGAAAAAGAAGAAAATCGGCAGGATTCTGTAGATGGCTGGGAAATGTTGTGTAGTTGACTTAGGGTTAATAATCAGATGCTTAATCAGGCCGCCAACTTGCGGGAACTGCGCCAGCGGTCAGGGCTCAATCATCTTGTTGCGGATGGCGTAGCGAACAATGTCTGCCAGAGAGTGCAAGTTGAGCTTGCGCATCAGGTTGGCGCGGTGCGTGTCCGCTGTTTTCACGCTGATGTCAAGCGCCGTGGCGATCTCCTTACTGGTCTTCCCTTCGGCCAGCAGCTGGACAATTTGCCGCTCGCGCGAAGTCAGCCGGTCTCCTACGGCAATTTCGGCCTTAGCAGGCGCCTGCCCATGCCGGAATCCTTCCAGGACCATCTCGGCCACCTTTGAGGTAAAGAACGGCCGGCCCTCGCTGAGGAAGCGGACGGCATTCACCAGGTCGCGCCGGGCGTCCGTCTTCAGCACATAACCTCGTGCCCCAGCTGCAAGCACTTCTCGCACCAGTTCGTCGCTCTCATGCATGGTCAGAATCAGGACCTGGGTTCCCGGAAGCTGTTTCAGAATCTGTTTGGCCGCCTCCAAACCATTCAACTCAGGCATGGTAATGTCCAGCAGCGCGATGTCCGGCTTGGTTTCAAGCGCCCGGCTCACGGCGTCCGCCCCATTTTGGGCTTCAGCAACAATGGTCCATTCGGCCTGGGACTCAACTATCGTCCGCACGCCCTGGCGTACCACTTCATGATCGTCGGCAATCAGAATTTTCAAGGGTCTTGTCATCTGTTTCATCAACAGGCACACTGGCCGTTACAGAGGTTCCATTGCCACCCGAGGAAATACTCAGCCTTCCCCCAAGCTGTTGGAGCCGCTGCTTCATTCCGGCAATCCCAACGCCCAGTACGGCGCCTTCCCGTCTTACTTTTTCCAGAGTCTGCTCATCCATTCCATGCCCGTCGTCAGAAATCTCCAGGGTCACATCTTTTTCCGTCCGCTGCATGCAGATCGTTGCACGGGAGCCTCCCGAGTGGCGGTGAATATTCGTGAGCGATTCCTGCACAATGCGGAACAAGGCCAACTCAGTGTCATTCCCCAGTCGTTCCCTACCCTCCGGCAAATTCAATTCCACCTGCACCCCGGACCGCTTGCTGTAGCCCTCAACATACCATCGCAAGGCCGATTGCAACCCGCTGGCATCCAGCAGCGGGGGGTGGAGCAGATAGGAAAACGTCCGGATTTCCCGGACCGATTCTTCCGTGATCTTCAGCGCCTCTTCCAGCGTACTGGCGGCCTCCGAATCAAGCTGAAGAGAGTCCTTCAACAGGGAAAGGTTGATGATCGCCGCAGCGAGCGCTTGTATAACGCTGTCATGCAGCTCCCGGGCCATGTTTCGCCGTTCCTCGTCCTGCACTCTCAGTAGACGGGCCGACAGCTCTTTCAGCTCTTTTTCAACCTGCTTCCGGTCCCTGATATCGTGGGCAATAGCGGAAATGCCGGTGATGTGGCCCGTGGGATCCTTGACGGCAGAAACGGTCACTGAAACGTCCACGAGGCTTCCATCTTTGCACTGTCGCACCGTTTCAAAAGGTTTGACGACCTCTCCCTGTCTCAGTCTATCCAGGACTTCCTCCGGTTCGCCCCGCCGGTCTTCCGGTGTAATGATGGAGATGTGCTGGCCCGCAACCTCTCCGGCTGAATAGCCAAACAACTGCTCGGCGCCGCGGTTCCAGCTTGTGATGTATCCCCCCTGGGTTGACCCATAGATGGCGTCCTGCGAGGATTCAACAATGGCTGCAAGCTTGGCAACTGAAGCCATGGCCCTCTTGTTCTCCGTCACGTCGAGCGCAATGCCGATGACGCCAGCGATTTCATCAAATGCGTTGCGAAGCGGTTGGACGTTCACAGAAAAAATCTTTCCTGCCAGGTTATATTCGTAAGAGCGATGCTGGCCTTTCAGCGCGGCGACGTGGGCGACAAGGGGAGGCGACAGTTCTTCCGGATTATCAAGAAACTCCTGCAGCGACTTGCCGACAAGTTCTTCAGGGCGAAGCAGGGCGGGACTCAGGACTGCGCCCGAGGCGGACAGTACGTGGAGATCCTTGTCGGTCGTCCAGACTGCAGCCGGGATCTGATCGAAGATCAGGCGCAATTGCTTCTCGCTCGCCTGCAGTTTCTCTTCGGCAAGCTTGCGGTCAGAAATGTCCGTGGCAATAATGCAGAGCCTCCGCAGGCCGTCTGTCTCCATCGGCCGGGCGGAGAGTTGTACAGGAACCACTGTACCGTTCGCGCATCGCACCTCACATTCACTCCGGTACCCGGCGGCGCCCGGTTCTTCCTGAAGCCCTTCCGGAAAAGGGCAGTCCTCCTGCGAAACAAACTGGTGAAACGACGACCCGATCACCCTCTCCAGAGGCATGCCCACCATGTCTGCAAAGCGCCGGTTACTGTAGACAATGGTTGCGTCCCCGGCAACCACCGCAGCGCCTTCATTCATCGTTTCCACAAACACGCGATAGGGCTGCGCGCCGCCTCGCAGCGTAAAGATCTGGTCTCCTGCTTTTCCCGGAACCACCAGCGCGTCCGCGCCTCCGGTTCGGATGGTTTCGAGAGTTTGCTGGAGACTCTGGACCTGCGACTTCAGGTGGGCAATTTCCTGGAGATGTCTTTCTGGCTTTCCGGATGACTTTCTGGTCTTGCCGGCGTTCAAACTCATCCCCTTCTGAGGGTCCAGCGTGGGGCGAACAGGCGCTTCACGCCCCAAATCCCTGTTGTCTTACCGAGGGGAAGAGAGCCCAGGTGCACGCGGCAGGCACACTATTCACTTGGGCAGGTCAAGCCGAATAACACTGCATATAAACTTCAAATAATTCCAATAATGCATTCCGGATGTTTCTCCCAGGATACATTAAAATCCAGCTGTCGCCTACGCCGCGTGCTGGATGAGGTCCGTTATTTCGCGATCACTGACCCGGTCGAAACACAAACAGGCCTGGACAACATCCCCCGTCCCAAAATTCACAGATAATCCTCGGCGCCCCTATCGGCTCCGGCCCTCCTGGAGCCTATCATCGGTGCCCAACCTGACCGGCTGGTCCGATAACACTTAAAGATTACCAACAAGTCAATATTCTCAGTCTTATACTGATCAGTCAAGTATATATTTTTGAACATTCCCCTCTCTTTTAAGTGTCACGACACCTTTTGCAAGTGGGCGGGGATTTGGTGAACATAAAAAAAGCCCTCCCGTGTGGCAACTCGGTCACATCGGAGGGCAAATCAGCAGTCGTTCGTCCAGCCAGGGCTCAGCTCTGTCGGCGGGCCCGGTGGAAAGCAAGTCGGTTCCGTAAACGGGTGGGGCTGCCGCTCACGGGCCGGGTATCACCGGAGAGACCTGGCGGCTGGCGCGGGCTAAGGCAATTGCGGAAACACCTCCACCTGCAGACCCGGCAGCGATCCCCAGACCCACGGGTGACCTGCGTCCGAAAACGTGTCTCAGGTGGGCGCGGCCGGGCGAACCGGGCGTCGGGCTGCGGCCCGCGGTTGCGGCCACCGTCAGCGTGCGGCCCTTTTCAACTTCCGTTGTGGCACCGTCTTTTTCCACTCTCAGGCTCCCGTCTCTGGCGGTCACCACCAGCAGGCCGTTTGCCAGTACGAGATCGCCCAACGTACCCGGCCCACCGGCAGGCGCCACCGTCACACTGCCGGCCGTCACCCGCAATCTGCTGCCGTCCGGCGGGTGGTAAAGCGAAAGACGGCCACGGTCCATTCGAACCGTCAGCTTGTCTGATTCACGCAGAAAAACAGCCGCCGAATCCCGGCCCAGGATCATGCGGTTACCACGGTTCAGCGTCACCATCGCAAGCCCGTCCTTCACCGTAATCTTGTCGCCATTCAGAAGCGCCGTGTGGGCCAGCGGCGCATGGCCGTCCAGCGTGGCGTTCCGGCTTCCCACCAGCGACCCGACAGCTTCAGGGCTGCCGGCCGCCGCGGTGGTTGCCAGCACCACAATCCATGTGAACCCCCATAAGCAACGAAATAACATTTTTCGGGTCATATTCTCACCGCTGGAAGAACTAGAAAATCAAGGAGAACACGCGTGACAATCGTGCCGAAATATGTCGCCATAGATTTCCTGAATCAAGGGAAAGCCCGGCGGGCGGCGTAGCTGCGGGGGACGGCTTTCGAGTTGCAGAAGCAAGGCCCTCAACCAATTCCGCGTAATCAGCCATCAGGCTGTCACGCGAAAAGCTCTCACGGGCCGAACGCTTTCCCCTCCGGCCCATCTCGCGGCGCGAGGCAGGCGCACTCCTGAGCTTTTCCACCGCCCGGGCCAGCGCCGCCCCGTTAGAAGGCTCCACAGGAAGTCCGCACCGGGCCCGAGCCACCAGCCGGGCGGCCTCGCCTCCCACCGAGCAGAGGATGGGCTTCCCGGCCGCCATGTATTCATAAAGTTTCGAGGGAATGGTAATTTCAAAAAGCGGATCGCGGCGCAGGATCAAAAGAAGTGCGTCGCACGAAGCCAGAATGGGAGCAATGTGCTCACGCGGCACGCCATCGAGAAACTCCACATTCTCAAGCCCCCGGATGCGGGCCAGCTTCTGGAGCCGAGCCTTGTCCGTACCCTCGCCGACAAGGAGAAATTTCACCGGGCTCGCGCGCAGCGCGTCCGTAGCATCGAGAAGCGTCGCGAGTCCCTGTGCCAGCCCGATGTTCCCCGCGTATCCCACCACAAATTTCCCGTCCGGATGATGGCTCTTTCTAGATTGTCGGCCGGCCACCCGGGTACTGAACGCCTGCCAGTCCACGCCGTTATGAATCACAGCCACCCGCGCCGGCTCCATTCCCAGTTGAATGAGATAGCGCCTGAAGCCTTCAGTGATGCCCACAATCAGGGCGCAGCGGCGGTAGAAGAAGCGCTCCAGCCGGCGAAGCAGGCGAAGGGCCAGGCAGGGCCGCATCACGCCCACCGCCAGGGCGGAATCCGGCCAGATGTCCTGCAGGTCAAACACCAGCGGAACGCGGCGCATCCAGTGCGCCGGCAGGGCGGCCAGCCCCGTCGGCAAGGGAGAAACGGCCAGAATCACGTCTGGCGCCGGCTGCCGCAATCCCGCCCAGGCCGCGGAAATTGCAAAGGTGGCGTAGGTCAACAGCCGATGGAGCGTTCGGGTATTCTCCGAACGGAAGACGGGAATCCGCAAAACGCTGTATCCGGCGGCGACGATTTCCCTGCGGGGCGCCCGCTCGCAGAACGGCCGGCCCAGGCTGGAGGGGTGATTGGGTACGCCCGTGAGGACGGTCACATGGTGCCCGCGTCCCGCCAGACTTTCCGCCAGGTCCAGCGCCCGCCGGCCCGTCGCGGCGGTTTCCGGCGCGAAGTGCTGCGTAAAGATCAGGATTCTCATGGTAATCGGCGGACTCTGCGGTTTCAGGTGAATCTGCGGATGCAGCTTCTGCTATGCCACCAGCACAGGACTTTTCTTCTTCAAGGGCTTTTTCACATCGTAGTATTGCCTCATCCATTCCAGGGTAAGCGGCAGCCCTTCCGCCAGCGTCACCTTCGGCTGGTGCCCCAGGTCCCTGACAGCCTTGCGCATGTCGAGTCTCTTGTTCCGGGTGGTATAAGGTTCCGAGTCCAGGTAAGTCACCTGGCTGTCGTCTTTGCCGAGAGTTTCCAGGATGATGTCGGAAACGGTCTTGATGTCGTGATACTCCGCGGAGCCAATGTTGTAAGCTTCGCCGGGAATAAAGTTGTCCACGATGTTGGCCAGCGTGCAGGCCGCGTCGGTGATGTAGGTGGAACTGCGGTGGTGGTTCCGATAAACAGTGTAGGGAAGATCGTGCAGCGCGCGGTAACAGAACAGGCAGTTCACGCTGCGATAGTCGCTGTACTTTTCGCCCGGCCCGTAAAGATTAAACAGCCGCACCCGAACGCTTTCCGTTCCGAACATTCTGGCGGAGTTCTGCACCTGCATTTCGCCCACCCACTTGGTGATGGCATAGTCATTGAGCTGGCGAACCTCAAACCGGTCCATCACGTCTTCGCTCATCAAGCCGTCCCAGTCGCCGTAAACTTCAGAGCTCGAAAAATAGACGAGCCGAAAGCCATACTTCTCCTGCATCCTGAGAATGTTTTTGGTGCCCACGGCGTTGCTGCTCCAGAGATTTTCATAAAAGTCTTCGCCGTTCCAGCGGCCAAACTCTCCCGCCAGGTGATAGACGTAATCAAAAGGATGACCGGCAAAAACACGTTCCAACTGCCGGAATTGAGAGACATCGCAGCGGATGGATTGCTGGTCGTGATGATGGTTGAGGTCCGAGACCCAGACTTCGTGCCCGCGCCCGCGCAGCTCCTCCACCAGATAACTCCCCACGGTCCCCAGACCGCCGGTTGCAAGAATCTTCATGATCCCCCCTCCTGGATTCACATCTTGTTGTCAGTTGATTTAAGAATTGTTAGATAAAGCCATGGCCCGGCATTTCAGACGGGCCATTCAGATGCCCGCATGAACGGAAATCAAGCTATAAAACCCTGTGGCGAAAACTGCCGTTCGGGCCGGCGATTGAATCGGAAGCGTGCAAGCTGTACTGTTCCTGCGCCGGGCCGTTCGAACCGGCAAGGGATTTGGCTCCCGGCAGCCCGAAAAGATGATGCGCGTTTTGTCGGCCCTGGCAGCGCCGCTCCAGAATCCTGGCACTGATCAGAAACGGGTACCAGAAGCTCCAGAGCACGTGGTAGACGAGCCCGGCACGCCCGTCGAGGAAACCGAGACGGAGAATGTAATTCCGAAAGAAAAACAGACATGGCCTCAGCAGTAGCGGCATACGGTTCCAGACCTTCAGTTTGATCCAGCGCTTCCTTTCCGCCTGGCTGCCCCGAAATCGAAAGCCGATGGACGAGTCGTATCCGCCGGCCAGCGTCTCCTGAAAAAACTCTTCGGTCTCCAGGCCCGCATAACGGTTGTGTTTGGCCACCCAGTCTGAGAGCGGTTTCCGGTCATCGTGGTCAAACGGCTGTTGAAGGTAACCCGCCGCCCCATCCAGAATCGCGTGCTCGTTCATGGGGCGCTCCTCAAACCGAACCCGCTGCCGCCTGAACAGCCGTAGCACCCAGGTAGGATAAAGCCCTCCGTGCTTCAGCCAGCGTCCCAGGAAAATATGGCGAAATTTAAGATAAAATCCCGCGTGGCCATTCGCCGGGTCACAGACCACGCGGGCAATTTCAGCGGCCAGCTCCGCGGTGACACGCTCGTCGGCGTCGAGCATCAGCACCCAGCCATACGAAAACGGCAGGTGATCGAGCGCCCAGTTGCGCTGCGCGCCGTAACCCTCGAAGGGGTGCAAAAAGACTTTGGCGCCCAGCCGTTCGGCAATCTCCGCGGTGCGGTCGGTGCTGAGTGAATCCACTACAAACACTTCATCCGCCCAGTCCACGCTTTTGAGACACGCGGCGATATTGGCTTCCTCGTTGTGGGTCTGCACCAGCACGTTGACGGGCGCTTTCAGTACATTCACGTCCGACACGGAGAGAGCCGCGCTGTTGTAGCCTTGCCATGTGCCCGTTCGGCGGCAGCCCGCCGCTTGCAGCATTCGCCGGGCATGCGCGCTCCACCGAAATCGGGCGGAAGCTTTCTGGCGCCCCCTGACCCCGAGGCGCCGGCGGAGATTGTTGTCCGCAGCCAGGCTCCGCAGCCGGTGCACCAGCTCTTCGCCGCTGAGCGGGTTGAAATAGACCGCAGCCCGCCCGCACACTTCGCGGTTCACCGGCGTGTCCGCCGCCACGATCGGCAGCCCGTAAGACATAGCCTCGGCCATGGGAAATCCAAACGTCTCTGCCAGTGACGGGAACACAAAGATGTCCGAAGCCTTGTAAAGATCCGCAACTTCATCAGGGCTTAAAGGGCCGGCAAACTCAACCCATGGCGCAATGCCGGGCCGGCGCACCAGCTTGATGTCTTCCCGGTGAGTAACGGTCCACTCCGCTCCGGGCCAGGCAGGATCGGCAGTGCTGGTCAGTTTGAACTTTGTGCCGGCGCCGGCGTTCAGAATCTCCAGTGCCTTCAGCAGCGTCGTGAGGTTTTTGTGTTCGCTGTAGAGCGAAACGTAGAGCAACCGGACAGGCCGGTTCCCCGCTCCATCGGCGCATCGCGGGGTCTCATCCCGCGCCTTTCCAGCCGACTCCGGCGCCGCAACGCCGTACAGATTCACAACCGCCGCCTTCAACTTCACAGAGCCGCGCAACTCATTCAACATGGCCTCTGTGGGCGTCATCACCACGTCGGCGGTCCTGGCGCTGAGGACAATCAGCCATCGCCGCAGCATAAACGCCAGGCGGTATCCCAGCCGATGCTTCGGCAGGAACATTTCCCGGTATATGCGGGAAAAATAGAGCGCATTCCTCACCAGCAGAATCTGCCGCACGGGACAGTAAAACATGGCGAAGTTCGCGGTGGAGTAAAGCGCGGCTGCCTTCTGTTTTTTCAGGAAACGCAGCAGCGTCACCTGCTCCCACCACAACCGTCTCAGCAGTCCGGCGCTGCCGATTCGCGTGGGAAACACCCGAACGTGCTCATCAAATCCCGCCAGCTTTGGGGCGGTTTCCGGCGGCAGGAAAACCAGAAACTCATCCTCACCATCCTCAGCAGACAACTGCCGCAGGAGGTTTGCGGCGTAGCTCACCGCTCCACCCATCTTTGCCGAAGCTGCGTTAATGACGATTTTCATCCTGCTCTGCGGGCAAACACGTATCCACTGGATTCGGCCAGGCTGCTGACCACGGCCTGGTGATTGTCAACCAGCCACACCCGGAAGCCGTGGTTCTCCAGCCGGGTGCAAAGACTGTTGGCATCGCCAAACCTGCAATGGACTTCCATGGCGACCTTGCGCACCATTTTGAGCCAGTCGCAATCGCCATCGAACAGGCCGAATTCAGATCCCTCAATATCAACCTTGAGAAAATCCACGCGTGCCACCTGATGCCGGCCGAGGATTTCCGGAAGGGAACGGACAGGCGCCTCCCTGCCCCAGTGTGAGCAGTTCTTTCTTTCCGCCGGATCGCTCAATTTGCCTGTGGTTGAGCCGATCAATCCAAACTCCACCAACGCGTTGTCCATACAATTGTTTCTCAGCAGGTTCTGCCGGATATGCGGAAGGAATTCGCTCTGCGCCTCGACGGCGATCACTTTCTTGCCGCGGCACGCCGCCATGGTGGTAAAAACACCGACGTTGGCGCCCAGGTCTACGCAAACATCGTCGTGTCCGATGCCAAAGCCCGGCAACGCAAAATACACTCCGCGACAATAGATCTCGCGCGCGCCGGAGAAATAGTTACCATCCAGCTCCACCGTTGTACCGTCGAACGGCGTGAACCGGCACCTCCTGCCGCTCATGGCTGCGTCAACACAGGCCAGACTCCTGGTTCGAAGAACTTCAGGAAGGGATCCTATCGCGCTGGAGGCATAAGCCAGAAAAGTCCCTGAATCAGAATGGCTCCAGACGTGGTACAGCTCTTTCAAAAAACTGCGTACCCCCGCCATGGGCCGGACGCGCAATCGATAAGGCATCAGCAGCGCATCCAGGCTGGCCGCCAGCGCCTGCACAGTAAAATGGCGGCGGGCCCATCGTTGCCCTTCACGGCCCATCCGCTCGGCAAGTTCCGCATCGCCGAGAAGCCTGATCAGGCCAGCGGCGACTTCCGCATCCGATTCCGGATCCACCAGCAGGCCGGTTTTTTCATGCAGGACGGCCTCAGCGGCGCCTCCGCCTGTACTGCCCAACACCGGCTTTCCGGCCAGTGCCGCCTCCACGTAGACCCGGCCAAAACCTTCTCCCTGCCAGCCTTTTCCGTTTAGCAACGCCGTCCGGCTGGGCAGCGCAAAAACGTCGCAGGCGCGATACAAGGCTGCAAGTTCCGCGTCCGAAATACCGCCTGTGAATTCCACCCGCTCACCGACAACCGTCTCGCGCGCCAGCCGCTTCAACCTTTCGATATCGTCGCCTTCGCCTGCCACCACGTAGCGCGCATTCGGGACGGCCCGGAGCACTTGCGGTAATGCCCTGATCACCGTGTCGTAGCCCTTGTAGGCGCTTTCCCGTGAAATCGTCCCCACTGAAAGGATGATTTCCTCCTTCCGCCCTGAAGTTTCAGCGCCGCCGTTCGCACCCTCTGGAGCCGTCAGCTGGACGGCAAAATTGTTGGGAATGGTGTTATAGAGCACGCTCATTCTGCTTTGCGGAATACCGTTCACCCTTGCCACCTGCTCCGCCGTAAAGCGGCTGACGGCGAGCACCATGTCGGCCCGCGCGGCGGCCCAGCGCACGTCCGCCGGAAAGCGCCCCCACGCTTCTCGCCCGTGGCAGACCATCCAGAAAGACGTTCCGTAAAGCACGCGCAGCATTGCGGCGACCGGAGAAATCCCGATATGCGTTGCGATCACCAGGTCGTACCGGTCGACTCCCAGCCGCAGCGCCTTGCAGGTAAACCAGAATTTGGCCGCAGCACTCATCCGGCCGGCGATGGGATTAAAAACGCGGTAGGGCAGCAATTTTTCTTTCCCGCCGGCCCGGCCCAGCAGTGGCAACACGTGGACGTTTGCACCGCCGACCAGGTCAGCCAACGCCGAGGCCAGCGTGGCCGTATAGCGGGCGATGCCGCCCCGGGTATAGATGTCCGGCGTCAGAATCAGGATTCGCATGGCTGTTCCGGCTCTTGCGCGGCGCGCGTTTCTGTTGCATGCCGCGGCAGGCCGTAAATCACCAGGGCCGCCACGCTAAGCATGGCGAAAGTTTTCAGCAGGCTGGTCAGATAGCTGAAGGCGTCCGTTTCCAGGTGGCTGACAACCATGAACATGGCGGCATAGACAAACAGGCGGCGCTTGTCGAGCTTGTGCGTGATGGTGTTGGTCAGCGCCTGGCACACCACCCCCAGCAGAAACATCCCCAGTACAATTCCTGGCAGCCCGTAGAGGGCGTACAGATCGCCGGGATAAGTGATAGCCATCGATGATGCTGCAACCGATCCGATGGCCACGCTGAATCGACGGCCCTTATCCAGCACCGGCTTAGAAGGCCACATGAAGCGCGGAATAAAGGGATAGTAAGGGAGCATCCACCAGCGTTCTTTTCCCTGCAGCAGCCGGGCACGGCGTCCCAGCCAGAGCACCAGCCCCACGCTGGTCAGCATGTCGAGGCGCTTCACGGACATTTGCCATCCGTTCCGGGCCCAATTGGAGGCGCCGCTGGTAGAGGCCTGCGTCTGGGAAAGTGCCTGGAGCCCCGTTGAAACCACGGCCGACGGACTGGCCAGTCCGCCTTCGTCCTTCACAAGCCGCCGGTAGTTGTTGGCGATGGGATAAAGGGCCACCAGCCCCAGCACCACCACGGCCACCCATCGTTTTTTGAATCTCCGTTCGATCAGCGAAGAGATGATGGCCACGATGATGAACGGCTGAAGGGCAAGACCCTTCATGCCAGAGGCGAGCCCCCATGCAACTTCTGACGCCAGGATCATCCAGAAAAGCAACCGGCTGAGCGTATTGTGTGGATGAAAATATCTTTCAATCGTGATGAACGCCAGAACTCCTGCTCCTCCCAGGCTGGCCGCGGTTCCCAGCACCTGCAACAGCGGGAGGTTGGCGTAATAGGCCTTCCATGTGCCTACGTAGGCGTAGAGGTGCGCGTGAAGCAGGTAGAGTCTGGTGGCAAAAACGCCCGCATAAATCGCCAGCGCACAGCTCAAGGTGGAGAATCCGGCAGGCACATTTCTTGTAATGCGATCCCCGGATTCCAACTCCCCCGACCGGCGATTCCTGGCTGCCAGTGCGCACCCTCCCCAGAAGGCCAGCATCCCGATGATGACGTACTCCAGCGCCCGCAGCAGATACCCGTATTGGCCGCCGAAATCGGGGCTCAGGTTTTTCTCATCCAGAAAGCAGGCGACAGGCGCCACGCCGAAGCGGATAAAAATCACGATCGTCAGAAACACCGGAAAGTAGAAGACCCCGATGTGATTTCCGCTCACCCGGGAAAAGATGAAGAGCGCGGAAGCCAGCCCGAAAAAACCCAGCAGCAGCAGATACTGCTCAAACTGCACTCCCCGCATCTCCAGAACCAGGAACGCGCCCCACACCACAGCCGCCAGCGAAACAAACGACAGCAGAAGAAGGTGCGCCGCCGTCACCGGCCGGGTCGCCACTTGCGAGGATGGAATGTGCAGGGAAGAATTGGACATGAGTCAGGCTGTTAGGGGGTCGGAGCTTTAGCTCCGACATCCATTGGCCTCATATTTTCAGGGGCTGAAGCCCTTTTTCTTTTCGGCCCTTGTTTGTCGGACCTGAAGGTCCGACCTCCTAATTTCACATCTGGTCCCGGAGCTTTTCCCCAGAGGGTCGGAGCTTTAGCTCCGACGTATCGATGGGCCATATTTTCAGGGGCTTCAGCCCCTGACGAGTTAACTCGTGCCCTTTCTCGGCGAGGTCCATCACCTCAAACATTCTTTCCAGCCGTTTTTCGTAGGTATGGTCCCGGTGGGCGCGTGCGCAGGCGCGCTCGGCAATCTCCCGGCGTTCTTCGGGCCGCGCCAGGTAATAGTCCACCTTCTCTTTCAGCTCCCGGCGCGTCCGGAAGGTCACGATTTCGTGCTCGGGCTCAAACAATTCCGGGAGCGACGCCTTCCAGTCGGCAATCTGGAAAGCTCCGCAGCCCGCGGCCTCAAACAGCGTGCAGTTCACGCCTTCGATTTCCGCGCATTGCAGCGTGTTCACCACAATCTTTGCCGAACCGAAAGCCCTGGCCTTTTCGCCTTCTGCAACAAACAGGTTCGGATAGCGCTTCTTCACCGGCGAATCCAGCCAGGCGGGACAGTTGCGGCCCCAGATCTTCAGGTCGTAATCCGCAAAAGCTTCCAGCATCCGCGCCCGGTAATAGTGCAGGCTGCCCGCCGCCGCCAGATCGCAGCCGTACTTTTTGCGGTTAGCATCATCCAGATCAACCGGCCGGTGCCACGTCGGGTTGCAGCACTCCGGCAGATAGAAGGCGTTGAGGCCCAGCTTGTCGCGCGCCACGCGGACCAGAAAAGGTTCCTTCAGAAAAACGAAATCGAAATCGGAAGCCAGCAGGTAATGCCGATAGAGATTTGTGACAGGGTCCGTGTACCAGCCAATCACCTTTCCGTCTGATACGCACTTCAATTCGTTCACAACTTCCGGGGGCAGTCCAGCGAATGTCACCAGCACCAGGTCAGGCCGGACGGCTGCGGCCTTCCGGACCACCTCGCGAAAAATCTTCCTTTCCAGCCCCGGAAAGGCTTTGGGCACGCAGGTCCAGAACCCGTTCGCAAGCCGGTTGCCATGATGCCGCGTCCGGACGCCCTCAGCGCCGGTCACCTGGTGGCCCATCCGTTCAAGAGCCACCACGATGTTCCGTGCAAAGGAATCCGGAAATTGGGGACCGATGACGAGGATTTTCATAGGCTGACGGCCATGGGCGCCGCCACGCCCTTCGGCTGCGAGTCTTTCGAAGGTTTTTCAAGCGCCACCATCAGCAGTCTTGCCCAGTCTTGCGGGACAAGCCTGCCCACGGTGTCATCAAAAAGCTGAATGCCGCCGGTGTAGGCGCGGTTGGCCACCCTGCTTCGCGAAATCCAGCCACCCAGCTTTGTCAGCAGCCGAAGCGCCGGGTAATCCGGGCCGTAAGGCACAAACCATCCCCAGACGGCGAGGTGCTGAAGGGGCGTCCGATTCATGGCGTGATGCCGCCGGATCAGAAATCCATGGCTTGAAAAGCGCTTGAGGGCAGTGCTGGCGGTTTCCAGCCCATAGTGGCCGTCGTGCTCAATAAATCCCTTTCGGTAAAGGTCCGGACGCCGCCGCGCCCATTGGAAGAGTGGATTTCGGCTTTCGGTGTCGAACAGGAGAACCACTCTGCCACCCGGGCGTAGCCAGCCCTGAAACCTGGCAAGGAGAAGATCTTTTTCCTCCGCCTTCATGTGTTCCCACACAAAGCTTGAGACAATGGCGTCGAACGAGCCGGGTAAAAAATCGATGGTCCTGATATCACCGCGAATAGCGCAGGCATAACGGCGGGCGGCGGTTTCCGCGGCTCGGAGCGAAACGTCGAGGCCGGTCACCCGGCCCCGCTGGGCCAGCAGTTCCGCCCCGCCCGCACAACCGATGTCGAGAATCCGCGCACCCTGCGGCACGTAGCGCAAAATCCACTGGTAATAGCCGTAGACCAGGAAGTGCAGCAGGATTCGCCCGCCGGGGTGCGCCAGCCGGGCGGCGTCAAAGCGGATTTCGGCGTTGTAACTTCCCTCATAAAAGGGGTCCGCGGCTGAAGCAAAGTCCAGCACCCGCCCTATTCGCTTGAACCCCTTCCCGCACGGGCACGCCGCTCTTGCGGCGTCCAGTTCCACCCATGCTCCGCAAACGGGACAGCGCGCGGCGGGAAACTCCCTGCCGGAAACGGCCGGCAGCGGCGCCGTCGTCGATTTCACAACATCTGTTGCAAGCATCATGTTCTCTTTTTTGAGGCGCTTCTAAACCGGCTGCGGACAAAGGCCGGCGTTCTCCGGTTCAGGGTTCCAGCAAAACAGCTTCCCGGTTCCAGTCAGCGGCGGCCTCGCCGGAACCGGCAACCTGCTCCAGCAATTGTTCCATCATCCCGGTCAGCCGTTCGGTGGAGTAATTGCTCAACACCGTCTCGCGCGCATTGCGGCCGAGCGTGCGGCGCAACTCGGGATGGCGAAGAAGGCGGGCCACGGCGGCGGCGAATTCCCCGGGCGTCTCAGCAATCAGAGCGTTCCAGCCGTTCTCAACCAGCAACCCTGCCAACGCGCGCCGTGTGGCGACCGTGGCCTTGCCCAGGGCCCAGGCTTCCAGCATTTTCGTCTTCATTCCCGAGCCGGTGCCATGCGGACACGCATAAACCGCCGCCTGCTCCAGCAAGGGTTTGACGTCCCACACATATCCGGTGGCTCGCACGTGGGGCAAACTTCGCGCCAGGTCCGCCAGCGGCGGGTCCAGGCCGGGGCCGACAATCCAAAGTTCCGTTCCTGGCAGGGCGCGGGCCACCCGTGGGTGAATCTCGCGGAGAAGCATCTGCACGGCGTCACGGTTGTGCGGCGCCGCGAGCGAGCCATGAAACAACACCACATTCGGAATTTCCGCTTCCGTCGAAGGAGCAAGAAAGTGGGGTTCGGGCCCCAGCGGGACAATGTGCACCGTGGTGTTTTTCAACTGCCGGGAGAGAAAAGTTGCGTCCACGGCCGATACCACCACCAGGTGACGATGACGCGCCAGAATGCGCCGCCGAAAGATCTGAAAAAGGACCAGGTTCCGGGCTGCCCGCGCGCGGCTCCTCAGATTGTGGCCGCAGACCACCTCGCGCCGGTATGCCATCTCGTCCGCATCGTTCAGATCAACCACCACCGGCACGCTGCGCACCCGCCTCAGGTAGTAGGCGATGGGCGTGGAAATGCCCAGAACCACGTCGTAGCGGTTTTCGCGGATCATCCGGGCAATGAGCTCCT
>Ga0102953_1000738_pt1 | contig 21669 bp, 19 predicted proteins | sample SalPon2A_C_D2_MG_FD_78509 | JGI IMG/M metagenome (GOLD analysis project Ga0102953, IMG submission 78509) | Soil microbial communities from South San Francisco under conditions of wetland restoration - Salt Pond MetaG R2A_C_D2_MG | ecosystem: Environmental > Terrestrial > Soil > Wetlands | place... | reverse complement strand
TCGCCGACCGCACCAAGGACCTGATCAAGTCGGGCGGCGAGTGGATCAGCTCGGTCGACATGGAGAACCTGCTGATGGCGCACGACGCGGTGGCCGAAGCCGCGGTGATCGCGGTCGCCGATCCGAAATGGGGCGAGCGGCCGCTCGCCTGCGTGGTGCTCAAGCCCGGCGGCAAGCCCGACCCCGAGGCATTGCGCAGCCACCTCGCCGGCCGCTTCGCCAAGTGGCAGCTGCCCGACCGCTTCGAGTTCCTCGACGCGATCCCCAAGACCTCGACCGGCAAGTTCTGGAAGGTCAAGCTGCGGGAGCAATTCCGCTGAGCGCAGCCGGGGGCGCAATGCGAAGCGCCGGCCTGGCGGCCGCGCTGGCGCTGTGCCTCGCCGCCGGCGCGGCGCGGGCCGCGGTCGACGCGCGCGACCTGGAGCGCTGCTCGCGCATCGACCCGCCCGACCAGCGCCTGGCGTGCTACGACAGCGTCGTGCCGCGGCCCAAGCCGCAGGAGAAACCGCCTCCCGGCGCCGCCGAGCGCTCGCCGATCGACCAGCGCTGGGCGGTCGGCGTCACCGGCACGCTGTTCGACATCCTGCCGCACAAGCCGACCTACCTCCTGGTCCTGCATCGCAGCAACAGCCTCAACACCGCGCCCGCGACCCCGACCCACGCGCCCCCCGCGCCGGTCGACCTGCGGCCGAGCGAGGCGATGTACCAGCTCAGCTTCAAATTCCGCGTCGTCGATCTGCAGGACAGCATCGGCGCCTCGCTGTGGGGCGGCTACACCCAGCAGAGCCAGTGGCAGGTCTACAACCCGACCGTGTCGCGCCCGTTCCGCGAAACCGACTACGAGCCCGAGCTGATGCTCGCCTTCCACCCCGACCGGCACTTCCTCGGCATGCGCTGGCGGCTGCTCAACTTCGGCCTGGTGCACCAGTCGAACGGCCAGTCCGACCCGCTCTCGCGCAGCTGGAACCGGGCCTACGTCCAGTTCGGCTTCGAGCACGACCGCTTCGAGCTGCTGCTGCGGCCGTGGTGGCGCATTCCGGAGAACCTGGGCAGCGACGACAACCCCGACATCGTCGACTACATGGGCTACGGCGACGCGGTGGCGAGCTACCACGTCGGCCGCCAGACCCTGTCCCTGCTCGGGCGCTACAACCCGCGCAGCCACAAGGGCGCGCTGCAGGCGTCATGGAGCTTTCCGGTGTGGCGCCGCATGCGCGGCTACGTGAACGTGTTCAGCGGCTACGGCGAGAGCCTGCTCGACTACAACTGGCGGCAAACCAGCTTCGGCTTCGGCATGGCGCTGACGGACTGGCAGTAATGCGGCCGCTGTTCGTGACCGGCTTGAGTATCGCCAGCGCGCTGGGCGCGGGGCTGGAACGGACCTTCTCCGCGCTGCGCGAGGGCCGCAGCGGCCTGCGGCAGAATGACTTCGAGCCCTTCCCGCACCCGACCTGGATCGGCCGCGTCGAGGGGCTCGAGTCGGCGCCGCTGAGCGGCGAATTCGCGCGCTTCGACTGCCGCAACAACCGCCTGGCGCAGCTCGCGCTCGCCCAGGACGGATTCGAGCAGGCCGTGGCGCGCGCGCGCGAGCGCCACGGCGCGGCGCGAATCGCCGTCCTGCTCGGCACCACCACCTCGGGCATCCTCGAGACCGAGCTCGCCTACCGGCGCGGCGCCGAAGTCGAGTCGCTGCTCGCCGCGCGCGACTACGCCGCGACCCACGGCATGTTCTCGCTCACCGAGTTCGTGCGCCGGCGCCTCGCGCTCGAAGGGCCCGCGGCGACGGTCTCCAACGCCTGCGCCTCGAGCGCCAAGGTGTTCGCGCAGGCGCAGCGCCTGATCGAGGCCGGGATCTGCGACGCGGCGGTGGTCGGCGGCGTCGACAGCCTGTGCCTGACCACGCTGTACGGCTTCCGCTCGCTCGAGCTGCTGTCGGAGTCGCCGTGCCGGCCGTGCGACGAGCGGCGCGACGGCATCTCGATCGGCGAGGCGGGCGGTTTCGCGCTGCTCGAAAAAGCGCCGCGCGCCGAGCGCGGAGCGGTGGCGCTGCTCGGCTACGGCGAGAGCAGCGACGGCTACCACATGTCCTCGCCGCATCCCGAGGGCGCGGGCGCGCTGCTGGCGATGTCGGACGCGCTCGCGCGCGCCGGCGCCGAGCCGCAGGAGGTCGATTACGTCAACCTGCACGGCACCGGCACCCCGGCCAACGACCGCGCCGAGGACGCCGCGCTGCACGCGGTGTTCGGCGATTCGACCCCGGCGAGCTCGACCAAGGGCTGGACCGGGCACACGCTCGGGGCGGCGGGCATTGTCGAGGCCGCGGTCTCGGTCCTGTGCCTCGAGCGCGGCTTCCGGCCGGGATCGCTCAACACCGAGCGCGTCGACCCCGCGCTGCGCGCCCGGGTCGCGCTCGAGAGCGAGCAGCGCCCGCTCGAGCGCGTGCTCAGCAACTCGTTCGGCTTCGGCGGCAACAACTGCAGCCTGCTGTTCGGCCGCGCCGCATGATGAAGGTTCACCTGCACGGCGTCGGCGTCGCCGGCTCGGGGCTGGAAGGCTGGGCCGCGTGCCGCGAGGTGCTGGCGGCGCGCGCGCCCTGGTCCGGGCAGGCGCTGCGCGTGCCGGCGCCGGCGATCCTGCCGGCGGCCGAGCGGCGGCGCTGCAACGCCGCTTCGCGCCTCGCGCTGGCGGCGGCGGAGGACGCGCTGGCGGGATGCGAGTGGCCCCTTGCCGAGCTGGCGACCGTGTTCACCTCGGCCGACGGCGACGGCGCGGTGACGCACGCGCTGTGCGAGTCGTTCGCCGCGCCCGAGCCCGACGTCTCGCCGACCCAGTTCCACAACTCGGTGCACAACGCGCCCGCCGGCTACTGGGGCATCGCGACCAAATCGAAGCGGCCTTCGACCAGCATCGCCGCCGACCAGGATTCTTTCGCCGCCGGGCTGTTCGAGGCGGCGGTGCAGGCGACGCTCGATCGCGGCCCGGTGCTGCTGGTAGCGTTCGACCTGCCGCTGCCGCACCCGCTCGCGCTGATGCGTCCGCGCAGCCACGATTTCGCCGCCGCGCTGCTGCTAAGCGGCGAGCCGCGCGGCCGCCCGCTGGCGTCGCTCGCGCTGCGGCTTGAGCCCGGCGCGGCTCCCAGCGCGCTGCCGGCGGGGCTCGGCGCGCTGGCCGACAACCCGGCGGCGCGGGCGCTGCCGCTGCTCTCGGCACTGGCGCACGGCGGTACGGCGGAGATCCGGCTCGGCGCCGTGGGCGCCCGTCAGCTCGCGGTCCGGTGCGAGCGATGACGCTGGGGCGCGAGCAGATCGCGGCGCTGGTGCCGCAGCGCGGCGCGATGTGCCTGCTCGAGCGGGTGGTGTCTTGGGATGCCGCCGGCATCGTCTGCGCCAGCGCGAGCCACCGGCGGGCCGACAACCCGCTGCGCGCGCGCGGCCGGCTGCACGCGGTGGCCGGCATCGAGTACGCGGCGCAGGCCGTCGCGCTGCACGGCGCGCTCGCGGCGCGCGAGGGCGGCGCGATCGGGCCCGGCGTGCTCGCCAGCCTGCGCGATGTCGAGCTCGAGGCCGAGCGGCTCGACCTGATCCCGGGCGAGCTGCTGGCGATCGCCGAAGCGCTCGTGGTGCAGCAACGCCACATGCTGTACGCTTTCCGGGTCGAAGGCGACGGCCGCATCCTGCTCAGGGGGCGCGCCGCGATCGCACTCGTTGCCGGGACCGACGCATGAAGCGCGCCGTGGTGAGCGGAGGAAGTGGTGCGCTGGGAGCGGCGATCTGCCGCTCGCTGGCGGCGGCTGGGCTGCACGTGATCGTGCACGGCCACGCGCACCCGGATCGGGCGCAGGGCGTGGCGGGCGAAATCCGCGCCGCGGGCGGCAGCGCCGAAACGGTCGTTTTCGACGTCTGCGACGGCGCCGCCGCGACGCGCGCGCTGGAGGACCTGGTCGAGCGCGGCGGGCCGATCCAGGTCGTCGTCAGCAACGCCGGGGTGCACCGCGACGCGCCGCTGGCGGGCATGTCCGAGGCGCAGTGGGACGAGGTGGTCGACGTCTCGCTCAAGGGTTTCTTCAACCTGACGCGGCCGCTGCTGCTGCCGATGATGGCGACGCGCTGGGGGCGGATCGTCAGCATCTCGTCGATCGTCGGCCTGACCGGAAACCGCGGCCAGGTCAACTACGCGGCGGCGAAGGCCGGCCTGCACGGCGCGACCAAGTCGCTCGCGATCGAGCTCGCGGCGCGCGGCGTCACGGTCAACGCGGTGGCGCCAGGGATCATCCGCTCCGAGGGCACCGACCAGGCCGTCCCCGACAGCGTGGTCAATTCCATCGTGCCGATGAAGCGCCGCGGCACGCCGGAGGAAGTCGCGAGCCTGGTCGCCTACCTGGTCTCCGAGGACGCCGGCTACCTGTCGGGCCAGGTGATCCCGGTCAACGGCGCGATGGCCTAGGCGCGATGGACGCCACCGACACCATCGCCGTCATCGCGGCGTACAACGAGGCGGCGACGATCCGCGAGGTCGCCGAGCGCACCCTGAGACAGGTGCGCGCGCTGATCGTGGTCGACGACGGCTCGGGCGACGGCACCGGCGCCGCGCTCGAAGGCCTGCCGCTCGAGCTGCTGCGCAACCCGGTAAACCTGGGCAAGGGCGCCAGCCTGTGGCGCGGCATGCAGCGCGCGCTCGAGCTCGGCGCGCAGGCGGTGATCACGCTCGATGGCGACGGGCAGCACCGGCCCGAGGACATCCCGGCGCTGCTCGAGGTGCACCGTCGGCGCCCCGAGGCGATCGTGATCGGCTCGCGCCTGCACCTGCGCGAGGAGATGCCGGCGCTGCGCTACCGCGCCAACCGCTTTGCCGACTTCTGGGTCGGGCTGGCGGCCGGGCGCAGCTTTCCCGACACCCAGTCCGGCTTTCGCGTCTACCCGGCGCGCCTGCTGCACGAGGCGCGGGTCGACCACGGCGCTTCGGCGCGCTTCGCCTTCGAGAGCGAGATCCTGATCGAGGCCGGCCGCCTCGGCATCGAGAGCGTCGCGGTGCCGGTCACGGTCGCCTACCGCGGCCTGGCGCGCGCGAGCCACTTCGCCAACGTTGCCGACGTCGCGCGCATCGCGCGCATGGTGGCGCGGCGGTTGCTGGCGCGCTACACCGTGTCGCGCCCGAAGGCGGCCGACAATGCCAGCGCGAGCGGCGTTCCGAGCAGCACCGTGACGCCGATCGCGCGCAGCACCGGCGTGGCCGAGAGCGCGAGCGCGCCGGCCGAGCACAGCACGGCGAGGCAGCACACGGTGAGCGAGAGCAGCGTGCGCTTGCGCTCGTCGGGGTCGCGCGGCACGCGGTTGAAGAACAGCGAGTAGTTCAGCCCGGTGCCGACGACGAACAGCAGCGCGACGAGGTGGAACAGCGTCAGCGGGGTCCCCAGCAGCGGCAGCATCCCGGCTGCGAGCGCCGCCGCGAGCAGCACCGGCAGCAGCACGCGCGCGGCCTCGCCCGCGCCCCTCAGGCCCCAGGCCAGCAGGGCGAACATCGCCGCGATGCCGAGCGCGGTCAGCTGCAGCGTCTGAGCGCGGTAGCGCCCGATCATGCGGCCGGTCTCGCGCCGCAGATCGAGCAGCGCGGCGCCCGGCGCATGCAGCGCCTTGAAGCGCGCCGACAGCGCCACAAGATCGCCGGCGCCGCGCAGCGGGATCAGCGCAACCCACTCGCCGCGCAGCGGGAACAGCAGCGAATCGAGCCTGACGCCGAGGCCGCTGCCGCGCAGGTCGGCGGGCTCGAGCAGCGGGTCGCGGCGGGCGCGTTCGACGTCGCGCAGGAAGGGCGCGAACAGGCCGGGGCGGAACGGCAAGCCGCGCTCGGCCTCCTGCAGGGTGTGCCGCAGCGCCCGCGCATCGGGCAGCGCCGCGCGGCGCGCGCGCTGGCGCGCCGCGCTCGGCAGGATGTCGCTCGCCGCCTCGAAGCCGGCGAACAACCCGTCGCGCGCGAGGCCGCGCAGCGCGGGCTCGAGCGCCTCGCTGCGCGCCAGCGCGCGCTCGCGGTCGGGGGCGCGCACCACGATCACGGCGCCGACGTCGGGCGCGCCGAGCTCGGCGCGCAGCTGCTGGTCGGCGCGGCGCTCGGCATCGGGGATGGGGTTGAGCGTGCCGAGGTCGTCGTTCCACAGCGCGCCGGGACGCAGCGCGTTGAGCGCGATCACGAGCGCGAGCGCGGCCCAGGCGAGGGCGCGCAGCGGCCGCCGCCGGCGCGCGAGCGCGCTCCAGCCCAGCAGCGGCGCGACGCGCGCCAGCGCCACCGGCCGCGCCGGCGCGATTGCCGGCAGGACGTAGCGCGTCACCAGGCCGGCGACCAGGATCGCGCTCATCAGCAGCAGGCCGAGCTGCGCCAGCCCGGCGAAGCTCGACAGCAGCATGCTCAGGCCGCCGAGCACGGTGGTGAGCACCGCCAGGCGCAGCGTCGGCCAGACGCGCGCCAGGGTGGCGCGCAGCGAGTCGCCCGGCTGGTTGTGCAGGAACAGGTAGCTCGGGTAGTCGACCGCCTCGCCGAACAGGATCGCGGCGAAGCCGAGCGAGATGCCGTGGATCGAGCCGAAGGCGAGGCTCACCAGCGCGACGCCGGCCAGGATCCCGCTCGCGATCGGCACCAGGCAGGCGAGCGTCAGCGCGGCCGAGCGGTAGACGAACAGCAGCAGCGCGAGCACCGCCGCGCCGGCGATCAGCGACAGGCGCGAGGCGTCGGCGCGGATCAGCGCGCGCGACTCGACCGCGAACACGCCCGGGCCGCTGAGCGCGAGCGACGCGCCGCTGCCGCCCGCCGCGGCGGCGAAGGCCGAGCGAACCTCGCCCACCGCGCGCGCCTGGGCGTCGAGATCGGAGGCCGCGGCACGGGTCTCGGCGATCAGCAGCGCCCGCTTGCCGTCGGGGGAGAACCAGACGCCGTGGCGCGTTTGCGGCCCGGCCGCCGGCAGCGACTCGAAGTAGCGCAGCGCTTCGCGGGTCGGGTCGGCGGCGATGCCCGCGACGAGCATGGTGCCGAGCGGCGAGGCGAGCGCCTCCAGCGCGCGCTCGAGCGATTCGCGCAGGCCGGCGGCGGAGAAGCGTTGCGGCGCGACCGCGGGGCTGAGCAGGTAGCGCCAGCGCTCGACCAGCGCGCGGTCGGCGGCGCCGAATCGGGCCTCGCCGTTGTTGACGTAGGCGAAGCGCGCCGAGGCCGAGAGCCGGCTCGCCAGCGCGCGGCTGGCGCCGGCGAGCGCGTCCGGCCCGCCGCCGGAGATGCCGATCAGGATCATGCGCGCCGCGACGCCCTCGCGCAGCTGGTGCACCAGCAGCGCCTGGTCGGCGTCGAGCCGCGCCGGCAGGAAGGCGGTGAAATCGCTGGTGACGCGGGCGCGCGAGGCGAGCAGGGCGCTGCCGGCGAGAAGCGCGAGCCATGCCGCGACGACGACGGCGGCGCGCGCGCGCGGGCTCAAGGCGCCTCCCGGCGCAGCGTCATCAGGCTCGAGTTGCCGCCGGCTTCCTCGACCCGGATCGAGCTGATGTCGGCGCGGCTGCCGCGGAACTCGATCGACTCGACGAAGCGCGCCATCTCCTCGTCGCGCGGCGCGAGCTCGAGCGTCCAGGCGTCGACGCTGCCGCTGAACGAGACGCGGTAGTAGCGCTCGAGCGTAGCGAGGTCGCCGCCGAGGGTCGCGCGCAGGCCCTCGACGAAGGCGCGTGCCGCGGGATTGCCGCGCAGCGCGTAGCTGCGCGACTCGCCGCGCGCGGGGCTTTCGACCGTCATGGTGTCGCCGTCGATCGTGGTCCGTTCCCGGTAGGGCGCTTCCACGTCCTTCTCGATGCGGCCGCCGCGCACGTACGACAGCCTGCCCGAGAGCACGAGCGGCTCGCTGAGCGCGGCCATCTTCTTCGTTTCGCTGAAGCGCACAGTCGAGGCTTGCACCGCCGACAGAAGCCGCATCACCTGCTCGAGAGAGGAGTCCTGCGCGGGCGCGGCGCCGCAGGCGAGCGCGAGCAGGAAGGCGAGCAGCGCCCGGTACAATGGCTTCAGGCAGCCATGTTTCAGCGGTGCTATTTCCTCGTAGTGGGTTCGAGCGCGCATGCGGGTCGCGCGGGATTCGAACACGCCGTCCGCAAAAATACAACGGCGGCCGCGCTCGCGCTCTTGCTGCTGTGCGGCTGCGCCGGACCGTCGCCCGAGCAGGCGCGCGCGTTGCCGCCGAACGCGTACCCGGCGCGCTTCCTGCTGACCTTCGACGACGGCCCGAGCACCTGGGAGCCTTACAACCCGACCCGCGCGATCCTCGACACGCTCGCGCGCAACCCAGTGCAACCGGGGATCAAGGCGGTGTTCTTTTTGCAGACGCGCGATCCGCGCGCCGGCGGATCGGAGGCGGGCAGGGCGCTGATGCGGCGCGAGCACGCCGAGGGTCACGTCCTCGCGGTGCACAGCGGCTCGCCGCGCGGGCACATCGACCACCGGCTGCTGCCGGATGCCGAGCTCGAGCGCACGCTCGCCGACGCCGAGAGCGACATCGCGGCGGTCGCCGGGGTGGCGCCGGACCTGGTGCGGCCGCCGTTCTGGAACTACGACGCGCGCACGCTCGCCGCCTACCGCAGCCGCGGCCTGCGCATGCTGCTGACCGACGTCAGCGCCAACGACGGCGTGATCTACTTCTGGAACATCAGCCTGCGCCGGCGCAGCCACCTCCGCGACGCCCTGGCCGAAGTGCGCGAGAGGATCGCCGCCGGCGCGCTGCCGGTGGTCGACGGCGTAATTCCGGTGGTGGTCACCTTTCACGACACCAACACCTTCACCGCGCACCACATGCAGGAGTACCTCCGCATCCTGACCGGGGAGGCGGCCGAGGTCGGCCTGGTGCTGGCGCCGAAGCCGTTCTACGACGACCGCGCGGCGATCGAGCGCGCGGCGCGGGCGCGCGCGGAGGGCCGATATCAGGCGCTGGCCGGCGCCCAGTAGTCGTAGAAGTTGAACCAGTTGTACGGCGCGCTGCGGCAGTGGTGCTCGAGGCGCGCGGCGTAGCGCTCGACCCAGGGACGCAGCGAGGCTTCGCGCTCGCGCCGCTCGAGCGCGATGCGCTCGGCGAAGGGCTCCAGGTGCACCTCGTAGCGGCGGCCGCCGCGGTAGAGGCCGAAAGCGAGGATCACCGGCGCGCCGAGCAGGCCGGCGAGCAGCAGCGGGCCGAACGGAAAGCGCGCCGGCGCGCCGAGGAACTCGCAGTTGCACTCGCGCTCGTTGCGCCAGCTGCGGTCGGCGAGGATGCCGACGATTTCGCCCCGCTCGAGGCATTCCTGCACGCGCAGCAGCGACCCCGGCCGCCCGAGCGGAATCACGCGCGGCGCGGCCTGCGGCGCGAGCGCGTCGAGCGCGCTGTTGAGCTTCTCGGATCCCTCGGCGTGCATCAGCATGTTGACCGCCGGCGCGCCTTCGGCCAGGCCGGCGGCGCGCAGGATCTCGAAGCTGCCCAGGTGCGAGCCGAGCAGGATGCAGCCGCGGCCCCGGCGCAGGTCCGCCAGCAGCGCGGGCGGGGCCTCGAGCCGCACGTCGAAGTAGCCGTAGCGCCCGGTGCGCAGGTAGACGCGATCGAGCAGGGTGGCGGCGAAGGCGTGGAAGTGGCGCATGTGGTCGGCCGCGCGCGCCGGCCGTCCCAGCGCGCGCCGCAGGTAGCCGGCGGAGGCGCGCCGCAGGCGCGGCGAGAACAGCACGAAGTAGGCGCAAATCGGGTAGAGGAAGGCGCGCCCGACGCGGCGTCCGAGCGCGAGCGTGGTCCAGATCAGCGCGCGCATCGCGGCCTGGCTGCCGCGCTCTTGCTGCGCACGCCAGCCGATGCTCAAGTGCCGATCTCCGCGCTGCCGGCGGCGAACGCCTTGCCGCGGTGAAGGAGAGTGAAGCGGATCAACGGCGGTTGCCGCGTCTCGATGACGATCCGGAACCGCTCCCCGGGCGCGAGCGGCGCGAGGAACTTCACCGACGGCAGGCCGAGCAGGCGCGCCTGCGGGCCCATGGTGGTCTCGATCGCCGCCGCGACCTCGGCCAGCAGCACCACTGCTGGAACGATCGGGTTGCCGGGAAAATGCCCGGGCAGCGCGGGATGCGCCGGATCGATCACGGCTTCGAGCTCGAAGCTCATCGCGCCGCCACCCGGCGCAGCAGCGCATCGAGGCCTTCGCGCGTGATCTTGCCGTTGGCCGCGCGCGGCAGGGCATCGACCAGGTACAGCGGGCGCGGCAGGAAGACCGGATCGAGGTCGCGGCGCAAGGCGTCGAGGATGGACGCTTTGCTCGTTTGCGGCGCGACCACGAACGCAAGCGGGCGATCGGCGCCGTCCGGCATGTAGAAAACGCCGTCGACGATCCCCGGCACCGCGCGCAGGCGCGCGTTGAGATCCTCGAGCGAGCTGCGCTTGCCGGCGACCTTGATCATGTCGCCGATGCGGCCGAGCAGGCGGAAGCCGCGCCCGCCCTCGAGCTCGACGCGGTCAGTGAGGGTGAACGGCGCGTCGAGGTGACCGCCCCGCACGCGCATCGCACCGTCTTCGGCGCTGAAGCTCAGGCCCTCGCACAGGGTCCACGACGGGCCGCTCGCGGTGCGCCGCAGCGCCATCATGCCGGTCTCGCTCGAGCCGTAGATTTCCTCCACCGGGCAGTCCCACAATTCTTCCGCCGCCTGCGCCAGCGGCGCCTCGAGCGGCATGGTGGAGGAGATCACGCCGCGCAGCGCGCCGCGCAGATCGATCGCGTCCGCCACGCAGGCGCGCAGCTGCAGCGGGGTGGTCATCAGCCAGCACGGCTCCCCGGGCGCCGTGCGCGTTGCTGCCTCAATCGCGGCCTTGACGTCCGAGGGCAGCAGCGGGCGGCCGGCCTCGACCGCGCCGCGCCACTGCAGCGTCAGCATCACGGTCGCCTCGAGGCCGAACATGTGCTGCGGCGGCACGGTGCCGACGATCTGCGGCGCGAGCGACGGCGCCAGGCCCAGGTGCCGCCCCAGCGCCAGCGCGCCGCGCACCAGCGAGCCCCAGCTCTTGACGTGCGGCGCCGGGCGGCCGGTGCTGCCCGAGGTGAATACCACCGCCGCGGGCTGCTCGGGCGGGAAGGCGGGCCGCGCGCCCAGCGCTGCGGGCGGATGCCCGGTCGGACGGATCACGGCGACGCCCGCGGGCACCTCGTCGTGGTCGGCGACGCAGCACAGCTCGCCGAAGTCGCGGCAGATATCACGGATCGCAGCATCGCCGGAGCCCGGCGGCAGCAGGCACAGGCGGCGCGCGCTCAGCGCCGCGGCGAACCCGACCAGGAAGTGATAGCGGTCGCGGCACAGGTTGAGCACGTGGCGCCCGGGAGGCAGAGCGGCCGCGAGCGCCGCGGCGTCGGCCAGCAGCGCGGAAGCGGGGATCGCCTCGCCGCGCCGGCGCGCGACCACGTCGTCCGGCGCGTGCAGTCTGAGCAGCGGCAACGGCTGCGCCCGCGCCGCCGGCAGGCGCAGGTACTGCAGCATGTCCCTCAGGCGCTGGGGCGGGTGGTGGCGGAAGCGCATGCGGCGCCAGGCGAACTCGCCCAGGAACAGCGCCGCGACCAGCGCCGGGTTGACGGCGTAGACGAAAAGCGTCCACGCCCGCAGCGGGCCGAACGCTGCCAGCCACGCCGCGGCCGCCGCCATGGCCGCGAACAGCAGGGTCCAGGCGAGCGTGACGCGCCGCGTGTAGGCGGGAAGGTCGGGCGGCAGGTCGCCGCCGTGCGCGTGGCGCGCGAACGAGGTGATCAGCGGCTCGGCGCCGCGCCGCAGAGTGCGACCGAACAGCCAGCACAGCGCGAGGTCGATCAGCACCGGCGGCAGGGTGACGGCAAACTTGAGCGCGGCGCCCTCGGGCAGCGATTTCAGCGCGAAGCGGCTGAACAGCGCATACAGCAGGACCGCGCAGACCGCGACGACCGCGCGTCTACTTGGTGCGATGCTTTTCAATGTGCGCGGTCAGCGCCCGCAGCGAAGCGAAGATGCGCGCGTTGTCGGCGTCGTCGGAGCGCAGCTTGAAGCCGTATTTCTTCGACACGGCAAGCGCGATTTCGAGCAGGTCGATCGAATCGAGCCCGAGGCCTTCGCCGAACAGCGGCGCCTCGGGATCGATCTCGTCGGGGCGGATCTCTAGGTTGAGCGCCTGGACGATGAGCTCGGCCAGCTCGGACTCGAATGCGGTAGTCTGCATCTGCATCTGTTGCGTGTAGGTATATTGGCGGAATCAGCCCGAGAGTATAAATCGGGCCGGGAGAGAGCATGAACGATAGATTGCACGTGGTCGAGCGTTTCGCGGCCTTCGCGGAGACATTCCGCACGCAGCCGCTGCCGGCCGAGGCGCTGCACCACGCCAAGCGCGCGGTGATCGACTGGCACGCGGCGGTGTTCCCGGGCGCGGTCATGGCGCCGGCGACGCTGCTCGAGCGCGCCCTGGCGGAAGAGCTCGACCGCGGCGGGGCGCGCCTGGCGCTCGGGCGGCGCGCCACGGTGCGCGCGGCGGCGCTGATCAACGGCGCGGCGGCGCACAGCGCCGAAGTGGACGACATCTTCCGCGACGGCATCTACCACCCGGGGGCGCCGACGATCGCCGCCGCGCTCGCGCTGGCGCAGGCCAACCGCGCCCCGGGCGAGACCTTCCTGCGCGCCGTGATCGTCGGCTACGAGATCTCGACCCGCATCGCGGTGGCGATGGGCCGCGCGCACTACCGCTACTGGCACAACACCGGCACCATCGGCTGCTTCGGCGCCTGCGCCGCGGCGGCCGAGCTGCTGGGCCTCGATCGCCCGCGCTTCGCCCACGCGCTCGCGACGGCGGCCACCTTCTCGGCCGCGCTGCAGCAGGCGATGCGCGGCGACTCGATGTCCAAGCCGCTGCACGCGGGCAACGCGGCGCAGGCCGGCCTTACCGCCGCGCTCGCGGCGCGCGAAGGGGTGACCGGTTCGCTCGACGTGCTGGAAGGCGAGGCCGGCTACGGCCGTGCCATGGGCTACGACGGCTCCGCCGTGGGTCCCGACTGGGACCAGGCCCTCGCCAACCTGGGGAGCGAGTTCAACGTCACGCGCATGACATTCAAGAACCATACCTGCTGCGGCCACACCTTCGCCGCAATCGACGGCGCGCTGGCGCTCAAGGCGAAGATGGGAGTCGACACAGGCGAGATCGAGAGGGTGCGGGTCGGAACCTACAAGGCGGCGCTCGACGTGGCCGGCATCGAACAGCCGCGCACCGCGGCCGAAGCGCGCTTCTCGCTCAAGTACGTGGTCGCCACCGCGCTCACCGGCGGCAGCGTGCGCTTCGCCGCATTCGAGCCGGCGCGTCTGGAGGACCCGGCGACGCGCGCGCTGATGGAGCGAATCGAGGTCTCGCTCGACCCCGAGCTCGACGCCGCGTTCCCGCGCCAGCGCGCGGCGCGGGTCGCGATCGGCGCCAGCGGCGGGCGCAGCGCCGAGTGGCTGCAACCGACGCGCATCGGCGACCCCGACGCGCCGCTGGCGGACAGGCAGCTCGACGACAAGTATCTCGAGCTCGCCGTCCCGGTGCTCGGCGAGGCGCCCGCGCGCAGCCTGCTCGAGCGGCTGTGGGCGCTCGAGACCGCGCCCGACCTGGGCGAATGACGGACCTCGCGCAGGCACTGTTCGCGCCGCGCGCGGTGGCGCTCATCGGCGCCTCGGGCGACGCGGCGAAGAACACCGCGCGCCCGCAGCACTTCCTCGCCAAGCACGGCTACGCCGGCAGCGTGCTGCCGATCAATCCCACCCGCAGCGAAGTGATGGGCAAGAAGGCCTGGCGCAGCGTCGCCGACGCGCCGCAGCCGGTCGATCACGCCTTCATCATGATTCCGCAGGTGGAGCAGGCGATCGAGGACTGTGGCCGCAGCGGCGTCGTGGTGGCGAGCATCTTCAGCGACGGCTTCGCCGACGTCGGGCCCGAGGGCGCGGTGCGCCAGGCGCGGCTCGTCGCGCGCGCAAGGGAGCTCGGCGTGCGCCTGCTGGGGCCCAACAGCATGGGCGTGATCGACATTCCCGGCCGGCTCGCGCTGACGGTCAACGCGGTGCTCGAGATGGACGCGCTGCCCGCCGGCGGCACCAGCATCGTGTCGCAGAGCGGCACCATGCTCGGCACCGTGCTCTCGCGCGGCGCGGCGCGGGGCTTCGGCTTCGCCAAGCTGGTGTCGGTCGGCAACGAGGCCGACCTCGGCGTCGGCGAGCTGGTCGAGCTGCTCGCGGACGATGAGGACACGCGCGTGATCCTGCTCTTTCTCGAAACGGTGCGCGACGCCGAGCGCCTGGCCGTCGCCGCGCGCCGGGCGCACGCCGCGGGCAAGCCGGTGGTGGCCTACAAGCTCGGCCGCTCGGCGCTCGGCGAGCGCCTGGCGCGCTCGCACACCGGCGCGCTGGCCGGCAGCGACGCCGCGCTCGACGCCTACTTCCGCGACTGCGGCATCGCGCGCGTCGACATGCTCGAGACCCTGATCGAGATCGCGCCCCTGGTTGCAGGGCGCGCGCCGCCGCGCCTCGATCCGGCCGGGCGAGCGCCGCGCGTCGCGGTGCTGACCACCACCGGCGGCGGCGCGGCGAGCGTGGTCGACCGCCTCGGCCTGTCCGGCATCGAGACCGTCGCCCCGGGCAGCGACGCGCCGATTATCGACCTGACCATGGCCGGCACCTCGGCTCAGTACGCCTCGACGCTCGCCTCGCTCATCGACTCGCCCGAGTGCGACGCGGTGCTGGCGGTGGTCGGCTCGTCGGCCATGTTCCACCCCCAGCACGCGGTCGAGCCGATCCTGGGCGCGAAGCGGGGCGCCAAGCCGCTCGCCGCCTTCCTCACCCCGCACGCCGAGCAGTCGCTCGCATTGCTCGCGCGCGCCGAGGTCGCCGCGTTCCGCACGCCGGAGGCGTGCGCAGATGCATTTCGGGCTTATTTCGACTGGCGTTCGCCGAGATCCGAAAAAGACTCTCAAGAATTGAATCTGAACATCAAGCCCGGGAAATTCAACGAAAAATCGTCCCTGGAGCTGTTCGCTTCGCTCGGCATCGAAACGGTCGCCTCGCAAGTCGCGCGGGCGCCGAGCTTCGAGCACAGCGTTCCCTACCCGGTGGCGGCGAAGATCCTCTCGGCCGAGATCGCGCACAAGACCGAAGCCGGAGGCGTGATCCTGGGAATTGGCAGCGAGGTCGAATTCAGAGAAAAAGTGAAGAAACTGAATTCAAGCGAAATCCTGGTTCAAGCCATGCAATCCGGCCTGGGCGAGGCCATCATCGGCTACCGCGACGACCCGCTGGTCGGGCCGCTTGCGCTGGTGGGCGCGGGCGGGGTGATGGCCGAGATCTACCAGGATGTCGTGCTCGCGCTGGCTCCGGTGAGCGTGGCGCAGGCCGAGGAGATGATCGCGCGAGTGAAGAGCTTCGCCGTGCTGCGCGGCTACCGCGGGCTGCCGCGCGGCGACCTGCGCGCGTTGGCCGAGGCGCTCGCGGCGCTGTCGCGCCTGGCGCTGGTTCCGGGGCGGCCGGTCGCCGAGGCGGAGATCAATCCGCTGATTATCAAGGGCTCGGGCGCCGTGGCGGTCGACGGCCTGGTGCTGCCGAAGGCCTAGCTCAGCCGCGCTTGCGGCCTTCGACCGGCTTGGTCGGCAGCCGCTCCGGCTTGTTGGGACCCCAGACGCGGCTGTAGTAGGTGTCGGCGAGCTGCAATGCGCCGACCGGGTTGTGCGCCAGCACGCGGTCCTTGGTCACCAGCGTGGTGACCAGCCCCTGCGAGTGGCGGATGAACAGGCTGTCGTGCCCCACGCACAGGCCGACGATCACGTTCAGCTCGCAGCCGGCGCGGTTTAGCAGCTCGGCCTGCGACAGCGGGTTGCAGATCGCCTCGTAGGTGCCGGGGCGGATCTTCTCCTCGTCCTTGAGGCCGATCTCCTCCTTCGGCACGCCGCCGTGCTTGCACGCGACCGAGGCGACCTCCAGGCCGTGGCTCTCGAGGATCGCGCTGAACACGCGCGAGAGGTCGACGAAGCTGATGCAGGTGGCGATGCCCACGCGCTTGAAGCCCATCTTCCTGGCGAACTGGCAGATCTCCTCGACCCGCGTCCACTTGCAGTAGCCCTCGCTCTCGACCACCGCCGCGACTTTCGCCACCTGCTCGAGGAAGGGATCGCGGCGGTAGGCGTCGGCCTCGAGGATGGCGTCGGGCTCGATCTTGGAGGGGCAGTAGCCCGGCCCGCGCTCGTCGCCTTCGCCCACGCGGCAGGCACGTACGGTGCTCGGGCAGTAGGCGCAACTCGGGGTTTCGTAGGTGGTCATGGCTTGGCTCCCAGTACGTCCAGGCGAAGTTTAGTCTCGATCGTGTCCTGCGGCGCATCGCCGGTCGCCTCGGTTTTGCCGAGCGCGACCCGCGCCGCGTCGACTCCGGCATCCTCGACCAGGGTCCGCGACACCGCGCTCGCTCGCTGCCGGCCCAGCGCGTCCAGCTCGGCGCCGGGCAGCGGATGCGACTCAACCAGGCGCCGGAAGAGCGCTTCGTAGAGCTCGCGGTCATCGCTTCCCTTGCCGAACACCGCGAGCGCGGGATTGACGCGCTTGGCCTTGCGCCCGGCCTTGTTCTCGAACTCGGCCGTGAACTGCACCATGGCGTCCTTGCCCGAGCGCGCGGCCATCAGCTTTTCCAGCGCGCGCTGCGTCCTGGCATCGCCGATCGCCACCGGCCCCGGCTCCTCGCCGGGCGCGAGCTTCACTTTCTGCTCGGCCGCCAGCTCGCGGCGCACCTTCTCCTCGCGCAGCGCCTTGCCGTCCACCGCTTGCTGGTAGCGGCCGTCGACGATCACCTTGAGCTGCGGCCGCTTCTGCAGCGCTTCGGCGACTTTCTTCAGCTTGTCCAGCTCGGTGGGAAGAACGCGGGCCGAGCCGGGGTCGAACGCGATCGCGTCGAGCTTCGTCACGCCGCCGCCCAGCAATGCGCCCAGGGCGCGGAACGGCGCGGTGACGATGTTCTTGATCACCGTTGCGATCGCCTGCCAGATCAGGTGGCCGTAGCTGAACGAAGGACTGTTGACGTCGCCGCTCACCGGAACCGCGACGTCGATCTTTCCCTGCGCATCGGTCAGCAGCGCGATCGCCAGGTCGAGCGGAAGGTGCAGCGCGTTGGGCGCCTCGACGTGCGCGCCCAGCGTGAACTTGTCGAGCAGCACCTTGTTGTTGCCTTCCAGCTTGCCATCCTTGATCTTGTACTCGAGGTCGAGCGAGAGCCGGCCGGACGCGATCTTGCGGCCCGCGAAGGTCGCGCTGTAGGGCGTCATCGGCTGCATCTCGACGTTGCGGAACACGGTGCGCAGGTCCATGTACCGCTTGGGCGCGAACGGGCTCAGGGCGCCGCCGACGCGCGCCAGCCCCGTCTTATCGACGCGTCCCTCGAACTTCATTTCGGCCCGGCTCGCCGGGTCCGACGAGATGCCGGTGGCGACCCCGCTGAATTCACGCACCTGGGTGGCGAAAGGCAGCACCAGGCTCAGGTCCGAGAAGTCGACTATCCCGTCATCCAGCCGCACGTGCTCCACCGACACGGGAAAGGGTGTGCCCGCGCCCGAGTCGGCCGTCAACGGGGTTTCCTGTTTCTTGAACGCCGTCGCCAGATTGACGCTGCGGTCCTTGAAGATCGTGACCTTCGCGCCGGGCTGGCGCACGCGGATCTCCCTGATGGTCAGCCGGTCCGGCGCGAGTCCGAAGCGGATCCCGGTGGCCGAGAGCGACTTGCAGGACAGAAAGCGATCACCGCCCTGGGCTTCGTCGATCTCGAGCCCGGAGACGGCAAGCGAGCCATCGGCGCGAAGCGTCGGCCGCGATTTCCCGGCCCGGTACTTGAGCGTCGCCGACGCCGAGACGTCGCCCGACTTGAGCTCGAGCGTGGCGTAGCGCGCCAGCGCCGGTTTCAGCGGGGCGAGGTTGAACCGGGTCAGCTTCAGCTTCGCGTCGGCGCCCGACCCGTCTGGCGCGAAGCTGCCCGTGGCGCCCAGGCTTCCTCCCTGCGCCACCTGCAACGCGGCCTCGAACGGAACCGGCGCGCGCAGGTCGTCGCTCAGGTTCTTCAGCGTCGCGGAAACGTCGGCCAGCTCGTATCCGACCGCGGGCTCGAAACTGCGGTCGGCGAGGGAGACCTTCAGTCCGCTCAGCTTGAACGCAGCGAGGCGAAAATGCCACGCGGCGCCGGCGTCGTTCTCGGGCTTGTCGGTGCCACCGCTTGCGGCGAACGACATCAAGGGATCGATGTTGCCCTGCGCGTCGCGCGCAATCCTCGCTGCGCCGCCGCGCACCACCAGCTCGCGCAGCGCGACGTCACGTTTGCCGGTATCGATCGCGTCGCCCTCGAGCGTCACCTCGTCGAGCACGGCGAAAGGGGTCTTATCCGCGGGCCGCGCGAGCGCGATCTTGCTCAGCGCGAGGTGAAGGTCGCGCGACGTCACGCGCGTCCCGGCGGCGCCGATCTCGAGCTGCGCCTTCGCCTGCAACGCGACCTTGCCGACCGCCAGCGTGAGCGGCGCGGCACGGCTCTGGTCGTTCACCCGGACGCCGACATCGGCCACCTGCAGCGCATCGAGCCGGACTCGCCACGGCTCGGTGCCTGCGGCAGGCGCGGCCGCTGCCGGCACCGTCGACCCCTGCACGGCGATCGTCTGCCAGTCGAGCGTGCCGTCGCCGGCGATGCCGGCCGTCAGCTGTCCATCGCCGATGTCCACTTTCTGCACGGTGAGCTCGCGCCGCAGAAGGTCGAGGCTGGCGCCGCTCGCCTCGACCTTTTGCAGCTCGAGCAGAGGTTGCTTGGCGCCGGGCTGGCGCAGCGACAGATCGGCGAGCTTCAGCTTCGCGCCGTCGAGCAGCAACTGCGGCTTCCCGCCCGCGAGCATGAAGCGGTAGTGAGTCACGAAGTCGACCGTCCCCTCCGGCAGGTCGAGCCGGAGTTTGTCCTGCACGAAGCGCCACACGTTCGCCGGCGTGAATTGCGTGACACTCAATTCCCCTTCGGACGCAAGCGGCCGCAGCGAGACCTCGCCCCGCCAGTGCAGCGCGCCGCCGCCCGGAAGGCGCGCCTCAACCGTGTACGGGCCCTTGCGCTCGGGCAGCGTCGACACGTCGTTGAGCTCGAGATCGACCGGCGCCAGCGTCGCGCTCGCCGTGGAGGGGCCTGAGCGATCGACATAGCTCAGCCTGCCGTCGCTCAGCACGACGTGCTTCAGCACCATGCGCACCGGCGCCTCGTCCTCTTTGGGCGCAGGCGGCTTGTCCCCGCGCGCATCCGTGACGAGCTGCATCAGATTGAGCCGCCCATCGGGGTGCGTCACCACGTTCAGATCGAGGCCGTCGACGGTGATGTCGGCGAATACCCACGCCCAACGCAGCAGGCTGGAGGTCTCGAAATCGACGTGCAGGCGCCGCACAGCGACGATCGGCGTTGCGTCGCGCTCCGCCAGCATGAGGTCCCTGGCGTCGAACGTGAGCAGGAAGGGGTTGATTCCGACCTGGGCGACGCTCGCCTGACGCTGCTGCAGGTTGTCGTGGACGATGTCGGGCAGGTAGCGCACGACCAGCCAGGGCAGTACCACGAAGCCGAACAACGCGTAGGCCGCGAGCAGCCACGCGGCGGCGCGAACCCACCGGTTGCGCACAACGCGTATCAGGGCTTGCTTTTTCTTGCCGCCGAACACCCGAATCGATTCCGAACTGGCGAGGGTGCCTACAGTACCCCGGGGTGCAGGATTGATTGTTGACATTCCTCAAGTCGGGGTCCGGCGCGCGGCTCGGGTACCATGCGGGCCAGGGAGAACGACATATGGACTGGAAGCTGTTCATGCAGCGCGTCAACGAGGACCGCCTCGTCGCGCGCCACGGCGCCGGCTCGGATTTCAACCTGCTGCTCAGCTGGGGCGAGGAGGATCATCTGCTTCGGGTTCACGACGGGCGCCTGGCGGAGCACCGCCAGGGTCCTTTCGTGATGCCGCAGTGCGACTTCGCCCTCGCCGGCGGCGACGAGGCCTGGGCCCGGTTCGCCCATTGGCAGCCCGCGCCGCGCGACCAGGACCTGTTCGCCTTCTTTCGCCGCGGCGAGATCGCGCTCACCGGCGACACGCGCAAGTTCTTCGCCCATCAGCTGTGCCTCAAGCTGATGCTGGCGAACCTGCGCGCCGTGGGAGCGCGGCCGTGAGCGGCGTGATCGAGCCGGTCACCGGCCGCTACCTGCGCTTCGACTTCGAGGGCCGCGCGCAGCGCGTGTACTTCGAGGAGGCGGGGCAGGGGATCCCGCTGCTTTGCCTGCACACCGCGGGCTCGGACACGCGCCAGTTTCGCGGCCTGCTGAACGAGCCGCGCATCACCGGGCGATATCGCGTCGTCGCCTTCGACCTGCCATGGCACGGTAAGAGCTCGCCGCCCGCGGGCTGGCAGCTCGAGCGCTACCGCCTCACCAGCGCGTCGTACACCGGCATCGTCCTCGCTTTCATGCAGGCGCTCGGCCTCGAGCGGCCGGTGGTGATGGGCTGCTCGATCGGCGGGCGCATCTGCCTCAACCTCGCGCTCGAGCACGCGGCGAAGTTCCGCGCCATCGTCGGCCTGCAGTCGGCAGCCAATCAGGCGCGCTACTACGATCCGTCCTGGCTCACGCACCCCGAGGTCAACGGCCAGGTGGCGAGCGCGGCCACCGTGATGGGGCTGATGTGCCCCGACAGCCCGGAGGCCGAGCGCTGGGAAACGCTGTGGCACTACATGCAGGGCGGGCCGGGCATCTTCGCCGGCGACCTGCACTTCTACCAGATCGACGGCGACTACCGCGGCCGGGTCAAGGACATCGACACCAGGGTGGCGCCGTACTACTTCCTCACCGGCGAGTACGACTACTCGTGCAGCCCGGAGGACACGCAGGAAACCGCCGCCAGCATCGCCGGCGCCAAGGTGCGCATCATGAGAAAGCTGGGCCACTTCCCGATGAGCGAGAACCCGCCGGCGTTCATCGACGAGCTGCTGCCGGTGCTGGACGAGATCAGCGCGTCCGGCTGAGCTCGCCGAGCGGCGGCGCGACGCCTTCGGGCATGGGAACCCGCGCGGCGTTGAGCACCATCGACACGATGCTGTAGTAGCCGCAGGCGCCGATCAGGTCGATCGCGCCGCGCTCGCCGAAGCGCGCGAGCGCCGCGTCCTACGCCGCATCGCTCACCTGCTTCATCTCGTGCAGCTCGCGGCGAGCTCCGGGCTGCGCAGCAGCGCGTCGAACGGCCCGCGCACCCCGCCGCGCGGCCCGGACGCGATCTCGGCGCGCACGCGGCGCTGCGCTTCGCTCAACTCGGATTCTGGGATCGGCGGCAGGCGAGGCGATGCATTCATTGTGGTCTCCCGAACGTAGGGAGACCATTTTATTCTTTCGTCCACACAGAGCTCACCCCGGAGCTGCAGCGATCCGCGTTCGTGCGGAAACCTGAATGTCGCCGCAGCGATCTGTGCATGCGCGTCGCCGCGGGCAATTCCGAGACAAATCCAGGCGACGAGCAGTGCCGCACAAAGTGTTGCCCGTTTCATGGCACGCCTCCCTGTCGGGTTTCGTGCGAAGCCTTTGAGTCGCAGCACACTGTGCCTGGCGAGGTCTTGACCTGTCCTCAAATCTCGCTGAAGCTTTCCCAAAGCTTTGAT
>Ga0102953_1000737_pt1 | contig 21711 bp, 18 predicted proteins | sample SalPon2A_C_D2_MG_FD_78509 | JGI IMG/M metagenome (GOLD analysis project Ga0102953, IMG submission 78509) | Soil microbial communities from South San Francisco under conditions of wetland restoration - Salt Pond MetaG R2A_C_D2_MG | ecosystem: Environmental > Terrestrial > Soil > Wetlands | place... | reverse complement strand
TGGGTCTGGACGCCGCCCACCGTGCGGGCGCCGCCCTGCAATTGGCCTTCGCGGCGTATGGGACGTTCTCGCCCGGATATTACACGCCCTATCTTGCCTACGATTCGGCGTGCAATACCTACCTGGGCGTGAGCGGCCATGTCGACTCAAGCCTTAACGTATATACGGGAGTCAACGCCTACGCAGCCGACGGATCGCAGGTGACGGCCCCTGCGGACGTGACGCCGGTCATGGCCAGTACTCCCCAGTACAACCCCATTTTGCGCACGCGCTCGGCACTGGATCCGGCAGATCATCGCTATCTGGTGGTGTGGAGCGATGACCGCAACCTCACCGGGACGTATTCCGTATACGGCCAACTACTCGAAGGCGATGGCACCCTGATTGGCAGCAACCTTCCCATCGCCTCGGATTCGGACAACCGACAATCGGTTGACGTGGCATTCGAGCCGAACAGCAGCCGGTTCCTGGTGACATGGACGGACGCGACGATTGGGGATGTGGAAGGCATCCTCCTCAAACCCGACGGGTCAACGGCCGGTTCGATATTCCAGGTCGCGGCTGCGGGATCGTACTATGCCGCCGTCGCGGCGGACCCGGTGCAGGGAGATTTCCTCGCCGCGTGGGTCGACAGCTCTGCCGTCTGGGCCGAGCGTGTCTCTTCGACGGGGTCCGTCGGTACCCCCATTCAGCTCAACAAGACGGCGACTGCCGGGTTTGGCGCTCCAAGCCTCGCATACGACCCGGATGACGCGGAGTTCCTCGTTGCCTGGGACGGCGGCAACGCAACGAATGGACAGGACATCTGGGGACGCCTGGTAAATGCAAGCGGCAAGGTAGGCGCCAACGATTTTAAGGTCACGGACCTGCCACTAAACCAGGTCACGGCCAGCACCGCCTACGACCCGATCAACAAGACATTTCTGGTCGCCTATATAGACGAGGCGGCAACGCCGTATACCATTCACGGCTATACGGTGGATGGTGCGGGCACCGTGGGAACCACCAACCTTCCTCTCGCCAGCGACACGACCTACGCCGTGCTTGATCCAGCGCTGGCCGCGAACCTGACCCATGGCGGCTTCCTGCTGGCCTACCACGTGTCCTCGACAATCCCGGCTAACTCGGTCGTCACCGCCACCATGGCGCCCCTGGCGGGCGGCGGCGGCGGGGGCATGCACGTGCCGCCGTGGGGTGCGCCGCTGCTGGCGGCCATGGCCGCGCTGTGGCTTGCGGTGGCCACGGGCGTGCGCTACCGGGCGCGACTGCGTCCGCTGTTCCACGCCGTGACGCTGGGGCTGGCGCTGAGCCTGGCCCTGGTGGGCGTCGTGACCGCTTGCAGCAGCGGCGGCGGGGGCGGCACGCAGGTGGTCTGTCCCAAATAGCCGCTCGGCCGCCCGGGCACGACACGGTGTCCGGGCGGCGCCATCCGCGCTCGATGCCCGGCTCATGCCCGCCTTTGTCCGCATTCTTCCGCTGCGCCCGGCGGCCCCCTGCGGTAGGATGGTCCTGGCCGCGAAGGCGCGTCCGACGGGCCTTTGCGGGTCAGCGGAGGGAAATTGCGAAAGGAAGCCAATGCGGGTGCAGGGAGCCTGCCCGGGCCGGATTGCTTTTCCCTTTTGCCCGTTCCCTTGCTAGCCTGGGTGGATGAACGAAAGGGGTCCGCGGCGCAGGGGGGCCAGTGCCGGGGCCGAACCGACGGCCACGCGCCACACCCGCGAACCCCGCGAGACCTTTCACGAACCCCGCTCACCGGGAGACACTGCCAGATGAGAATTGTGATCGCAGCGCTGCTGGGATGCGCGCTGGTAGCCGGGCAGGCCTATGCGCAGGACAAGGGCCCGCTCAAGACCGACCAGGACAAGGTGAGCTACAGCATCGGGCTCAGCGTTGGGCACAACCTGAAGCAACAGGACATTCCGGTGGAGCCCGACAAGTTCATGCTGGGTCTGCGCGATGCCCTGGGCGGGGGCAAGCAGCTCCTGACCGATAAGGAAGTGAAGGAGGTGCTCTTCGCCTTCCAGATGGACCGCCGTGCCAAGGCCAAGGCCGCGCACGACAAGGAGGCCACCGAAAACAAGAAGAAGGGCGAGGCCTTCCTGGCGGCCAACAAGAAGAAGAAGGGCGTGCACACCACGGCCAGCGGGCTGGAGTACAAGGTCATCAAGCAGGGCACCGGCGCGACGCCCAAGCCGGACAGCCTCGTGACCGCCCACTACAGGGGCACGCTGCTGGACGATACGGTGTTCGATAGCTCCTACGATCGCGGCCAGCCGGCGCAGTTTCCGGTCAGCGGCGTCATCCCGGGCTGGACGGAGGCGCTGCAGCTCATGAAGGTGGGCAGCAAGTACCGCGTCTGGATTCCGCCGGATCTCGCCTACGGCGAGCGCGGGGCGGGCGGCAAGATCGGCCCCAACGAGACGCTCGTGTTCGACATCGAGCTGCTCAAGGTGGAAGCACCCGGCAACGAGAAGAAGAAGTAGTCGCACCGCCCTTTTGCGTGACCCGCCGCATCCGGGCGGGTCGCCGCCGTCCCCAGGCGGCAGAGCCTGGGCCGCCGCGGAAGCGGGCGCATCAGTCGCCCGCGTGGCGTGCCGCCGCCGGCCCGGCGGCGGCCGGCGGGGCGCTGGTCAGGCCCTGTTCCTCCATCCAGCGCGCCAGCACCTGCGCCTCGTGAGGTGTGAGGAAGAGCCCCAGCTTGCTGCGGCGCCACAGCACGTCCTCGGCGCTGCGGGCCCATTCGTGGCTCACCAGGTAGCGCACCTCGCATTCGTACAGCCCGCCACCAAAGGGCCGCCCCAGGCCCTCCAGGCTCGTCGCATCGCCCAGCGCCCGCTCCACCCGCGAGCCATAGGCCCGCGCCAGGCGCCGCGCCAGATCCGCCGGCAGCCAGGGCCGCCGCGCCCGTAGCGCCGCCAGGAAGCCGTCGAAGTCCCCGCCGGGCAGATCGCCGCCGGGCAGGGGCGTGCGGTCGGTCCACGCCGGCCCCGCGGCCGGGAACCACGGCCGCAGCTTGTCCAGCGCGCGCTCGGCCACCTGCCGGTAGGCGGTGATCTTGCCGCCGATCAGCGAGAGCAGGGGCGCCACGTCGGGGCCACCCTCCAGCTCCAGCACGTACTCGCGGCTGATGGCCGAGGGGTCGCTCTCGTCGTCGTTGTACAGGGGCCGCACGCCCGCGTAGCTCCACACGACGTCCCGTGTGTCCACCGGCCGCGCCAGGTAGCGGTTCACCGCCTCGCAGAGATAGGCCACCTCGCCGGGCGTGCACTCCGCCTGGGCCGGATCGCCATGGAACGGCACGTCCGTCGTGCCGATGAGGCTGAAGCGCTCGAGGAAGGGGATGATGAAGACCACCCGCCCGTCCGTGTGCTGCAGGATGTAGGCATGGTCGCCCGCGTGCAGGCGCGGCACGACGATGTGGCTGCCCTTCACCAGCGCCAGGTGCCGGTAGTCGCGCTGGGCGAAGCCCTGCTGCATCACCTGCCCGATCCACGGCCCCGCCGCGTTGACCAGCGCGCGGGCCCGCACGGTGCGCGTGCCGCCGGCCACGGTGTCCTCCAGCGTGGCCACCCAATAGCCGCCTTCGCGCCGGGCCCCGGCAAAGCGGGTGCGCGTGAGGATCGTCGCCCCACGCTCGGCGGCGCCCAGCGCATTGAGCACCACCAGCCGGCTGTCGTCCACCCAGCAGTCCGAGTACGCGAAGCCCCGCCGCACGCGCGCCGCCAGCGGGGCGCCCTCCGGCGTACCGGGCAGGCGCAGGCCCCGCGAGCCGGGCAGCCGGTGCCGCCACGTCAGGTGATCGTAGAGGAACATGCCCACGCGGATCATCCAGGCCGGACGCAGCGTGCGGTCGTGCGGCAGCACGAAGCGCAGTGGCCAGATGATGTGCGGCGCCACGCCCAGCAGCACCTCGCGCTCCGCCAGGGCCTCGCGCACGAGGCGAAACTCGTACTGCTCCAGGTAGCGCAGGCCGCCGTGGATCAGCTTGCTGCTGGCCGAGGAAGTACCGCTGGCCAGGTCCGCCTGCTCGCACAGCAGCACGGAAAGCCCGCGGCCCACGGCATCGCGGGCCACGCCGACGCCGTTGATGCCGCCGCCGATGATCAGCAGGTCGATGGGATCGCGTTCCGGCATGCCTGTCGCTCCGCCATGGTAGGGTGCCCCTCGCTCCCATCCTAGCATGGCCGCCCACCGCCGGAAGAGGGGCCCCCGCGGCGGCGCCATCGCCTGCCGCCTGCCGCAAGCCATCGGCGCCGATGCCGCAACGATCTGATATTGAAATAAAAAGGCCATTTCATTGATTTTTCTTGCGCGCTAAGCGATACTGTCTGGGCAGGCAATTGGTGACGCGAGCGGCCGGCCCGGTTTCCGCGGCACGCGACACCGCGGGCATCAACCCGACTCAGGGATCGAGGCACGGGAGCACATGGACGCGAAGGGCGAGCAGGACATCGGCGCCTTGGTGGAGATCGCGCTGCAAGCCGATGCGACGCCAGATGACGACGCCGACCCCCTGGGGGTGCGGGAAGAAGACTACGGGCGCATGGCCAGGGCCTTCGGCCTGAGCCTGGAGCGCATGGACGAGTTGTTGCGGCCCAAAGACGGTTAATACCGCGCCGTTCCCAATGCGGCATCGACCACTGGTAAACCCTTGCAGGTCCGGCCGTCGAGGAAGAGCCGCCCCCTCCGGTATTCCTCTTGCGATGACGGGCCGGGCCTGCGGGGCCCCTCCATCGAGCGACGGCTCCCGCTTCTCATCCCTGGCAACCACGATCCGTCGCCACCCGCGATGTGGCGCATTGGCGACAGGCCGTGGCGTTCTCCCCACACCTGACGCTGACCACCCGTTCCTCCGGCATCGTCCGCACGACCCGCAAGCCCTGCCGCGGGCGGCTTCGCGCGCTGTGACTGCCCCTGGCGCAACGGTTGCAGTAGGGTGAAGGCGGAAGCGGGCAGCGGGAGACGAACACGGGGCGCACCGACCGGTGAACCGGTCAAGTTTCGCGGCCATCCCTCCGATGAGATAATAGCAACAGGAGGCTTCGTGCGGTCGCAGGCCGCCACAATGGGGCGGGGGCGGCCGCCGTCAGCGAGGAACACCATGCGCAAGACCGTTGCACTGCTGGCGCTGCTGTTGGCATATGGCACTCCCTGGGCGCGGGCCCAGGTGGCCGTGCCCGAGATCGGGCCGGTTGCCGTCCGCCTCTACGATTCGCGTGAAGCCATCACGCCCTCCAACAACATCGTGCCGGACAATCCCGCGGCACTGCAGTGGGGTGCGCCCTCGCGCATCGCCGGGGGTACGCTGAACGGGCACAAGTCCGACCAGGTAGACGGCAAATCCACCAGCTACAAGGGCACCTTCGGTGGCCTGCGCTGGGTGGAGCAGCGCACCTCCATCGCGGTGGCCGGGCTGGACTACAAGGTGGACTTTCCCGCCGGCGCCCCTACTCCGCACCTGGAACGGCACCTCTCCAGCGGCGCCATCGCGTTCAGCGTGCCCACCACCCTGGCCTGGGGCTTCGGGGTCACGCACCTGAACGCCACGACGATCCCAGGCAGCCCCGTGCAGGAGACCGATGCGCGCGGGTGGACGCTGGGTGCGTCCTGGCGGCTCAGCGAGGGCTTCTTCCTGGGCGCGGGCTACGGCAAGGAGAAGGCGACGCTCAGCAACCCGCCGCTGGCCCAAACCGGCCAGTTCGACCGGTCGCACAACATGGTCGGCATCGGGCTGCGTGGCGGTGGCACGCTGGTGTGGCACCTGGAGGTAGACCGCCTGCATCGCGACGACTACAAGGACAACACCGGCTTCGTGGTGCTCCCCGGCTACGACCAGAGCCTCTATACGGCGGAGGGCATCCTGGGCAGTTGGCTGTTCGGCTACGCCGGCTACACGATCGACGGACAGGGTCCCAACCAGTCCCGCGTGCAGGGCTACAGCGCGGACTTCGGTTACGCCCCGCTGAACGGGCTCACGCTCACCTGGCGCTACGAGAACAGCAAGCACTCCATCGCCGGCCTGCAGGTGTCCTCCGAGTCGCTGAACTCGGTGGCGCTGGCCTGGCAGTTCTGATCGCTGCGGCAACCCGGCAGACCACGCGCGAAGTCCCGCGGAGGTGCTTGCAGTGCCCGCCTCGCCGGTCCGTGCGTTCCGCCACGGCTTGCGCGCAGCGCGCGCTTTGCCCGGCCGGACGATTGGGATACGGTGCAGGTGGTAGTTCAGGGAGGCACCGGCCTGCGCCAGGCTGCGCACGAGCCGGGCCACCGCACCGTTCCAGGTGTCGCGTGACCAAGATGATGAACGTCCGCGAGGTCGCGGACTACCTCAACATCAAGCAGCGCAAGGTCTATGACCTTGTGCGCCTGGGTCGCATCCCGTGCAGCCGGGTGACGGGCAAGTGGCTCTTCCCCCAGGACCTGATCGACCGCTGGGTCGCCGGCAATATCTCGGGAGAGGCGCCCCCGCCCCCGCTGCCCGACGCACCGCCCGTGGTAGCCGGCAGCCACGACCCCCTGCTGGAATGGAGCCTGCGCGAATCGGCCTGCGGCTTGGCCCTGATGGCCGGCGGCAGCCTGGACGGGCTGCGCCGCCTGCGCGCCCACGAGGCCCAGGTCTGCGGCCTGCACGTGCTCGACCCCGCCAGCGGTGACTACAACGTGCCGGCCCTGGAGAAACTGGAGGGCGGCCGCGGGCTCGTGGCCGTCGAGTGGGCTTGGCGCTCCCAGGGCCTCGTGCTGGCACCCGGCAATCCGCTGGAGATCCGCACGGTGAAAGACCTGCGGGACAAGCACCCGCGCATCGTGGAGCGCGAGCCGGATGCCGGCACGCACCTGCTGCTGGCGCACCTGCTGCACGCGGAGGGCGTGGACCCCGAAGCCCTGAACCTGCTGCCTCGCGTGGCCCGCAGCCAGACGGACGTGGGCTTGGCCATCCTGGAGGGTCGTGCCGATGCCGGCCTCGCCGTGGAGGCCGTGGCGCACCAACTGCGGCTGGAGTTCCTGCCCCTGCACCGCGAGCGCTACGATCTGGCCATGCAGCGCCGCGCGTACTTCGATCCGCCCTTCCAGGCCCTGCTAGCCTTCACTCGCACGGACGCCTTCCGAGAACGCGCCGCGGAACTGGGAGGCTACGACGTCAGCGGGCTGGGCACCGTCCGCTTCAACGGCGCCTAGCCAGCCTGGGAAGATACGGCAGCGACCGCACAGGAGCGGGGCGGCCCCCGGCGCGATCGCTGCCGCACCAACGTGCGGGAGGCTAGTGGTTCAACTCCGCCGCATCGGGGTGGAACAGCTGCTTTCCTTTGATGCGGTACGCACCAATGTAGCGCTGACCCTCCGGCCCGATCAGCCAGTCGATAAACGCCTGGCCTTCCTTCACCTTCACGTTGGGGTGCTTGGCCGGGTTCACCAGCATCACGCCGTAGGGATTGAACAGACGCTTGTCGCCCTCCACCACGATCTTGAGACCGCGGCGGTTCTTGAAGCTGAGCCACGTGCCGCGATCGGAAATGGTGTAGGCGCCCATGGCCGCGGTGGCGTTCAGGGTAGCGCCCATGCCGCTGCCCAGCTCACGGTACCAGCTTCCCTTGACGTGCTTGATGTCCACGTCGGCGGCCTCCCACAGTTCCATCTCCTTCTTGTTGGTGCCGCTGTTGTCACCGCGGGAAGTGAAGATGGCGTGCTCACGGGCGATCTTGGCCATGGCCTTGGCCACGTCCTTCATGCCGGCGATGTGCGCCGGGTCGTTGCCCGGGCCCACGATCACGAAGTCGTTGTACATCACGTCGAAGCGCTTCACGCCTTGGCCATCGGCGATGAACTTGTTCTCGGAGGGGCGGTGGTGCACCAGCAACACGTCTGCGTCGCCATTGCGAGCGATGCGGATGGCCTGGCCGGTGCCCTTGGCCACCACGTGCACGTCAATGCCCGTCTTCGCCGTGAACTTGGGCAGGATGTAGCCAAACAGGCCGGAGTTCTGCGTGGACGTGGTGGAGGCCACGGTAATGAACGGCTTGTCGGCCGCCCGCACCGGCAGCGCGGTGTACGCCGTCAGGGCCAAGCCCGCGGCCAGCAAGCCCAGGGACAACAGAAGATTGCGGTACAGCTTCATGCCAAACCTCGCGAGGAGGGTGCGGAGTAGGATCACCACAGCAGCTCACCGCGCAGGAACGCGCGGGCCTCGGCGCTGCCGGGTGCCGTGAAGAAACGGTCGGCCGGGGCCTGCTCCAACAGGCGGCCGTGGTGCAGGAAGAGCACCTCGTCCGCCAGACGGCGGGCTTGGCCCAGGTCGTGGGTGGTCATGACGATCTTCGTGCCGGCAGCCTGGATGGCCTGAATCACCGATTCCACGGCCCGCGTCGCCGCCGGGTCCAGGTTCGCCGTGGGCTCGTCCAGGAACAGCACCTCGGGCCGCAGGGCCCAGGCGCGCGCCAGCGTGAGGCGCTGCTGCTCGCCGCCGGAGAGCACCCGCGCCTGCCGCTGCGCCAGCGCCGCCAAGCCGCTCTGCTCCAGCGCGTGCATGGCCATCGCCCGCCGTTCGCGGCGCGGCACGCCCTTGAGGCCCAGGGCGTAGGCGACGTTGGCCAGCGCCGTGCGCCGCAGCAGCACGGGGCGCTGGAACACCATCGCCTGCCGGTCGCGCGCGTGGACGCCTTCCGGGCCTAGCCAGCGCACAGTGCCGGCGCTGGGTTTGAGCAGCCCGTGACAGAGGCGCAGCGTAAGGCTCTTGCCCGCGCCGTTAGGGCCCATCAGCACCGTGCGCTGGCCCGCTCGCAGTTCGAAGCTCAGGTCGTGCAGCAGGCGCTGCCCGTCGATGGCGAAGGACACGCCCTCCAGCCGTAGGGGCAGAATGCCCGGAGGCGACATGGGCGATGGCTCGGGCTGGCGCAAGGGCTCAACCATGGTACAGGCGGGCCACATCCCGCAGGATATAGGTGGCGGCGTTCACGCCGATGGCGATGGAGATCAGAATCAGGCCCAGTCCCAGCGCCAGGGGCAGGTCACCCTTGCTGGTCTCCAGGGCGATGGTGGTCGTCATCACGCGCGTGTAGTAGCGGATGTTGCCACCCACGATGAGCACCGCCCCCACCTCCGCCACGGCGCGGCCGAAGCCGGCCATCACCGAGGTGAGCAGGCTGTAGCGGCCATCCCAGAGCAGCGTGAACACCGCGCGGCCCGCGCCCGCGCCCAGCGAGCGCAACTGCTCGCCGTACTCCGTCCACAGGTCCTCGATCACCTGCCGCGAGAGCGCGCCAACGATGGGCGTGATCAGCACGAACTGGGCGAGGATCATCGCCGAGGGCGTGAACATCAGATCCGTCCAGCCGAGCGGACCGCTGTGGCTCAGGATCAGGTAGATCACCAGCCCCACCACCACGGGCGGCAGCCCCATCATGGAGTTGAGCAGCACCACGACCGCCTGCCGCCCCGGGAAGCGATACAGGGCAATCGCACCGCCCAGGGGCAGTGCCACGGCCGTCGCCAGCCCCACGGCGGAAAGGCTCACGCGCAGCGTCAGCAGCACGATGCCCACCAGTTCCGAGTCCGCGTGGGCAATCAAACCGACGGCCTGCACGAAGGCGGCGGCGATATCATTCATGGTGGACGAATGCCCGATCCTGCAAATTTATGCATGGACTACTGTACTGCATGCATTATTTACACATTCCCGCCGATCTTCGCAATCCACGCAGCCTTCAGGGAACCCCTGCAATCCGCATCTTGCCGCCACCGATCGGTGCCGCGGCATCGCACCGGCTCGCTCCCCAGCGCGCAGGCGTCTTCGATGGGGGTGCGTTGCCCCTCTGCGCGGACCTTGCTTTGCGCGCGGCGTTGCACAAAGAATGTGCCGCAAAGCGATCCAGCCGCGACGGCGCTTCATGCTTGGCACGCGCCTCGCACGGCACCACGGGGTTTGCACCGCAGCGGTAACGGGTGCACGCCGGCAGCGGCACGCCGGCGCCGTCACCCCGCCACAGCCACGAACGACGCTGCGGGCGGGGCATGCTGCTCGCTTGCGTCGCATTGTGCTACGCTGCAAGATGGTGAAATTCCGTTGATTGGCGCGGATGGGGCCGATGCACGGTCCGCGCGCCCACGGCCTCTCACAGAAACGAATGACCGCACAGCACGCCACCGAGATCACACCGAGCACCACTGCGCCACCCTCGGGCCACTGGCACTGCATGGCGCCCGGGGAGGTGGCGGCGCGCCTGGAGGTGGATCCCGCCACGGGTCTGCAGCCGGCCGAGGCCACGCACCGGCTGGAGCGCTACGGGCCCAACAAGCTCGCGGAGCAGCCGCCCACCTCCGTGTGGAAGCTGATGCTGCAGCAGGTACAGAGCTTCCTGATCCTGCTGCTGTTCGGCGCCTCGCTGCTGGCGGCGGCGATCGGACACTTCCGCGATGCGGTGGTGATCCTGGTGGTCACGGCCATCAACTCCGTGCTGGGCTTCTACCAGGAGTACCGCGCCGAGCGTAGCCTGGCGGCGCTCAAGCGCATGCTGGCGCTGCACCCGCACGTGCGGCGCGGTGGCGAGGTGTTGGCCATCGCCGCGGACGAGTTGGTGCCGGGAGAGATCGTGCGGCTGGAGACGGGCGACCGCATCGCGGCGGACGGCCGCCTGATCGAGGCCTACGGCCTGGAGATCGACGAGTCCACGCTGACCGGCGAGTCGTTCCCGGTGGGCAAGACCGTGGACGCACTGGCCGACGAAGAGCTGCCGCTGGCCGACCGCCGCAACATGGTCTACATGAACACGGTCGTCACGCGCGGCCGGGGTTGGTTCATCGTCACCTCCACGGGCAGGCAGACGCAGATCGGCCATCTGGCCGACCGGCTGGCCGAAGAGCCCGAGGGCGCCACGCCCCTGCAACGTCAGTTGGACGGGCTGGGCAAGCGCCTCTCGGCCGTCGCCGGCGTCATCATCGCCGTTATCTTCGCGCTGGGCATCTGGCGGGGCACGGCGCTGGCGGACGTGGTGCTCAATGCCATTGCGCTGGCCGTGGCGGCCATTCCGGAGGGCCTGCCGGCGGTGGTGACCGTCACGCTGGCGCTGGGCATGCAGCGCATGGTGCGCCAGCGCGCCATCGTCAAGCGGCTCTCGGCCGTGGAAACGCTGGGGAGCACCACGGTGATCTGCTCGGACAAGACGGGCACGCTCACCATGAACCAGATGACCGTGCGGGCGGGCTACTACCGGGGCGAGCGCTTCACCGCCACCGGCGAGGGCTACCGCCCCAACGGCGAGCTGACCCTGGACGGCGGGCACGACGGGCCGATCGACTGGGAGGCCCTGCTGCACCCCATGGCGCTGTGCAACGACAGCAACGTGCAGGAGGGGCGGCTGATCGGCGACCCCACCGAGGGAGCCCTGCTCACGCTGGCCCTCAAAGGCGGTGTGGCGCGCGATGCGGTGGAGGCCCAGCGCCCACGCATCGCGGAGATCCCGTTCGATTCCGAGCGGCAGTACATGGCCACCTACCACTCCGACGGCCAGCACGTGCACGTGCACGTGAAGGGCGCGCCGGAGCAACTGCTGGAGCGCTGCGACACCTGGATGGGGCCGGCGGGCATCGTGCCGCTGGATGATGCCGTGCGGGAGCGGCTGCAGGCGGAGAACGCCCGCCTCGCCGCCGAGGGCCTGCGCGTGCTGGCGGTGGCCTCCACGACGCTGCCCTATGCCGAGTTCGACCCAGCGGCGGATCTGCCGGGCCTGCTGCGCGGGCTCACCTTCGTGGGGCTGGCCGGGCTGATGGACCCCCCGCGGCCCGAGGTGCGCGAAGCCATCGAGCTGTGCCGGCAGGCGGGCATCCAGGTGAAGATGATCACCGGCGATCAGCGCGAAACCGCCCGCGCCATCGCCAACGCCCTGGGGCTCACGGGCGGCGTGATCACCGGGCCGGAGTTGGATCAGCTCGAAGCGGAGGAACTGGCCGACCAGATCGAGAATCTGTCCGTCTTCGCGCGCGTGACGCCCGAGCACAAGATGAAGATCGTGCGCTCGCTCAAGGCGCACCGGCACGTGGTGGCCATGACCGGCGACGGCGTGAACGATGCCCCGGCGCTGAAGATCGCGGATATCGGCGTGGCCATGGGTCTCTCGGGCACGGAGGTGGCCAAGGAGGCGGCCTCCATGGTGCTCACGGACGACAATTTCGCCACCATCGTGCGCTCCGTGCGCGAGGGCCGCGTCATCTACGACAACATCGTGAAGTTCATGCGCTTCCAGCTCTCCACGAACCTGGGCGCAATCTTCACGGTGCTGGCGGCGCTGCTGCTGGGCCTGCCCGAGGTGTTCAATCCGATCCAGCTGCTGTGGATCAACATCATCATGGATGGCCCACCCGCGATGTCCCTGGGGATGGACCAAGCGGCGCCGGGCATCATGCAGCGCTGGCCCCGCCTCCCCGGCGAGCGCATTTTGAGCATGAACCGGCTGGTGCGGCTGGTGTTCTTCGGCGGCATCATGATGGCGGGCACGCTGGGCGTGATGATGTGGTCGCTGGGTGGTGGCACCAATGGCGACATGGCACCCAAGGCCGCCACCATGGCCTTCACCACGTTCGTGCTGTTCCAGTTCTTCAATGCCTTCAATGCCCGCTCGGAGCGGCGCTCCGCCTTCGCGGCGAACCTGTTCTCCAACCCCATGCTGTGGATCTCCGTGCTGGGCACCGTGGTGCTGCAGGTGATCGCGGTAAACTGGGGGCCGGCGCGGGAGATCTTCCACATCGTCCCGCTGAACGGCCAGGATTGGGCGATCGTGTTCTCCATCGCCGCCAGCGTCCTCGTCATCGAGGAGGTGCGCAAGGCCATGATGTGGGCGGCCCGCAAGGTGGGTGTGGTGCCGGCCGAGCGCCGCGCCGTGCCGCGCCCCGTCTGAACCCGCCGCAACGGACGCCATGGAGCCCGCCAAGGACACCGCCTGGATCGCCGCGCGCTTCGGCGAGAACTTCCCCGCGTACCTGGGCATCCGCTTCCTCAGCGCGGACCGGGACTGCGTGCGGGCTGAGTTGGACGTGCGGCCGGAGCTGTGCACCTATGGCGGCCGCCTGCACGGAGGCGCTCTCATGGCCTTCGCGGACACACTGGGCGCGGCGGGCACCGTGCTGAACCTGCCCGATGGCGCCGGCACCACCACCATCGAATCCAAGACGAACTTCATCGCCGGCGCGCCGGAGGGCGAGCGTGTCATCGGCGAGTGTACGCCCCTGCACAGGGGCGGCACGACGCAGGTCTGGCAGACCCGCGTCATGCGCTCGGACGGGCGCCTGGTGGCCGTCGTCACGCAGACGCAGATGGTGCTGCAGCCCCGCGGCTGATGTCGCCGCGCGGGCCCCGCACCGCATTCACAACCGATCAGGGAGGGGAGACCCGATGCGCAACCCGACGCCGCTGCAAAGCCCAGAGCCGCAGACCTTCACCCCCAGCTTCGCCCGGGAGGCCACCTTCACGCGCAAGGGCCTGCGCTCCTTCTGGGAGTATCGCGACCTGGGCGTGAACGAGGGGACCCACGGCCACGTGCGCGCCACGGTGCTGCGAGCCATCCGCGAATGTCCCGAGGGCGGCACGGGCTGGCACTACCACGAGTTGGACTTCCAGATGTACTACGTGCTCAAGGGCACGCTGCGCACGCTGGTGGAAGGCCAGGGCGAGCTGACCTTCAGCGCCGGCGACAGCTGGCTGCAGCCCCCGCGCACCAAGCACAACGTCGTGTACTTCTCCGCAGACCTGGAGCTGCTGGAGCTGATCGCCCCCGCGGAATACGGCACGGAGACCTGCGACCCGGCGCTGTAAAGACCCGAGCCGACCCAGCCACCCGCCCACCAATTGTTACCCCGAGCGGAGCGAGGAGTCGGCTGGCCGCACCGTCGGCAGCCGGCCCGCCAACCGCCCGCCCCATGGCGTCCGCCCGCCCCATCCGCTACAGTGTCCGCAACGCACGATCTGCAGGGGGCTTGCCGACATGAAGATACCGTTCTACTGGGAAGTGATGGATGCGCAGACCCTGCGCGCCAAGGTGCTGGGCGGCTGGCTGGTGCGCTTTCACGGCTCCAGCGGAGACGTCTCGCTGACCATCGTTCCCGATCCCAAGCACGAGTGGGAGGTGGTCGTGCCGCCGGAGGTGGTGCAGGCTTCGCGCGAGCGGTTGGCCAAGCTGGAGGAGAAGCGCCGCGATCCCTACCTGGACGACGGCATCGGCGCGGAGATGGACGACGAGATGTCCAATCTGCGCCGCTTCATCGGCCTGCACGAGTAGCCCGTGGCGGCTCCTGCCCCCCGCCGATCCGCCATGGCCCCACCGCCCCGCATCGCGCGCCTGCTGCGCCTGACCAAGCTGACCAAGCGCCGCGTGCTGGGACTGATGTCCGGCACCTCGCTGGATGGCCTGGATGTGGCCCTGTGCACCTTGAGCGGGCGGGGGCGCGAGACGACCGTGCAACTCGAGCACTTCCACACGCTGCCCTACTCGGAGTCCGAACGCACCCGCTTGCGGGCCCTGGTCTCCCAACCACAGGTGCCGCTGGCGGAGCTGACCGTGCTCAACGCATGGCTGGCCGCTCGGCACGCGGCGATGGTGCACGAATCCCTGGCGGCCTGGGGTGTCGCGCCGGCGTCGGTGCACCTGCTGGCCTCGCACGGGCAGACGGTCTACCACGCCCCCGGCGGCTGGGCGGAGAACGGCGCCACCCGCCACGCCACCTTGCAGCTTGGCGATGGCGACCAACTGGCCGTGCGCACGGGGCTGCTCACGCTCTCCGACTTCCGGCAGAAGGAGATCGCCGCGGGAGGACAGGGCGCCCCCCTGGCGCCCTACGCGGAGGCGCTGCTCTTCACGAGCCGCCGCGCCCGCATCCTGCTGAACCTGGGGGGCGTGGCCAACTTCACCTGGCTGCCTGCCGCCGATGACGACACGCCCGCGCTGTTCGGCGACACCGGCCCCGCCAACGCCTTGATCGACCGCGCGGTGCGGCGGGGCTTTCCCCGCCTGCGCGACGGATTCGACCGCGACGGGCGCATCGCCGCGCGGGGCCGCGTACACGCCGGGCTGTTGGCGGAGCTGAAGGGAGACCTGTACTACCTGCGCCCCTGCCCCAAATCCACCGGTCCCGAGGCCTTCGGCGATGCGTATCTGGAAGCCACTTGGCAGCGCGCCCAGGCACTGGGCCTGCCCCCGCAGGACGTGGTGGCCACTCTGACCCGCCTCACCATCGAGACCGTGGCCGAGACCCTGCGGCGCGAGCGGCCCTACCTGCGACACGCCGAGCTATACGTCTCGGGCGGCGGGCGCCACAACAAGGTCATTGCCCGCGGCCTGCGCGAGGCGTTGCCCGAGACCACCTGGCGCCGCGCCGAATCGCTGGGGGTGCCGCCGGACGCCAAGGAGGCTGTGCTCTTCGCCGTGATGGCCCACGAGAGCCTCTTCGGCGAGGGCTTCGCCCCCCTGACCGCGCCACTCTCGGGTCCCCGCGATACCCACCGCTACGGCTTCGGCAAGCTGAGTTGGCCGGACTAGCAGTTGATTGCACCTCGTTAACAGATCTCGACCGGCGGCACCCCACCCTGTCACGCCGCCGAACGCTGCTACTCGCCGAAGGCGAGGCGGCGGAAGGGGCTGCCCTCGGCGGAGGGAGGCACGAGGCCATCTCCATTGCCGAAGGCGGTGCGGGCCCAGCCCTGTTGGGCAATGCGCATCGCTTCCGCCTCGGCGAAGTAGTACCGGTCGCCGAGGCTCCCGCCCGCCGTGATGATGCTGGCGGAAACCGTGCCGTAGCCCGGTGTGCGCACGAATACGGCGCCCAATGGCCCGTGTGCCTCCTCGCCCGGCTCGGCGGGGGGCAGCGCGTCCGGGGGGGTAGGGTCGCACAGGAAGGCCTGCATGGCCAGCAACAGGGATTCGCCGTCCAGCGTGCGGACGCGCTCCAGGAAGCGCAGCGAGCGCGCGACCTTGGGCCAGCTGCGGTCGTCCAGGTGCGAGTTGCTGAGGGCGTAGAAGCCCGGCTCCAACTCCCGTGGCTGCGCCTCCTCACGGGAGGCGGCGTAGTAGAAACGGCCGGCGGTGCCGAAGAGCACGTTGAACGGTCGGTAATGCTCCACCTCCAGCCCGGCGATCCACTCTGCGGCGCCCTCTGGATCGCGGTGGCCCAGCAGCGCCCGCACGATCTCGCCACGGGAGTGGGCATTGGGCGGAGCCTCGGTGGAGCGGCGGTTGGTGAGCGCCACCAGCAGCCCGTACTCGTTGCGCCCCATCCAGGTACCGCCGGCCTCCAGGTCACGGCCCGCGTAGATGCGCGGCGCGCGTGCGATCAACGCCGGCGGGGCCGCCGCGCGCGCGTAGAATTCGTCGCGATTGCCCGCCAGAACCACCTCGGCATCGGGATGGGCACGATAGGCCAGCAGGATCAGGCACATGAGCAGTCGGGAGCAGGCGGCTGGGCAGACGTGCGGCTGGGTTGCGGCGCGGGCCGCCCGGGCAGGCGCTGGGGCTTCATGCTCCGATTATAGAAGCGCCCGGCAGACGAGGCAATCACGCCCAGGCTAGCGGTCCGGGCATTGGGCACCACGCCAATGGGAACAAGCCGGGCCCGTGGCGACGGAATTCGGTTGCGGCAAGGCCCCCATGGGGAAAGCGATACCGATTCGCAGCGTGCCCCGGGCTACCCGCATCATGGACACGGCGGCGCCGACGCTCAAGCCGATCTCTGCCGGCTGGAGGGCCGCGCTGCCGCGGCCCTCTGAAGACGCAGGCGCGCTTGATCGGGGGCCGGGACCTCGGCCTGGAACGGCCCCCGGGGCTGCAACGCCGCCCCCGCCTGCCGCTTGCGGTTGATGCCCAAGCCACTATAATGAGCCGCGATCTGCCGAGGTGCCCGCATCGCGGAGGTAGCGGCGAAGTGGATCGCGCAATGTCCTGGTCTGGGCCATTGGTCACCTGAGAATACCCGGCCGCGAGTGGGATCGGAGCACCTCACATGTGAGCTGTTCACCGTCAATCGGCGCTCCACCTGATGGCCCTTCGCACAGTTCCCCTTCTTCCTGCAGCGGTTGTGCAGCCGCGTCGGAGGCTCCCTTGAGCAGGCGCATGGATCGCATCACCCACAATCCCGTGCCTGATCTCGAAGCCTTCCGGCAAGGCGACGTGTTGGCCCTGCGGCGCAACGTGCGGCGGAGTAGTGCGCTCCGTCGTCCGTGCTCCACACCCCCAGGCGATGCGGGCGGGCATCGTTTGCGAGAGCTCGGTGCCTCCATAGGGGCCGCATGGGGCCACACCCATTGGAGAGGTGCATGACCACCGCCCTGCGCGAAGCCCATCTCCGGGCCGATCCCGCTTATCCGCCCCAGCCATCCGATCGGCCCAGTCTGTGGCTGACGGTGCCAGCCTGCATGCTGCTGGGTTTCTCGGCCATCTCCATTGTCGGCACGACCTTCTCCATGCTGCTGATGCTGATCGGCTTGGCGGTGGCGCGACCTCGCTGGCCGTTCACGGGTCGAGAGTTGTGGCGGATGCTCCTGCCGTTCTATGGGCTATTCGCCGCGATTGTGCTCTCCGCCGTGTTCAATGCCCATCCGCTGGCCAACCTGCACAACGCGGCCCACGAATACCGCCTGATCCTGCTACCGCTCTTCTTGGGATTGGTGCTGCCGCATGTAGACAACCGGCTGCTGTTGCGGGTCTGGTGCTGGTCCGTGCTGGCGATGGGCATATACGGGCTTGCGCAGTTCCTGACAGGCTGGGTGGTGCCCTGGCCCGCGCGGCCGCCTCTGACAGAGATCAGCCCCTACTACCGGGCCAGCGGGGCCTTCATCAACGCGCTGACCTACTCAGGCTACATGGTGCTGGCGTGGCCCCCGCTGCTGATGCTGGGTCTGGCCGAGCGCGGGCGGAGCCGCTGGCCGTGGCTGGCCGCAGCGGCTGCCGCCGTCGTGGGAATCCTGGCGTCGCTCTCGCGAAGCTCCTACCTGGGGCTGCTTGCCAGCGCACTGGTGCTGCTTTACCGGTGGAACCGCCGTTGGGCCACCGTGATCGTTGCGCTGGTACTGGTGCTGATGGCGGGAATGATCGCGCTGCAATCAAAGCTGGCGCCCGAATTGCGAAGTGCTTCGGCTGTCGAAGGCTCTTCACTGATGCGGCGATTCGTGCTGAGCGATCCGGCGGACGACACCAGTGCGAAGGATCGGCTCTTCCTGTGGCAGGCCGGGCTGCTGGGCTTCGCGGATCGCCCGCTGCTCGGCTTTGGACTGTTCAACCACGATCCGGAGCTGGGGCCCTACCAGCGCCGGGTGGCCGCGGCCCATGGGGTCCCCGACTACCACTACAGCGTGGGCTACGGCTCGCCCCTGCACAATATATACGTCCGCTCCCTTTTCGATCTGGGGCTGGTCGGATTCCTGGCCTACCTGTCGCTGTGGGGGGCGGTCTTCGCAACCATCGCGCGCGGACTGCGCCGGCTGAATCCGGGTGATCGCTGGCGTTCGTTCCTGCTGTGGGGCTTGGCTGCAGCGATGGCCGGGTCCATGGTGGCTGGGTTCTTCGAAGACAACTTTTACGATGGTGAAGTGCAGGCGATCATCGTCATCGTGATGGTGCTGGCCCTGCACTTTGCGCGAAGCGCCGCACCTGCCTCCGACAGCACGTGATGCAGTGACGCCGCGGCTCATGGCCTACTGCGCCGATTGCCACGGTCATTGCCACAGCCGCTGCCACCGGCGCCCGATCTTGGGCCACATCACGATCCGGAACGCCTGGTTGCCGATCGGCCGCAGCAGTAGGCTGCGCATCAGCAACAGGAGCGTCCGCACGTAGCGGCCGCGCACCGCCTCGTTGGCGGCACGCGCGAAGTGGAGTGCTGCCCGGAAGTCCCCGGCCAGGCCCGGATCGCGCATCCGCAGCGCCGCGAGGTGCGCGCACTGCAGCGTATCCAGACTCCCGGCCACCCGCGCTGGATCGGGTTTCGGGCCGCGATGGATCTCGGCCAGCACCTCGTGGCAGTAGCCGAAGCGCACCGACCCGCTCCATGCCAGCCGGATCAGCAGGTCCCAGTCCTCATAGCGCGGATAACGGGTGTCGTAGCCGCCGATGTCGAGCATGCACTGTTTCCTGGCGACCAGATTGGTGCCCGGCGAGATGAAGCAGCCCCACACGAATGCGTCCAAGCCCATCGGTACGCCGTAGGGGCGGTCCGCCGGTTCGCTTTGGTCCGTGCCAGGCCAGACGAAGCGGCAGTTGGTGCTGGAGGCGTCCAGGTCGTACTGCACCATGAAGGCGCGCTGCCGCTCCAGCTTGTGGGGCAGCCACGCATCGTCGCTGTCCAGGAAGGCGACCCAATCGCAGGCGGCCTCCCGCAGGCCCGTGTTCCGCGCGGCGGGGGCGCCCTGGTTCACGTCATGCCGGATGCACCGGACAGCGCTGCCGAACGGTGCCAAGGCCCCGGCGAGGTCGTCCGTGGATGCATCGTCGATCACGAGGATTTCCGCCACGGGCTGCGTCTGTGCCAACGCGCTGGCGATGGCCCGGCCGATGGTGTGGGCCCGGTTGAAGGTCGGTATGATGACCGAGACGTCGAACGCGGAGTCGTTCATGGCCGCGCTGCGATTGGCTTGCCGCCGGCGTTTGACGCCGACACTGGCGCAAGGCAGCCGCGACGCTCCGCACGCGTGGCGAGGTGCCAAGCCAGTTGCCGCAGGAAGTGCCACGGCCAGGTGGGCAGTTGCCAAGTGCCGCGGGCCAGTGCGCTGGCCACGACGCGCAACTGGCCGCGCAGGGCACCCCGCACGATGGCATAGCCGGTCGCCCAGCCAAGCCAGCGGTGGTATAGCCATGCCTCGCGCGGCGTTCGGGCGGCCTGCAGTTCGCGGGCGGCAAGGGCTATCGCATCCTGCAAGCGGCCGGCGGAGGCGCGTCCCGAGAACGTGAGCGACCCCGCGTGGGCCCGGTAGTGGTACACAACCCCCTCGATCGGAACCGTGCGCACACCGGCCAGCCATACGCGCGCCATGAACGCCCGGTCCGCCAGCACTGGATATGCGGGATCGAAATAGCCCGCAGCATGTTCAAAGACGTGCCGGCGAAAGAAGCGCCCATTGGTGAGGACGATGCCGGAGATCACGTCCTCCGCCCGCAAGCGCTGCATGGCCGGCGTGCCCAGCACCACCGCGCGACCCGCAGACGCGTCCGGTTCCACCAGCACGCGGCCACACACGCAGTCCGCCTCCGGATGCGCGGCAAAGGCCGCAGCAACCTCGGCCAGCGCCATCGGCGGGAGCCGGTCGTCAGAGTTGAGCAGGCAGATCACATCACCGCGTGAGCGCCGGATGCCTTTGTTGATGGCGTCGTACAGCCCTCCATCCGGCTCGCTCAGCACATCCAGGGGCATCCCTCGGGCCTGCCAGCTGGCCAGCAGCTCTGCGGTGCCGTCCGTGGAGCCGCCGTCCATGACGATGTACTCCAGCGGAGTGAGGGTCTGCCCTGCCACCGAGGCCAGTGCATCCGACAGCATGTGCGCGCGGTTCAGTGTGGGTGTAATGACGGAAATCGTCAGCATATCACTGCACGGACAGCGACAACCGATACTGCCGCAGGTCGTCGCGGGTGGGCAGGTAGTCGTCCGCCTCGTAGGGGCGATTGCAGAGCACCAGCAGCGTCGCGCCGGGCTCCTGAAAGCTGACCGTAGCGAAAAGCAGAGGCGGGACCACGACGAAGTCGCCAATTCCCATCGGCAGCGCCCGTTCGCACTCGCCGTCATAGATTTTCAGCGTGAGGCGCCCGGCGCAGCAGATCATGAACTGCCAGCAGGCTTTATGGGCGTGATCGCCCCGGGCGCCCCCCCGCGGCACGTCCGTGATCCAGAACAGGCGCACCGGCTCGAACGGCACGTGCTCGCGGAATTCGAGCGGCACAAGCGCACCGCGTTCGTCCTGGAACACCGGCGCTGCGCCCACCGTCAGGCTGTCTATGGTTGCGGGAGAATCCACGCAGGCTTTCCTAGGCGAAGAAGGACCGCACCGCCGCCGCCACACGCTCTACCTGTGTGTCCGTGAGCGTGGCATAGAGCGGCAGCGTCAGAATCTCCGTGCACAGGCGTTCCGTGGCGGTCAACGGATACGGAATGCGCGCCGCGGCGGCCAGACCGGGCTGCAGGTGCACGGGATACGGGTAGTGCACACCGGTGGCGATGCCCTGGGCAGCCAGGTGTTCGCGCAGGGCATCGCGGCGGTCCGTTCGGATCACATAGAGGTGGTAAACGTGCCGGCAGCCGCTACGTTCGCTCGGCAGCCCGACGGGCAGGCCGGCCAGGGCCTCGCGGTAGTGCCCGACAATGGCCCTGCGTGCATCGATGTCGCGCTCCAGCACTCCCAGCTTCACGCGCAACAGCGCGGCCTGCAGCTCGTCCAGCCGGGAGCAGACGCCATGAGGGTACTCGGCGTACTGGGGCGCCGTCCACCCGTAGGTGCGCAGGGCGCGGGCCCGCTCCATCCACGCCGCGTTTCCGGTGATCGCGCCACCATCGCCCAGGGCGCCCAGATTCTTGGTGGGATAGAAGCTGAAGCAGCCGAAATCGCCGATCGACCCCACTGTGCGTCCGTCAATGGTCGCACCTTGCGCCTGGGCACAATCCTCGATGAGGAGCAACCCCTTGCGGGCAGCAAGGGCAGAGAGCGCGCCCATGTCCGCCGGATGTCCATACAAATGCACCGCGATGAGGGCCCGGGTG
>Ga0102953_1000736_pt1 | contig 21724 bp, 18 predicted proteins | sample SalPon2A_C_D2_MG_FD_78509 | JGI IMG/M metagenome (GOLD analysis project Ga0102953, IMG submission 78509) | Soil microbial communities from South San Francisco under conditions of wetland restoration - Salt Pond MetaG R2A_C_D2_MG | ecosystem: Environmental > Terrestrial > Soil > Wetlands | place... | reverse complement strand
CGAGAACGGCTTGGTCACGTAGTCGTCGGCACCCACCTCGAGCCCGACGACCTTGTCGACCTCGGCGTCCTTCGCGGTCAGCAGGATGATCGGCACGGCGCTGCGCGAGCGCACCTCGCGGCAGATGTCGAGCCCGCTCGGACCGGGCATCATGATGTCGAGGATCAGCAGGTCGTAGGGAATGCCGTTGCCGACCATCTCGCTGGCCTCGTCGCCGTCGGCGGCGGCGCTCACCTCGAAGCCCTCCTGGGCCAGCGCGTAGCCGACCGAGTCGCGCACCGACGGCTCGTCGTCGGCGATCAGGATCCGCCCGCTGCTCATCGCCGTCCCCCGTCCATCGGCGGATTCTCGCGCATTACGCGACCGGGGTCGGGCTCGGTTGCGCGACCGGCAGGCGGACCCAGAAGGTGCTGCCCTCGCCCTCGACCGAGCGGGCGCCGATCTCGCCGCCCATCACGCTGACCATGCGGCGGGCGATCGCCAGGCCGAGCCCGAAGCCCTCCTGCTTGCGCGACTCGTCGCGGCGGTAGAAGCGCTCGAATATGCGCTCTATCTCCGCCTCGGGAATCCCGGGCCCGGTGTCGATCACTTCCAGCATCACCTCGTCGTCGCCGTCACGACGGCCGCGAACGGTAACGCGCCCCGGCAGCGGCGTGTGCTTGAAGGCGTTGGTCAGCAGGCCGACCAGCACCTGGCGCAGCAGCGTCGGGTCGCCATTCGCGACGAGATCGGCGGCGACCTCGGTGCTGAGCTCGATGTGCTCGGGCGTTTCGACCGCGGCGACCGTGTCGCGGACGGCCGCCGCCACATCGACCTCCTCGCTCTCACCGGCGCCGATCGACTCGACCCGGGCCAGGGTGAGCAGCGACTTGGTCAGCCGGTTCATCCGCTCGGCGTCCTCGGCGAGCCGGCCGAGGAAGTGCTCGAGCGCGCCGGGGTCGTCCTTCGCTCCCTCCTGCAGGACCTCGATCGCGCTGGAGATGCCGGCGAGCGGGTTGCGCAGCTCGTGCGCCGCGTTGGAGATGAAGTCCGCTTCGGCCAGCTCGCGGCGCATCTCGTCGGTGCGGTCGCGGGCGACCACGAGGACCGCGCGCTCTTTCGGCAGCGCGCGGGCGCTCATCGCGTAGGCGCGGTCGCCGATCCGCAGCGCCGGGTGGGCGGCGAAACCGACGTCGGCGGCGCGGCGCAGCTGCGAGCGCATCGTCGCCGGGGGCCGGCCGAGCGAGTCGAGCAGTTTCGCCGCGGCGCTGTTGGAGAAGCGCACGGCGCCGTTCTCGTCGACCACGATCACCGCGTCGGTGAGCCCGTCGAAGATCGCTTTCAGCTTGTTGCGATCGGCGGTCAGCACGCCGAAGCTCTCCTTCAGCGAGGCGCGCATCGATTCGAGCGCCCGCGCGAGGTCGCCGATCTCGTCGCGCCCGCCGACGTCGAGATGGGTGTCGAACGACCCCGCCGCCAGCTCGCCGGCCCCGCGCGAGAGCCGCCGCACGCGGCGGGAGATCCCGAGCGCGATCAGGAAGCCGGAGAGGATGCCGAGCGCGATCGCGCCGAGCACCGCGCGCGGGCGGTCGCCGAACAGGTAGACGACGCCTGCCGTGAGCAGGGTCACGGCGGCGAACGCCCCGACCAGCCAGAACCTGATCCCGATCCGTCTCATTGGTACTCGTAACAGGATGACGGCATGGGAGAATCGCCGCATGGGCACCCTGGTCTTCATCCCCGCCTGGAACGAGGCGGGGCCGGTCGCGTCGGTGATCCACGGCGTGCGCGAGCGCCTGCCGGACGTCGATGTGCTGGTCGTCGACGACGGCTCGACCGACGAGACGGCGGCGCGGGCGGCGGAGGCCGGCGCGGCGGTCGCCTCGCTGCCCTTCAACCAGGGCCTCGGGGCGGCGCTGCAGACCGGCTACCTCTACGCGCTGCGCGAGGGCTATGACTTCTGCGCCCACCTCGACGCCGACGGGCAGCACCCGCCGGCCGAGGTCGCGCGCCTGCTCGAGGAGGTGCGGGCGGACCGCGCCGACCTGGTGATCGGCTCGCGCTTCCACGAAGGCGGGGCAGAGGCCGGGAATGAGGAGATCGACGGCGAGGACTACCGGGCGACGATCTCGCGCCGGATCGGGATCAGCGTCTTCCGCTTCTTCCTCACCCTGGCGACGCGGCAGCGCTTCACCGACACGACCAGCGGCATGCGGGCGGCAAACCGGCGCGTGATGGAGCTGTTCAGCGAGAACTACTCGCCCGACTTCGCCGAGATCGAGTCGCTGCAGCTGGCGGTGCGCGAGGGCCTGCGGGTCGAGGAGGTGCCGGTGCGGATGCTCGAGCGGGCGGGCGGCTCCTCCTTCCTGACGCCGCTGCGCTCCTTGTTCTTCATCTTCAAGGGGCTGATCGTGCTGCTGGTGGGCCAGTTCCGCCCGCGCAACGTGGGGGCTTCGCGATGAGCGTCCTGCTGCTCGCCGCGGCCGAACAGCCGAAGGTCCACCTGACCTCGCAGACGCGGATCCTCGCCGCGGTGATCGCCGTCGCCTTCATGCTGATGATCCTCGAGCTGATCCGCCGCGACCGCCTACAGGAGCGCTTCAGCGTCGTCTGGTTCATCGCCGGAATCGGCATGCTCGCCGGCGCGGTCTTCCCCGGCCTGCTCGGCACCGTCGCCGACCTGATGGGCGTCCGCGACACCAACGTCGCCCTCTTCTCGATCATCCTCCTGCTGCTGCTCGGCCTGGCGCTCAACTTCAGCGTGATCATGTCCCGCCAGGCCGCCCAGATCACCCGCCTGGCCCAAGAGCGGGCGCTGGAGAAGGCACACCAGCAAGCCGTCGCCCGGGGCGATAACGCTTCAGCGGACGGCGCGCCCGCGGCCCGCGAGAACCTTGAAGGCTGAAACGGCCGACGTCCCGATAAAGACGAGCATGACGATCAGATAGCCCGCTTCGATCGGCTCTGTAACGGCTCCAGGGGCTTGAAAGACATCGAACAGGAACTCCATGAGCTGAACTCCCGCGCTCAGCGCGAATGCCTTGAGAATGAAATCCCAACCCATGCTCAACCTCCTTCCAGTGCGAGATCGACTAGGACAAAAAGTATCATCAACCCAAGACCGACCGCAGACCCAAAGGCCGTCCACCACCTGATCTCATTTTCCGGCTTCCCGACCAAGACCGCCCAGGTCCGAAGGAGGACGGCCCCGGCGCCCGCCATCGCAAGGAGCGCCTGCGCCGTGCTCAATGCGAAGTTGCTCAGCAACCCGGCCGCTGAAACGTTGATGGCGAGTGAGACCACAGGCCGACGCTAGGAAGCGGCGACGCGCGCGTGGCGCGCTGAATGTCAATTTTTCGCGGCGCCTTCGTGAAAATGCTCAGCAGCCAGGGCAGTCGCCCTGGCTGCTGTTGAACCTAGGCGTCACCGCAGGCGGCGCTGGCCCTCAACCGAGAACGGTGGCGAGCCTGAACGAGAGCGCCTCTAGCGCCAACTCCTCGGAGACGTTCAGGTCGAGGCGGCGGCGGGTGTCGGCGACCAGCTCGGCGGCGCGGCGGGCGGCGCCGGGGTCGAGGCCGTCGGCGGCTCCGCGGAGCCGGTCGAGGCGGTCGCGGTTGTAGGCGACGTCGGCGGCGCCGCAGGCGACCGCGGCGAGGTCGCGGAACCAGGCGGCGGCGAGGCGCAGTCCGAGCTCGAGCAGCTCGGTGCGACGGCGGCGGCCGGCGCGTTTTGCCGCGTCGCTGATGTCGCGGGCGGAGCGTTTCATTCCCGCCTCCTTTTCCTCCTCCAGTGCCTCGCGGGTCGCCGATTCGACCTCCTCGCCTGCCGCCTCGGCGTTCTTCAGCATCGCGGCCCACTCGCGGGCGACGGCCTGCTCGCGCAGCGCCCTGCCCTGGTCGGTGAGCAGCAGGCGGGCGAGCTCCAGGTCGCCGGCGGAGAGGCGGGCGGCGGCGGCGAGCTCGTCGGCCTCGGCGCCGGGCGCGTCCTCGCGCAGCATCGCCTCGATCGCCTCGGCGGGAAGCGGCGCGAAATCGATCGGCTGACAGCGCGAAGCGATCGTCTCCAGCAGCGCCTCCGGCTCGGAGCTGAGCAGGATCAGGTGGACGAACGCGGGCGGCTCCTCGAGCGTCTTCAGCAGCGCGTTCTGGCTCTCGTCCCGCATCGCCTCGGCTGCCTCGACCACGAAGACACGCTTGCCGCCTTCGTAAGGCCGGTAGGCGGCGGCGCGGATGACCCGCTCCCGCACCTCCTCCACCATGTGCTGCGCCCCTTTGGGCGCCAGCCAAACCAAATCAGGGTGGGGCGAGGGGTCAAGCAACGCCCGCCGCCGCGCGTCCTCAGCATCCTCAGCAGCTCCAGCAAGGATCTCCGCGGCAAAGGCCCTTGCCAGCGCACGCTTCCCCGCCCCCCGCGGTCCCCGGAAAAGGTAGGCATGCGACGGGCCCGCTTTCAGCGCCGCGTCCAGCGCCACCTGCACCCGCGGCTGATGTTCAACCCCCACCGCGGTAGAGCTTTGGGTCGTATGGCGGTTCAAAGCTCTACCGCGCCCCGGTGGCTGCGCACCACCTCCATCACCCGCGCGTGAACCTCATCGACGCTGCCCTCGGCATCGACCGCAACCACCCGGTCCGAGGCGATGACGGCTATCTCGTCATAGGCCTCGGCCACCGCCCGCTGCAGCTCCAGCCCCTCGGCCTCGAAGCGGTCGCGCCCGTCGGCCCGCTTCAGCCCCTGCTCGGGATCGATCCGCAGATAGACCGTCACATCCGGCCATAGCCCGTCGATCGTCTGGTCGACCAGCGAGAGCACGTGGCTGGCGCCGAGCCCGCGGGCGCCCCCCTGGTAGGCGACGCTGGAGTCGGCGAAGCGGTCGGCGACGACGGTCCCGCCGGCGTCGAGGGCCGGCCGCACGACGCGGGCCAGCAGGTCGGCGCGAGCGGCGGAGAAGAGCAGCAGCTCGGCGAACGGGTCGAGCGCCAGCGCCGGGTCGGCGAGCAGCTCGCGGATCCGCTCGGCGGCGTCCGTCCCCCCCGGCTCGCGGATCAGCGTCGTCCCCGACCCGAGCGCCTCGGCGAGCAGCTTCGCCTGCGTGCTCTTGCCCGACCCGTCGACCCCCTCGAGGGAGATGAACGTCATTTGACGGTCGTTTTCGCCCTTTTCCGTTTGCGAGTCGCGGTGTCGGCCTTGCTCGCCTTGCCGTTGCCGCCCTTCGGCGACGGCTTTTTCGCCATTTCTTCTTTGGCTTTTTTAGCCGCTTCGCGCTCGGCGCGGCGTTTCTTCATCTCCTGCATCGACTCGCAGTCGTCGTTGAGGCAGAGGTTCCAGGCACGGCCGCGGAAGGGGACGACTTTCAGCCGCGGCGTCTCGTCGCAGATCGAGCAGCGCTCCTCGAGCCGGAAGACGTCGCCGCGCTGGGGCAGCGGGAAGGTCTGGTCGCACGACTCCGGGTCGTCGGCGGTCCAGCCGCTGCAGCCGACGAAGCGTTTGCCCGATTTTTTCGCCCGGATGATGCGCAGCATGTTGGGTGAGCCGTCCTCCTTGGTCCGGCCCGCTTCCTCGCAGACCTTGCAGGGGCCGAGGATGCGGTCCTCGTCCATCCCTTTCCAGATGATCTTGGCGAGGTCTTCGCGACTGCCGTCGATTTCGGTCCAGGTCTTGTGCAGCAGGTCGCGGCTCTCGCCGACGACGTCGCCCTTGCTCATCTCGCCCGCGGCGATGCGGTCCATCTCCGCCTCGAGCTGGGCGGTCATCTCCGGCGTCGCCATCGCCGGGACGTAGTTCTTGAACGCCTCGTACAACGCGATCCCGGTCTCCGAGGGGACCGGCGGATTGCCGTAGACGTAGCCGCGGCCGAAGAGCTTCTGGATGATGTCGGCGCGGGTCGCTTTGGTGCCCAGGCCGCGCTCCTCCATCATCTCGATCAATTTCGCCTGCGAGATCCGCGAGGGGGGCTGCGTCTCCTTGTCGAGCAGCCAGGGCTCGCCGTCGAGCTCCAGCGTCTGCCCCTCCTCCAGCTTGGGGATCTCCTCGTCGGAGGAGCGGGCGTAGGTGTAGATGCCGGCGTATCCGGGGTCGACGACGACCGAGCCGCGGACGAAGTAGGTCTCCGAGCCGGCCTCGATGTCGGCCCGCGTCGACTCGGTGATCATCGGCGGGCTGAAGGTGGCGAGGAAGCGCCGCACGACCAGTTCGTAGACGCGCTTCTTCGAGCCGTCGAGCGCCCCGGGGTGGATCGCCTGCGTCGGGTAGATCGGCGGGTGGTCGGTCGTCTCTTTTTTGCCCCGCGTCGGCTTCAGCTCGCCGTCAAGCAGGCCGGAGGCGGCGGAGAACTCCTTCACCCGGACCAGCGAGGAGACCAGCTCGCGCACCGGCAGCGAGGCCGGGTAGACGGTGTTGTCGGTGCGCGGGTAGGAGATGAAGCCGTCCATGTAGAGGTCCTCGGCGATCCGCATCGCGCTCGCGGGGGTGATGCCGAGGCGGCTGGAGGCGTCGGTGCTGAAGGCCGTCGTGTTGTAGGGGGTCGGCGGCCTGCGCGTGTTCTTGCGCGCCGTGACCGACTTGACCGTGCCGGGGCCTGAGGTGCCGGCGAGGGCGCTGTCGGCCTCGGCCTTCTCCCAGAATTTGTCGGTCGCGTGGTGGGCCTCGAAGCTGCCGTCCGGGTGCTGGAACTTGGCGAACAGTTCCCAGAAGGGTTTGGCGACGTGGGCGCGGCGCTCCATCTCGCGCTCGACGATCAGGCCCAGGGTGGGGCTCTGCACGCGGCCGACCGAGAGGAAGTTCGAGCCGAAGCGACGGCTGGCGAGCGAGACCGCGCGGGTCAGCGTCGCCCCCCAGAGCAGGTCGATGTCCTGGCGGGCGGCGCCGGCGTTGGCCAGCGGGTAGGAGAGCTCGTCGAGCTCGTTGAAGGCGCGCTCGATCTCCTCCTTGGTCAGCGCCGAGTAACGGGCGCGCTTGATCCGCAGGGCGCCGCTGTCGGCGTCCTCGCGCGAGCCGAGGTCGGGGTTGGCTTCGAGCATCTCCTGCAGAGCCTCGAGCCCGATCAGCTCGCCCTCGCGGTCGAAGTCGGTCGCGATCACCAGCTCGTCGGCCCCTTTGGCCATTTTGCGGATCGCTTTGACGACGTTTTTGTCGGTCGGCTCCTTGATCAACGTGGCGTCGATCAGGTCGTGCAGGTCGGTCTTCTGCCAGTTCGAGTAGCCCTCGGGAAAGGCCGGGCCGAGCACGTGGCCCTTGAGGCCGATCGTCATCTGCTCGTCGCCGTTCTCGTCGGTCCAGGTGTAGAAGGGGACTTTGTAGGTTTTGTCCGCCTTCGCCTCGTTGCGGCCGAGGATGTCGGCGATCTTCTTGGCGCTGTTGTTCTTCTCGGTGACGATCAGTCGCATGGGGCGGCGAGGGTAGCAGGGGCGTTCGGCTGCCCCCTGCGGGCCACCGGTCGCCGATCCCCGTAGGATCGGCGCGCGATGAGGGCACTGGTCAGCGGCGGAGCGGGGTTCATCGGGTCGAATCTGGTCGACGCGCTGCTCGCCCGCGGCGACGCGGTGACGGTGGTCGACGACCTCTCGACCGGACGGCGCTCGAACCTCGACGGGGCGCTGGCGGCGGGCGCCGAGCTGGTCGAGCTAGACATCCGCGAAGCCGCCGCGCTGGCCGAGCTGCTGGGCCGGGTCGAGCCCGAGATCGTCTTCCACCTGGCGGCGCAGATCGATGTGCGCCGCTCGCTCGCCGACCCCGCCTTCGACGCGGCGATCAACGTCGGCGGCACCGCCAACCTGCTGGAGGCGATGCGGGGGGCGGGCTCCTCGCGCATCGTCTTCGTCTCGACCGGCGGCGCGATCTACGGCGAGGGCGCCGGCAAGGCGCTGCCGCTGGACGAGGGCGCGCCGATCGAACCGTTCTCCGCCTACGGCCAGAGCAAGTTCGCCGCCGAGGGCTACCTGGCGCTCTACGAACGGCTCTACGGCATCTCCGGCGTCAGTCTGCGGCTCGGCAACGTCTACGGCCCGCGCCAGGACCCGCTCGGCGAGGCCGGCGTGATCGCGATCTTCTGCGGGCGACTGCGCGCCGGCGAGCGCCCGACCGTGTTCGGCGACGGCAGGCAGACCCGCGACTACATATATGTGGGCGATGTGGTCGAGGCGGCGCTCGCCGCGGCGGGGTCGGGGGCGAGCGGCCCGATCAACATCGGCAGCGGCATCGAGACCGATGTGCTCGAGCTCGCCGCGAAGCTCGCCGAGATCGAGGGCAGCGAGGACTTCGAGCCCGAGCTCGCCCCGCCGCGCGCGGGCGAGGTACAGCGCATCGCGCTAGACGCGGGCAAAGCCGAGCGCGAGCTCGGCTGGCGGGCGACGACCAGCGTCGCCGAGGGCCTGCGCCTCACCCTGGCGTCCCTTTAGCCGCCGACGGGCCGATTTCCCACCGTATACGTGGGTTTTCGGCCCATCGGCGGCAGGTCACTAGTCTTTGGGCATGCCCGCCCAGGCCTATGCAGGCAAGGAGTGCGTCTGCCAGCTCCGCAAGGGGATCTGCGACCAGTCGTGCGTGCGCGACATGCTCGAGACCCCCTTCTACATCGCCTGCCTGAAGCTCAAGGGGCGGCGCTGCCTGGTCGTCGGCGGCGGCGACATCGGCCTCGAGAAGGTCGAGGGGCTGCTCGCCTGCGACGCCGGCGTCACCCTGGTCGCGCCGGTCGCCCACCCCGAGCTCGAGTCGCTCGCCGCGGAGGGCTCGATCGAGTGGGAGAAGCGGGCCTACGCCGGGCCGGCCGACCTCGAGGGCGTCTTCATGGTGATCGCCTGCACCGACGACAGCGAGGTCAACATCGGCGTCTTCGACGACGCGGAGAAGCGGGCGATGCTGGTCAACATCGTCGATGTGCCGCCGCTCTGCAACTTCATCCTGCCGGCGATCGTGCGCACCGGCCCGCTGGCGATCGCGATCTCGACCGCCGGCGCCTCGCCGGCGCTGGCGAAGCGGATGAAGCGCGAGATCTCCGAGCTCTTCGGCGAGGAGTACGCGCGCCTGGCGGTGATCCTCAACGACGCTCGCGGCTGGGCCAAGGGGACGCTGCCGACCTACCAGGACCGCAAGGAGTTCTTCGAGGGCCTCGTCAACGGCGACCCCGACCCGGTCGAGCTGCTGAAGGCGGGCGAAGAGACGCAGGTGCTGGCGCTGATCGAGGCGGCGAAGGAGCGCGCCGCGGCCGCGTTGGCGTGAGCGCCAGGGTCCCCCTGCGAAAACCCGCATAGACACGGCCTTACGGGTCCAAAGCGGGAAGTGCTCACAAGTTTTCTCCGGGGGACCCAGGCGCTCAGCCGGCGTCGCAGGCCGAGGCACGCACGCGGTCGAGCGCCTCGCGCAGGTCGCGGGCCTGAGCTGCGGTCAGATTGGCCGCGAAGGCGCTGCGCAGCTCCTCGACGACCACCGGCCGCATCTCCTCCAGCATCGCTTCGCCGGCGGGCAACAGGGTCGCGTAGCTGACCCGGCGATCGGTCTCGCAGAAGGTCCGCTCCAGCAACCCGGCCCTGATCAGCCGGTCGACCAGCTTGGTCAGCCCGCCGCGCGTGATCACGAGCGACTCGGCCAGGTCGCCCATCTTCATCCGCTGCTCCGGGGCGTCGGCGACGGTCGCCAGCACCTCGTACCAGGGCAACGGCGGCAGATCGGCATGGGCGAGGGCGGCCTGGAGGCGTTCGGTGATCGCGGCATGGGTGCGAGTCAGCGCCCCCCAGGCGTCGCCGTGCGGACTGCCCGTCCGGCGGGGCGCGCTCGGGTCCGGGGTTTGCGTCGCCTGCTCGCTCATGACCACATCGTCCCAGATGACACTTGCTTCGTCAATAGTTGACAGGCTAAATACTTCTGCTATGATTGTTTCTGCGTCAATCATTTCCTTGGCAATCGACTACAGCGAGGTAAGAGAATGAGCACGCAGACGATTCAGCAGCAGATTCCCGCCGGCGCCTACGCGGTCGACCCGGTCCACTCCTCGGTCGGCTTCGCCGTCGTCCACAACGGTGTTTCGACCTTCCGCAGCGGCTTCGGCTCCTACGAGGCGCGGCTGAGCGGCGGCGAGAGCCCCGGGCTCGAGGGCACCGTCGACGTGGCGAGCATCGAGATCGACGAGCCGAACCTGAAGGGCCACCTGCTCTCTCCCGAGTTCTTCGACGCCGAGCGCTTCCCGCGGCTGCGCTTCGAGTCGAGCGAGCTGAGCGTCGGCGAGGACGGCGAGGCGACGATTCGCGGCGAGCTCGAGATCCGCGGCGAGAAGCGCGAGGTCGAGGCGAGTGGCCGCGTCGTGCCGCTCGGCGGCGACCTCGGCGGCAACGCCCGCGTCGGCATCTCGCTGGCGGCGAGCGTCGACCGGCGCGACTTCGGTCTCGACTGGCAGGCCGAGCTGCCGAGCGGCGGCGAGGTGCTCGACTGGCGGGTCGAGGTCGCGGTCGAGTTGGAGCTGGTCGCGGAGGACGAGTAGCGATGCGGGTGCTCGGCATCGCCGGCAGCCTGCGCCGCGACTCGCACAACCACGCCCTGCTGCGGGCGGCCGCCGAGCGGCTGCCCGCCGGGGCGGAGCTGGTCGCCTACGACCGCTTGGCCGAGATCCCGCCCTACGACGAGGACGTCGAAGCCGCGGGCGTGCCGGAGCCGGTGCGCGACCTGCGCGCCGCGATCCGCGACGCCGACGCGGTCCTGGTCGCCACGCCGGAGTACAACCACTCGATCCCAGGCCAGCTGAAGAACGCCCTCGACTGGGTCTCGCGCCCGGCCGGGCAGAGCGCCCTCAACGGCACCCCCGCGGCGACGATCGGCGCCTCGACCGGCATGTTCGGCGCGGTCTGGGCGCAGGCCGAGCTGCGCAAGGTTCTCGGCGCCCTCGGTGGCCGCGTGATCGAGGCCGAACTCCCCGTCGCCCACGCGGCGGACCTGCGCGACGGCGACCGCCTCGAGCTGCCACCCGAGCAGGCCGAGCACCTCGAGGAGATCCTCGCCGAGCTCGTCGCCGCAGCGGAGCGCGAGCCGGTCGCCGTCTGAGATCTACCGGCGCGGCCCGCAAATCAGCCGCTGCCGCCGCCCCGGAGTTCTTCCCGCAGCGCCAGAAAGCCACCAAACGCGACCCCGGCGGCAGCCGCAAGAGCCAGGAAGATCGGGAATTGAACCGCTCCTTCGAGCGTAATGGTGGGTTCGACGTCGAAGACAGGCGGGTCGATGATCCGGTAGAGGATCAGCAGCACCGAGGCGAGTCCGAGAATTGCGACCACCGCGTTGACCGGGGCGGAATCCTTGCGGAGAGAATTCGTGAGTCGCAGCACCGCCACGGCGAGCGTTCCGAGAATCGTGATCAGGAGAACGACTGGGATGACCTCGAGCGCTTGCCAGGCGTTTTTCCCCGGCAAGACGCTCTGGATGGCAAAAAGCAGCGGCGACGTATTGACTGCCTTGACGTCGAACCAGTGGAAGAGCATGAAGGCGCAGAGCAGGATCGCTGAGACGACCGCGATCCGCTCGCCGTTGCTGAGTCTGCCCAGGTTCATCTGCGGCTAAGCCGCCGGCAGGGCGAAGAAGGCGATTGCGGCGAAGTGGGCTGCGGCGGCGGCTATGACGAGGGCGTGGAAGACCTCGTGGTAGCCGAAGACGCGGGGGTTGGGGTTCGGGCGCTGGGTGGCGTAGACGACGGCGCCCGCCGTGTAGAGGAGGCCGCCGGCGGCGACGAGGAGGGTGCCGGCGACGCCCATGTCCGACCAGAGCTCGGGGAAGGCGACGCAGGCGACCCAGCCGAGCGAGATGTAGATCAGCGCCGCGACCCATTTGGGGTGGTCGATCCAGATCGTCTCGACCACCGCGCCGGCGATCGCGCCGATCCAGACGACGACCAGGATCGCGTCGGCGAGCGGGCCGCTGAGCACGAGCAGGGCGAAGGGCGTGTAGGTCCCCGCGATGAGGAAGAAGATCATCGAGTGATCGAGCCGGCGCATCAGGCGGCGCACTTCCGGCCGCTTCCAGTTGACCCGGTGGTAGAGCGCGCTGGTGCCGAGCAGGGCGGAGAGGCTGAGCGCGTAGATCGCCACCGCCAGGGTCGCCTTCGGAGTCTTCGCGGCGACGATCAGGCCGAGGCCGAGGAAGAGCGAGACGACGAAGGCCCACTGGTGCGAGACGCCGCGCAGGCGCGGCTTGACGGCGGCGATCGCCTCGTTTGCAACTTCCTTTGCAGATTCCGCTTTTTCGGCCGCCCGCGCCCGCATCGTCCGCTTGTCACCATAGAGGAGAGAAAAGCTCGATTTCTGCGGCGTTTGCGGAGTCAGTCGTCACAAAGTCCGTCCGACTCGTGGACGATCCTGGGCAGCTCCCCCTAAAAGCCGCCCCGAGAGGAGTAGTTCGATGTCCCAGACCGCCACCAGCAGCCCGAAAAACGGTCTCAAGGGCCTCGAGGTCGAACGCCGCTTCTCCTCCCCGGGGACGCATCCCTTCGACGAGATCGAGTGGGAGACGCGCGACGCCGTGATCGGCGATCCCGCCGCGCCGGCCTTCGAGCAGCGCGGGGTCGAGTTCCCGAAGAGCTGGAGCCAGAACGCGACCAACATCGTCGCCCAGAAGTACTTCCGCGGACAGCTCGGCAGCGAGCAGCGGGAGAGCTCGGTCAAACAGATGATCGGCCGCGTCGCGGGGACGATCTCCGGCTGGGGGCGCGAGGGGGGCTACTTCGCCTCCGACGAGGACGCCGACGCCTTCGAAGCCGAGCTGACCGCGATCCTGCTCAACCAGAAGGCCGCCTTCAACTCGCCGGTCTGGTTCAACGTCGGCTTCGAGGAGACGCCGCAGTGCTCGGCCTGCCAACCGCACCATGCGCTCATCTCCACTCCCGAGGGCATGGTTCCGATCGGGGAGCTCGTCCAGGGCGAGCAGATCGGCCGGGAGGTCTACGACGCCAACGGCGTTACGCGGGTCGTCGCGGTCAAGGCCAACGGTCGTAAGCCGGTGATGCGCGTGAAGCTCCGCAACGGCGGCTTCGTCGAAGCCACTCCCGACCACGTCGTGAAGGCTGTCTCGGAGCGGCGCACCGAACCTAAGTGGCTCCGTATCGATCAACTCGAGCCCGGGATGAGGATGCATCTGCATCCTCATAGAGCAAAGGTCGCCGACCACGCACTGGTGGCTGCAGGGGGTCCGGCCCTGGCTGACTTCGAGGGAACCGATCATCTCGAAGCTCTCGACGAGACCACCCGCGTCGATCGCGCCGAGGCCGCACTTGCCGGCTGGCTGCAAGCCGATGGCTTCGTCGGGCAATACGAGGATGGGACGAATACTTCGCTGACCATCGAGTTCCAGGTCGCAAGCGACGACGAGTACGCCTGGGTGATGGAGAACCTCGATGTCGCGCTGCCTGATGTGCATCGCAAGGTGCGTGTGGCCGACACGCAGGAGGTCGAGGTTCGGAGAATCCGCCTCTATGGGGAGGTGCTCCGCGACTTCGTCGAGGGCTGGGAGCTTCTCGCGCGAGGGACGGAGATCCGCGTGCCCAGCCGTCTGTGGACCGCGACCCATGAGGAGATCTGCGCCTATCTCCGTAGCGTCTTCCAGGCCGATGGCTACATGACCGTCAGCCGCACTGGCGGCTACGAGAACGCCCGGATCGGCTTCGCCGTGATCGGCGAGAGATGGACCGAGGACCTGCAGATCCTTCTCAACTCGATCGGGATCCATTCCCGCCGCAGGCGAAAGAGCGAGCCTCGAAGCAACCGGCACGATATGCATGAGCTCTCGATCAACATCGGCTCAGAGCGTGTCCGCTTCGCCGAGCTGATCGGGTTCGTCGGCGAGGACAAGCAGCATCGCCTGCTCGCGTCACTGGAGCTTCGCAATCCGAAGGTCTGCCCCGATCTGCGCGAGGAGGAGATCGTCGCGATCGAAGAGCTGGGTGTCCAGGAGGTCTACGACATCCAGACCGAGTCGGGCGAGTACTTGAGCAACAACATCGCCGTCCACAACTGCTTCATCCTCAGCGTCGAGGACACGATGGAGTCGATCCTCGACTGGAACACCAAGGAGGGCAAGATCTTCCGTGGCGGCTCGGGCTCGGGGATCAACCTCTCCAACATCCGCGGCTCGATGGAGCAGCTGAAGAAGGGCGGCACCGCGAGCGGCCCGGTCAGCTTCATGCGCGGTGCCGACGCCTGGGCCGGGACGATCAAGTCGGGCGGCAAGACGCGACGCGCGGCGAAGATGGTCGTGCTCGACGTCGACCACCCGGACATCGAGCATTTCGTCACCTGCAAGGCCGACGAGGAGAAGAAGGCCGGGGCGTTGCGCGACGCCGGCTTCGACATGTCGATCGACGGCGAGGGCTTCACCTCGATCCAGTACCAGAACGCCAACAACTCGGTCCGGGTCACCGACGAGTTCATGGAGGCTCTCAAAGCCGGCGAGGACTGGGCGCTGAAGGCGCGCACGAACGGCGAGACGACGAAGACGCTGCCGGCGCGCGACCTGATGAACCTGATCGCCAAGGCCGCCTGGGAATGCGCCGACCCCGGGGTCCAGTACGACACGATCATCAACCGCTGGCATACCTGCCCGGAGTCCGGTCGAATAAATGCGTCTAATCCGTGCAGTGAGTACATGCATGTCGACGACTCGGCCTGCAACCTCGCCTCGCTCAACCTGATGAAGTTCCGCCGCGAGGACGGCAGCTTCGACGTCGAGGAGTTCGAGCACGCGGTCGACGTCGTCTTCCTCGCGCAGGAGATCGTCGTCGGCTTCTCCAGCTACCCGACCGAGGAGATCGGCGAGAACGCCAACGCCTTCCGCCAGCTCGGCCTCGGCTACGCCAACCTCGGCGCGCTGCTGATGTCCGACGGGCTGCCCTACGACTCCGACGAAGGCCGCAACGTCGCCGCCGCGATCACGGCGCTGATGACCGGCCGCGCCTACCGCCAGTCGGCCGAGATCGCCGCCGAAGCGACCGGACCCTACGACGAGTACGAGAAGAACCGCGAGGCGCACAACGGCGTCATGCGGATGCACCGCGACGCCGCCTACGACATCGACCCGACCGGGATCAAGGCCGATCTGCTCGACGCTGCACAGAGGGCCTGGGACGAGGCGGTCGAGCTAGGCGAGGAGCACGGCTACCGCAACGCCCAGGCGACGGTGCTCGCTCCGACCGGGACGATCAGCTTCCTGATGGACTGCGACACGACCGGGATCGAGCCCGACTTCTCGCTGGTCAAGTTCAAGGAGCTGGTCGGCGGCGGGCAGATGACGATCGCCAACCGCTCGGTGCCGCTGGCGCTGCGGCGGCTCGGCTACGGCGAGGCCGAGATCGACCAGATCAACGCCTACATCACCGAGAACGCGACGATCGTCGGCGCGCCGGGGCTCAAGGACGAGCACCTCGAGGTCTTCGACGTCGCGGTCGGCGAGCGGGCGATCTCCCACACCGGCCACATCGACATGATGGCCGCGACCCAGCCGTTCATCTCCGGCGCGATCTCGAAGACGGTCAACCTGCCGCAGGGCGCCACGGTCGAGGACATCGCCGACGCCTACACGCGCGGCTGGAAGGGCGGACTGAAGGCGCTGGCGATCTACCGCGACGGCTCGAAGACCGCGCAGGCGCTGCGCACCGACGCCCAGGACGAGCAGGAGGCCGACGCGAAGGCTCCGGCGCCGCCGGAGCGCAAGCGGATGCCGCGCGAGCGCGAATCGATCACCCACAAGTTCTCGATCGCCGGCCACGAGGGCTACATCACCGCCGGCAAGTACGAGGACGGCTCGGTCGGCGAGATCTTCCTCACCGACATCGGCAAGGAGGGCTCGACGATGCGCGGGCTGATGAACGCCTTCGCGACGGCGATCTCGCTCGGCCTGCAGTACGGCGTCCCGCTCGAAGACTTCGTGCGCAAGTTCAGCTACATGCGCTTCGAGCCCGAGGGGATCACCGGCAACCCCGAGATCCCGTTCGCCAAATCGCTCCCCGACTACATCATGCGCTGGGTCGCCAGCCGCTTCATCGAGGACACCGACACGCTCGAGGAACTGGGGATCATGACCCAGGAGGTGCGGGCGAAGAAGGACGCGGAGACGAGTCAGCTCGGGCTGGGGATCGCAACCGACACCGCCGGCCCGGCGAACGGGGGAAACGGCCACTCGCAGCCGGGCAACGGCAAGGGAGCCGCGAAGGCGAGCGGCGGGGCGGCGCCGGCGGCGAGCGCCTTCACCGAAACCCCGCCGGTCGTCCCGGCGAAGATGTCCGGCCTCGACCTCGGCCCCGCCTGCGAGCAGTGCGGCGGCATGATGCAGCGCACGGGCTCTTGCTACACCTGTTCCTCCTGCGGCAACAACACCGGCTGCGGCTGAGCGTCCCACTGGCGGTGATACCGCAGTGGGCTTGCTTACTCCTCGCTGCGCGCCTCACGCAGTCGCTGCAGGTCGAGAAGATCCTCAGGCCGTCCGGCATGTTCCTTGAGCGCAACGAGACCGTCGTAGCTAACGACTCTTACGGTCAGGCTTCCGATCTCGGTTTCGATCGCAGATGGAGAGAGCTTCTCCCATAGGGCATCGTCGCCAATCCACTGCATGACATCGAAGCGCCCAAGTCGGGTGCGCAAAACCCAGTTGCCTCCCAACGCGAGTGCTGTCGGATCCAGCGGATCTGGAAGCTCCTCGCCGTCGAACTCCTCTGCGCCCTCGATCTGAGCATCAAGTGCCCCGAGCACCCGAGCGAGCTTCTCGAGATTTCCGGAATCGGGCGCGGGCACGATGTCGACATCCTTCGTCGCACGGACATAGCCGTGGAACCCGACCGCGACTCCACCGATGATCAGGAACTCGACGCCTTCCTCGTAGAGGGCTTCGAGAATTCCCTGGATATCGAGTTCAGGCACTGCGCTGACGGCGCCCAGCCTCGGCTAGCTGGGACATGACTCGGGAGAGCTCGAAAACCTGCTCCAACCTCTCGGTCGGCGTGAGTTCGGTGTAGTCACGGCGCAGAGCCGCGCGCTCCGCTGCCCCATCGGGCGTCCAATTCCCGGTTCGCTTCGTTGCCTTCACGCCTACAAACGGTACCGCTGCCCTCGGAAAGCGTGCCCTGGCGGCTAGCTCAAGACGACCCGCGCGTTGTGGCGCGGGGTCTCGGTGATCGCGCGGCGGTAGATCCGCTCCGGCTTCGGGTCGGCGGGGCGGATCTCGTGGCGCCTCACTAGCTCCTTCAACACCACCGCCATCTCGAACTGGGCGAAGGCGGCGCCGAGGCAGCGGCGGACGCCGCCGCCGAAGGGGATCCAGGTGTAGGTGCCGGGCGGGTTCTCGAGGAAGCGCTCGGGACGGAAGGCCTGCGGTTCGGGGTAGACATCCGGGTTGCGGTGGGCGAGGTAGATCGAGGGCACGACGGAGATCCCCGCCGGCAGCTCGTAACCGCCGATCTCGACCGGCTCGGTGAGGCGGCGCAGGACGATCGCGATCACCGGCCGCAGGCGCAGCGTCTCCTGGATCGTCGCCGTCAGGTAGGCGTCGTCCTCACCCGCAACCGCCTCGGCGCGCAGCCGCTCGAGCTTCTCTGGATGGCGGGACAACCGCTCGACCGCCCAGGCGAGGGACGTCGCCGTGGTCTCGTGGCCGGCGGCCAGCAGGGTGAGCAGCTCGTCGCGCATCTCGGCGTCGCTCATCGGGCTGCCGTCCTCGTGCCGGGCGCCGACCAGCATCGAGAGGATGTCGTCGCGCTCCTCCAGGTCGGTGACGCGCTTGCGGGCGGCGATCTCGCGCCGGATCAACGCATCCACCCGGTCCATCGCGCGGCGGACCCAGGGCAGCCGGCGGACGCGCCGCGGCCCGATCGCGACCACCGGCAGCAGTTGCCGCGGGTCGCTGAGCAGGTCGAGGTAGCGGCGCAGGGCGTCGCGCAGCTCGGCCAGCCCCTCGCCCTCGCGGGCGCCGAAGACGGTGCGCAGGATGATCTCCAGGGTCAGCGCCTGCATCCGCGGGCGCAGCGCGTAGGGCTCGCCACTCGGCCAGGAGGCGATCTCGCGCTCGGCGATCTCCGACATCGTCGCCTCGTAGGCCTGCATGCGCCTGCCGTGGAACGGCGGCAGCAGCAGCTTGCGCTGGCTCATGTGCTCACCCTCGTCCAGCACCAGCAGCGAGTAGGCGCCGAGCAGCGGCGCCAGCTGGCCGTTGCCCTCACCCGCGTGGAAGACGCGCGGATCGCCGGTGAAGACCTGCTTGACCGCCTCCGGGTCGGCGAGCACCACCCAGGTCTCGCCGAGGATCTTCAGCGTGAAGATGTCGCCGTAGCGGTCCTGGGAGGCGTAGAGCAGGCGCCGCGCCTGCCGCGACCAGATCGCGGTCTGCAGCGGCATCGGCAGCGGCGGCCCAGGCGGAAGGCCATCCTTGACCGCCTTCGCAGCCGCTCGCGGCACCGTTGTCGTCGCAGCCTCCATCGCGCCTCCAATGGCGACGCTACACCCATCCGCGCGGTCCTTGTGTGATGTGGCTACTCGTACTGCAGCGAGTCGAGCACGTTCAGCCGCGAAGCCCGGCGGGCCGGCGGGATCGCCGCCAGCACGCCGAGGACGGCAGCGAAGACCAGCAGCGCGATCAGCGAGCCGATCGGGTAGGAAAGGGTGAAGCCTTCGTCCTTCAGCGGCTGGGAGATCAGCGCCGCGAAGACCACGCCGAGGGCCATGCCGAGGATCGCGCCGATCAGCGCCGTGATCACCGCCTCGTAGCGGATCATCGTCCGCACCTGGCGGCGCGACATGCCGATCGCCCGCAGCATGCCGAGCTCCCGCCTGCGTTCGTGGATTGAGAGCGCCAGCGTGTTGGCGATACCGAAGAGCGAGATCACGATCGCCAGGATCAGCAGCGCGTAGAAGAGGTTGACGAGCTGGTCGACCTGTTCTTCGCGGGTTTCCTTCAGTTCCTGCTGGTTGAGCACTTCGGCGGTCGGGAAGGCCCGTTCGGCGCCGGCGGTGAGCGCGGCCTGCACTTTTTCCGCATCGGCCCCGGGCTTGACGATCACGAAATCGATCGTGTCCTGGGTCTGATCGAAGGCGCGCGTCATCACCGCCTGAGTGATCAGCACGCTGCCGAAGACCCCGAGCTTGGAGTCGAACTCGCCGGCGACCCGGAAGACCGGTTCGGCTCCGGTCTGGCTGAGCAGCTTGAAGCGGTCGCCGGGCGTGAGGCCGTAGTCGGAGGCGAAGGAGTCGGAGACGACGGCTTCGCCATCGCCGAGCCCGCGAAGAGTCGCCGGGCCCCCTCGCTTCCATTCGATCTCGACCGCGTCGCCGATGTCGGAGCTGGGCGCCGTGACTCTTGCCTTCGCCCCCTGCCCGAGCCCGGCTTCGGTCGAGCGGATCGTCGCTACCAACTTCACCCCCGGGACCTCGCGCGCCGTGGCCGCCGCCCCGGCCGGGATCGGCGAGAAACCGTCGGTGTTCTGGATCACCAGGCCGCCGTCGAAGTTTTCGTCGATCACCTGCGCGACCGAGCTCTTCAGGCCGGCGGCGAAGACGGTGACGAAGGTGACCAGGGCGAGGCCGATCATCAACGCCGCCGCGGTAACCGCGGTGCGGCTCGGGTTGCGCTGCGAGTTCTCACGCGCGAGGCGGCCGGTGAGGCGGCGGATCCGTTCCAGCGGCCAGCCGGCGACGGTCGCCAGCGGCGGCACGAGGCGCGGGCTGAAGAGCGAGACGCCGAGCACGATCGCGACCGCGCCGGCGCCCATCAGCCCGGCCGCGGCGCCGGCGCCGGCGCCGCCGAAGAGGCCGATCAGGACCATCACCAGGCCCACCAGGCCGAGCCCGACCGAGAGCACCGCGTAGATCAGCCGGCGGCGACGGCTGGCCGGGGGGGTGAAGGACTGCAGCGCCGCGATCGGCGGCACTCGGGTCGAGCGCAGCGCCGGCACCATCGAGGAGATCGCCGTGATCACGACGCCGACCAGCAGCGAGACGACGATCGTGCGCGTTTCCATCACCAGCGAGGTCGTCGGTAGGTCGACTTCGAAGGCCTTGAGCAGGCCGTTGAGCAGGATCGCCATCACGTAGCCGCCGCCGATCCCGACGATCGCGCCGAGCAGTCCGATCGCGAGCGCCTCGAACAGCACCGAGAGCAGGATCTGTGGCCGCGAGGCGCCGAGCGTGCGCAACATGCCGAACTCGGCGACCCGTTGGGCGACCGTGATCGAGAAGGTGTTGAAGATCAGGAAGGCGCCGACGAAGACTGCGATGAAGCCGAAGACGAGCAGGATCGTCTGCAGGAAGCCGAGGTTGTCGCGGATTTCTTCCGAGCCTCGATCGGCGCTTTCCTTCGCCGTCTCAACCCGCGCCGAGGCCGGCATGACGCGCTCGATCCGCCGTTTGAGCGCCTCGGCGGAGACTCCGTCGCGGGCCGCGACCGAGATCTGATCGAAGCGGCCGCGCTTGTGGGTGAGCCGCTGCGCGACCGGCAGCGTCACCTGGGCGATGCTGGCGCCGCCGAACGAGGCGTCGCCGAGATGGGTGAAGCCGACCAGGCGGAAGGAGCGGGCGCTGCCCTGGCCGATCAGCCTGATCCTTTCCCCGAGCTCGATCCCAGAGCCTTCCGCCGCAGCCTCGTCGAGAGAGGCTTCGGTCGGGCCGCGCGGCGGGTGGCCGTCGACGTAGGTCAGTGACTCGAGGCCGTCGGGCAACCGCGCCGAAATGAACTTGGGGGCGAATTTGTTGCCGATCTTCTCGCCTTCTGAATCGAAGAAGCCGCCGGGCGTGAAGATCGTCCCGGCGGCGATGCGGACGCCGGCTACCCGCTTTACCTTGGGCAGCAGCGAGGCCGGGATCGTCGGGATTTCGCCGTTTTCCTGTTCGACCGGGTTCTTCGCGCTGACGACGACGCTGGTCCCCTTCAGCGAGTCGCTGAAGATTTCGTCGAAGGCGGCGAAGATCGTGTCGGTGAGGACGTAGGAACCGGCAATGAAGGCGACCCCGATCACCACCGCGAAGGTCGTACCCAGCGCCCTCGCCTTGCGCGCCCAGAGGCTCTTGATCGCGAGCCCGGTCAAGCGGCTAGTCGATCTGCTTCATCAGCTCGATCACGTCGTCGGCCGAGCCGGGGGCGGCGTCGTGGACGATCCGGCCGTCGCGCAGGGTGATCAGGCGATCGGCGTGGGCGGAGGCCACCGGGTCGTGGGTGACCATGATCACCGTCTGCTCGAACTCGTCGACCGCCTGGCGCAGCAGCCCCAGCACCTCGCCGCTCGACTTCGAATCGAGGTTGCCGGTCGGCTCGTCGGCGAAGACGACGGCGGGTTTGGAGACCAGCGCGCGGGCGACCGCGACCCGCTGCTGCTGGCCGCCGGAGAGCTCCGCGGGGCGGTGCGTGCGCCGGTCCTCGAGGCCGACCGTGCGGATCAGCTGCTCCAACCATTCGGCGTCGGGCTTGCGCCCGGCGATCGAGAGCGGCAGGACGAGGTTCTCCTCCGCCGTCAGCACCGGCAGCAGGTTGAAGAACTGGAAGACGAAGCCGAGCTTGTCGCGGCGCAGCTTGGTCAGCGCGGCGTCATCGAGGCCGGTGATCTGCTGCCCGTCGAGCGAGACGGTGCCCGCGGTGGGCGCGTCGAGGCCGGCGAGGATGTGCATCAGGGTCGACTTGCCGGAGCCGGACGGCCCCATGATCGCCGTGAAGCGGCCACGCTCGAAGCCGGTCGAGACGCCGACCAGCGCGTCGACCGCGGCCTCGCCCTCGCCGTAGCGGCGCGAGACGTCGGTGGCGGTCACGACAT
>Ga0102953_1000735_pt1 | contig 21729 bp, 18 predicted proteins | sample SalPon2A_C_D2_MG_FD_78509 | JGI IMG/M metagenome (GOLD analysis project Ga0102953, IMG submission 78509) | Soil microbial communities from South San Francisco under conditions of wetland restoration - Salt Pond MetaG R2A_C_D2_MG | ecosystem: Environmental > Terrestrial > Soil > Wetlands | place... | reverse complement strand
CGCCCGGCCGGCAAATCAAGAACGGAGATTGCGAGCGGAGTAGCGCGGCCCTCCGGTGTTGAGGTCCGTGGTTCTTTCCCCCGATCCATTACTAAAAGCCGCAGATCCCGCAGAGCGGGACGGTCCGCGCTGCCGAACTTTTTCGGATGGAACGCTCCAAATTTTGGCGATGCTCGCCTTGTGGCGTCTATGATCTCGCGGAGCCCGATGGCGGCCAGCGCATACATAAGGCGTGCAGCCGGGGCGTCGCCCTTGTGCCACGGGCCTTTCCGAACTCGGACCCCGCGGCACGCAGAGCACTCCGGCGCTGGGATGATGGCATCCAGAAGCCGGCCAGCAGACCCGCGCGCTTCCCGCGCCCCGCTGGGGAGGAATAGGGCCTCCAGGAATGCCCACACAAGTAGGCTATGTTAGCCCAAAAACCCCCAAAATGGGACGTATGGGATTTTCAGCCTTAATTTTCGTAAAATGTAAGATATTGATAAATAATAACTTATTAATATTTTAGCTGTCCGAAATTTGCATTATCCAAAAAAGTGTCACTTTATGAAACAGCGAGTAAAAATTACGCTGCCAGCCCATTTCGCACCAAATTCTAGCCTTCAGTGGAGCCCTTCCCCTGCCCTCAACGCGGCCACCGGCGCTCCTCGGTTGCCCTACTTGCCGGTACTGCCGAAGCCGCGGGTGTTGCGCTGGGTTTCAGTGAGCGATTCGACTTCCGTGAACTTGGCTTCAATGCGGCGGACAATGCGGAGTTGGGCAATGCGGTCGCCGGGGTCGATCTCGAACGGCCGGTGGCCCAGGTTGGTGAGCACCACTTTGAGTTCGCCGCGATAGCCGGGATCGATGACGCCCGCCAGCGTCGTGATACCTTTCAGCGCCAGACCCGAGCGGTCCTGGACCAGGGCGCCATGATCACGCGGAAACTCAAAGGCCAGGCCCGTGGCCACGGCCCGCGTTTCACCCGCGCCCAAAGTGACGGCCTCGGCTGCGTAGAGATCAGCTGCGAGATCGCCAAAAGGCCCGGTATGAGCGTAATGCGGCAGCGTAGCGTCCGGGTGCAACCTGGCAACTTTGATGGTGACCTTCATCTATTTCCCTACCTTTCCAAATGCCGGAGGCGGCCATTGCAAGCCCGCCAGGAAGTGTACCCTTTCTGCGAGTTCAATTCTGCCCGGCGGATTGATCGAGAACCAGCTCGATCTCTTCCCACTCGCGAGTCATTTCGTTGATGCCTTGGCGGAGTTCGTCGATCCGCTTGGAAAGACGGATGGATTCCTCGGCGCTCTTGAAATCGGCGAGTTCCAGCTCGAGGGAGGCAATTTCCGCTTCCGCGCGTGCGATTTCCTCTTCGAGCTCTGCGCCACGGTCCTGCATGCGGCGAACCAGAATGGGATTGAGCCTTTTCGATTGCTCGCAGGGCTCTTCAGGATGGCCATTGCCATTTCCGCCAGTCGATAGCGCGGCCGCGGGTTCGGGTTCTGGCTCGTCCGCGCGTGGGGCATTGCCTTCTTTCTGCCACAGATAATCCTCGTAATTGCCCGGAAAGTCGTGGACTTCTCCGCCGCCGATTTCAAAGACTCGATTGGCAAGCCGGTCGATAAAATAACGATCGTGCGAAACGAACATCACCGTGCCGTTGTATTTTTGCAATGCCTCAAGCAGCACGTCTTTGGCGCGCAAGTCCAAGTGGTTAGTGGGTTCGTCGAGCAGCAGGAAATTCGCCGGGCGCAGCAGCATGCGCGCCAGTGCATAGCGATTGCGCTCGCCACCCGAAAGCACGCCGATGCGCTTGAAGACTTCATCTTCAGAAAACAGAAAACTGCCCAGCAGCGAGCGCAGTTGTGTCTGGCCGCTCAGCGCCGCAGGGGCCACGCTGCCGATGTCGTCGATCAGGCGCGCTTGCGGGTCAAGCGCCTTGTATTGGTCCTGAGCAAAGTAATCCGCCTGTACATTGTGGCCCAGTCGTTTTTCGCCTGCCGTCACCCGTTCCGCACCGGCCAGCAGTTTGATCAAGGTTGATTTGCCGGCGCCGTTCACCCCCACCAGGGCCACGCGGTCTCCGCGGTTGATGACGAAGTTCACGTCTGCAAACACCTGGTTCGCGCCGTAGCTTTTGGCCACGCCTTTGAACTCCGCCACCGCGCGCCCGCTGGGCGGCGGCTGGGGAAATGAAAAGTGGATTGTTTTCTCCTCGGGCGGCAACTCGATGCGGTCAATCTTTTCCAGCTCTTTGATGCGGCTCTGCACCTGCCGCGCCTTCGTGGCCTGATAACGGAAACGATTGATGAACACTTCCAGGTGATGGATGCGGTCCTGCTGGTTCTTGTAAGCAGATTCGAGCTGAGCCTTGCGCTCTTCTTTCTGGGTGAGATAGCGGTCGTAGTTGCCGGAGTAAAACCAGGCGCGCCGGTTCCAGATTTCAACAATCTTGTTGACCGTCACGTCGAGAAAATAGCGGTCGTGCGACACCAGAACAAAGGCGTGAGGATAACTTGCAAGAAACTGTTCAAGCCAGTTGCGCGCTTCGAGATCCAGGTGATTGGTGGGCTCATCAAGCAGCAACAGGTTGGGCTTGAGCAGCAGCAGCCTGGCCAGCGCAATGCGCATCTGCCAGCCGCCGGAAAATTCCTCGGTGGGACGGGCCTGGTCCTCGCGCGAAAATCCCAGTCCGTTGAGCACGGCGCCCACCTGGGCTTCCAGCGAATAGCCGTCGCGGTGCTGGAACTCCGTTTCCAGAGCGTGGTAGCGCTCCGCCACTCGAGCGTATTCTTCCCCCTCGGGGTCAAGCTCCGCCATGCTGTGCATGAGCGCCTCGAGATCCTTTTCCATCTGGAGCAGGTCATCAAAAACCGAAAGGCATTCCTGAAGCACGCTGCGGCCCGCAAAGGCCAGGCCGTCCTGGGGAAGGTATCCCCGGGTAATGCCCTTGGCCGTGGAGATGCTGCCTTCATCAAGCGTCTCAAGCCCGGCCAGCACCTTCAGCAGGGTCGTCTTGCCGGTGCCGTTTCCGCCCACAAGGCCGACACGGTCCCCCGGCGTCAGGAGCCAGTCGAAGCCGTTAAATAGTTGCTTGGGACCGAACTGCTTTCCGGCTGAAGAAAGTTGGATCATGGCTCGAACTCAGGCGTATTGCCCCACACATGGCGCGGACTTATTTGCACGCTCTACTAACTATATCAGGCCGGGCGGAGAGCGAGGGCGAGTGGCAGTGCAATCGTCGTCATTTGCAACATCTCAGGCGGCGTGGAGAAGCACGTTGACAGCCCGCGCGGGCCGTGATAGAAACGCGTCGCACAACTAACCTTTTCATAGGAGAGGTCCTTACTCATGACTACTTCCCGCCGGCAGTTTCTTGCAGGATCGATTGTAGCCTTGGGAGCACCACTCTACGCGCGCGAAGCGCTGGCCCAGGCTGCAACCCCAGCAAAGTTGACTTCCTTTGACGGCCAAGTCCGGACATTTCTGCGCCGGTTGACGCTGGCCGAAAAGGTCGGCCAGATGACCCAGGCCGACCAGACTTATCTTCACGACCTTGACGATCTCCAGAAATATCACCTGGGGTCGCTGCTGAGCGGTGGCGATTCCGATCCCAAGGCTGGGAACGATTTCCACTCCTGGCGGGACCTTTACAATCGCTTCCAGACACGCGCCGTGAAGACGAATCCGCGCATTCCGATTCTCTACGGCATTGATGACGTGCACGGCAACAGCAACGTGATTGGGGCCACCATCTTCCCGCACAACATCGGGCTGGGCTGCACGCGCAACGCCGAACTGGTGGAGAAGGCCGGACGCATCACCGCCATCGAAGTCCGGGCTATCGGAGTGCAATGGGGGTTTGCGCCCTGCGTTACCGTTCCGCAGGACGTGCGCTGGGGGCGCACCTACGAGGGCTTCAGCGAATCACCCGACGTGGTGAAGGTGCTGGGCGAAGCCGCAGTGCGCGGCATGCAGGGTTCAGGGCTCGGCGATCCGCTGGGCATCGCGGCCTGCGCCAAACATTACGCCGGCGACGGCGGGACAGCTTTCGGTACTGGCGTCCCCATGGGCAAGGGCTCGCTCCATTACCCGCTCGACCAGGGCGACACCCGGCTGAGTGACGCCGATTTCCGACGCATCCATCTGCAGGGCTACATCACCGCGGTCCAGGCCGGCGTGGCCACCATCATGCCTTCCTACAGCAGCTGGAACGGGGTAAAGTGTTCCGGCAACTACGTGCTGCTGACGGAGATTCTGAAGAAGGAGATGGGCTTTAAAGGATTTCTCATTTCGGATTACGCGGCAGAAAAGGAACTTCCGGGCAGTTACAAACAGCAGATTGAAACCACCATCAACGCCGGCATGGACATGGTGATGGTGCCAGACAATTACCAGGAATTTATCCTCCTGCTCACTGAGTTGGTTCGGGAAGGTCGCGTGCCGTTGTCGCGAATTGACGATGCGGTGGCGCGCATCCTGCGCGTGAAGTTCGCCATGGGGATGATGGACCCGAACCTTTCGCAGCTGGCCGACCCGGCGCTGGAAAAGCGGTTTGGCTCGCCCGAGCATCGCGCCGTGGCCAGGCAGTGCGTGAGGGAATCGCTGGTGGTGCTGAAGAACGAGCGTTCCCTTTTGCCACTCGCCAAAGGCCGGCGAATCCACGTATCCGGCAAGTGCGCGGACAACATCGGGAACCAGTGCGGCGGCTGGACCATCACCTGGCAGGGCCGCAGCGGTGACACCACAAAAGGGACCACCATTCTGGCCGCTATCCGCAAGGCCGCGGGCGGCACCAGCGTTTCGTATTCCAAGGACGGCTCCGGAGCACAAGGCGCTTCCGTTGCCATCGCCGTCATTGGCGAAACACCTTATGCGGAAATGAAGGGAGACCGCGAAAATCTGAACCTCGATGCTGAAGACCTGGCGGTGGTGGAAAAGCTGAAGCGCAGCGGAGTTCCGGTAGTAGTGGTGCTGGTTTCCGGACGCCCGATGGCGATTGACGGCATTCTGCCCAAGGTGGACGCCTTTGTAGCCGCGTGGCTGCCTGGCACGGAAGGCGACGGCGTGGCTGATGTGCTGTTCGGTAAATCGAAGCCGGCCGGCAAGCTCTCATTCACATGGCCGAAAGGATCTTCAACCAGCTTCCACTTGGGCGACCCTGGCTACGAAACCATCTTTCCATTCGGGTCCGGCCTGAGTTGGTGAGCCGGCGCCAGACACGCGCGTCTCTCCGCTGACTGCCTGGAATTCGACAGTTGCTATTGCCTTCCGCGTGATAAGGCCGCATACTCTCAAGTCTGTTTACGATGTCCTCCACTGACCTGAACGAAAAACCGGGGTTGAAGGGCGGCGGGCAGGATCCGACGCTTCCTGCTCCATCGGACCGTATCCGGCGCATTCAAAAGACGGCACTGGTTCTTCTCCTCTTCAGCGGTACCATCAATTATGTTGACCGGGCCAGCCTGGCGGTGGGCCTGCCGCTCATCCGTCACGATCTGGGCATTTCAATTGCGCAAAGCGGAGTTCTGCTCTCGGCGTTTCTGCTGGTTTACGCGTTCTGCCAGTTGCCGGCAGGAGCCGTGGTGGACCGTCTTGGCGCACGCCTGGTGCTTGCTGCCGGGCTCGTCCTGTGGTCATTCGCCCAGGTGCTGGGCGGACTGGTTTCAAGTTTCCGGCAGTTTCTGGCTGTGCGCGGTCTGCTGGGTGTGGGCGAATCCCCGCAGTATCCAAGCTGTGCACGCGTTGTAACGGACTGGTTTGCCGCGCGAGACCGCGGCCTGGCCACTGGCATCTGGAATTGTTCCAGCAGCCTGGGCACGGCCATTTCCGCTCCGCTTCTCACCATCCTGATGCTGCATCTCGGCTGGCGCTGGATGTTTATCATCATGGGGATCGCCGGCCTGACGGTGGGCATCGTTTTCTACATTCTGCACCGCGACCCCAAGCACCTGCACCTGACCTGGGCCGAACAGGAATATCTATCCAGCACGGAGCATGAAAAGCAGCCGATGGCGTGGCGGCAATGGGGGCGGCTGTTTAGCTTCAGCACAACTTGGGGAATGGTGTGCGGCTTTTTCGGCATCGTTTACATGAACTGGCTTTATTTTGCCTGGCTTCCACAGTATCTCGAAATCCAATGGCATCTCAGCATCGCCAGGACCGGCTGGATCGCCGCCATTCCCTTCACCTGCGGAGTGGTGGGCAGCTTGATCGTAGGCCGGGTTTGCGACGTCCTTGCAAGGCATGGTTTTTCCGCCATCAACAGCTGTAAGATTCCGATTGTCTGCGCTCTGTTTGGAGTGGTGGTGTGCACGGCGCTGGCGGCCTACAGTTCAAGCAGCACCTTCGCAGTTGTGTGCATCTCGATATCCCTGTTTCTGCTCAACGGCAGCAGCACAGCCGCCTGGGCCATGGCCACGGTTGCCGCGCCGAAGAATTATGCCGCATCGCTGGGCTCAATCCAGAATTTTGGCGGGTATCTGGGTGGCACCCTGGCGCCTGCGGCTACCGGATTTATGGTCCAGGCCACATCCTCCTTTCAGTCGGCATTGCTGGTGGCCTCCGGCGTGGGGCTCTTCGCCGCCTTGGCACATCTGGTCCTGGTGAAAGAACCGATATCACTGGCCGAGGGCGAAAAGTCGGCATAAATCAGGCCCCCAAAATCGGCACAAATAAGGTTAACCTTCGGGAGGGGTTGGGCATCTAAACAAGTGGAGGGTAGAGCGGGAATAGGTTGAGTTCCGGAGACCCGTTGAACCTGATGACAGGACGGTCAGGATCCGGACCGTAGCGGGCAGGACGGAGAGATAGCCAAAGTTGCCCAGCAGTCTTGGGTAAGCGGCTCCCTAACACTGGGGAACTCTCCTGAGGCCCGATCACGGGTCTCCGATAAAAAAACGGAGTGAAAAAAAGGCGGCTTAATGCCGCCTTTTATTTTCTGTGGTGAGCCTCCCGAAGGACGAAGCACTCACCGGCATGCTGGGTCGGTCCCCGCCACACGGTAAATCTTATTTGTCTACAACAAAGAAGCAAAAATCGAATCGGCAAAAAAAAGACGGCCACTGGGGCCGTCTCTCAAGCACCGCATTTCATCACGCTGAAGTTAAGCAGCCAGTGATTCCGGATCGGCAAAGCTTGCTGTCCTGGGGTTTTCCAGTTTGGCAAAGTCGGCGTACTTCATGCGGATGGCTTCTGTGTGCGTACCGGCGTTGAATACAATTTCTTCCGACTTGCTGAGTGTACGATCCACCCAAGTCTCCATGCCATAGAAGTGACCGAAGGGAGGGAAAGCGCCCAGCTCGCAATCCGAGCAGATGTTTTCCACCTCGCTCTCCGGCGCCATCTCGAGATGCCGCACCTCGAGTTCCTGCCTGAGGTCATGGAGGTTCAGTTTGTGCGACGCGGGAAGAACCGCCATCACCAGGCGCCCGTCTGCATGGAGAATCACCGACTTGGCAAAATGCTTGCCGGAAACATGCAGCGATTGCGCCGTCTTCTGGGCAGGAAACGCCGGGTAGTGAGGAAGCAGTTCAAAACGGACGTTTTTGGAATCCAGGAATTCCTGCACTTGTTGAGACATTGACATTGCATCCTCCTTCCCATCCTGTTGGAACCAGCTCCGCCAAAAAACTTCAGGGTTTCGGTTTTGAGGGAGTCTGCCTGAATCCGGCAGGTCTCTCGAAGGGTCTGGGGCCACGTCGCTTTGGCGAGGGCGACTGAACCGGACGCCGCCGCGGTCCGGGCTGCTTCCATTTGTTTGCAGAAAGGCCGACGGGTTTCCAGGTTGGCTTGCCTTTCATCTCGGCCTCCTCTCCCTTGGAGCATTGCTCCTATCTTATTCCTCCCGCCGGCGAGAAGGAAGCTGGCAGCCAGTTTCCCTGCATCTGGGGTTTGCACGCTCCCGGCATGCGGTTGCGCCCTCCCAGCGGGGATTCGTGCCACTGCCCTCTTCCGATACTACGCTCCCTTCTCGCCAAGCACAGGCCAATGATTTTCATGCCGCTTTTTTCTCGATGGTGATCTTCTTTGCCGGAGCCGCTTTTGGCATCGTAAATTCCAGCACTCCGTCCTTCAGCACGGCGCTGACAACTTCCGTGTTTACTTCAACGGGCAGTTCAACAACGCGCATGATTCTTTCCGCACTGCGTTCGGAATAGACGGTCTTTCCCTTCTTCTTTTCTTCCTTCATGGCTTTCCGGACGCCGGTGATGGTCAGGCGATGAGGTTCAACGCTCACCTCCAGTTCCTCCGCCTTGAATCCGGGAACTTCCGCCTGTACTTTGAGCCCTTCGTCGGTCTCGTCAATGCTGATGTTCACCGGATGTAGCAACTCGGACTCCGCCTTGAACCAGTTATCGAGGTCGCGGCCAAAAATACCGCCTCCCTTCTCAAACAACTCGAATGCACGGCGCGAAATCATTTCGTGCAATTCACGCATGTGGTTGAAGATTTTCTCGAATTCGGTGACTCTGAAGGGAGCAAGATGCTCTTCGGACTTTATTGCTAAGTGTTTGCCCGCCATGGTTATGCTCCTTTCACACAACCGGTGGCGCTGGCGCGCCATCATGGGGCCAACCAGAGGTGAACACACGCTACTCCTCTTACCTGAAGCCAGCGCCTACCCTCACTTTTAAGATAGACTGCGGCTCGTAAACTTTCAGTGAGCGTACTCACGCACGGAAGTGACAAATGTCACAATGCGGGATAGGTCTAAGGATCCTTATTATGCCGGATTCCGTCACTCGGGAATTAGACGAAACCTGCGGCCTGATAGCTCCTTTTGCTTCGAACCCGGCAGGAGCGACTGGCAGACCCTGGCCATATTTTCAGCTTGCTACGCGAGGCGAAGATCAGTGGTGATGGAGCAAACCGAAAACGCCCACGCCATTGGTTGTGCCGACATACACCTTTCCATTGGCAACGGTAGGAGTTATGAACTTATTCCCAGTACCGAAATGGTCGCGGGCATTGGGTGCCATATTGGAGTTGTAGAGCATGTGGCCGAGATTATTAGCGTCATATGCATAGAGGACGGCAGTCGTCCCATTTTCGGTAGCCCAAAGGATGGCGTTCCTGGTACCATCCGCAGAAATGCTGGGCGTGGCGCCCGGATAGACAAACTGGTTTGAGGTTATCGACTCTGGCTTCGGCAGGAGTTTGGCGTTTGAAAATTGAAAGGCGCGAATAGAATCGTTGACGGCACCGTAATAAAGCTTTCCGTCAAAATAAGCGGGTGCAGCAAATTCCTTTCCTTTCAAAGCATGGACGAGTTCCTGGTAAATGTTATTGCGATGCGGGTTGAACTTGCCCATGTGGTCACAATTAACGAGATAGATGTTCCGGTCCTTGCCGGCCCCTACCGCAAGATGCATAACCCGGCCTTTCGCGTTCTTCATGGGAGGCAGGACCATCGCTCCGCCCGAACCGAGATCTTCATCGCGGTTCGACTCAGCAATCGTGTTGTCCATATCAAAATAGTCTGCAACTTTGAGCTTGCCATGCTTGATGGTGAGCTTGAGAAACGCATTGCCATAGTCACCCTTGTCCGGGAACCCTTTGCGGTTCAGGGTCGTATCAAAAGTGCCGTTGCCAGCAAGAAGGTAGATGTTGCCGGAGGAATCGGCGGCAGGCCCTGCACCGCTCTGCCACACAGCAGCCTCACTGCCGTTTGGAGCAAGATCCAGTACACTGGTCTGCTTGAGAGTCGATGCATTGTAGTCCATCACCCAGCCCGTGTACGGCCGTATATCACAGTGGGAAGACCAGGACGTAACGATCGTGTGTCCCACCAGCAACAGACCCGGGCGCTCTTTGTACTGCTTGGGATCAAAAATTACCATGCCGTTCTTGCTGTTGTCGCCGGTTCCCGGATATTTGGCGTGGATATCAATCGGGCCACCAAATTCTTCCTTCCCTGTCGTGAGATCCAGAGCATGCAGGCGCTGAAAATATCGGTCCGCAGAATTTTTGCTCATCGCAACCACATAGATGGTTCCGTGCGGTCCCACCGAGGGATCAATCACAGGTGTGGCCGTAACGCCGATTTCAGGAGTAACCTGCCCGCAGTGGCGAGGACCAGAGGTGGTTTCACCGGGTTTAAGCATTGAAACGTGCCACAGTTCATGTCCGTTGTCAGCGTCGAAGGCGTAGATGCTGTCATGCTCGGTGGCAACGTAGAGGACGTTGTGGCGGCCCTTCCCAGGGATCGAAACGTTGGCAAAGTATAGCGGTTGGGCATCCACTTTGCCATCTACATGAATGACAAAGAGTTTCCCAAAAGTGGAAGGCTTGACGTTCGAGGGCTTCAGAATAGTCTCGTGCAAATCCTCTCCGGTGCGGGCATTGTTGTTGTGCCAGGTGAGAACATTCTGCTGCGCAGCCAGTGGAGAAGCAAAGGCCAGTCCCAGAAACAGTATCAGAACGAACGTTGCCAGTGAGAAAAGTTTCTGAGCGGGATTGGCCCAAAAGAAGTTTAAATTGCAGTTTGGCTTTCTGCGGCAACCGCCAGCGACAGCACCATCGCGAGCGTGTCTAGTAAAGTTCCTCCCAGCACAATTATTCATTTGCATCATCCCTCGTTTCATCAAGTTGTGTTTCAGCGCGCCGATTTTTTGGGCCTACCATTATTGAGATGAACTGAGGAAGCCTGCGGTTACCCACCAGGGGAAATGACTGCCGAACAAGACTCAAAAATACCGTTTCAAATGAATAAAGGAGCTTGTAAGGACGGGTATATAGAAAAAGGATGGCGAAGAGGGGAGGAAAAGCTGATCCTGATGCTGGCAGGTGCTACCAGCTCCGTTTTCTTACCGGGCGGCGGCTCACCATGTACTCGTCGAGTTCCTGATCGGACAAAGCGGAGCGGTGAGGGATAGGATGCTCCGGGCTTTCCGCGCCCAGCTGCTTTTGCAGTTTCCGATAGCAGAGTGCGGCAGCGTCCTGATAGGGAAAGTGGTGCTCGGAAAAGGCACGGTGGGAAATACTCAAAACGAACTCGCGGTCTCCTTCTTTGGGATTGACGACACGGTAGGAGTAGTCGCGGCCGTTCGCCCTTAACTGGAACCCGAGATATTGAATTTGAATGGACATTCTGGTGCCCCTGTTGGAGGGTTTCAGCTCGCGCCCGGCAAGCCGGCCGGGCGCGAGCCTAAAGCGAAGGTTCCTTTTAGAGTTTTGTTACGTTCGCTGCCTGAAGACCCTTGGGGCCTTTGGTGACCTCGAATTCCACGGCCTCACCTTCGGCAAGCGATTTGAACCCTTCCGCCAGGATGGCGGAATGGTGCACAAAAACATCATCACCCGTCGCGCGCTGGATAAATCCATAGCCCTTCGAGTCATTGAACCATTTCACTGTTCCTTGTTCTTTGTCCATAAGTGTTCTGTTGTTCCTTTGTTGCATTGAGATTAACTTGTTCTGCTCTCGCAACCACTCTCCAAAAACAAGAAACGCCACAAAATCGGAGATCCCGTGGCCTCTAGGGTTCAATGGTATTCGGTCACAAAAACTGATCAAGCTCTTTTAGTATAACACTTCGGCATTAAAAATGCTCAAAAGTATGTCTCGCATCGGCCCTGAGGCCGCTCCACGGCAAGAGGAAAGGTATGGCACAGCCACAAGATTGCATTGTAGGGTTACCCACCACCGGCGCGACGCCAATTGGTATCCCGTGATTCATCCCCGGTTGTCCGGGGCCTGCCCGGATTGAGGCTCCGGCTTCCGCATCAGCCAGACGAGGGGTGAAACAACCACGAAAAGAAGTGTGAGCACGCGAAAAGCGTCGAGATAGCTTAGAACCGCGGCCTGCTTCAGCAGAATATCATAGAGCGGTCGCAGGGAGTGCCCTCTGGCACCCTCGAAGCTGGCGCCATATTGGGCCAGCCTCTGATGGAGTCCTGACAGCATCGACGCCGTCATCGGGCTGAAGGGGGTGATGTGCGACGCCAGCCTTTCCTGGTGGAACTGTTCACGGCGCGCCAGCATGGTGGTGACTGCGGAAATCCCCAGCCCGCCGCCGATGTTCCTCATCAAGGCAATGATGCTGGTGGCATAACCCATTTGTTCGGCTGGGATGGGATCGACCGTAATGGTGGCCAGAGGGACAAAAATAAATGAAAAACCGAGTCCCATGACGGCCTCCGGGAAAACAAAGTTCCACGGACCGGCACTAAGATTCAGCAGTGAGAACCCGTACAGCCCGGCGGCTGCGGTGAGGGTCCCAAAGAAGAGCATCTTGCGCATGTCCCATCGGCGGCTGATCAGAATTCCGGCCAGCGGCATGAAGGCCATGGTCGCCAGGCCTCGGGGGGTGTTCCACTCGCCGGCCGTGACGGCCGGGAACCCCAGCAATTCCTGCATGAACAGCGGGATAAGGACCGTGCTGCCGAAGAGGACAATTCCCATCGCGGCGGAAAGCGCAACACCCACCGCAAAGGTTCGGTGCTTCAGCAAGCGGAACCTCACGATAGGATCCCTGCTGCGCAGTTCCCAGATGACGAATATCGTGAGGCAGACAACCGCAATCACGGCCAGGGTTACGATAAAGTGCGACCCGAACCAGTCATCTTCCTGCCCCTTGTCAAACATAACCTGAAGTGCAGCGATGCCGGTGACCAGCATTCCCAGCCCCCAGTAGTCAATGCGGTTTGACGTGCGGCGGATGTAAGAGGGGTCGTGCACGAACAGATGTACGAGAACCATGCCGATGATGCTGATGGGAACGTTGATAAAGAAAACTAGGCGCCAACTGTAGTCTGTGGTGAGCCAGCCGCCCAGCACCGGCGCCAGAATCGGGGCCACCACGATGCCCACGCCCCAGAAGGCCATGGCCTTGCCGCGTTCCTCGCGCGGAAAAGTCTCCAGCAGGATGGCCCGCGTGGTGGGCTGGAGTGACCCGCCGCCAGCCCCTTGCAGGACGCGGAAAAATACGAGCAGCGGCAGGGATGGCGCCAGACCGCAAAGGATGCTCGCCACGGTAAAAACAGTGACCGCAACCATCAAAAGGCGCTTCCGGCCCATGTAGTTTGCCAACCAGCCCGTAATGGGCAGGACGGCAGCATTCGCCACCAGGTAGGAGGTGAGTACCCAGGTGGCCTCGGTCACGGATGCTGAAAGGTTCCCCGCAATATAAGGGAGACTGACGTTCACCGCAGCCGTATCAACCAGTTCCATCACGGCACTTGCCATGACGGCAATGGCGATGAGCCAGCGTCCTGCTGCATCTGAATCGGTGCCAGGCAAACCCTGAGGCGGCATGGAAGCGTTTATCTTATCATAGGGATGGCGAAGTCAGCTTTCGCAGGGGAGAAGGACGGCGGCATCCCCGCAAGGCGCTGCGAAGTGCTGGCATTTTCGAAAGTGGGAATGACTTAACGGTTCACATAGGAAATGCCCTTGGCTACTTGAAGGCTTCGGCGTGGTGGCGCACGTCGGCGCCCTCCACCAGGAAAACGACGTCTTCAGCAATATTGGTGGCATGGTCCGCAATGCGCTCAAGGTTGCGGGCCACAAACATCAGGTGGATGCAGCCTCGAATCCCCGACGGCTCCGCCTCCATATATTGCACCAGGTCGTCATAGACCGTGTCGCGCATCTGGTCAACGGCGTCGTCGGACTTGAGGACGCTGCGCGCCAGATTCGCGTCCCTCTTAATAAAAGCGTCCAGGCTTTCTCGCAACATGGACTGCACCAGATTGGCCATTTGCGGCAAATCAATCAACGGCTTGATGGTGGGTTCATGCATCAGGGAACGCGCCCGCTCCGCAATGTTCACGGCATGGTCACCCATTCGCTCCAGGTCACTGTTGATCTTGATGGCAGAAGTGATAAAACGAAGATCGGTGGCCATGGGCTGCTGCAGGGCCAGCAAGCCCGTCGCCAGATCATCAATCTCGATTTGCATGCGATTCACGCGAACTTCGTTTTCCATCACCTGGCGGACCTGCTCCTCGTCCTTCTCCACCAGGGCGAGCACGCTGCGGTAGATGGACGACTCCACGAGACCGCTCATCTCCAGCAGCTTCTTTCTCAACTCGTCGAGTTGGATCTCAAAATGGCGCAATGAGCCGCTCCCCCACCGTTAGCCAAACCGGCCGGTAATGTAGTCTTCCGTTTCTTTCCGCGCAGGATTCTTGAAAATGATTTCTGTCTTGTTGAACTCGATCAGTTTTCCAAGCAGGAAAAACCCTGTCTGGTCCGCCACACGGGCCGCCTGCTGCATGTTGTGCGTCACAATCACAATGGTGCAACTGGAAACAAGGTCCAGCAGAAGTTCCTCAATCTTTGCGGTCGCAATAGGGTCGAGCGCTGAACAGGGTTCATCCAGCAGGAGGACTTCCGGATCAACAGCAAGAGCACGGGCAATACACAACCGTTGTTGCTGGCCGCCGGAAAGTGAATACGCCGATTTGTGAAGGTGATCTTTGACCTCATCCCATAGCGCTGAACGCCGAAGGCTTTTTTCCACTACTTCCTCAATCAGCCTGCGTCCACCCATCCTATTAATCCTCAGTCCATAAGCCACATTTTCAAAAATGGACTTAGGGAAAGGATTTGATTTCTGGAAAACCATCCCAACACGCCGTCTTAACCTCACGACATCCAATTCAAAAATGTTCTGACCGTCCAGGAGGACTTCTCCCTCCGAGTGCGTTCCGTGAATGATCTCGTGCATGCGGTTCAGAGTGCGCAGGAAGGTTGACTTCCCGCAGCCCGACGGTCCGATCAGGGCCGTAATTTGCCGGTCGGTGATGTTTAATGAGACGTCAAAAAGCACCTGGCGCGGGCCGTAGTAGAAGTTCAGATGACTGACAGAAAGTTTAACCAAAGACTGGCTGTCGCCCTTTTCAGAATCTTGAACAGTTTTCTCGGATCCCGGCACTCCGGTAATCACCTCAGATTCGGTTAGATTATTCATCGGATTACCCATGCAGCACCAGACTCCTTTGTGACAAAAGCAGCCGTGCCATCATGGTAGCAACAAGTGCCGACATCAGCAAGAACACTCCGGATCCAATCAGCACAGTGCTCGTAGTTGTAGCGCCACAGTTGAGCAGGGTCATGCCTTCCGCCTCTCCCAGGGCCTCAGGCGGCGCCATCCTGCATTTTCGTCCAGAACCATACGCGTCAGGATGCTAATCACCAACACAAAAAGAGTCACGAAGAAGGCAGCCGCATAGGCAAGCGCGTGGGCGCTTTCAAAGGGCTCGGTGATAAAGCTCCAGATCACATAAGTGAGATAACCGATAGGCTCATTCGTAAAATGGCCGGTCCAAAGATAGCTGGACCAGCCTGCGGTATAGATCAGGGGCGCCGTCTCGCCGACTGATATGGCCAGCGCAAGAAGAATACCGGTCAGAATTCCGGGGAGCGCCGCCGGCACGCAGATTCCCATCGTTACCCTGCCATCGCCGGCTCCCAATGCATAGGCGGCCTCGCGCAGCGCCCTGGGCACCTGGCGAAGGGCCATCTCCGTGGTGCGGCAAATGTAAGGGAGCGAAATGATGGCAAGCGCTACACTTCCTGCCGCGACCGAAAATTTCCAGCCTAGCGCTACCACCATGGTGACGTAGCCGAAATAGCCGATCACAATGGAAGGAACGCCGACCAGGACATCGGCCATAAAGCGAATGGTCGGGGCCAACCGCCCGCGGTCAAATTCCGCCAGATAAATGCCAGCCGCAAGGCCGGGCGGCGCAGCCAGAGCAATGCCGCCAAGAGCCAGGACAAGAGTACCTTCGATAGCATTGAGAAGGCCACCTCCCGTTCCCACCGTAACATGCGTGATGACTGAAAAGTTGAGCGCACTAACGCCGCGCATGAAGACAACCACCAGGATCCACATCATGGCGCTGCCAAGAAGCAGGAATGCGAGGGCGCACAGGCCCCAGCCCAAATAGTCAAAAAGGCGGCGCCGCAGCCCCCGGCCGCTAACGTTCCGGACTCCGGCTTCTTGGATTTCGGCGACGGAGAATTCCATCAGGCCAGCCTCGCTCTCTGGCGCCCCTCATAGTAGAGGAGGAGGCGCGCAAAGCCGTTGACAACAATGGAGATCATGCAAAGAACCAACGCCACTTCTGCAAGCGAGCGTACCGCCATGCCGGTCGGGTCCTGCAGGGCGCTGTCAAGCTGCGAGACAATAAACGAAGCCATCGTGGAGATCGGAGTATAAATGTTGTGGGGCAGATAGTTCAGAGCGTTGCCGCTAACCATCAGAACAGCCATGGTCTCACCGAGCGCACGGCCGGTGGCCAGAATGCTGGAACCGATGAGTACACGCCGCGTCGCGGGCAGAAGCACGGTCCGCATAGTCTCAAAACGGCTTGCTCCCAGCGCAACCGCGGCCTCGCGCAGGGCGGCCGGCTGGCTGACCAATGCATCGCGCAAGGTCGCCGCAATCAGGGGCACAATCATCAAAGCGAGCACGAAGCCTGCCGTGAGAAGACCGTAACCACTACCCGTAGATCCGCCAAAGAATGGAATAAAACCGAGCCAACTGGCCATAAACGGGAAGAGGTGGTGGCCAAGAAACGGGATCACCACCACGTAACCCCAGAGACCGAAAACAACGCTTGGAATGGCAGCCAGAAGTTCGACAAAAAAGGAAAGCCAGGAGCGAAAGAAAGGTGGCATGCCTTCCGCCAGGAAGAGTGCCGCTCCGACGCCGACGGGAACTGCAATCGTCAGGGCAATCAGTGTGCTGAGCAGCGTGCCGACAATCAGAAACAGAATGCCGTAATGGGCGCCGGGAAGGATCTGCTGGCCGTGAACCGTAATGGGCGTACCGTAAAGTTGACCCAGGTTCCAACTGTTGTCAAAAAGGAAGCCCCACCCGTTCAAGCGGATGGCCGGCCATGCATAAATCGCCAGAAAGCTGACAATGACGACGACGATCCCTACCCCGAGACAAGCAAGGAGGGCCGTAAACCTGCGGAATTTCATCAAACCGCTCCGGGGCCGGACAAACCGGTACGAGCAGAACCAGGATACGGCAGGTGGGCTTGGAAGGGGGTTCGTGCGTGCCGGTCACCCGCTGCGCCCGCAAGGTCTCTGCAGGCACGCGGGTGAAAAAAAACTAAATCCGGCACCGAGAAGCTCACTGGATCTCCGCAATCTGGTCCGCACTAAGCTTCGACACTGCAGCCGGAAGCGGCACGAAATGCACTTGCTCCATGAACTTGGGAGCGTTGCCACCATCCGGACTAATGGCCCATGTGAAGAACTTCCGCAACGCTGCCGCCATTTCGGCCGATGGCTGCTTGCTCTTCACGAGGGCGTATTCGTAATTGATAATCGGATAAGAATCGGGCCCGGGTGCAAAAATCAGGCTGATACGCTGGTCCTTGGGAGTCTTAGGGACCATCACTGCCGCTGCGGCAACCGCTGTTTTCGCTTCAGGCAGGACAAACTTCCCATCCCGGTTCTCAAGCATAGCAACGCCCAGATTTGCCTTTTGGATAGCATCCTTATAGCTTGAGCCGATATAGGCGATCGAATAAGGGTTGTCTTGCACAGCCGTGATCATGCCGGGATTGCCCACCGCACCCAGCCCACCGGAAACCGCCGGCCAGCTGATCGTGGTGCCATAGTTGAGGCTCTTCGCCCACTCGGGCGTACTGAACGCGAGATACTGCGTGAAAATGAAGGTGTCACCACTGCCATCGGTCCGGTGGACGGGGATGATCGCCTTATGGGGCAGGCGCGCGCCGGGGTTGATCTTCCGAATCGCAGCGTCATCCCAATCGTGGATCTTGCCCTCGTAAATGCCAGCCAGTACCGGGCCGCTCAGCTTCAGGTTCTTGTCGTTCAAGCCGGGGACATTATAGTTCACCATTTGCATGGAGATGGCGAGTGGAATGTTGAGCATTTCCGGGTGCTGCTTCATCTGTGCGTCACTAATGTACGCATCCGAGGCACCGATCTGGACAATGCCTTCAACCGACTGCGAAATGCCAGTGCCGCTACCCGTGGACTGGGCCGTAATCTTCACGTTCGGATGCGCCTTAGTGTAAACCGGAATCCAAAGATTGAAAAGTGGATACAGCAAACTAGAGCCGGTCTCGTTAATACTGACGGTGCTCGATCCTGACGGGCCCGATCCCTGCTGCGAACATGCCGCCAGGAGTCCCATCAGCGCCAGCGTAACCACCAGGGCCGCAGTTGCACCTCTAAATCTGATTTTCATTAGCTATCCCTCTTTTTGAGAATGATTGTCAAATGTTACAGCAATGTTAAGGTTATGTTACAAATGTGTTAAGGCCACGCCCATGCGATCAGAAACTTGCAATTCTCTTAAAGCCTGAGCCGTGGCCTTCAGTGTTGGTTTACCCCTCAATAGTTGAACAGCATGTTGAAAAAGATGGCATTCGTGCCCGTAGGAACGGCGTTTGGAACGCCGTTCGGATTACTGGCCGCCAGGCTCGTACTGAAAAGTGCAAGCTGGGAAGCCGGAAAAGTGAACTGGCCATGAGAGTACAGAATATTCTGGCTGTCCAACGCGAATTGCCAGTGTTTGCTGTATTTATAGCTGATGCCTCCAATTACAGTTTGGAAATCGAAAGGATTCTTGCTGACGTTGGTATTTGGCTCGAATCGCTCGTACATGCCGAACAGATAATAGGGTGAATTGCCAATGCGAGCGTGGCCAAAGACGTTGAACCCTCTCTGCTTGGCGCCCGGAATGTTCAGCAAAGCTTTTGCTAGCGCATCCATATTGGCATAAGGCGTCGGCCCAAGCCCAAATTCATCGGCAGGGGCGCTGCCGGAGAACTGATGGCCAGTGGAAAATGCGTTGCGGCCATAGTCATACTCGAAAGCAATGCCATAGTTGTTGGATTTGGTAGTGTAGTGAACCAAGGCAGCGACCCGCGTCATGGGCACGTTGATGTTGAGATCAGGAGCAGCATCTTTGTAGCCGTAGTCCACAAAGCCAGTGAAACCGAGTCCCTGGTACTTGGACACCGCACCCATCGGGTAGTAGGAAAGTCGCGCCATCACCTGCTTCTTCTCACCCGTTTCATACGAATGGAAGCTTTGGTTGTTGAAAACGCCGATGTCGTAATCGAGGTATTGCTTGCCATTGAACATAATCGGTCCGTGGAGTTTTACGCCCGGATACGTGGAACTCAGGCTCAAATAGTTCCATGGCGTCAAATTGACGAAGCGGAATCCGTAGAGCCCTTCTTCCCAATCCGTCAGAGGCTGTTGCGTCTGGCCAAAAGTTAGTTTGTCTTTGCCAAACATTTTGCTGTGCGAAAAGAGCTTATTGAAATCAACATAAGCGTACTTTACGCGAAGGACCAGGTTGCCATTCACTGTAGAGCCTGTCGCGGCTGTGCTCCCCAGTCTCTGCGCCGACGCCCCGCCGTACTGACGATAAAGGTTGGGCGTCACTCTGAAGGTAAGCGCATCGTTTGGCGAATAGAAAAAGTTGAAGTAGGTTCGGTTTACATCAAAGGAGTTAAATCCGCCATTACCCGGCCCCGGACGGTTAATCTGGGTAAGTGTTTGGGGACCAAATCCAGTGTTGGTGTAATACCGGTAGAGACCATAAAATGTGGTGCCGATCCTGATTTTCCCGTTGTCAAGATTGAGCAGGCCTGAACCTTTCCGCTGCCCGGCCGGTGCGCTCTCTGAGCCGCTCACGGCGGAACGTGTCGATGTTTCAGTCCCAGCCACGGTCAAACCAGACCCTTTGGCCTGCGGCAGGCTGACTGGCGTATTCACCGCCAGTTCCTGGTTTGCATTGCCGTGCTGCGCCTTCGGCAGGGGCGGAAGAATGGGAGTCAAGCTTGCAACCTCATTGTCGCTCGAAGGCTGCGTAACTGATCCCGGCGCTACGCTCCGCGGTGGTTGAGTTACAGATGCGGTTGCCACAGGTTTCGGACCAGCCGCAACCACGGCCTGCAATTTGTTCACCGCCTGCAGCAGCTGCGCAATCTGCTGTTGCTGAACAGCAAGCTGCTTCTTCAATTGCGCGATCTCCTTGGCAGAGTTAGCATGCTCCTGTTTTTTCGCTTCCGCTTTCTCGGCCTTGGATTTCTGATCCTCCTTTTTCTTTTGTGAATCTTTCTTTGCCGCGTCTTGTTTCACAGAAACTCCGGAAACATCTCCCGGCTGGCTTGGCTTCTCTGCAGCCTGGGCAAGAACCACGCCTGACAGGCAGGCGGCGAGGAGTGCAAGACTCACCCACAGCCATGACTTGGTCGTTTTTCGATGCATGTCCACTCCTTCTCTAGCATTTGGTACTCTCGTATAGCCGAGGTCGAACAAAATCAATCATTTCGTTGTCATTGGATAACCATTTCACATGGTATTGTGACCAGATGAACGCAGGATTACGCTTGTGTTACATTTGTGTTACAAACCGGCTCGCATGGGTTGGGACCCGGGTGCCTATCTTTGGCTTTTTATGAGAAGGCCGCACGTCTTTGGGAGGACGTTCCACAGCCCTTTACATGCCGCTCCCTGGCATGCTTGAGCCCGCTGCCAAAGCAGGACCGGCAAACCGTCACCGGTCCTGCCAGGAGAAGGGGCCTTTTGCCTTGTGGAACATCCTTGCGTATTCAGTTAAGCTGCCACTCCGGGGAAAATCTAAACAGCAAGCCGCCACGTCTCTTCGTGGTCAATCGCGGCTGCGTGCAGATGCGAGTGCCTGCGTCTGCCAACATTGTCGATGGCGCACTTCAGGATGTGAACAATCTGCGGAATCGTGAACGAGTCCGTCATAAAGTCATATGCACCGTGATCCATGCTGTCCAGGTAGAGCCTGGTATCCGCTATGGAAGACACAATGATGACGTTGACGGGTTCAACGGCTTTCGCCGCAACGTCGAGCACGTCCATCCAGTTGCCATCCGGCAGCACCGTGTCACTCAGCACCAAGTGCGGGCACGGGGTCTCGCAAAGTTGTTTTTCCGCTTCCTTGGCGCTCCTCGCCCGGATCACCTTGATCGAGAGCGCCTCCAGAACCAGCTGCAGGGTGTAGAAGCGATCGTTTCGGTGGTGCACCAATAACGCATTGATTTGAGGCTTCATAGTCAAACCGCCCTTTTCGTTTTCAAGTGTCAGTTCTATTTTCACGCTCCCAGCATGAGGGATGACGGTTACGCCTTGATGACAAACGCATGAATATGCGATTACAAAGAGTGGCAAAAACTCGGCGGGGTCACACTTGAGTCAGATTTGGGATAGAGAACAGACAAAAAAGCCGGAAGGGGGGCCCAATCCAAGCCCTTCCCGCACGGAAGGCTGAAGGGTTGGACCAGCCTGCCCTACCAGTTTGTAATGGACCCGTCGGGACGACGAAGCATGGGGGTGGGCCTTGAGCGTTCCGTGATCTCGGCCGCCAGTTGCAGCGGTTTCGTGTCAAGTTCCACGCCGAGTCCGGGGCGGCGATTGGGCCAAAGGTTGCCATTCTTGAAATCGTAGAATTGCGGCAGGTGGGCGTAATGATGGACACCGGTGCCCAGCATCTCCATCATCACCGGCCCGGGAAAAACACCGCAACAATGGACCAGCGCCGCTTCTGACACCGGGCCCGTAAAGTGGGGAATCAGCCCGACGTAATGCGTGTCGCACATTGCGGCAATTTTCATATATTCCGTAATGCCGCCGACATTCGGCAATGTCACCCGAGCATAATCGATCAACTGGTTTTCAACGAGCCACCGGATGTCCCACTTGCTGCCGAACTGCTCGCCCACGGCTATAGGCACCTTAACGTGCGCGCGCAATTCTCGGTAGACGCCAGG
>Ga0102953_1000734_pt1 | contig 21740 bp, 18 predicted proteins | sample SalPon2A_C_D2_MG_FD_78509 | JGI IMG/M metagenome (GOLD analysis project Ga0102953, IMG submission 78509) | Soil microbial communities from South San Francisco under conditions of wetland restoration - Salt Pond MetaG R2A_C_D2_MG | ecosystem: Environmental > Terrestrial > Soil > Wetlands | place... | reverse complement strand
GCGAGGTATCGGCAAAGCAATTGCTATCGGGCTTGCCGAAGCCGGAGCCGACATCATCGGGGTGAGCCGCTCCATGGAATCTTCTGGCAGCGAAATCGAAGAGGAAGTCCTCGCCCGCGGGCGAAAGTTCAAAGGCTACGCCTGCGACTTTGCAGACCGCAAGGCGCTCTACCTGCTGGTCGAACAGCTGACAAAAGATTTCCCTGTCATCGATATTCTTGTCAACAATGCAGGGACCATCCTGCGCAAACCTGCCACCGAATACCCCGATGAATACTGGGACACGCTGATGGAAGTGAACCTGAGCTCTCAGTTCATTCTCACTCGAGAGGTCGGCAAGGGCATGGTAGCAAGGGGCAGAGGCAAGGTGATCTTCACCGCCTCGCTGCTGACCTTTCAGGGAGGAATCACGGTCCCTGGCTATGCGGCCAGCAAAGGCGGCATCGGTCAGCTGACCAAGGCGCTGGCCAACGAGTGGGCCGGCAAGGGGGTACAGGTCAACTCGATTGCTCCGGGATATATCAGCACGGACAACACGGCCGCGCTGAGGAACGATCCCGTGCGCAACCAGGCCATCCTGGAGCGTATTCCCGCCGGAAGGTGGGGAGAGCCTGATGACATTCAGGGCATGGCGGTCTTTCTCGCTTCCCCGGCTTCCGATTACGTGAACGGCTCCGTGTTCACCGTGGATGGAGGATGGATGGCAAGATAGCATTGCCAGCCCGCGAACCCCCTTTCTACATCGCTGCAGCAAGAATAAAGGCCGGCCCGTCATGGCGCCGGCCTTTTGTCGTTATCGGTGTGTTGTTATCTACCGCGAGGCTCGCACGCTGCTGTTTGCAGCAACCTTGAATTTCATGCGGGTCCCGGATGCAAGCCGCAGATTGCCTTTTCGCGTGCTCAGCATTGAGTTTGTCCCAGCCGAAGATGAGGCTGAAGCAGATGATCCAATGTGGATCCGCCGCACGGGGGTTGACAATCCGAGGTTCGAATTGGCTCCCAGCGTGTTCTGCGTGGTGGCGCCCACAGCGCCTCCTGCCTGTCCCAAAGTTGATCCCGCGGCACCCACGGTTGAACCAACCGTTGAGCCCGCGGCACCACCAACCGAGCCCACAGCGCCACCAACGCCGCCAAGCATTCCACCGCCGCCACCACCCGCCGGAGCCGCGACGGGCGCCGGCATCGAGGGCATCTCCATGGAGCTGGATCCTTGCTCCCGGCCGCGCGCGGAAAGCACCGAGGTCAGAACGGTGTTCAATTGCGTGGTGGAGTTACCCTGGACGAGCTGATCGAACTGCACACCCAGGCTCGACCCGCCTTTGCCTTTCAGGCTGTTCCGGACGCTGGTGACATGCCCCACAAGCCGGTCGCCTTTGTGGACAACCACCTTGCCGTGCTGCTTGACGTTCTTTGTGACCCGCGCCACCACCTTGTCACCTTTCTTGGCCTTGCTGGCGTCAACGCTCGAAACTAGTTCAGCGTTGATCTTCGTGCCATTCTTGATTGCCGCCGACTGCCCCTTCGTCGAAGCCGCCGCTGCCGTTGAACTGGCCGCGCTGGCGGCGGAATTTGCTGTGGCGCTGGCTTGTCCGGACGATGGTGTTGCGCTCCAGCCAAACTGAACTGCCCCTACCATTATTACGGTGCATGAAAGTGCTGTGAACAACTTGAATTTCTTCATCGTTACCCTCCCATCAGGTCGTTGTATTGAACTCGCTTTGTTTTCGGGGTGACGATTCCCTTTGCCCCATGCTCTCGGAATAGCAGTCTGCGTGCCATTTCCAACATCCTTGCAATCAATTGGAAATAAATGGCTTATGAGGATATTGCCATTTGGTCCAACATGCAACTATGACAACCCCCTATGTAGATTCTTCCATGTTTTTAAATCAGTTATTTCTGAGCAAACAAAGTCTAAGCGTTCCTAATTTCACTGGCGGACGAGCCTGAGTGCAATGTCTTCCGAGTACGGTGGAGAAGCCAGCGTCAGAATACCGCCGGCATGGCTGACGTCTTCCGTCTTGGAGATGGCACCGGTGAGGGTATCGATCCATTCGGCGTGATAACGCCCGGCCGGAACATTGCACAGGAGAGTTGTACTCGGGCCGCCGCCGTCAACGTACACAGCATAGGCCTTGCCGGGCTGGGCGAGGGCATAGATTTTGGCTGCATTGCCCACAGCCTTGATGTCGGAGTGGTCCGGATGCATGTGGACAAAATCAAAACTATCAATGAACTTCTTCAAAATCGAAAGCTGCGCCTGCAAGGTATGGCCGCCTCCACCGGGTTGCGTTGGCGGAAACTTGAACGTTCCATTCTCGTGACCAACAGTGTATGAATAGTCGAGGTTGTCGTAAACAGCGCCACCGGCCAGAATAAAGTCCCAGCCTTCGCGGCGGTAGGGGCTGTTGCCTGTGCCGCGAAAGCCCGTTTCGTCATCGGAGATGACACGATTCAACCCGTAATTCATGGCCACGCTTTTTGGCGGCCGCGAATAGTGGAAATTAAAAATGGAAACCAAAGGATTCGGATTCTCAATCTTTTTGGAACCGTTTGAAATGTTCTGGGCAATCAGGTGCTTCACAGGAAACGCCGCTTCCGTGCTCTTGATGGTTTCGGCAATATGGTTCTGCCAGGGGATGGTGACGCCGCCGAAATAGGGTTCGTTGCAGATCTCGTAATATACATTGTCAAAATTGCGGAGCTCCGTGACAATCTTGCGGACCATGGCGTCCTGGATGGCGAGCAGGGGACCGTTGTGGAGCGTCAGCGCTTTCGTCCTGGGGAGATCGCCGATGCCCTGGATGTTGTTGCTGGCCTTGATGGGGCTCAAGTCCCACTGAGAATCTCCGTAGTAGGGGCAAAACAGGACCATTTCCACAACAATGCCGCGTTTGCCGGCCTGTGCCACAAAATCTTTCAGTCGGTTGAAATACGCCGGGTCCCATTTGCGGAGATCAAATTTATTGCCGCCTCCCGCGTACCCGGGCTGGGTGCTCCTTGCCCAGGGGCAGAGGAAACGCATTGGGGCCGGGGCCAGGGTGTTCCTGGCAATCTTGAACGCGCCGAAGTTTTCAACATACACGCCTGAAAAAAGACGCGTGAGGTTGAATCCATGCGCCTTGAGTTCGTTCAGGTAGATCGGGTAATAGAAGTCCGCGTTCAGCACCGCGCCGTAGTGTTCCGTTGAAGTAATCAACACTGTCGGTCGTCCGCGAAACAGAAAGTAGTGCGGATTTTGTGGGTCGAGTGAGATCGGTTTTGGGGGTTCAGCCGGAGCCGCAAGCGTTGATTCAATTGGAACAACTCCCGCGACGAACAACAGGAGCGCAGCGAGCATTATTAACACGACGGTGCCTGACAACCTGTTTCTGGAAGACGCGGATTCCGCGATTCTGGTTTTCATCACTGCTTTCCTCCCCCGAAAAGAATCTTCGATGCCAAAGAACGTCCGAATCCTACTGCAATCATGGCGTCGCGTCTACCGGGTGCATGGTCCACGCGACGATTGCTTTGCGGCCAGCAGATTTTTTGCAATTTCAGTGATTTCCTCCGGTATAGTTTTAGGTCATGTTTCCGGAATTTCCAGCAGCATTGGTAACGGGTGGTTCGCGCGGCATTGGCCGCGGCATTTGCCTCAGCCTGGCGCGCGCAGGCTTCGGCGTGGCCATCAATTACACATCCAACGCCGGGGCGGCGGAAGAGTGCAAGCGGCTGTGCGTTGAAGCCGCGCCGGACGCGCAGAAGGCCAGGTTTCAGACCATACAGGCCGACATTTCGGACCGGCAAGGCCGCAGTCGCTTGATGAAATTCGTCGAACATGAATGGGGCTGGTTGGATGTGCTGGTCAACAACGCGGGCGTTGCTCCGAGCGTGCGCGCCGACCTGCTGGAAGCCACGGAAGAAAGCTTTGACCGCCTGATGGCCATCAACCTGAAAGGCCCCTATTTTCTGACCCAGGCGGCAGCGAATTACTGGATATCGAAACTTCCGGATCTTCCTGCAGACCGCGCAAAGCCCAGGGTCGTCAACATCTCTTCGCTTTCGGCTTACGCGGCCAGCGTCAACCGCGGAGATTATTGCGTCAGCAAGGCCGGTCTCGCCATGGCCACTCAACTTTTCGCCGTGCGGCTGGCGGAATTCGGCATCAATGTCTATGAGCTGCGCCCCGGCATCATCGCAACCGACATGACGGCGGGCGTGCAGGAGAAATACGACCGCATGATCGCCGAGGGCCTCACGCCGATTGCGCGCTGGGGAACGCCGGAAGACGTGGGCCGGGCGGTTGCGGCCATCGCACAGGACGCTTATCCATTTTCCACCGGTGAAGTCATCAACGTGGATGGAGGCTTCCATCTCCGCCGGCTCTAAAGGTTTTAACCCGAAATGATCCAGATCGATTTTGAACTCTCGCCTGACAAACTTCGCCCGAAGCTCGAGCAGCTGTTTGAACTCTCGGCCGCTAGGATTCGGGCCATTGAAAAGTCGTGGGACCCCGCCGGCGGGCCGCCTGTGGTAACCGTCAAGGGACGCTACCAGCCTCGCGACTGGACCGACTGGACGCGTGGCTTCCAGTACGGCTCGGCGCTGCTGCAGTTTGAAGCCACCGGCGACGCCTGGTTCCTCGAGTGCGGGCGCGAAGGAACGCGGAAGTGGATGGAAAGCTACGCGACCCACACTGGCGTCCACGATCACGGCTTCAACGTGGTCAGCACATTCGGAAACCTGGCCCGGCTGGCCTGCGAGGGCAAAATCCAGGCGACGCAGCCGGAACGAGATTACTACCGTCTGGCGCTCAAGTCCAGTGGCGCGGTGCAGGCGTCGCGCTGGTCGCGCACTTCCGACGGCGGCGGGTACATCCATTCCTTCAACGGCGCCCATTCGCTTTTTGTCGATACCATCCGGTCGCTGCGTTCGCTGGCCATTGCCCACCGGCTTGGCTTTGCGCTGCACGAGGAGTCGGACCACAAAGTCTCGTTGCTCGAACGCATGGTTCAGCACGCCGATGCCACAGCCCGTTTTTCCGTCTACTACGGCGAAGGCCGCGACCGCTACGACGTGCGAGGGCGCGTAGCCCACGAATCGCTGTTCAACGCAAAGGTCGGCGACTATCGTTGCCCCGGCACTCAGCAGGGCTACTCGCCGTTCACCACGTGGACGCGCGGACTGGCGTGGGCCATCCTGGGTTTTGCCGAACAACTGGAATTCATCCGCACTCTGCCCAGGGAAGAATTCGATGGGCTCGGCGGGTTCGGTAAGGTCGAAGCCATGATGTTTCGCGCTGCCGAAGCCACCGCGGATTTTTATCTGGAGCAGACGCCCACCGACGGCGTTCCTTACTGGGACACGGGGGCTCCGGGACTTGCACAACTCGCCGATTATCTTTCGCGGCCCAGCGATCCCTTCAACGACTTTGAGCCGGTGGACAGTTCCGCGGCTTCGATTGCCGCACAGGGGTTGTGGAGGCTGGGCCGTTACCTTGAACGGGTCCGCCAGCGTCCGAAAGACGGCAAGCGCTACCGGCAGGCGGCGCTGACCGCGGCGCAGACGCTGCTGGACGAACCCTATCTTTCGACCGATTCGTCGCATGAGGGGCTGATTCTCCATTCCATCTATCACCGCCCGCGCGGCTGGGACTACGTGCCGGAAGGGCGCAAGTCGCCGTGCGGCGAATCCTGCATGTGGGGCGACTACCACGCACGCGAGCTGGCATTGGTGCTGCTGCGAGAAGCGCGGCAGGAACCGGAACTCTACTTCTTCAACGTCTAGAGGGTTGCCGCAAAAGATGTAGCGGCGGCTTTATGCCGCCATCCGTCTATTAGAAGTGCTGGACTTATGGCGAGGTAAACTCGCCGCTACGGGCTTCCCTATTTTTGCCGCGTGATGGGCTCGTACATTTCGGGGCGGCGGGCGGCCATGCGGTCGAATTCCCATTCGCCGGCGATCCGCACCACGCGATTCTCGTCGGCGTGCGCGGGTTCCACATCGGCATAGAGGATGGTCTCTTCGGTATCACCGGCTTCCACCAGCGCGGCCCCCGTGACATCAATGATCTGCGAATGGCCCGCGAAACGGAAGCCTCGCTCTTCGCCCACTCGGTCAGCGGCAACAACATACATGTGGTTTTCAATGGCGCGCACTTTGGGAATGTGCGCCCAGGTGTCGGAACCCATGGGCCAGTTGGTAGGGATAGCCAGAATTTGCGCGCCGTTCAGCTTGAGGACGCGGCCGGATTCTGGAAAGCTGCAGTCGTAGCAGATGTTGACGCCGATCTTTGCCTGCCCCGCCTGGAACACCGTAAAAGGAAGGTCGCCCAGCCCGTCGTAGCGGTCGATGCCAAGGTAGGGCAGGTGCATCTTGCGATGGATGCCCGCAATACCCTCCGGAGTAACCACAACCGCGACGTTAAAAAGATTGTCGTCCGCGAGCTCCATCATGCCGACCACGGCTGACACTCCCAGGCGCTTTGCCGCTGCGGCAAGCTTTTCCGTGGAGGGGCCGGGGATGGTTTCGGCGGCGGGCAGGGCTTCCTCGCGGCTGGTGAAGCAGTAGCCGGAGAGAGCGCACTCCGGAAAGACCACCAGGTTTGCGCCGCCTTTTGCGGCAATTTCCAGGTGACTAATGACTTTGGCCAAGTTGCGCTCGTTCTCGAGGATTTTGACGTCCATCTGGACAGCGGCGACTTTCATGTTTTCTCCTGAGGCGGTGAGGATTCAGAACCCGCCTATTGTAACAACGATTCCATCGCAAGGCAGGCTTTGTTGATGGAGGCAAAGCTGAGAAGAATCAGACTCGATGGATGTGCGAGAACCCTGAAACATTTGCAGCGTGATTTTTAGCCCTCTTTTATTTTCAGATGCATGGCCCGGTTTGTTTTTAGCTTTGTTTTTTCCACAGCTACGTATTTTCAACAACTTCCCCGCTTTGTTTTCCGGTTTGTTCCGGTTTGTTTTTCAGGGCCGATCCTTTGTTTTCAGTTACTTCTCCGCTTTGTCTTTTAAAATAACATCCTTTTTGTCTCACAATTTTAATGCCAAAACCAGCCAGCCTATATTTTTAAACGACTTACGGCGAAATTGAGAGTCTGAACAGACTGCTTACATTTGCCGCGGCAAAGTGCCTCGCAACCGATCCAGCGCCGCTCTGAACAGGGAAGCACCCGGCAAGAAATGTCCTTTGACAACCGCACTTTACCCCGCAACGCCTGATTCTTAAGTTGCAGATTTTGCCTGCATCCCAGCCAGAAGCCGCCGCTGAAAGCGACCCTTAAAGGCTACCTCGCTAGCCCACGAAAGTCAAGCAAATTCCGCCGTGGGGACATGGCCGCCATAGGAGAAAAGAACCGCGGGCTGTGAAGGCCCACGCGACAACCTCACGCTTTGGGGTGGGTGCGGTCGTAGACATCCATCAGTTGTTTGATGGAGACCTGGGTGTAGCGTTGCGTGGTGGCGAGGCTTTTGTGGCCCAGCATTTCCTGGATGGCGCGGAGGTCGGCGCCTTCTGCCAGCAGGTGCGAGGCGAAGGCATGGCGCAGCGAGTGCGGGCTGACCTTCACATTCACGTTGGGGCTGTAGGTTTGCACGTAGCGCTTGAGAATGCGGTCGATGGAGCGCGTGGTGAGCCGTCCGCCATAAACGTTGAGGAACAGCGCGGTGCTGCCCGTGCGAGTTTCGCGCAGGAGCTTTTCGCGGGAGGGCAGGTAAGCCTCAAGCGCCGACTTGGCTTTTGAACCGAAGGGAACAATCCGCTCCTTGTCGCCCTTTCCTCGGACCAGCACAAAAGCATCGCCGAAGTTAACGTTCCGCAGGTCGAGCCCGGCCAGCTCGCTGACGCGCAGGCCGGAGGCGTAGAGCATTTCCATGATGGCGCGGTCGCGCAGGATGGCCGGGTCGCCGGTCTGGGCGGCATCGGACACGCGGTCGAGGAAGGTGTTCATTTCCTCCTCGGTCATGATGCGCGGCAGCTTCTTTTCAAGCTTGGGCGTTGAAACGCCCGCGGCGGGATTTTCAGCAATCAGGCGTTCGCGGGCGAGGAACTTGAAGAATGCCCGGATGGCCGCCAGCTTGCGCGCAATGGACGATTTTTGCTCCTGCATCTTGAAAAGATGAGAAAGGAAGGCTCGGATCCGGAGCGCATTCACCGCGTTCACATCCACTGCAGCGTCCTTGTCTTTCCCTGCCAGAAAATCGCGGAACTGTGCCAGGTCGCTGTGATAGTTGCGGATGGTGTGCGGAGAAGCGTTCCGCTCGTACTTCAGATATTGGATGTATCGTTCAATCAGTTCGTCCATAAGGCCAATCTTACGCCTTTAATTCATTCAAGGGCTCGACTCAAGGTCTCAACAAAGAAAAACCTTCCGTGAGTCTGCCATCCGGAGCCAATTACCGTGATCCTTCGCTCCGCTCAGGATGCCAGGCGAAGGGCTCAGAATGACACGCCGGCGTTTGTCACCCTGGAGTCAGCCGGCGCAATACCGCTTCCGTCGGCTGCAAGCCACGGCTGTAGATCCTGCAGCGCCCGCTTGCACTGTTTTTCACGCCGCGCGCGGCGGTCGCGCGCCACTTCTCTGGGCAGGCCATCGATGGGCGGCAGAAGATCGAAAGCAATGTTTGCGGGCTGATAGTTCTGCGGGCTGGCGTGAGTGATGTAATGCACCAGCGAGCCCAGCGCCGACGTGCGCGGCGGCGGAGTGAAATCTTCCTGTCGCAGCCGATGGGCCAGCACCATGCCAGCCAGCAATCCTGTGGCGATGCACTCCACGTAGCCTTCCACGCCCGAAAGTTGCCCGGCAATGAAAACCTGCGGGCTGGAACAAAGGCTCAGGTCGGGACTGAGCAGCCGGGGCGCGTTGATGTAAGTGTTGCGGTGGATTTGCCCGTAGCGGAGAAATTCCGCGTCTTCGAGCCCCGGGATCATGCGCAGGATCCGTTTCTGCTCGGGAAACTTCAGGTGGTTTTGAAACCCGACCAGATTGTAGCTCGAATAGCGCAGGTTTTCGGCCCGGAGCTGAACCAGGGCGTAAGGCCGCCGGCCGGTGCGGGGATCTAGAAAACCCACGGGGCGCATGGGGCCGAAGCGCAGGGTGTCAACTCCGCGACGCGCCAGCTCTTCGATGGGCAGGCAGGATTCAAAATATTTCACATCCTCGAACTCGTGCGCCTGGACCGCTTCCGCACTCATCAGGGCGCCGTGGAAGGCGCGGTACTCGTCCGGCGTCATCGCGGAGTTCAGATAATCATCGCCGCCTTTCCCGTACCGCGAAGCGCGAAACAGGCGGTCCATGTTCAGGGTGTCGGCATCGACAATGGGGCTGATGGAATCGTAGAAGGCCAGGCTCTCGGTTCCGGTGAGGCGCTGAAGGCTCTGGGCGAGCGCGTCGGAAGTGAGCGGGCCGGTGGCAACCAGTGCGAGTTGGCTGCCGGGAATTTCAGTGACTTCTTCGCGGCGCAGAGTGATGAGCGGGTGCTGATCGATTGCGTTGGTAACAGACGCTGAAAAACGCTCGCGGTCGACGGCCAGCGCCGAGCCGCCCGGCACCGCGCACTCATCAGCCACGTGCAGCAACAACGAACCCGCCCGGCGCATCTCCTCCTTCAGCAGCCAGGAAGCCGCTCCGGGAGCGTTGGACTTGAGCGAGTTGCTGCAGACCAGCTCCGCGAGATGGTCCGAATTGTGCGCGGGGGTTGGGCGTTGCGGACGCATCTCGCAAAGCGTGACGCGCACGTTGCGGCGGGCAAGTTGCCAGGCCGCTTCGCTGCCCGCAAGACCGCCTCCGGCAATGAACACTTGATCTTCCATCATCAACTTGAATGATTATAGCAACCCATGCGGGAGGCTGTTTGCGGGGCAAGGGCCCTTTCTGGCGTCGGCGCAGATTTCACAGAGAAAAACCCGAAACAGGAATCAGCGCATGTTCTGCTACTTTGCCAGGAATGCGTTGACCACCGGTGCGAGTTGCTTCATCTGGCAGCCATCGGAGAGGTGGCCGCAATCCGATGTAAGCTTGAAGACGCGGGCGTGAATCAGTTTGGCAAAATTCAGCGCAGGGTGCGGATTGACCATGTGGTCTTGCACGCTGGGGACCACCAGCACGTGGGCGTGGACCACCGCTGCGGCTTTTTCCATGGACCCGCCAAAGGGTGTTGAGACGTTGTCGGCGATCATGGCCTGCAACTGGCGCACCCAGTCATTGGCGTCGAAAGATTTCAGCGTGGAATCCTGCGTCTCGGCCAGAAACTTGTCAAACCCGGCGTGCGTGGTGTGGTCGACGCGATAGGTGGGCGTGGTCAGGTTCAGAGTGTGGATGTCTGCCACTGTGTCCATGGCGCCGATGGGCGGGGAGGTGTAGTTGCCGTGGTCCCAGTCGGCAGAATTTTGAATTGCATGGAGTTCGGCCGTCCAGAGCAGCAGGTCGTAGGAGGTGAGCCGCGGAGAGCCGACAATGGGGATGGCCTGGTCCATAAAGTTGGGATAGGAAACCATCCACTGGAAGGTCTGCATGCCTCCCATGGAAATTCCGATGACCGCGTGGACGTGCGTAATTCCCAAAACGCGGGTGAGCAGTTCGTGCTGCGACTTCACCATGTCGCGAATGTTGAATTCGGGGAACTGCATGCGCGGCTGCACCTTGCTGTTGGAGGGCGAGGAAGTCACGCCATCGCCGAGCGCGCCCATCAGGATGACGTAGTACTTGGAGCTGTCCACCAGCTTGCCCGGACCAACCAGGTCCACCAGCTGTTTTGTCGTGCCCGTAAACCAGGTGGGGAATATGACCACATTGGATTTTTGCGAATTCAGGGTTCCGAGGGTGCGGTAGCCGATCTTGAGGTTGTGGATGGTTTGGCCACTTTCCAGTTGAAAGTTGCCGAGCGAGGCATACTTGAGTTGTTGCGCCGCCAATGGGCTGAGGCAGAGAAAGCACGCGGCAAGAATCAGGGCAAAATTCCTGAGTGATCGCAAGAAAGCTGCGGACATGATGATGGCCTCCGTAATTCAATCAAGAGATAAATAGTACCGCCTGTAGAAAGGCAGGAACAACAACCTACTCGGCGAGGAAGGCTTTGACAACCGGGTCCAGCCGGTCCCGCTCGCACCCCGGCGCGCCATGGCCGCAATCGGACGTGAGCTTGAAGACGCGGGCATGAATCAGCTTTGCAAAATTCAGTGCGGGGTGCGGGTTGACGATGTGGTCCTGCATGCTGGGAACCACCAGCACGCGGGCGCGAACCATCGATGCTGCTTTTTCCATGGAACCGCCGAAGGGCTTGGCAACGTTCTGAGCCAGCATGGCCTGGATTTGCCGCACGCAATTGTTGGCGTCAAACGACTTCACGGCTGACTTCTGGATGCGGTCCATAAACCGGGGAAGCTCGGCCAGCGTAGTGTGGGTAATGCGGTATTCCGGAGTGGACCCGTTCAGGGCCAGGACGTCGGCAACCATGGAGAGCGCGGACACGGGCTCGGAAGTGTAATTTCCGTTGTCCCAGTCGCGAGAATAAGTGATGGCGTGTAGATAAGTCGTATGCAGCAGGGAATCGTAAGAAGTCGGGCGGGGCGAGCCGACAATGGGAACAGCCTCATCCATAAAGCCGGGATACGAAACCATCCATTGAAAAGTCTGGTGCCCACCCATCGAAACTCCAACAATGGCGTGGACGTGAGAAAGCTTGAGAACGCGCGTGAGCAGCAGGTGCTGCGAATTCACCATGTCGCGAATGTTGAATTCAGGAAACTGCATACGCGGCTGCGCCTTGCTGTTGGAAGGCGAGGATGATACCCCGTTGCCCAGAGCGTCAATCAGAATGACGTAGTATTTGGAACTGTCAACCAGCTTGCCCCGCCCAACTTCCCCCAGCATGCCCCCGGTCTTGCCCATAAAAGCCGTGGGCATCACGACGACATTGGATTTTTGGGCATTCAGTTTGCCCAGCGTGCGATAACCAATTCTGAGATTCTGAATGACCTGCCCATTTTCCAGCCGGAAGTTGCCCAGCGAAGCATACTGCTGCTGCTGAGCGGCCAGCGGTCCCGCGCAGACGCACAGAATGGCAATGATGAGAAGGCGGGCCGCTTGCGAATTCCTGATGATCATGACTTGGCGTTTCTTCCTTTGTTTTTTACGGCTTTACGCCCGGAACGTTGAGCTTGATGCTATACACACTGGTGCTGGCAGTGACGTAAAGCGTTTTATACTCCGGGCCCCCCCATGCGCAATTGGCCACTCTTTCGGGAATTTTGATTGTGCCGATGTGTTTCCCTTCGGGAGAAATGATCCAGATGCCCCCGGGACCGGCGCCGTAGAGATTTCCTTTTGTGTCCACTTTGATACCATCCGGCCCGCCCGGGCCCTCGCTGGAATCGGGCTTGCAAAAAACCTTGCCGTTATCCACCATGCCGTTGGGCTTGACGTCATAGCGCATCCAGACTGGGTTCTTGGGATCGGAAACGCCGATGTAGAGATACTTTTCATCAGGCGAAAAGGCGATGCCATTGGGCCGGGTAAGGTCCTTGATGACGAGCTGAAGGTGCCGATTGTCCGGCGGAGCACCCGTTTTGTGTGCGGCTGCATTCGGCAGGCGATAGACTCCATTGAAGGGCAGCTCCTTGAGCGGATCTTTATCGCCCTGAGTCGGCAAACCGTAAGGCGGATCGGTAAAGTAGAGCGAGCCGTCGGATTTGTAGACCAGGTCGTTGGGACTGTTCAGCCGTTTGCCGTGGTAGCGGTCGCAGAGTATGGTGACCTTGGAGCCTGGCTTGAGAGAATCGACCCGGAAGATGTCGCGCCGGGCGTGGCCCGCGACGGTCAGGCGTCCCTCCTTATCAATGGTCATGCCGTTTGAGCCGGGCTCAGGCCCTGGATATTTCCTGGCTCCCTGGTAGCCGCTGGGATGCAGAAAAACAGAGGCGCCCTGGCCCGGGACCCATCGGATGATACTGTTGTGATGGATGGCTGCGAAGTAAAGGTCTCCGTCGGCCCAGACGGGGCCTTCCGTCCACTCATAACCGGTGACAACCTTCTCTACTTTGGCCCCCTGGGGAATGATGGCATCAACCGCAGGATCGAGACGCACGATTGAGCTGATTGTTGATGAAGCCGGCTGCTCCGCCTTCTTGGGTGCTTCCTGCTGCGAACAACCGGTAAGAAGACCCAGCAAACATAATGTGACAATCCATCGTGTTTTCATGCGGGGGATTCTACCGCCGAGGACGGGTGAAAGCAATCAAGACCTTTGCCCGGCATCTGCAGCAACCTGCTGGACTTGTCTCGGAACCCTGTGTTAGCCTCAGCGACTTGTGCGAAATCTTCTGCAAAAAATCCATATATACCTGGGACTGTTGTGCTGGTCCATCCTATTTGTCTACGGGATTGCGGGCCTGACGGCCACGGTTTTCCGTGCCGGACCTCCGGGTCCCCATTTTCAAAGTTCATCGGTGCGCATGGAAAGCTTTGTGACTCCGCCGAACCAGACAGACAAACAGGTAGCTGCCGCTGTTTGGAAAACTCTGAAGATTCCCCTGGCAGGGCCGCCGCCGGCATATGCCATCCATCGCGACCACGAGAACAACCTGGTGGTTTCTTTCTACACCACGAACGGGCCCACGCATGTGACTGTCCTTGAGCAGCAGAACCAGTTGCTCATCGAGACCCATCGAAACACCCTGTGGGCGTATTTCAACAATCTTCATTCAACCACGCTGCGCGGGCATCCGTACGACTGGCGCATCCGCCTTTGGGCTTATTACAACGAATTCGCGGTGTGGGCGCTGCTGGCCATGGCGCTGACGGGAGTTTATCTGTGGCTCTCATCCCGTCCACGCCACCTGCTGGCGCAGGTTTCTGTCGGCTTGTCGGTGGTTTCGTTTCTGGTTCTGTACATCCTGACGAGGTAGACGAATGTATCGCTGGTTTCGCAACACGCATCTGGTGACTGGACTGCTGGCCGTCCCGTTCCTACTGATGTACGGCCTCAGCGCCGTCCAGATGTCACATGCCGGCTGGTTTTCACTGAAGCCCACGGTGACGGAAACCACGGTCACTGTGGCGTCATCGCCCATCAACGACGGACGTGCGCTGGCCCGCATCCTGATGGACCAGAACCACGTGCGCGGCGAGATTCGGCAGGTGAAGGCAACCGGCTCCGGATTTCAGCTCCGGATTGAGCACCCCGGCACGGTTTATCGCGTGGATTATTCCAGCAAGACTCGCGAGGCCGTGATTCGAACTTCCGTGGCGCCGTTTATGGGAATGCTGAATCGCATCCACCACCTGGCGGGGCTTCACAATGCATCGCTTATTCTGGATATCTGGGGCGGGTGGGTTGTTGCTGTTTCCCTTTGTCTCTTCCTGCTGGGGCTGACCGGCATCTACATGTGGTTCCGATTGCACAAGGAAAGAGCGATCGGTTCCATCCTGCTGGCTGTGAGCCTGGCATACAGCCTGGCATTAATCCTGCTGATCCGGACTGCGTGAGACGTTCTTTGCGGGCCGAACCTTCCTCGATTACTCCATTGTGCGCTCAAACTTGCAACTTTCATTGCGGCAGTAGCGTGTGATGTCGCCGGTCTTCTTGTCAGTCTTCTCCAGCAGGATGGGCGAACCGCAATCCGGGCAGGGTTCGGCCACGGGCTTTTCCCACACCGTAAATTTGCAGTCGGGATAGCGCGTGCAGCCGTAAAAGACTTTTCGGCGCTTGGTGCGGCGAACCACAATTTCGCCGCTGCAGCCGCTTTCCGGACACGAAATGCCCAGAGTCTCCCGCTTGACGAATTTGCAGGTGGGATAGTTGCTGCAGGCGACGAACTCGCCGAACCGGCCGTGCTTTTTCGCCAGGTTGTTCCCGCATTCCGGACACTTTTCGTCCAGAGGAACATCGCCCACGGCGGTGGCTGCGCCTTCCTTTATCACAATCTTCTTGGTGTTGCGGCACTCGGGATAGCCGGTGCAGGCCATGAAGTAACCGAAGCGGCCGCGCTTCAGGGCCATGGGCTTGCCGCACTTTTCGCAGGTCTGCTCCGGAACCTCGGGCGCGGTTGAAGGCGTTCCATATTTCGCGGCCAGGTCGGGCGGAAGGTCGCTGGTGTTCTTGCATTCCGGGTAGCCGGTGCAGGCGAGGAACTGGCCGCTGCGCCCCATCCGGATCTTCATGGGCTTGCCGCACTTTTCGCACTTGACGTCGGTGGGAATGCCCTCGCCTTTCAGGTCCACCATTTCGCGCTCGGCGACCTGAAGGTCTTTCTTAAACTTCTCATAAAATTCGGCCAGGGCGCCGGTCCAGGCGAGCTTGCCATCTTCAACTTCGTCGAGCTCTTCCTCCATCCGCGCCGTGTAGGCGACGTCGAAGATGCCAGTGAAGCTCTTGACCAGCAGATCGTTCACCACCATGCCGAGTTCAGTGGGCAGGAAGCGGCCCTGGAGCTTTTCCACGTAATCGCGATTCTGGATGACTGAAAGGATGGTTGCGTAAGTGGAGGGCCGCCCGATACCCTTTTCTTCAAGCGCCTTCACCAGCGTCGCCTCATTGTAACGGGGCGGTGGTTCTGTAAAGTGCTGCTCGGGCAGAAGATCGAGCAGTCGCAACGCATCATCCTTTTCAACTGCCGGAAGCCGCGACTTGGCCTCATCGTTGTCATCGACCGCCTTATCGTCCTGACCTTCTTCGTAAACAGCGCGGAAACCTTTGAATTTTTCCACGGAGCCGGTGGCGCGCAGCAGATAGTCGCCGGCGGCAATATTGATGGTGGTCTGGTCAAAAACCGCGGGGGTCATCTGCGAGGCGACGAACCGCTGCCAGATCAGGCGGTAGAGCTTGAGTTCATCGGCAGAAAGCTGCCCGCGCAGCGAGTCGGGCGGGCGGTCCATCGATGTGGGGCGGACGGCCTCATGGGCATCCTGAGCGCCCTTCTTGCTTTTGTACCGGACAGCCTGTTCCGGCAGATATTCATTGCCATAAGTCTTTTTGACGTAGGCCCGAACGGATTCAAGGGCGCTCTCTGCAACCCGGGTAGAATCCGTGCGCATGTAGGTGATGAGGCCCACGGGCCCTTCGCCAAGGTCGACGCCTTCATAGAGTTTCTGCGCCAGCATCATGGTCTTCTTGGCGGTGAAGCGGAGCTTGCGCACCGCTTCCTGCTGAAGCTTGCTGGTAATGAACGGAGGCACCGGAAACTTGCGCCGCTCTTTCGTTTCAACCGAACTCACCTTGTAGCTTGCACTCTCAAGGGCGGCACGATGTTTGTCGGCGGCGGCCTGGTCGGAGATTTCAAGTTCCTTGCCCTGAAATTTCAGCAGGCGCGCCTCAAACGGCGGCGGGTTCTTGCCTTCCACTTTGGCGCCAATCGTCCAGTACTCTACTTTATTGAAAGCCTGGACTTCCCGTTCGCGTTCGACAATCAGGCGCAACGCCACAGTCTGCACTCGGCCGGCGGAAATTCCCCGCCTCACCTTGTCCCACAGCAGCGGGCTAACCTGGTAGCCAACCAGGCGGTCCAGGACGCGCCTCGCCTGCTGGGCGTCAACCAGCCGTGTATCAATCTCCTGGGGATTTTCAAAGGCCTTTTGGATGGCGTCGCGGGTGATTTCATTGAAAAGCACCCGGTAGAACTTTCTCTTCTTTGAGTCCAGCAGTTCCCGCAGATGCCAGCAGATGGCCTCACCTTCGCGGTCGGGGTCAGCGGCAAGGTAGATCGTCTCCGCATCCTTTGCTGCGGACTTCAACGACTTGATCGTATCCTTCTTGCTGGGGATCATTTCATAAACCGGCTTGAAGTTGTTCTCGAGGTCCACGCCCAGTTCCTTCTTGGGAAGGTCCCTCACGTGTCCCATTGAGGCCTTGACGGTGTAGCCGGAACCCAGATACCGGTTAATCGTCTTGGCCTTAGCCGGTGATTCGACGATAACTAGCGATTTAGCCATAACTTAACAACCCATGCCCGGATCCATCCTGCACGATCCGTTCTTCTCTTAGATGCCCTTATCTTGAGCTTGTTACAGTCCATCATAGCTTACGGATAAAATTTTTGCCCGGCAGTTGGCGAACCAGACCGCTCATTTCCAGCTCCAGCAGGACCTGAATCACCTGCGCCTGGGGCAATTCGACCGAGTCCAAAATCGAGTCCACAAAAAGGGCTTCATCCACCCGCAGAGCGTCAAAAACCTTCTTCTGTTCCGGCGTCAGAGACTCCTCGAAGAGCCGTCCGGAGTCTTCAACCCCCTGGCCATCATCCGATGCCTCGCCGGAGGGGAGAAGTTGCATCCGGACATCCGGCGGGAACTCCTCAACAACATCCATCCACTCACCCACCAGCTTGGCGCCCTGCTTAATGAGATGGTTAGGGCCAAAACTTTGGGCAGTGGTGATGTTGCCCGGCACGGCAAAAACCTCGCGGTTGTGTTCAGCGGCCAGCCGCGCCGTGATCAGTGAACCACTGTACTCGCTGGCTTCGACGACCATCACGCCCAGTGAGAGTCCGCTGATAACGCGGTTGCGGATGGGGAAATTTTCGGGCGTCGGGCCTGTTCCCAGGGGGAATTCCGAAATCACGGCCCCGGATTCTGCAATCTTGTCTGCAAGGCGCTTGTTCTCTCGGGGATAGATTCCGTCCATGCCTCGGCCCTGCACAGCAATCGTTTTTCCCCTGGCCTCAAGCGCGCCATGGTGGGCTGCGGTGTCAATTCCGCGGGCCAATCCGCTGACGACCACCATGTTTCGCTCCGCCAGGTCGCGGGCCAGCCGCCGCGCAACCTGCAATCCATAGGTGGACGGGCGTCGGGAGCCCACAATGGCCAGGCAGTGCCCGGATAGAGCCTGAATCTGGCCCTTGACGTAGAGAACAAGCGGCGGATCTTCAATCTGCCGCAGCAACGGAGGATAAGCCGGACTATCATAGTCCACCAACTGGCAGCCGGCCTTTTCCGCCGCCTCTATTTCTTTTTCGGCTTCTTTCAAACCAGCCTGAGCAAAAACCGACTGGCAGACGGTCGCGGGAAGCCCGGAGGCTTCCAGTTCCGTCAGAGAAGCCATGTAGGCGGCCTTCGGCGACCCAAAGTGGCCTGTCAGCTTGTGGATGCCGCGAACCCCCAACCCCTGAATGCGTGTCAGTCCAACCCAATAAACCGTTCCGTTATCCATGAATTCTCTCAGGCGCTTTGGCGTCACACCGCTGCTTGCGAGCGTTGGAGGCGCCATTGACCAATGTACCAATTATTGCCCCAATAAAATTGCAGGAGCGGTGGCAAAAGGCAAGCCCTTTTCGTAAATTTATGAACAGAATGAACTTGACGAGTGTATACTCCAGCCATGTCGCAGCCCTTGCAGTCAATTGTGACGCGCCTTGGAGAAGGAATCCGTCGTCTTGATGATAACCAGTGATGCAGGGCCTGATCGCCCATCCGGACCGAGGCTGTCTTCAGCCTTATTAAGGCGGGAACCGCGCAGTTTCGCTGCATGCAGCCGCGTGATTCGGGTCACTGCTTTGGTTTTCATGATGGGCGATAAAGGAAGTGGCGGAGTGGAAAACTGACCGGGCTGTTAACTTCGTGTGCGATGGCAGTGGCTTGAGGCAACACAAACCAAAAGCAGAGCGGGACCTCTGCTTCGCACCTGGAAGGGGGAGCGGGTAACATGTCACATCCGGAGCATGGAACAAGTCTTGAGCACCTCATCGAGCAACAAATTGGACGCTGGGAAATGACCCGCCGCCGGCGGATGCAACAGGAACGGCCGGGAAGGGGCAAGATGGGACGGCTCTACTTTGGTCCTTATCTGCAGATTTCGCGCGATAAGGGTGCAGGAGGCCATCAGGTAGCGGACCTGGTTGGGCAGAAACTAGGCTGGCAGGTTTTTGATCGCCAGATTGTCGACGCCGTCTCAGCACGCACGCAGATGCGCCAGCAACTGGTGGAGAACCTTGACGAGAAAACACGAGGTGGTCTGGAGGATTTTCTCCGGCAAGTTCTGACAAGGGAAATCGGCTCGACCGATTACATGGTTCACCTCCGGCAGGTACTGCTGACCCTGGGGCAGCAGGGTGACGTGGTGATTGTCGGCCGGGGCTCCGAATACATCCTGCCCGCACAATTCGGGCTCCGCGTCAGAATGGTGGCCCCGTTTGAGGTGCGCGCGGAGCGCATCGCCCGGGCGGATGGCTTGACGCTTGACGCTGCACAAGCACTGGTGGCAAGAGTGGACCAGGAGCGAAAGGATTTTATCCACGGCCAATTTCAGAAGGACGCGTACGATCCTCTGAATTACGACCTTGTGGTCAATACGGGAGCGCTGACCGTGGAGCGAACGGCGGAAATTGTGCTGGCCGCGCTGACTCAGAAGCTGGGCATTGTGCATGCCTCCGCGGCTGCCGGCTAGAGAGGCATGATGGATTGTGCGGCCGGAACTGGTCGGGCGCCTGCCTGGTTCAGGTTGCTGGCATGAGCAAGTTGTAAGTCAGCGCTCCGTTGGATGCGCCGGCTTGCGTGGACGGCCGAGAATCGCCATCGGACGCTCGCGCCAGACACCGTTTTCCTCGTACTTCAGAGTGTAGATGTGGAGCAGAATCCAGTCCTCTGAGAGCAGGCGGTTGACTTCCTCTCTTCCACGAGCCTCGATGTTGTGCCCCGCAAGTTCCTCGATATCCAATTGCCACAACGACGTCGGTTGCGCCGTTGCCGCCTCAAACAGTTCGTTCTGGGTTTCTTTGATAACCGCAGCTCGCTTCATACGTTTCAAACCTCCCCGCAAGCCGCCTCTTAGCTTCAAAAATACTACTTGGCACCCACGACGGAAGTGATATCTGTCACTATTCTAAGTGATGGCTGGCCGTGGCCGGCGTCGAATGATGAAACATGCGGGCCTTTTCTCCCAGTTTGACGCTTGTGCACCAGCCACGTTGCAATATCACCCGAAAATGTGAGAGCGGTCACTGCCAATCCATCCATAATGATTTATGTCTATGAATAGAGCGGAGGAACGCTAGTGCAAGCACAGTGCTTCAAACCGCGGCGGGGCTTCTCTTTTTCTACAATCAAGAAAACAAAGGAGATCGCCTATGATCATTCCACTGCAAATCACCTTTCGCAACATGGCGCCTTCAGAAGTGGTTAAAGAATGGATCCAGGAGGAAGCCGACAAGCTGAATGAATTTCACGGAAAAATTACCGCTTGCCGGGTGGTGGTGGAACTTCCCAACCGGCGTCGAAAGGCAGGCAACTTGTACCACGTACGGGTCGATCTGACGGTGCCGGGCGGCGAGATGGTTGTGAAGCGGCAACCCGAACTTCGGCTCCTGCCTGCGCGGGTCGCAACGAAACCTACAAAACGCCTGGAAGTCAAAGCTCCCCATAAAGTCCTTCGCCAAGCCATCAATGATGCTTTTCGTTCTGTGCAGCGGCGCTTGCGGGATTTTTCAAGGCGACGGAGACGCGAAGTGAAGACTCATCAAGGGCCGCCACTCGCTCGAGTGGCCAGGCTGTTTCCTCAAGAAGGATATGGCTTTCTGGAGACCGCGGACGGGCGCGAGATCTATTTCCACAGGAACAGCGTTCTCAACAGCGGCTTTGGCCGCCTCGAAGCAGGAGCGGTGGTAGTTTTTACCGAGGAAAAGGGTGAACGGGGGCCGCAAGCCAGCACGGTGAAGCTGGTTCGGCGCAAGGCAGTGCCGACAGAGGGTCGTTCACGGGCAGTCGCGTGAAGCCCCGTGCTCCTGTGCACCCCCTGACCCTGGGATTGCCAGGTTGGACTGACAGAGCAGGAGGTTCGCCATGTTTCAAAATCGAGCCGATGCCGGACAGAAGCTTGCTTTTAAGCTTTCGGCCTACTCGGGCCAGACCGATGTTGTGGTTCTTGCCCTGCCACGGGGTGGAGTCCCGGTCGGTTGTGAAGTTGCCAGGGCGTTGCACGCGCCGGTCGACGTTTTTGTGGTGCGCAAACTTGGAGTTCCCTGGAATCCGGAGCTGGCCATGGGCGCAGTAGCCACGGGAGGCGTCCGCGTCCTGGAGCAGGAAACAATCCGGTCGCTCGCCATTCCGGGTGAGGAGATTGCAAAGGCTGCCACTCAGGAGGAAATGGAACTCGAAAGGCGTGAACATGCATATCGCGGCAGCCGGGTTCCACTTCCTATCGCTGGAAAGAAAGTGATTCTAGTGGACGACGGAGTCGCTACCGGATCGACGATGAGAGCGGGTATCGCCGCCCTTCGGAAACTTCAGCCGGCGCGCATCGTGATTGCGGTGCCCGTAGCCACACAGGCTGCCTGCGCGTTGCTGAGAAAGATTGCGGATGAAGTTGTGTGCGCCATCGAGGCTGATGATTTCTTCGCCATCGGGGAATGGTACGAAGACTTTGCACAGCTCAGCGACGCCGACGTGCAGAACCTGCTTGAAGATGCTTCGGGACTCATCTCTGCGGCATAGCCGGACTTTGACGGCAGCACGCTAAGCGAAGGTTACTTCAGCAGGCCGCGCGTTCGGAACCAGTTGGCCAGCAGCGTGGGCCAGATGGAGAGCGCCGCGTGCGTTGGCGCCAGCCCCACGCCGTGGTGGCCCGGTTCAAAGATGTGCATTTCCGCCGGAACGTGATTCTTGCGAAGCGCCAGAAAGAACTGGATGCTGTTCTCGCAAGGGACTGTGGTGTCGTCGTCGGTGGAAAACAGAAACGTAGGGGGAGTTTTCGGAGTCACCTGCAGTTCATTCGAGAGGTAGCGCACCAGCCTGGGATTGGGATGGTCGCCCAGCAATGCCCGCCGGGATC
>Ga0102953_1000733_pt1 | contig 21773 bp, 34 predicted proteins | sample SalPon2A_C_D2_MG_FD_78509 | JGI IMG/M metagenome (GOLD analysis project Ga0102953, IMG submission 78509) | Soil microbial communities from South San Francisco under conditions of wetland restoration - Salt Pond MetaG R2A_C_D2_MG | ecosystem: Environmental > Terrestrial > Soil > Wetlands | place... | reverse complement strand
TGCGGCCGAGATCGACCAGCATGATGTGCTCGGCACGCTCCTTGGGGTCGGCCAGCAGATCCTTCTCGAACCAGGCGTCCTGGTCGGCGGTAGACCCCCGGGGCCGGGTGCCGGCGATGGGACGGACCTCGACCCGCTCGCCCTCCTTGCGCACCAGGACCTCGGGCGAGGCCCCGATGACCAGGGTCGGACCAAAGCGCAGAAAAAACATGTAGGGCGAAGGGTTGATCGTGCGCAGAGCCCGGTAGATGTCGAAGGGGTCGCAGGCCAGCGGAGCGGAAAAACGCTGAGAAAGGACGACCTGGATAATGTCCCCGGCGCGTACGTATTCCTTGCAGCGCTCGACGGCAGCGCGAAAATCGTCTGGAGAGAAATTGGGGACGAACTTTTTTGCCCCGGTCCGGGAAGGCCGGGCCGGCGAGGGCGCCAGGGGCGCCCGCAGCTTCTCGATCAGGGCGTCGATATGCGCAAGGCCCTCCCGGTAGGCGGCCTCCGGGTCCGCGCCGTCCTCGAGATGAACATTGCAGACCACCTTGATCTTCTGCTGCATGTTGTCGAAGATCAGCAAATTGTCGGTCAGCAGGAAACAGGCGTCGTCAGTGTCGATATCCCGGGGATTGCCGTCGGGAAGATCTTCAACGAAACGGACCATGTCGTAGCCCAGGTAGCCGACGGCGCCACCGCTGAAACGGGGCAGACCGGGCAACTGAACAGGCCGGTAGGGGGCGAGGAAGCGTTTGAGCTCGTCAAGGGGATCGGAACTCTCCCCGGAGGCGACCACTTTGCCGTCGTCGAGGATTTCGTAACGGTTGTCCCGAGAGCGGAAGACCCTGCCCGGACCGCTGCCGAGAAAAGAATAGCGAGCCCACTTCTCTCCGCCCTCTATGCTTTCGAGAAGAAAGGAAGTCTTCCCGTCGTCGATCTTCTTGAAGGCGGAGACGGGAGTCTCCATGTCGGCGAGAATTTCCCGGTAGACGGGGATCAGGTTGCCTTTTTCCGCATAGGCGAGAAATTCGTTCAGGGTGGGGGAATACATCGGCTCTCCGGCTCTCAAAATGGAATACATTAGCATGTTTGGAACAACGAGGTCAAGAATCGTCGCTCATCGAAACTTACCAAAACGGCGGAAGCGGGCTCCCGGCGAATGGCCGGAAATCGACGCCATTTGGGGAGGGCGACGCCCGATGGCATCATGGTCGAGCGGAGCCCACGGGGAACCGGGTATCGAGCAGGAAGGGGCAGAGTGGCGGGGGAACATTCCCGCGACCGGGCAGGAAAGGGCCAGCCCGGGGGAGAGACGCAAAAAGGGCAGGGATCGCTCCCTGCCCTTTCGGTGCGCTGATGGAAAAGAGGATCATTCCTCTTCTTTTTTCTCCTCGACCGGCGCCTCTTCGGCCGCTTCTTCCGCGGGAGCCTCCTCGGAAGCGACCTCCGCCGGTGCCTCCCCGGCCGGCGCCGGGGCGGGCTTGGCTTCGACCTCGGGGGCCGGAGCGGCCTTCTTCGGCCGGGGGGTGAACTCCTCCTCGACCAGCTCGATCAACGAGAGGGCGGCATTGTCTCCGGCGCGGAAACCGAGCTTGACGATGCGGGTATAGCCGCCGGGCCGGGCCTGGTAGCGGGGAGCGACCTGTTCGAAGAGCTTGCTTACAACCTTGCGATCCCGGATAACCTGAAGGGCCTGCCGACGGGCATGCAAATCGCCCCGCTTGCCCAGAGTAATCATTCTCTCGGCAACCTTGCGCAGTTCCTTGGCCCGGGCATCGGTCGTGGTGATTTTCTCGTGCTCGAAAAAGGAGGTCACCATGTTGCGCAGCATGGCCTTGCGATGGCTGGAATTGCGTCCAAGCCTTCTGCCGGATTTATTGTGACGCATTTCTCTAAGGTCCTTTCTAAGTTATTCCGCGAGAGCCGGAACGGATCATTCTTCTTCCTGGCTCTTCTGAATCATTTTGAGATACTCGGGATCTGGGAAATTTTCGAGACTCATCCCGAGCGTCAATCCCATCTCGGCCAGGATATCCTTGATCTCATTGAGCGACTTACGACCGAAGTTCTGGGTTTTGAGCATTTCTGCCTCGGTCTTCTGCACCAGTTCGCCGATGAGATTGATATCGGCGTTCTTCAGGCAGTTGGCGCTGCGAACCGAGAGTTCGAGCTCCTCGACGCTGCGGTAGAGGTTCTCGTTGATCCTTCGGGTCTCCTCGGCGGACTCTTCCTCCACCGGTTCAGCCGCCTCATCGAAGTTGATGAATATCTGCAACTGCTCCTTGAGGATTTTTGCCGCGTACGCCAATGCATCATCGGGCTTGACGCTGCCGTCGGAATAGATCTCCAGGTTCAACTTGTCGTAGTTAGTGATCTGCCCCACCCGGGCATTCGTCACCGTGAAGTTGACCTTCTTGATGGGCGAGAAGATCGCATCCATGGGAATTGTGCCGACTGGAGCTTTTTCATCCCGGTTGCGCTCGGCAGGGACATAGCCTTTACCCAAGGCAACGACCATGTCCATCTCCACATCCGCCTCCTTGGAACAGGTGGCGATGTGGTGCCCGGGGTTGAGAATTTCCACATTGGAATCGGTGATGATATCCCCGGCGGTGATCTGCCCGGCGCCTTTCTTCACGATACGGACGTTGCGGCTCTCGTGCCCGTGCAGTTTGAGGAGCACCCCTTTGAGGTTGAGGATAATATCGGTAACGTCCTCGGTGACTCCCGGGACGGTGGAGAACTCGTGCAACACCCCCTTAATGCGCACCGAGGTGATTGCCGCCCCCTGAAGAGAGGAGAGCAGAATCCGGCGCAACGAGCTCCCCAACGTGGTTCCGAATCCGCGTTCGAAAGGCTCGGCGAAGAACCTGCCGTAGCTCTCGGTCATAGAGTCCGACTCAACCTGGAGACGCTTGGGCTTGATGAGGTCTCTCCAGTTTTTATACATGCGTATCCTCCGTATTGAGGTTACAGTCCGTCAAGATTACTTGGAGTAGAGCTCGACGATAAGTTGCTCCTGGAAGGCCGGAGTGGTCATTTCCGCCCGGACAGGGAGCGTCTTGACCGTACCCTTGAACCCGTCGCGATCCAGCTCGACCCAGGAGGGAATCCCCCGGCGCATGACGCCGTCGAGAGCCTCGTTGAAGCGCGCCACCTTGCGGCTCTTCTCGCGCAGATCAATGACATCGCCCGGACGCACCAGGTACGAGGGGATGTTGACCCGACGACCGTTAACCTGGAAATGTCCCTGACGGATAAGCAGGCGGGCTTCATTGCGGGAAGTGGCGAAACCGAGGCGATAGATCATGCTGTCGAGCCGCCGCTCAAGCAAAACCAGCAGGTTCTCGCCGGTGACGCCCTTCATCCGGTCGGCCTTGGCGAAGTAGGACCGGAACTGGTCCTCGAGCAGGCCATAGGTACGTTTAACGCGCTGCTTCTCGCGCAACTGGCTTCCGTAATCGGAAACCTTGACCCGCCCCTGGCCATGCATGCCCGGAGCATAGTTGCGACGTTCAACAGCACATTTGTCGGTATGGCACCTGTCCCCCTTGAGGAACAGCTTCATTTTTTCCCTTCGGCACAGACGGCAGACGGGACCTGTGTATCTAGCCAACGTTCGTCCTCCTTATATGGTTAGACTCTTCTTCTTTTGGGGGGACGGCAACCATTGTGAGGGATCGGGGTGACGTCCTTGATCAGCGTTATACTGAGACCGGCGGCCGAAAGAGCCCGCAGAGCGGACTCGCGGCCGGAACCGGGCCCCTTGACCCGAACCTCGACGCTGCGGAGACCGTGTTCCTGGGCCCGCTTGGCCGCATCCTCGGCGGCCATCTGGGCGGCGAATGGGGTGCTCTTACGAGATCCCTTGAAGCCTTTGCCGCCGGCCGTCGCCCAGGAGATCACATTACCGCTGACGTCCGTGATGGTCACGATGGTGTTATTGAAGGTCGCCTGGATATGAGCAATCCCGGTGGCGATATTCTTCTTCTCCGTCTTTTTTCTTACGACTCTCTTGCCTGCCTTAGCCATCGTTCCTCCAATTATTTCTTCTTACCGGCAACAGTCTTGCGGGGCCCCTTGCGGGTACGGGCGTTGGTCTTGGTCTTCTGCCCCCGCACGGGAAGTCCCCGGCGATGGCGCAGGCCGCGATAGCAGCCGAGATCCATAAGCCGCTTGATGTTCATCGAGGTTTCACGCCGAAGGTCGCCCTCGACCTTGAATTCGCGGTCGATAATTTCGCGAATCTTGGCGACTTCCGCCTCGGTCAGGTTATCGGAACGGGTACTGAGGTCAACCCCGGCCTTGGACAGAATCTCCTGGGACGCGGAGCGGCCGATGCCGTAGATATAGGTGAGAGCCACCTCGACCCGCTTGTTTCTCGGTAAATCGATACCAGCGATACGTGCCAATGTCTGATCCTCCTAATCCCTTATCCCTGTCTCTGCTTGTGTTTGGGATTGTCGCAGATTACCCGGACAATTCCCTTGCGTTTGATGACTTTGCATTTGTCACAGATGGTTTTAACCGAAGCTCGGACTTTCATATCCTGTTCCTTTACTTGCGAAGCGATTCGAAATTGAAAACCGCACTGACTACGAAAGTGGTGCTGCCGATGGTTTCTCCCCAACCACCTAAACGGCAGTAAGAATTTGCGGCCCATCCTCGGTGATCGCCACCGTGTGCTCAAAGTGGGCTGACGGCCTGCCATCGACGGTGACAGCGGTCCAGCCGTCCGAGAGGATCCGGACCCCGGGCTTGCCGGCGTTGATCATCGGCTCGATGGCCAGGGTCATGCCGGCCTTGAGTCTAGGGCCCTGCCCGGGCGGACCGAAGTTGGGAATCTGCGGGGCCTCATGCAGCTGCCGACCGATTCCGTGCCCGACGAATTCACGCACCACGCTGAACCCCTCTTTTTCGACGTGGGCCTGAACCGCGTGGGAGATGTCGGACAGCCTCCCGCCGACAACCGCGGCCGCGATGGCAAGGTCGAGGGACCTGCGCGTGCTCTCGAGCAATCTCGCCTTCTCAGGGTCGATCCTGCCCACCGGCGCGGTAAAAGCGGCGTCTCCGAAGAAGCCGTCGAAGACCACCCCGAAATCGATGCTCAGGATATCGCCCTCTTGCAACGGCACATCGTCGGCAAAGCCGTGAACGACCTTTTCGTTCGGCGATGAACAGATGGAAAAAGGAAAACCGCCGTACCCCTTGAAGGCGGGACGGGCTTTCCTCTTCCTGCATTCTTTCTCGGCCAGCCTGTCCAACTCGGCGGTGGTCACCCCGGGAGCTACCTTCTCCCGAAGCAACGCCAGGATCTCTCCGACCATCTGGCCGGCTACCTTCATGCGCCGGATTTCTTCAGCGGACTTGAGAACTATCACGTTAGGCCGCCCGAAGCTCCTCCAGAATGCCTTTTTGCACCGCCTCGATCTCCTGCATGCCGTCGATGGCGATCAACATGCCACCGGCACGATAATAGTCGACCAGAGGAGAAGTCTGTTCACGGTAAACTTCGAGACGTTTGCGAATCGTCTCTTCCCGATCGTCGTCGCGCTGGAAGAGTTCGCCGCCGCAGGCGTCGCACTTTCCCTCGGTCGCGGGCGGATCGAATTTTACGTGATACCCCTTACCACAATCGCGACAGGTCCGCCTCCCGGTAAGGCGCTCGACCAGTGCCTCGGTATCAACCTCGAGGGAAACCACCGCGTCGAGCTCCTTGCCGAGCTCGGCAAGCGAGTCCTTCAGGGCGTCGGCCTGGGGCACGGTGCGGGGAAATCCGTCAAGAATGAACCCGGCCGCACAGTCTTCCTTCTGCAGCCTCTCCCGCACGATGCCGACCACCACCTCGTCCGGCACCAGGGCGCCGGCGTCCATGAAGGACTTGGCCTTGACTCCCATGGGAGTCCCTTCCTTCACCGCAGCCCGCAGGATATCGCCAGTGGAAATCTGAGGGATGCCGAAACGCTCGGTGAGCATCTTGGCCTGCGTTCCCTTCCCTGCTCCGGGAGGCCCGAGTAAAATCAATTTCATGACAATGTCCTCGCTTGCTAACCGTGACGGCCCTTGAGGGTGACGCCCTTCATGAACCCTTCATAGGAGCGCGAAATCAGGTGTGCCTCGATCTGCGATGCGGTGTCCAGACCGACCCCGACCACGATAAGCAGCGACGTTCCTCCGAAGTAGAAGGGAACATTGAACTGGCCGATCAGGATGGTCGGCAGCACGCAGACAGCCGAAACGTAGATCGCTCCGGCAAAGGTCAGCCGGCTCAGCGCGGTATCGAGATATTCGGCGGTGGCTTTTCCAGGACGGATGCCCGGGATGTAGCCCCCCTGTTTTTTGACGTTATCCGCTACATCGACCGGATTGAACGTGATAGCCGTGTAGAAGTAGCAGAAGAAGATGATCATTGCAACGAAAAAAACGTTATAGATCCAATGGGAGGGCGTCATCATCGAGGCCACGGTCTGGACCCACGGTACATCCACCAGATTGGCCACCGTGGCCGGGAACATGATAATGGAGCTGGCGAAGATCGGCGGGATAACCCCGCTCATGTTGATCTTGAGCGGCAGGTGGCTGCTCTGCCCGCCATAGCTGCGCATCCCGACCACCCGCTTGGCATAGTGGATGGGCACCCGGCGCTGCGCCCTCTCCATGAAAACGATGGCCCAGACCACCGCGATCATGACGACCAGGATGAGCAGGACGACCACCGGCGATATGGCGCCGGTCCGGATCAGCCGGATGGAGTTGACAATCGCCGACGGCATGTTGGCGACGATCCCGGCAAAAATGATCAGCGAGATGCCGTTGCCGATGCCTCGCTCGGTGATCTGCTCGCCGAGCCACATAATGAAAGCGGTGCCGGCGGTCAGGGTGATGATGGTCAAAAGGATGAACCCGATCCCCTGGCTGGGAACCACCGGTTCGCCGGCAGGACCCTGCATGGTCTGCAGACCGACCGCGATGCCCGCCCCCTGGATGACCGCCAGCACGATGGTGCCATAGCGGGTCCACTGAGTGATCTTTTGCCGGCCCTGCTCGCCCTCCTTGGACATGCGTTCGACCGGTTCGAAAACGACGGTCAGCAGCTGCAGGATAATCGAGGCGCTGATGTACGGCATAATCCCGAGGGCAAAGACGGTCATCCGTTTCAGGGCGCCCCCGGTAAAAGCACTGACCATTCCCAGCAGGGTGCCCTCGGTGCCTTCGAAGAATTTGGCCAGAACCTGAGCATCCACGCCGGGGGTCGGAATGTGGCAACCCACCCGATAGACAGCCAACATGCCAAGGGTGAAAAGAATCCGTCGCCGCAACTCCGGGATACTGAAGATGTTCCGAATGATTGCCATCGCCTCAGACAACCTCGACTTTGCCGCCGGCCGCCTCGATCTTCTCCTGGGCCGACTTGCTGAATTTGTGGGCCTTGACGGTCAGGGCCTTGGTCAGATCGCCGTCGCCAAGGATCTTGACGCCGTCCAGAACCTTGTTAATCAACCCTGCCTGGCCGAGGGCCGCGGTGTCGACCACGCTCCCGGCTTCGAAAAGTTCCAGATCGCGCAGGTTGACCAGAGCGTACACTTTCTTGCTCATCGGAGCGAAGCCGCGCTTGGGCAGTCGCCGCTGCAGGGGCATCTGCCCCCCTTCGAACCCGGGCTTGACACCGCCGCCGCTGCGGGCGTTCTGGCCCTTGTGTCCCTTGCCGGCAGTCTTGCCGGTTCCGGAGCCGGGGCCCCGCCCGATGCGCTTCCTGTTTTTTGTCGAACCGATCGCCGGTTTTAAATTACTGAGATCCATGTCACAAAATCCTTACTGAATCAGCCTTCGACTAAAACCATGTGGGCAACTTTACGGATCATTCCCCGGATTTCCGGAGTATCCTGCAAAACCACGGTCTTGTTCAACTTGGTCAGACCCAGCCCCTTGAGTACCTTCGTGAAGTATTCCTTGCGGCCAATACCGCTTTTTTTCAGCGTAACCTTGATTTGTCCGGCCATGACGCTCTCCTTGTCGGGCTTAGTTACTCTCCGGCACTCACGGTCAGCCCACGGCGCTGCATGATCTCTTCGGCGCTTTTCAACTGCGCCAGCGCGTTCATGGTCGCCTTGACGACATTGTGCGGGTTATTCGAACCGAGGCATTTCGACAGGATGTCGCCCACCCCGGCGACCTCGAGCACGGCGCGCACCGGTCCGCCGGCGATAACCCCGGTACCCTCGGAAGCGGACTTAAGCAGAACCCTGCCGGCCCCGTATCGTCCAACCACATCGAAGGGAATGGTCCGTTCCTTGAGCGGGACGTGGATCAGGCTCTTCTTGGCCTGCTCGACTCCCTTGCGGATCGCTTCGGGAACCTCACGCGCTTTCCCCAGTCCGAAACCGACACTTCCCTGGCCGTCCCCTACCACCACGAGAGCGGAGAAGCTGAAACGGCGGCCACCTTTTACGACCTTGGCACATCGATTGATGTGGATAACCCGGTCGATCATTTCCTGTTCATTGGGATCGTTGCGAAGCAAAGACATCCTCCTTCAACCTAGAAAGCCAGCCCGGCTTCCCGGGCCGCGTCGGCAAGGGCCTTGATGCGACCATGGTAAAGGAAACCATTGCGGTCAAAGACCACTTGCTTGATATTTTGTTCAAGGGCTTTTTGGGCGATAGCCGTACCCACCGCCTTGGCGGCCTCCACATTGCCGGCATGGTTCTGCCCTTCGGCAACGTCTTTGGAGACAGTCGAGGCGGCCACCAGGGTTTTGCCGGTGGTATCCTCAACAATCTGGGCGTAAATGTGCTTGGAGCTGCGGAAGACGCACAGCCGGGGCTTTTCAATCGTCCCCCGTACCTTCTTCCGAACCCGCACCTGCCGCTTTATGCGCGCATCACGCCGAGCTTTTGCGACATTCACAGTCTTTCTCCTTGGCCTGTTATCGATTAACTACTTGCCGGTCTTGCCGGCCTTGCGGACAATCCGCTCGTCTGCGTACTTGATCCCCTTGCCCTTATAGGGCTCGGGAGCACGGAAAGAACGGATCTTGGCGGCTGTCGCCCCGACCAGTTCCTTGTCGATCCCCTTGACCGAAACCTTGGTCTGCTTTTCGATCTCCACCGAGATACCCTCGGGCAGGGGATATTCGACGGGGTGCGAGTATCCGAGGGCCAGGTTGAGCACCTTGCCCTTTAATTCGGCACGATATCCAACCCCGTTGATCTCCAGGTTTTTCTCGAACCCGTTCGTTACCCCCTCGACCATGTTGCCGACGAGGGTACGGGTCAACCCCTGAAGGGCCGTTCCGGTGTCGCCATCCAGGCACTCGACCAGAATTTCCTCGGCCCCGACATTCACCTTCACCTTGTCGGTCAGCACCCGGCTGAGATTCCCCTTGGGACCCTGGACATCGATCGTGGTTCCCTTCAGAGCCACCTTGACCCCGGAAGGAATCGCAATGGGTTTTTTCCCGATTCTTGACATCGTATTTAACTCCTTAAACCGTCACCCTACCAGATGGTGCAGAGGACTTCCCCCCCGACCTCGGCCTTGCGTGCGGCCGAGTCGTCCAGGACTCCCCTGGAGGTCGTCAGGATGGCGGCGCCAAGACCGTTCTTGACCATGGGGATATCGTCCTTGCCCACATAGATACGGCGTCCAGGTGTGGAAACGCGCTTGATTTCATGGATCACGTGCTGGTTATCATTGTCGAATTTCAGGTAAACCCTCAGCACGCCCTGGCGGGAGTCGCTAATGGTCTTGAAATTCTTGATATACCCAAGATCCTTGAGTACCGTGGCCAGCGCCACTTTCTGGTTGGACGAGGGAATGTCCAACTTCTGGTGTCTCGCCAGCCCCGCATTGCGGATGCGAGTCAGCATGTCCGCGATCGGATCAGTCATTGCCATGGATGCAGCTCCTCTTTTCTTTACCAGCTCGACTTAATCACGCCGGGGACTTTTCCTTCCGATGCCAGCTTCCGCAGGCAGATCCGGCACATGTCAAACTTGCGATAATAGGCTCGCGGACGGCCGCAGAGAGGGCAGCGGTTGTATTCCCTGACGCCGAATTTCTTCGGCCGCTTCGCCTTGATCATCATCGATTTTTTCGCCACTGTTCTCCTCCGCTATCCTGCTGCTATTTTCTGAAGGGCATTCCGAACTCGGTCAGAAGGGCGCGCCCTTCCTCGTCATTCCTGGCCGAGGTCACGATGGTTACGTTCAGGCCCTTGACCTTGTCGATCTTGTCAAGGTCAATTTCCGGAAAAATAATCTGCTCCCGGATTCCCAGGGTGTAATTGCCTCGACCGTCGAAGGCCTTGGGCGAGACACCCTTGAAGTCACGAACGCGGGGAAGGGCGACATTGATCAGGCGGTCGAGAAACTCATAGGCCTTCTCCCGCCGCAGGGTAACCATGCAACCGATGGGCATCCCCTCGCGCAGCTTGAAACTTGCGATGGACCTTTTGGCCTTGGTGATCACTGCTTTCTGCCCGGTGATCCGGCCAAGTTCCTCCACGGCCGATTCCAATACCTTGATGTTCTGGATGGCTTCCCCGAGGCCCATGTTGATGATGACTTTCTCGATTCGGGGAACCTCCATAACGTTCTTGAGCTGCAGGTCCTTCTTGAGCCGGGGCGCCAGCTCTGTCTGGTATTTTTCTTTAAGTCTGGCCATGGATATTCTCCGTTACTTGTCCACGATCTCGTTGCATTTCTTGCAGAAGCGGGCCTTACTGCCGTCTTCCAGAACCCGGATGCCGGTGCGCACCGCCTCGTTGCAGGCCGTGCATAGAAGCATCACGTTGGAGGCCTGCAGGGCCGCTTCCTTCTCGATGATACCGCCCTCGGCGTTGGTCCTGGTCGGCCGGGTGTGACGTTTGACCATATTGAGGTTCTCGACCACAATACGCCCTTTCTCGGGGAAGACCTTCATGACTTTCCCGGTCTTGCCCTTGTCTTTGCCCGCTATGACCTTCACCATGTCGTCTTTTTTGACATGAAGTTTAATTGCCGCCATCGTTTCTATCTCCCAAATGCTGGTTAAAGGACCTCGGGTGCCAGCGACACGATTTTCATGTAGCGCCGGGCCCGCAGTTCGCGGGCGACGGGACCGAAGATCCGGGTACCGACAGGCTCGCCGGCGGCACTGACGACCACCGCGGAGTTCTTGTCGAAGCGGATGTACGACCCGTCTGGCCGAGGCACTTCCTTGGCGGTGCGAACGATAACCGCACGCACTACGTCACCCTTTTTCACCTTCGAATTGGGCATAGCCTCCTTGACGGAGCAGATGACGATATCCCCGAGGCCGGCGTACTTGCGCTTGGAGCCGCCGAGCACCTTGACACAGCAGAGCTTCCGAGCCCCGGAATTGTCTGCCACATCAAGCATCGTCTGCATCTGAATCATGACTTGTATCTCCTAAACGATTACGTTCTTTTCCAGAATTTCGCGGACTCGCCACCGCTTGTCACGGGACAGCGGCCTGGTCTCCACGATGAGCACCTTGTCGCCGGCGGCACAGCTGTTCTGATCGTCGTGCGCCTTGTAGCGAACCCGACGCTTGATGTACTTCTTGTAGACCGGATGCTTAACCAGCTGATCGACCTTCACAACAATGGTCTTGTCCATCTTGTCGCTGACTACGATCCCGACCCGGGTTTTTCTGTTTCCACGTTCAGTCGTCATATCTGTCCTCGCCAATCCTCGTTATCCCAGCTTCTCGCACAGAACCGTCATGACCCTGGCGATTTCTTTCTTTACTTGGGGAATGCGGGCGGTATTCTCGAGATGCCCGGTGTGAAGCTGGAACCGCAGATTGAACAGCTCCTGGCTCAGCTCCTCGGTCTTCTTGGCCAGCTCCTCGGGGCCGAGATCCCGGATCTCCTTAGCTTTCATGGGAAGCATCCTCCCTGATCACGAACTTGGTTTTCATCGGCAGTTTGTGGGCGCCGAGCCGCAACGCCTCACGAGCCACCTCTTCGGTGACACCCTGCATTTCGTAAAGCATCATGCCGGGACGAATCACGGCGACCCAGCTTTCGGGCGACCCCTTGCCCTTGCCCATGCGGGTCTCGGCGGGCTTCTTGGTCAGCGACTTGTCGGGGAAGGCCCGGATCCAGATCTTGCCGCCACGCTTGATGTAGCGTGTCATGGCGCGACGGGCAGCCTCGATCTGGCGGGAGGAGAGCCAGCCGCATTCGGTGGCCTGAAGGCCGAAGTCACCGAAGTTGAGCTCCGTACCGCCGGGGGCGGCGCCCTTCATGCGCCCCTTGAACTGTTTTCTATGCTTAACCTTCTTGGGCATTAACATGACAGATTACTCCTATACCAGTCTCTTTACTGCTCTTGCGAGAGGACTTCGCCCTTGAAGATGAGGACCTGCACGCCGATGATTCCGTAGGTCGTCTTGGCTTCGGCAAGGCCGTAATCGATGTCGGCCCGAAGCGTGTGCAGAGGCACCCGCCCTTCGCGATACCATTCGGTGCGACTCATCTCGGCTCCGCCCAGTCGGCCGCTGCAGGTGATCTTGATCCCCTCGGCGCCGAATTTGAGAGCCTGGCTGACGCTTTTTTTCATCGCCCGGCGGAAGGCGACCCGACGCTCAAGTTGCAGGGCGACGTTTTCGGCCACCAGCTGCGCGTTGATCTCCGGCTTGCGCACTTCCTGAATGTTGATGAAGACCTCTTTGTCGGTGAGTTTGGCCAGTTCCTTCTTCAGGGCCTCGACCTCGGCGCCCTTTTTCCCGATGATGATTCCGGGGCGGGCAGCGAAGATATTGATCTTGGCCTTACTGGCGGCACGCTCCAGCTCGATTTTGGAGATCCCGGCGTGATACAGCCTCTTTTTCAGGTAATTACGAAGCTTGATATCCTCATGAAGAAGCTTGGCATAATCGGCTTCGGCATACCACTTGGAGTCCCATGTTTTGATGACTCCCAAACGAAATCCTATGGGATGAACTTTCTGGCCCAAACCATCACCTCCTCGGGCTACTGTTTATTTTTCGTCGAGAACGACGGTTATGTGACTTGTCGGTTTCCGAATACGGGTCGCACGACCCTGTGCTCGGGGCATAAAACGCTTCAGAACCGGTCCCTGGTCAACGGTGATCTTCTTGACGAAGAGCTTGTCGACATCGGAAACCCCTTTCTGCTCGGCGTTGGCAACGGCAGAACCCACCAGCGTGAAAACGACAGCAGCAGCTCTCTGCGGAGAGAATTTGAGGACATTCAGCGCATCCTGTACCCCTTTGCCGCGAACGGTATCGACGACCAGCCGGGCCTTCTGCGGAGAAAGACGCACAAATCTCAGTTTGGCACTTGCTTCCATGGACTATGACTCCTTAGGCAGAAAAGCTACCTTTTTTTCTTCTTGTCCGACCCATGGCCGTAGTAGGTGCGGGTCGGGGCAAATTCACCCAGTTTGTGGCCGACCATGTTCTCGGTAACGAAGACCGGGATAAACTTCTTGCCGTTGTGCACGGCAAAGGTATGTCCGACGAACTCGGGAATGACCGTGGAGCGTCGGGACCAGGTCTTGATCACCTTTTTGGAGCTCGTGCCGCCTTCCAGGTCGACCTTGCGAACCAGACTCTCCTCGACATAGGGGCCTTTTTTAATCGATCTTGCCACTGCCGTCTCCTCTATGGGTACGAATTATTTATTTTTGCGTCGAACTATAAAGCGATCGGTACGCTTGTTGGAGCGCGTCCGGTAGCCCTTGGTGGGAACGCCCCAGGGAGTAACCGGATGACGGCCGCCGGAGCTTTTGCCCTCGCCACCGCCATGGGGATGGTCAACCGGGTTCATCGCCACGCCGCGCGACTGAGGTCGCTTTCCAAGCCAGCGGTTGCGGCCCGCCTTGCCGATCTTGACATTTTCGTGATCGGCGTTGCCGACCTGACCGACCGTGGCGCAACAGTCCTGCAGCACCAGCCGCACCTCGCCGGAAGGCAGTCGCAACTGGGCATACTTGCCTTCCTTGGCAGCGATCATGGCGTAGGTGCCGGCGCTGCGAGCAAGCTGACCACCCTTGCCGATCTTGAGCTCGATGTTGTGCACCCAGGTACCCAGAGGGATCGAACGGATGCTCATGGCGTTTCCGGGCTTGATATCGGCCTTTTCGCTGGCGACAACGGTATCGCCGACCTGCAGGCCCACAGGCGCCAGAACGTAGCGTTTCTCTCCGTCGGCATAGACGAGCAGGGCGATCCGGGCGGAGCGGTTGGGGTCGTATTCAATCGTCGCCACCCGCGCGTGGATCTCTTTCTTGTCTCGCTTGAAATCGATAATCCGGTATTTGCGTTTATGTCCACCGCCGGTATGACGCTTGGTGATCCGCCCCTTGTTATTGCGCCCGCCACTTCCCTTCAGGGGAGCCAGCAGCGATTTTTCGGGGGTGGACGTCGTAACCTCTTCGTAGGTGGAAGAACTCATGTTACGACGACCCGGCGAGGTCGGCTTGAACTTTTTGATCGCCATTATGACAACTCCGTATTGCTTGATTACCGTCTATTAAACACCAAAGAAGTCGATGTCGCTTCCCTCGGCCAGGGTCACGTAGGCCTTCTTCCAGTTGGAACGTTTGCCGTACTTGTGTCCCACCCGTTTCACCTTGCCGGCAATCAGCGCGGTATTGACGCCCACAACCTTGACGTCGAAAGCTTTTTCCACCGCTTGTTTGATCTCGACCTTGTTGGCATTTCTGGCGACCTCGAAGGCCACCACCGGCCGAGCCTCTTTCTGCACAGTGGTCTTTTCGGTAACCAGGGGCTTTTTGATGATCTGATGCAGCGGTTTCATTACCCTAACGCTCCTTCCAACCGGGAAACTGCTCCCTCAGTAAGGACCAGGTTGCCGTAATTCAACACGTCGTAAACATTGACACCCTCGGCCCGCAGGACTTTGACGTTGGGCAGATTGCGGGCCGACAGTTCAACGTTGGGGTTGCTGTCGTCGAGAACCACCAGTACGTTGGTCAGATCGAAACGCTTGAGAACCTCGGCAAACGCCTTGGTGCTGACCTTTTCGAGATCAAGGCTGTCGAAGACCGTCAGCTTCTCTTCCTTGAACCGGACCGAAAGAGCGCTTCTAAGGGCCGCCTTCTTCACCTTGCGGTTCAGCTTGAAGCGGTAATCGCGCGGCTGGGGGCCGAAAACCGTCCCGCCGCCGACGAAATGCGGAGCGCGGGTCGTGCCCTGACGGGCGTTGCCGGTGCCTTTCTGGCGATACGGTTTTTTGCCGCCGCCGGAAACCTCGGAACGACCCTTGCTTGCTGCCGTACCCTGTCGCCGGGCTGCCAACTGGTAACGAACCATATCGTGAATCAGGTATCCTTTGACGTCATCGTTGAAAACAGCGTCGGCGATTTCCCGCTCGGAAACCTGCTTCCTGTTGATGTCATATACTGGAATCTTAGCCATGGTATATCTCCAACGTCCTCTCTTGGTCGGGACTACTTCTGAGCCTTAATCCCCGAACGAACCATCACCACGCTGTTCTTGGGGCCGGGAACGGCCCCCTTAAGCAGGATGATGTTCTGCTCGGGACGGACTTCGACGACGCGCAGGTTCTGGACCGTCACCCGCTCGTTCCCCATCTGGCCGGCCATCTTCTTGCCCTTGAACACCTTGGAGGGCCAGGCGCTACAGCCGATGGCACCGGGAGCCCGATGAAATTTGGAGCCGTGGGTGGAACGACCACCGGCAAAATTCCACCGTTTGATAACTCCCTGAAACCCCTTCCCCTTGCTGGTGGCGGTCACATCGACCGTGTCACCGGCGGAAAAAAGTCCGTCGCAGCCGATTTCATCGCCGACCTTGTAATCGTCGATATTGTCGGCCGAAAACTCGCGACTGAAGGCGAAAGCCCCCTTGCCGGCTTTCTTGAAATGACCCATTTCGGGCTTGTTGGTCCGATGGGTCTTCTTGGCGCCAAAGCCGATCTGCAGGGCGTCATAGCCGTCGGTCGCCACGGTCTTCTTTTGCAGAACCACACACGGGCCGGCCGCGAGGACCGTCACCGGAATACGGGTCCCATCCATGGCGAAAATCTGGGTCATACCCAGCTTCTTACCCAAGATTCCCTTTATCATTGCACGTACCCTTACCTTCGAAAAAAAAGACTTACAGCTTGATTTCTACGTCAACCCCGGCGGAAAGGTCGAGCTTCATCAGCGCATCGACCGTCTGCTGGGTTGGCTCAAGGATGTCGAGAAGGCGCTTGTGGGTGCGCATTTCGAACTGTTCCCGGCTCTTCTTGTCAACATGAGGCCCGCGCAGAACGCAGTATTTATTGATCACCGTCGGCAAGGGGATGGGCCCGGCAACACGGGCTCCGGTCCGCTTTGCGGTATCGACGATCTCACTGACGGAAAGGTCGAGCAGCTTGTGGTCGTACGCTTTCAAACGGATTCTGATTTTCTGGCTCGGCATGTCAATACCCTCTATTATTCGATGATCTCGCTGACGACGCCGGCACCGACGGTCCGGCCACCCTCGCGAATCGCGAACCGCAGCTCTTTTTCCATGGCAATCGGGGTGATCAGGTCCACAGTCATGCTGATGTTGTCCCCGGGCATCACCATCTCGGTGCCCTCCGGAAGCTCCACGATACCGGTCACGTCCGTCGTCCGGAAGTAGAACTGGGGACGATACCCCTTGAAGAACGGGGTGTGCCGGCCGCCCTCTTCCTTGGTCAGGATGTAGGCCTCGGCCTTGAACTTGGTGTGCGGGGTGATGCTGCCGGGCTTGGCCAGCACCTGACCGCGCTCGATATCCTCGCGCTTGACGCCGCGCAGCAGCACGCCGATATTGTCGCCCGCCTGGCCCTGGTCGAGCAGCTTGCGGAACATCTCGACGCCGGTGACGACCGTCTTGCTGGTCTCCTTCATGCCGACGATCTCGATCTCCTCGCCGACCTTGACGATGCCGCGCTCGACGCGCCCGGTCGCCACGGTGCCGCGGCCGGAGATGGAAAAGACGTCCTCGACGGGCATGATGAAGGGCTTGTCGATGTCGCGCTCGGGCTGGGGGATGTAGCTGTCGACCGCTTCCATCAGCTCGAGAACCTTGTTCTTGCCGATCTCGTCGTCGCGGCCTTCCAGCGCGGCCAGGGCGCTGCCGGCCACGATGGGAATGTCGTCGCCGGGGAAATCGTAGGAGGAGAGCAGCTCGCGCACCTCAAGCTCGACCAGCTCCATCAGCTCCTCGTCGTCGACCATGTCGGCCTTGTTGAGGAAGACCACCATGGCGGGGACGCCGACCTGACGGGCGAGCAGGATGTGCTCGCGGGTCTGGGGCATCGGGCCGTCGGCGGCCGAAACCACCAGGATGGCGCCGTCCATCTGCGCCGCGCCGGTGATCATGTTCTTGACGTAGTCGGCGTGGCCCGGGCAGTCGACGTGAGCGTAGTGCCGGCTGGCCGTCTCGTACTCGACGTGGGCGGTAGCGATGGTGATGCCGCGCTCGCGCTCCTCGGGAGCATTGTCGATCTGATCGAAAGCCCTGAACTCACCGCCGCCGGCCTCGGCCAGCACCTTGGTGATCGCCGCGGTCAGCGTCGTCTTGCCATGGTCAACGTGGCCGATCGTACCGATGTTGACATGGGGCTTTTTTCTCTCGAATTTCGCTTTGGACATGGCTCCATCCTCCCTCTTTTTCTTAGGAAAACTCTTTCAGTTAAGGTCCCGACGCTGGCCGCGGCCTCGCGGCGCCACGCATCATTTTTTAAACAGAAAAATCTCCCCATGCGGTGAGTGGAGCCCACAACCGGACTTGAACCGGTGACCTCATCCTTACCAAGGATGTGCTCTACCTGCTGAGCTATGTGGGCCTGTCTCACTGCTGACCTGCGGAGAATGTTTTTAAATTTTGGAGCGGGAAACGGGACTCGAACCCGCGACCCTCAGCTTGGAAGGCTGATGCTCTAGCCAACTGAGCTACTCCCGCCCAAAACCTTTTATGTCGAAGCTGGTGGACTCGCACCCGGTCGACGTCCCAGTCCCTTCGGCCTTGCGACCTCCTGGGGCATCGTCGTCCCGAACCTCGTCCGGAAAGTGTCTTAGTGGTGGAGGGGGGAGGATTCGAACCTCCGAAGGCTACGCCGGCAGATTTACAGTCTGCTCCCTTTGGCCACTCGGGAACCCCTCCAGGGGAAAGCGTTCTTTATTTTTCAACCGGGCTCAACGCCCTGCAGCTCACTGGAGCTGGCGACAGGAATTGAACCCGCAACCTGCTGATTACAAGTCAGCTGCTCTACCAATTGAGCTACGCCAGCACAGGAGGGGATATATACCTCAGCGAAAAACAAAATGCAAGACTTTTTTCCACCCCGGTGCGCGCCGGCGACGAAGCTGAACTTATAGTGCATTTGCCGGTGGTTGTCAACCGGTTTTCGCAACTTTTTTCCGGCCGGAGCCGCCCGGCGAAATCGCCGCCCCCTCCCCTAACGGGTCGGACCGGCATCGCGCTGCCGCAGCACCTCGAAAAGGGCGATACCGGTCGCCACCGAGGCGTTGAGCGAGGAGACGGCCCCGCGCATGGGGATCGCCACCAGCCCGTCGCAGTGGTTGCGGACGTTGGGGCGCAGCCCCTTGCCTTCGCTGCCGACCACCAGCGCCAGGTTGCCCGTCAGGTCGGTTCGGTGGATGGACGGCACCTGCTCTCCGGCCAGACCGTAGACCCAGACGCCTTCTTTTCTCAGCGCCTCAAGGGTGCGGGCGAGATTGGTGACCCGGCACAGGGGGACATGTTCCAGGGCTCCGGCCGAGGCCTTGTCGACCACCGCGGTCACCGGGCAGGAGCGGTCCTTCGCCACGATGACACCGTGGCAGCCGGCGGCGTCGGCGCTGCGCAAGAGGGCGCCCATGTTGTGCGGATCGGTGATGCCGTCCAGAACGAGAAAGAAGGCGCCCTCGCCGGCCGCCCGCCAGCGCGCCAGCAGTTCCTCGAAGGGGGCATAGGCGAAGTCCTCCACCCGCAGCAGCGCCCCCTGGTGATGCCCGTGGCCGGCCATCCGGTCCAGGTCGGCGCGCTCCCGCTGCCGGATCGCAACCCCGGCCTCGGCGGCCTCCCGGCAGAGCGCCTCCAGGCGCGCCGAGCGGGCCCCGGCGAGGACGAAGAGTTCCAGGGGCCGGCGGCGCTTGCCGCGCAGAGCCTCGCGCACCGGGTTGATGCCGTAGATCAGCTCGGCCATCGTTCAGCGCTCCTCCAGGGCCCGACTCATCTCCTCGATGATCCGCTCGGCGGCCGCCAGCGGGTCGGCGGCGGCGGAGATCGGGCGGCCGATCACCAGGTAGTCCGAACCGGCAGCGATCGCCTCGGCCGGGGTGGTCACTCGCCTCTGGTCGTCGAGGGCGGCAAAGGAGGGGCGTACCCCGGGGGTGACAACGGCGAAGCACTCGCCGCACGCCTCACGGATCAAGCCCACTTCCCGGGGCGAGGCGACCACGCCGTCCATCCCCGCCTGCTGCGCCAGCCGGGCCAGCCGCGGCACCATCACCTCCACCGGGCGATCGATACCGACCTCCCGCAGCGTCGCGGCGTCGCTCGATGTCAGGATGGTCACCGCCAGCAGCAGGGGCCGGCGCGAATCGCCGCGGGGGAAGAGCGCATCGACCTTTTCGACCGTCCTCTCCATCATCTCCCGCCCGCCCAGGGCATGGACGTTGAACATCCGCACCCCGAGCCGGCTCGCCTCGACGCCCGCCCCGGCGACCGTATTGGGAATATCGTGATACTTGAGATCGAGAAAGACCTCGCCGCCCTCGGAACGGATCATCCGCACCACTTCCGGGCCGCAGCGGGTAAAGAGCTGCTTGCCGACCTTGAAGATGCCGACCTTGCCTTGAAGCCGCTTCACCCACCTTTCGGCCTCTTCGAAACTGTCGACATCGAGGGCGAAAACGAGCCTGTCCCTTGCCCCTTCCTTCATAGATTCATCTCCCGACCAGGTCCTTGACCCGACTCGATATTTTCTGTACCCGTTGAATGAGATCGGCCGAGCCGGCGGTGCCGAGCTCCCGGCGCGCGATGATGCATTCCATGTAGATGAGTTCGTTGAGGGCATCGGCCAGCAGCTTCTTCTTGTCCCCCTCCTCAAGCCCGCCCAGGTTGGTCAGGATGCCGCCGGCCGCGAGGGAGCCGTCGCGCCGCGGTTCCACCCCCCGGAATACATAGGAAAAGGGCTGGGGCAGGTCGCGCAGGAAAAGCTTTATCTCCCGGTCGAATCCGGCGAATTTCTCGCCCACGGCGCGATAGAGCACGACCAGGGCGCCGTTGTAGATGGCGAGGATCTCCCCCAGGTCGCCCGCCGCCACATCCGCCGGCGCCTCCTCCATCCGCACCGCCTTTTTTTCCACCAGGCGATGGAGCAGGCGCAGAGCCTCGAACTCCCCCATGCCGCTTTGCCGCAACAGTTCCCGGGCGGTCGGGGTGCCCCGACGGACCATCTTCAGCAGACGTTCCTCGGCGGAGGAGAGCCCCTCGGGAGCTTCCTCCGCAGCCGCCGGCCGGTCATCCAGGGAGCCGATCCGGCGCAGGAAGAGCTCCTTTTCGTCCACCCGGCGCAGGCTCTCCATGATGAGATTCTGGGTGTTCATGGAAAGCCGTACGATCTCCTCGTCCTCCAGGGCCCGGGCGACGAAGGAAAAACTGCCTCCGGCATGAGTGAAAAGGTCGTAGACAATCCCCTCGACCTGGTTGCGGGTGGCGAGCCAGAGATCCCGGGAGCAGACCAGCGCCCTGTCCACCAGGATCTTGCCGAGGGGATTGCGGCGGCTGACCAGCTGGCGGGCCTTCTGCAGGTCCTCCCGCTCGATTTTGCCGAGGGCGAAGAGAACCTCGCCGAGATCCTCGTCCGGGAGGGTGGTGGTGGCGAAGACGATTTCGCCCTGCTGAAAATAGACTTCCTTCGTCCCCGCCTCCAGATCGAAATGCAGGATCCCCGTCCTGCGGAACATGTTGAGAAAGGAGAGCAGGTCGGCGACGGCGAGATCCCCCAGCACCCCCGCCAGGACGAGCGCCTCCCCCTCGTCGGCGGCGGTCAGCAGCAGGTGGCGCCCGGAGAAGGAAACCGGCGTCAGCGGCCGGGTTCCGATCCGGCGCGCCACCCGGGGAGGCAGGGCGATGCGGCCGTCGCCGTCAATGGTCGTTTCATTCATAAGGTCCAACCGTGAGGCGTAAAGCGTAAGGAAGTGAGGGGAAAAACACAAAGGCTCGTTTTGTCCGGGGACATGGCCTCTCGCCCTTCACCCCCTCACCCGGTGAAGGCGCATAAGGATCAGCACGGCAGGAGGAAGGCGCCGATTCAGACCGCGACAGCCGGGACCCCGTTCCGCCCCTATCGGGCCCGCGCCTGCCGGACCCGTTCGGCCGTGAGCCGCGCCGCCTCGTCCAGCGGCAGCATGCCGCGCTCGCCCGACCGGCGCTCCTGCAGCTCGACGGCGCCCTCCTTCAGGCCCCGGGCCCCGACCGTCACCCGCAGGGGGATGCCGATCAGGTCGGCATCCTTGAACTTGCTGCCGGGCCGCTCGTCCCGGTCGTCCAGCAGGACCTCGACGCCGCTCTCCCGCAGCTCGGCGTAGAGCTTCTCGGCGGCGCCGGCGACCTGCTCGTCGTTGGGGTTGAGCATCGTCACCAGGACCTGGAAGGGAGCGATCGGCATCGGCCAGATGATCCCGTTTTCGTCGTGATTCTGTTCGATGGAGGCGGCAACCGTCCTGCCGACGCCGATCCCGTAGCATCCCATCACCAGGAGGCGCTCCTGCCCGTGTTCGTCGAGCACCGTGGCGTTCAGG
>Ga0102953_1000731_pt1 | contig 21808 bp, 22 predicted proteins | sample SalPon2A_C_D2_MG_FD_78509 | JGI IMG/M metagenome (GOLD analysis project Ga0102953, IMG submission 78509) | Soil microbial communities from South San Francisco under conditions of wetland restoration - Salt Pond MetaG R2A_C_D2_MG | ecosystem: Environmental > Terrestrial > Soil > Wetlands | place... | reverse complement strand
TTCGCCGACGCCGCCGAGCTGGCCGAGGAGGTCGCGGAGGCCGAGATCGGGCTGCGGCTCGATCGCGGCGACCATGCCGCTCATGTCTACTTCTCCGACCTGGGGCACGAGTACATCCGCATAAACGCCGAGTACACGACCTGAGGAGAAGAGCGTGAGCACCAGCGTCGACACCCTGCTCGAGGCACTGCCCTACATCAAGGAGTTCCACGGCCGCACGGTCGTGATCAAGTACGGCGGCTCGGCGATGCGCGAGGAGTCGCTGCGCGAGGGCTTCGCCACCGACGTCGTGCTGCTCAAGTACGTCGGCCTCAACCCGGTGATCGTCCATGGCGGCGGCCCCGAGATCACCGAGTACATGGAGCGGCTCGGGCTCGAGGTGCGCTTCCACGAGGGCCTGCGGGTCTCCGACGCGGAGACGGTCGAGGTCGCCCGCATGGTGCTGCTCGGCAAGCTCAACTCCGACATCGTCCAGCGGCTCAACCGCCACGGCCAGCCGGCGGTCGGGCTCTCCGGCCAGGACGGGACGCTGTTCGAGGTGGCGCCGGTGCCCAACGCCGAGCAGGTCGGCTTCGTCGGCTCGATCGAGCGGGTCGACGTCGATGTGCTCAACCACATCGCCGAGGACTACATCCCGGTCGTCGCCTCCTCGGCCGCCGACCGCGACGGCAACCCCTACAACGTCAACGCCGACGAGGCCGCGGGCAAGGTCGCCGCGGCGCTCGGCGCCCACAAGGCGATCTTCCTCACCGACGTCGAGGGCTGGCTCGCCGATCCGGACGACCCCGGGTCGCTGATCTCGCGGGCGGCCGTACACGAGGTCGAGCGCAAGCTGCCCGAGGTCGCCGGCGGGATGCGGCCGAAGCTGCAGGCCTGCCTCGACGCCGTCCAGGGCGGCGCCCAGTCGGCCCACATAATCGACGGGCGCAAGCCGCACAGCCTGCTGCTGGAGCTGTTCACCGACGCCGGTATCGGCACGATGGTGACCCCATGACCCTCGCCGAGGTGCAGGAGCGCGAGCAGCGCTGGCTGATGCAGACCTACAGACGCGCCCCGGTCGAGTTCGTGCGCGGCGAGGGCGCCTCGCTCTGGGACTCGCAGGGCCGCGAGTACCTCGACTTCCTCGCCGGGATCTCGGTCTGCTCGGTCGGCCACTGCCATCCCGCCGTGGTCGCGGCGGTGCGCGAGCAGGCCGGCAGGCTGATGCATGTCTCCAACCTCTTCTACAGCGAGCCGATGGTGCGCCTCGCGGAGCGCCTCTCGAGCTCGAGCCTCGGCGGCAAGGTCTTCCTCGCCAACTCGGGCACCGAGGCGAACGAGTGCGCGATCAAGGTCGCCCGCAAGAACGCCCACCGGCGGGGCGTTGAGAACCCAGAGATCGTGAGCTTCGAGCGCGACTTCCACGGACGAACCTACGGGGCGCTCTCGGCGACGCCGAAACTGGCCGAGAACCCGGCGCTGGGCCCGATGCTGCCGGGCTTCCGCTCGGTCCCCTTCGACGACCCCGGCGCCCTGCGCGACGCCGTCTACGAGGAGACCGCGGCGGTGCTGATCGAGCCGATCCAGGGCGAGTCGGGCGTCTACCCGCTGAGCGACGAAACGCTGCTCGCGGCGCGCCAGGCGTGCGACGAAACCGGCGCGCTGCTGATCCTCGACGAGATCCAGACCGGGATCGGGCGCACCGGCTCGCTCTGGGCCTACCAGCAGACCCCCGTGCGGCCCGACGTCCTGACCAGCGCCAAGGCGCTCGGCGGCGGCCTGCCGATCGGCGCCTGCGTGCTCAGCGAGGCGCTCGGCGATGTGCTCGAGCCCGGCGACCACGGCTCGACCTTCGCCGGCGGCGCAGTCGTCTCCGCCGCGGCGCTCGCGGTGCTCGAGCTGGTCGACGACCCGGCGCTGCTGCGCGGCGTGCGTGAGCGCGGGGCGGCTCTGCGCGAGGCGCTGCTCGAGCTCGATGGCGTGCGCGAGGTTCGCGGTCGTGGCCTGATGCTCGGCGTCGGCCTGGCCGAGGGGATCGATGCCGTGGCGGTCGGCGCCGACCTGCTCGAGCGCGGCCTGATCGTCAACGTCCCGGAGCCGGGAACGCTGCGGCTGCTGCCGCCGCTGACGGTCGATCCGGCCCAGATCGACCGCGCCGTCGAGCTGATCTCCCAGTCCCTCCTAAGCTGTTCTCAGGGATGAGCGCCGAGAAGCTCCCACCACGCCCGCAGCGACCGCCTTCGTCGGCGGCCGACGCGGCTTCGCGCCTGGCGACGATCGTCGACGCGGCCGAGCGGGCCGCCGCCGGCGTGATCGACGACGCCGAGGCGCAGGCCCAGCGCCAGCTCGAGGAGGCGCGCGGTCGCGCCGACCGGATCGTCGCCGAGCGCCTGCGCGAGCTGGCCGACGAGCTCGACCCGCCGGGCTCCGAAGGGCGCGTCACCGGGCATCTGAAGCCGGTCGAGAGCGTCGAGCGCGATGCCGAGGACGAGGACGACGAGCCGCTGGCGCCGCGGCGCAGCGGCTCGGCCGGCGCCCGCCTGCTCGCCACCCAGATGGCCGTCTCGGGGGCCAGCCGCGAGGAGATCGAGGAGCGCCTGCGCAGCGGCTTCGAGATCGACGACACGAGCGAGATCCTCGACGCAATCCTCGGCCCGCAGGCCTAGCCGCGGCCCAACCGCGGCGGCGCGGTCGTAGGATCATGCCTCATGCATGACGATCCGACTCGGATGATGGGCCAGCCGGAGCAGCCGGGAGAGCCCGGCGGCAACCGCCCGCACGGCAACGTGCGGCTGCTCGTCGCGGGCCTGATCGCAGTGATCGTCGGCCTGGCGATCGCGATCGTCGTGATCGCCTCCAACGACGGCGGCGAAAGCGCCTCGACCGTGACGACCGAAGTGCTGCCCTCGGAAACGACGGCGACGGAAGCGGCGCCGACGACGGGCGAATCGACCGCGACCGAACCGACGACGGCCGAAGAAGAATCCGGCGAAACGACGACCGGAGAACCGACCACCGCGCCCGAAGAAGAAGCCGAAGAAAACGGCAGCGGCGGCGTCCCCGCCGAATGAGCGAGATTTCTCCCGAGCAGGTCCGCACCGCGGGCTACGAGGCCGACCCCGCCGAGGTCAGCCGCGTGCTGCTGCTCTACTCCGGCGGCCTCGACACCAGCGTGATGCTGAAGTGGATCCAGGATCGCTACGACGCCGAGGTCGTCTGCCTGACGGTCAACCTCGGCCAGCCGGGCGAGGACTACGCGGTGATCGAAGACAAGGCGAAGCGGCTGGGCGCGCTCGAGTGCCATGTCGTCGATGCGCGCGAGCGCTTCGCCACCGACTTCGTCGTGCCGGCGATCAAGGCCAACGCGCTCTACGGCGGCGGCTACCCGCTGTTCACGGCGCTGGGCCGGCCGCTGATCGCCGAGCTGGCGGTCGAGTACGCGCGCCGCAGCGGCTGCGACACGATCGCCCACGGCTGCACCGGCAAGGGCAACGACCAGGTGCGGATCGAGGCGACGGTGGCGACGCTGGCGCCGGAGCTGAAAACGATCGCGCCGGTGCGCTCGTGGCAGATGGGCCGCGAGGAGGAGATCGCCTACGCGCGCGAGCACGGGATCCCCGTCAAGGGCGGCGCCGAGGTGACGCCCTACTCGATCGACGACAACCTCTGGGGCCGCTCCTCGGAGGGGCGCTGGATCGAGGACCTCGAGCACGCGCCCGAGGACGACGTCTTCCAGCTCGTCACCCGGCCCGAGCAGGCGCCTGACGAGCCCGAGACGGTGACGATCGAGTTCGAGGCCGGAGTGCCGGTGGCGTTCAACGGCGAGCGGCTGGGCATCGTCGAGCTGCTGGAAGCGGTCGCCGAGGCGGGCATCCGCCACGGCGTCGGCATCGTCGACCACATCGAGGACCGGATCGTCGGGCTCAAGGTGCGCGACATCTACGAGGTGCCGGCGGCGGCGATCCTGCTCCCGGCCCATCAGGATCTGGAGAAGCTGGTCGGGACGATCCACCAGAACCAGTTCAAGCCGGGGCTCGACCAGAAGTGGGGCTACCTCGTCTACGCCGGCCTCTGGTGGGAGCCGCTGCGCGCCGACCTCGATGCATACATGGATGCAGTCAGCGCCCAGGTGACCGGGACGATCGGCCTGCGCCTGTACAAAGGGAGCGTGCGTGTTGTGACCCGCCGCTCGCCCAACGCCGTCTACGACGCCGACCTGGCCTCCTTCGCCGAGTCCGGTGGCCTGTTCTCGCAGACCGCCTCGCCGGGCTTCATCGAGCTCTGGTCGCTGCAGTCGCGGATGGCGCACCGGATCCGCGAGCGCGGGGGGGAGAGCTGATGTACAACCGCGCCGGCAAGGCCGCGCTGCGCTTCACCGTCTCCTACCTGCGGCGCCGCTACCGGCGCGAGATCCGCCTCGGCTTCGGCCTCGGCGCCGTCGCGATCGGCGTCGCCGTCTACCTCGCAAACCGGGAAGTGCCCGAGGGCTGAGGTGCTGCCATGCGCTGGAAGCCCGCAGTCGCGCTCCTTGCCGTAGCCCTGCTCGCGGTCGGCTCGGCGCGCGCGGCAAACGTCGGCGCGCTGCGCGACAAGGTCGGCGGGGCGCGCGAAGAAGCGGCTGCGCTGGGAAGCCAGATCCGCGCCATGCAGGAACGCCTGGCGACGACGGAAGCCGAAGCGAAGGCCGCCGCGGCGCGGGAGCGCAAGCTCAGCGAGCTGCTCGCCCACGGCCGCGAACGAGCCGCCCGCCTGGCGGCGAAGGTGGCGCGCGCCGAAGGCCATCTCGCGGCCGAGCGGGCGCACCTGCGTCGCGCCCGCCGCGCGCTCTCGGCCCGGCTCGTCGCGATCTATGAGGCCGGCTCGCCGAGCACGGCGAGCATCGTGCTCGAATCGGGCGACGTCAACGAGCTCGCCGTGCGCAGCGAATACCTACAGCGCATCCAGGACTCCGACACGGCGCTCGCGGCGAGGGTCGAGCAGGTGCGCAACCGGGTGCGCCACGAGCTCGACCTGGTCGCGGCGCTGAAGGCCCGGGTCGACGCCTACAACGAAGAACTGGCGGCGGCGCGTTCGGAAATCGCCGCTGTGCGGGCGCGCGCCGAGGCAACCGCGGCGCGCCTCGACTCGCTCTCCGCCGAACGCTCGGCGGCGCTCTCGAAGCTCAAATCGCGGATCGGCCAGTGGGTGAAGGAGATCCAGGCCGCGGAAGCGGCGAGCCGCGCGGCGGCCGAAGAAACCGTCGGGCGCTGGCTCGGCGGCCCGTACACGATCCCCACCTACATCGTGATCTGCGAGTCGGGCGGCAACTACGGCGCCGTCAACCCCGGCAGCGGCGCCGGCGGCGCCTACCAGATCCTGCCCTCGACCTGGGCGCTCTACGGCGGCCAGGGCGCTCCCCAGGACGCGCCCAAGGCCGAACAGGACAGGATCGCCGCCGAAATCTGGGCCGACTCCGGCGGCAGCGCCTGGGTCTGCGCCGGCTGAGCCGCGGCAGGGGAGCGCCGCCGGGCGTCGAAGCGGGTCTCAATGTTCGTGCGCAAGAAGCGCGGCTCGGCCGCGCGCCGCAAACCCAAAGGCAAGGCGAAAGCGAAATCGCGGCTGCCGCGTCCCCACCTGCCGGAGGGCCTGCAGCAGCGCCACCTCGACCTGATCGGCCTCTTCCTGATCGCCGCCGGGGTCTATCTCTGCTTCGTCCTCTTCTTCGGCTGGGACGGAGGCAAGGTCGGCTACGGGCTCGAAACCGGGCTCGAGTACCTGTTCGGCGGGGTCGGCGCGCGGATCGCGACCGTGCTGATGCTCGCCGTCGGCGCGATGCTGGTCACCGGCACCTCGGTCTCGACCGTCTTCCGCGGCCTCGGCCGCGGCGTCCACCACACCTTCGCCGGCAGCCGCGGCCTCGCCGAGACGGCGATCCAGCACCGCGACGACCGCCGCGCCCAAAAGGCCCTGGAGACGAAGGCGGGCCCGACCGATGTGATGAGCACCTACCCGGAGACCGACGACGACTTCGAACCCACCGTCGCGATCGCCGAGCCCGAGGAGCCGGCTGAGCCGGAGCCCGCCACGCACGAGTTCGCGGAGCTCGCCGAAGTGCTCGAGCCGGAGCCAGAGCCCGAGCCGGACGCGCCCGAGGATGTGGAGCAGCACCGGCTGACCCCGATGGGCAACAAGCGGGGCGTCACCGAATCGGAGCAGATCGACTACCGGCCGCCGCCGGCAAAGGTGCTGGAGAAGGGCAAGGGCGACAGCGGCCCCGACCCGCGCGATCACGAAGCGATCGGCCGCAAGCTGGTCGAGACGCTCGGCCATTTCGGCGTCGAGGCGAAGATCGTCGGCATCGTCAGCGGCCCGCATGTCTCGCGCTTCGAGCTGCGGCTCGCTCCCGGCACCAAGGTGAAGAAAGTCACCGAGCTCTCCAACGACCTCGCCTACGCGCTGGCCTCGACCGACATCCGCATCCTCGCGCCGATCCCCGGCAAGCAGGCGGTCGGCGTCGAGGTGCCGAACACGCACCGCCGCCTCGTCCGCCTCGGCGACATCTACGCCGGCCGGCCCGAGAAGACCTCGCCGCTTGTCGCCTGGCTCGGCAAGGGCATCGACGGCAACTCGGTCTCGGTCGACCTGGCGAAGATGCCGCACGTGCTCGTCGCCGGCACCACCGGCTCGGGCAAGTCGGGCTGCGTCAACGCGATCCTCACCTCGATCCTGATGCACGCCTCGCCCAACGACGTGCGGCTCGTCCTCGTCGACCCCAAGCAGGTCGAGCTCAACCACTACGAGCACGTGCCGCACCTGCTGACGCCGGTCGTCACCTCGCCGCGCCTGGCGGCCAACGTGCTCGCCAACCTGATCGGCGAGATGGAGAGCCGCTACGGGATCATGGGCGAGGCGCGCTGCCGCAACCTCGCCGAGCTCAACCGCGCCCGCGCCAAGGCCGGCGAGCCGCCGCTGCCGCACATCCTCTGCGTGATCGACGAGCTCGCGGACCTGATGATGGTCTCGCCGGCCGAGGTCGAGGACTCGATCATCCGTCTGGCGCAGAAGTCTCGCGCGACCGGAATCCACCTGGTGCTGGCGACCCAGCGCCCCTCGACCGACATCATCACCGGCACGATCAAGGTCAACATCCCGGCCCGGATCGCCTTCGCGGTCTCCTCGCAGACCGATTCGCGGGTGATCCTCGACCAGGGCGGGGCGGAGGCGCTGCTCGGCCAGGGCGACATGCTCTTCCGCGGCGCCGGCACCTCGAAGATGGCGCGCGTGCAGGGCGCCTTCGTCACCGAGGAGGAGATCGCCCGGGTCACCTCCCACTGGGCGAAGCAGGGCGAACCGGAGTTCGAGGCCGAGCTGCTCGAGGTACACGAGGGGAAGGGCGTCGAAACCGAGGACGACTTCGACCCCGACAGCGACGACCTGCTCGACGAGGCGATCCGCACCGTGGTGCAGACCGAAACCGCCTCGGTCTCGATGATCCAGCGGCGCCTGCGAGTCGGCTACACGCGCGCCGGCCGGCTGATCGACATGCTCGAGCGGCGCGGCGTGATCTCGGGCTACGAGGGCTCGAAGCCGCGCCAGGTGCTGATCACGGAGGCGGACCTACAGCGTGTCCTCGGCGGTGGGGATGCCAACCCCGAGCCCGTCGCGGTCGAATCCGACCCAGTCGACTGACCGCGACGCACGCGACCTGCATCGAGCCCCAAATAGGGGTCCGATGTAGGTCGGATGGGCTTTTTCGCGCCGAGCGGGCGTAATGGACACAATGTGGCCGTGGCTACCGGCATCGGCGAAACCCTGCGCGAGGCGCGCAACCGGCGCAAGCTCGACCTCTCCGAGGTCGAGGCGGCGATCAAGATCCGCGTGCGCTACCTGCAGGCGCTCGAGAACGAGGAGTGGGACGCGCTGCCGGGAGGCGCCTACACGCGCGGCTTCATCCGCACCTACGCGGCCCATCTGGGCCTGGACGGCGACCGTCTCGCCGACGACTACCGCCGCGACGTCGAGCCGCTGGGCGAGCGGGTGCCGAAACGGGTCGAGCCGGTGCCGACCGGGGCCCGCAACGGCGGCTCGCGGATCTCGGGGCGGCTGCTGATCGCCATCGTCTGCCTGGTCCTGGTCGCCGCCGTGGTCGGCATCGCGCTCGCCGGGGGCGGCGGCGAAGGCGGCTCGTCCAGTCCCAAGCCCTCGGCGCAGGCGAAGTCGAAGCAAAAGCAGCAGCACAAGCAGGCGAGCGCGGCCAAGCCGGGCGTCGCGGTGCGGCTCGCCGCGCGCGGCGAAGTCTGGGTCTGCCTGCTGGACTCGACCGAAAAGCCGCTGGTCGACGGGCAGATCCTCGGCGAAGGCGAAGAAGCGGGGCCGTACCGCTCCAGTGGCTTCGAAATGGCGTTCGGCAACGGCTCGGTGGACGTCTACGTCGACGGCAGGCCGGAGCAGATCGAAGAAAGCTCGAGCCCGGTCGGCTACGCGGTCGACGGCAAGGGGAATGTGGTGGCGCTGGAAGAAGGCGAAAGGCCCTCCTGCGAATGACCGGGGCGGCGGGAGCCATCCGGGCGGGGATCGTTGTCACGGGCACCGAGGTGATCACCGGGCGGATCGCCGATCGCAACGGGCCGTGGATCTCCGAGCGGCTGGCCGAGCTCGGGGTCGAGGTCGCCCACATCCTCGTCGTCGCCGACCGGCCGGACGACCTCGAAGCCGCGCTGCGCTTCCTCGCCGCCGAGGGCATGGACCTGATCGTCACCTCGGGCGGGCTCGGGCCGACCGCCGACGACCTGACGGCGGAGGTCGTCGGGCGCTTCGCCGGCCGCGAGCTCGTCCTCGACGAGCAGATGGAGGAGAAGATCGCGGCGATCCTGCGCGGCTTCGCGCGGCGCTTCTCCTTCGACGACGAGGCCGTGCGAGAGGCGAACCGCAAGCAGGCGATGGTGCCGGAGGGCGCCCTGGCGCTCGACCCGGTCGGCACGGCGCCCGGGCTCGTGGTGCCGGTCGACGAGCGAGCGGTAATCGTCCTCCCGGGGCCGCCGCGCGAGCTGCAGCCGATGTGGCCGCGGGCGATCGAGTCGCCGCCCGCGCAGGCGATCCTCGCCCGGGCGACGCCGCTGCTCGCCGACACCGTGCGCATGTTCGGCATCCCCGAGTCGGAGATCGCCAAGAGCCTGCGCGAGATCGAAGCGGCTGGGGTGGACCTGGGCGCGGTCGAGATCACCACCTGCCTGCGACGCGGCGAGATCGAGATCGACGTCCGCTACCGGGCCGAGGCGGCGCCGGTCGCCGAGGCGGTGCGCGCGGGGCTGCTCGACCGCCACCGCCGCCACACCTTCAGCCTCGACGGCGAGACGATCGACGCGCAGCTCGCGCGCCTGCTGGGGGGGCGGCGGCTGGCGGTCGCCGAGTCGTGCTCCGGCGGACTGCTGGCGGCCCGGATCACCGACCTGCCCGGCGCCTCGGACTACTTCGCGGGCGGCGTCGTCGCCTACTCGAATGAGGCGAAGGCCGAGCTGCTCGGCGTCGACCCGGGGCTGATCGAGGCGCACGGCGCGGTCTCCGGCGAGGTCGCCGAGGCGATGTCGAGGGGGGCGCTGGAGCGCTTCGAGGCCGACATCGCGGTCTCGATCACCGGCATCGCCGGGCCGGACGGCGGCACGGAGGAGAAGCCGGTCGGCTACGTCTGCTTCGACGCCAGGCTCGGCGACGGCGCGAGCATCGCCCGCGACCCGGTCATCCCCGGCAGCCGCGAGGACATCCGCGAGCGCTCCGCCCTGGTCGCGATGCACCTGCTGCGATCACTGCTCGGCGGCGCTGACACGCCTCTGTGACAGAGCCTGCGCGCACTTCTTGCATCTGACGCGCCACACGCGCGTCGCCGCGCCTTAGCGTCCGCCGCCGTAACTACCGTTGCTGCTCCAAATTGCAGGAAGGCGGATGAGATGGCAGACAAGAAAGCGGCTCTGAAGGACGCCTCGAAGGAGGCCAAAGCAAAAGACGCGGCGCTGGAAGCTGCCGTCAACCAGATCGAGCGCGACTTCGGCCAGGGCGCGCTGATGCGGCTCGGCGCCGACGCGACGATCAAGATCCCGGCGATCCCGACCGGGGCGCTCGCGCTCGACCTGGCGCTGGGCATCGGCGGCGTGCCGCGGGGGCGGATCGTCGAGATCTTCGGCCCGGAGTCCTCGGGAAAGACGACGCTGATCTACCACATCATCGCCGAAGCCCAGAGCCGCGGCGGGATCTGCGCCTTCATCGACACCGAGCACGCGATCGACCCCTCCTACGCCCGCAAGATCGGCGTCGACACCGACGAGCTGCTCGTCTCCCAGCCCGACTACGGCGAGCAGGCGCTGCAGATCGCCGACCGCCTGATCGCCTCCGCGGCGATCGATGTGGTCGCGATCGACTCGGTCGCCGCGCTGACGCCGAAAGCCGAGCTCGACGGGCAGATCGGCGACACCACCGTCGGCCTGCAGGCGCGGCTGATGTCGCAGGCGATGCGCAAACTCGCCGGCAACCTCAACCGGACCAACACCGTCTGCCTGTTCACCAACCAGATCCGCGAAAAGGTCGGCGTCCAGTTCGGCTCGCCGGAGACCCAGCCGGGCGGCCGGGCGCTCAAGTTCTACTCCTCGCAGCGACTCGACATCCGCCGCATCGAGACGCTCAAGGAAGGCACCGAGGCGGTCGGCAACCGGGTGCGGGTGAAAGTCGTCAAGAACAAGGTCGCCTCGCCCTTCCGCCAGGCGGAATTCGACATCGAGTACGGGGTCGGGATCTCGCGCGAGGGCGGGCTGCTCGACTTCGGCATCGAGCACGACCTGGTGCAGAAATCGGGCTCGTTCTTCTCCTACGGCAAGACCCGGCTCGGCCAGGGCCGCAACAACGCCAAACAGTTCCTCGCCGAGAACTCGGAGATCGCCGGCGAGCTGGAGGAGAAGATCCGCGCCGCGCTCGGCATCGGCGGGGAGGGGGCCACGCCCGAGGCGAAAGCCGAGGAGCAGCCACCGGTTGCCGAGGCTCAGGCCGCATAGTCGATTAGACAAATGCGTCTATAGGAGTAGTCTCTGGGCTAGATGAAGATGCCGTCGTGGATGTCGTCACGCGGCAACGGCTCGGAGGCTGAACGGGCTCTGGACCGGCTGGAGGCGCTGGACGCTCAGCTCGCCGAGCTGAGGCGCTTCGAGCTCGAACGAGTCGCCTCGCTGAGCGCTGAGGAGGCGCGGCAGGCGCTGATCGAGGAAGTCGAAGTCGACGCGCGGCGCCAGGCGGGCCTCGCGTTGCGCCGGATCGAGGAGGAGGCCAAGCAGGAGGCCGAGGGTCGCGCCCGCGAGATCCTCGCGGCGGCGACGCAACGGCTCGCGGCTGACCATGCGCTGCAGACGACGACGCAGCTCCTGCGCTTGCCGAACGAGCGGATGAAGGGCCGGATCATCGGCCGCGAGGGACGCAACATCCAGGCGCTCGAGCGGCTGACCGGGGTGGACATCATCGTCGACGACACCCCCTCGGCGATTCGCCTCTCGAGTTTCGACGGCATGCGGCGCGAGGTCGCGCGGCTGACGCTGGAGCGGCTGATCGCCGATGGGAGGATCCACCCGGCGCGCTGCGAGGAGGCCTACGAGCAGGCGAGCGGGGAAGTCGAGGAGCGGATCGTCGAAGAGGGCGAGCGAGCGGTGCTCGACGCCAACGTCAACGGCCTGCATCCACAGCTGATCGATCTGCTGGGAAGGCTGCAGTTCCGCACCAGCTACGGCCAGAACGCGCTCGGCCACCTGGTCGAGTGCTCGCGGCTGGCGACGCTGATCGCGCTCGAGCTCGGCGCAGCCGCCGACATCGCCCGGCGGGCGGCGCTGCTGCACGACATCGGCAAGGCGGTCGACCAGGAGACCGAAGGCACGCACGCGCAGATCGGCGCCGGCCTCGCCCGCCGCTACGGCGAGAGCGAGGCGGTCGTACACGCGATCGAGGCCCATCACGACGAGGTCGAGCCGTCAACGGTCGAAGCGGTGATCGTGCAGGCCGCCGACGCGCTCTCCGGCGCCCGGCCGGGCGCCCGCGGCGACACGCTCGAGGGCTACGTGACCCGCCTGCGCGAACTCGAGGCGCTGGCGGCGCGCCACGAGGGCGTGGAGAAGGTCTACGCGATGCAGGCCGGGCGTGAGATGCGGGTGATGGTCGACCCCGGCGAGATCGACGACGAGCACGCGGCGCTGCTCGCGCACGAGATCGCCGGCGCGGTCGAGCGCGAGGTCAGCTACCCCGGGCGGATCAAGATCACCGTGATCCGCGAGAGCCGGGCCACCGACTACGCGCATTAGGAGAGCTTCAACGGGTCGGCCGCGATGGATAGGATGCCGCCCGCATGGACAACGAAACGTTCTTCTACATCGTCGGGCCGCTGCTGGCCGTCTCCGCGGTCGTCGTCGCCTTCATCGGCCTGCGCTTCGAGAAGTTCCCCGGCCGCTTCGGCCCGCTGGTCGCCCTCTGGTTCATCGTCCTGGTCGGCACCGCGACCAGCTTCGCGGTGCTGCACTCCAAGGACGAGGAAGTGAAGAAGGAGCAGGAGCGCGGCCTGCCCGAGGCGACCCAGGAATCCGAAAGCGCAGAGCAGCAGTAGTCCCGTAGGGCTGGGTTAGAGTCTGGGCCATGCCCAGCTACCATGTCACCACGTTCGGCTGTCAGATGAACGTGCACGACTCCGAGCGCATGCAGGGGATGCTCGAGTCGCTCGGCTACGAGGCGGCGGCGAGCTGCGAGCAGGCCGATGTGATCCTCTTCAACACCTGCTCGATCCGCGAGTCGGCGGACAACCGCTTCGTCGCCCACCTGGGCGAGGCGAAGCGGCTCAAGTCCGAGGACCCGCAGCGGGTGGTCGGCGTCGGCGGCTGCTGGGCGCAGTCGGTCAAGGACGAGGTCTTCGAGCGCTTCCCCTTCGTCGACGTCGCCTTCGGGCCGGGGCAGATCCACCGCCTCGCCGAGTTCCTCAACTCGGACTCGCTCAGCGCCCAGGGCTACTTCGAGTTCGAGGACTTCTCCGGCCACCTGCCGGCACGGCGCGAGCGCGAGTTCCAGGGCTGGCTGCAGATCTCGCAGGGCTGCAACTGCAAGTGCTCGTACTGCATCGTGCCCTCGACCCGTGGCCGCGAGCAGAGCCGCGACCCGGCCGAGCTGGTCGTCGAGGCGGAGGCGTTGGCGGCGGACGGGGTGCTCGAGCTGACCCTGCTCGGCCAGAACGTGAACAGCTACGGCCGCGACCTGCCGCGCGACTCGCGGATCGGCTTCGCCGAGCTGCTGGCGAGGGTCGACGCGGTCGAGGGAATCGAGCGCATCCGCTACACCAGTCCGCACCCGAAGGACATGAAGGAGGATGTGATCCGCGCCCACGCCGAGCTGCCGGCGCTCTGTGAGCACATCCACCTGCCGCTGCAGTCGGGCTCCAGCGCCGTGCTCAAGCGGATGCGGCGCACCTATGACCGGCAGCGCTACATGGACCGCGTCGCGCTGATCCGCGAGCACGTGCCGGACTGCGCGATCACCACCGACATCATCGTCGGCTTCCCGGGCGAGACCGAGGCCGACTTCGAGCAGACGCTCGAGGTGGTCGAGGAGGTCGGCTACGACAGCGCCTTTACCTTCATCTTCTCGCCGCGCCGCGAGACCGAGGCGGCGACGCTCGGCGACCAGGTGCCGCACCCGGTGAAGCGCGAGCGGATGGAACGGCTGGTCGAGCTGGTGCAGCGGCGGGCGACCGAGCGCGCGCAGCGCTTCGTCGGGCGCGAGATGGAGGTTCTGGTCGAAGGCCCGAGCCGCACCGACGAGACGCGGCTGCGCGGCCGGACCAGGCACAACAAGACGGTCAACTTCGACGGGGCGGCCGAGCCCGGCGAGCTTGTCAGGGTTGAGATTGACGGGGCCACCTCAACCACCCTCAGCGGGGTATCGGCGAAGCCGATCCCCGTTTGACCGTCCTGGCGATTTTTGGGCCTACCGGGGTGGGGAAGACCGGGGTCGCCTTGGCTCTCGCTGAGAAGCTTCGGGAGCGCGGCGGGAACCCGGTCGCCATTTCCTGCGATGCGCTTCAGGTCTATGAGGGCTTGAGTGTCCTCACGGGGGTCGCCTCGGCCGAGGAGAGGGAGAAGCTGGAGCATCGTCTGGTGGAGTTCGTGCCGGTCACTCAACCATTCTCCGTCGGCGACTACATGCGCCTGGCCCACGACGAGATCGATCGGGCGCTGGCGGCGGGGCGGACGCCGATCGTGGTCGGCGGGACCGGGCTCTACCTGCGCGCAGCCATAGCCGAGCTCTCCCTCGTCAAGGCGCCGCCGGAAAGCGAGGACTCGGAGCTCTGGTCGCCGCAGACGCGGCTGCCGACGCGGATCTTCGGCCTCGACATGGAACGGGCGAAGCTCTACGAGCGGATCGACGCCCGCACCGAGGCGATCGTCGCCGGCGGGGCGGAGCAGGAGGTCCGCCGGGCGGAAGAGCTCGGCCCGTCGCGCACCGCGCGCAAGGCGCTCGGCTTCGACGAGCTGCTCGGCGGCGACGTCGAGCGGATGAAGAAGCGCTCGCGCAACTACGCCCGCCGCCAGCTCACCTGGATGCGCAAGATCCCCAACCTGACGACGATCGACCGCAGCGAGCTCGGCGATGCGGGAGTCGCTGCCGAGATCATGGCTAGGCTGGGCTCGTGAGATTCGAGAAGTGGACGGCGCTGGGCAACGACTACGCGATCGTCGAGGCCGACGCGCTGCCCTGGGAGCTGACGCCCGCCCGGGCGCGGCGGATCTGCGACCCGCACTTCGGGGTCGGCTCCGACGGGGTGTTGCTGCTCTCGCGCAGCGAGGACCCCGAGTTCGTCGCCGAGCTGCGGATCTTCAACCCTGACGGCTCCGAGGCCGAGCTCTCCGGCAACGGGGCGCGCGAGGCGATCCTCTACCTGCGGCGCCACGGCTGGACCGGCGAGGACGTCTTCTCGATCTCCACCGTCGCCGGGCCGATCACGCCGACGATCACCTCGGAGCGCACCTGCTCGGTCGACATGGGCAGGGCGGCGACCGTGTCGAAGGACTTTCCCGAGGGTGAGCCGGACGGCCGCGGCACCCTCAGCGCGGCGGGCCGCGAGTGGGAGTTCCAGCATGTCTCGATCGGCAACCCGCAGTGCGCGATCGTCGTCGGCGAGCAGCTCGAGCAGCTCGACCTGGCGGCGATCGGGCCGGAGATCGAAGGCCACCGGGCCTTCCCCAACCGCACCAACGTCTCCTTCCTGCGCATCGACGGCAGTCGTGTGCGGGCGCGGATCTTCGAGCGTGGCGTGGGGGAGACGCTCTCCTCCGGGACCGGCGCCAGCGGCGCCGCGGTGACCGCCGTGCTGCGCGGCGCGCAGAGCCCGCTCACGGTCGAGCTCGACGGCGGCGAGCTCGAGGTCGAGGTCTCCGGGGACCTCGGCGTCCGCCTCACCGGCTGGGCCGAGCCGATCTGCGCCGGCGAGCTCTCGCCGGAGCTCGTCGCGGCACTGTCCGAGCTCACCTAATAGATTCTCGCGCCCGTGGGAATCGCAGACCCGTCAAAGCGCCTGGAGGCGATGCCTCCGTACATGTTCCAGGAGCTCGAGCGGCGGATCGCCGACAAGCGCGCCGCCGGCATCGACGTGATCAGCCTCGGCATCGGCGATCCGGACGAGCCGACCTACTCGCACATCGTCAACGCGATGCAGGCGGCGGTCGCCGATCCCGGCACGCACCAGTACCCGAGCAACCGCGGCCGGGCGGAGTTCCGCGAGGGCTTCGCCGGCTTCTACGAGCGCCGCTTCGGGGTCGAGATCGATCCCGAGAACGAGGTGATCCCGGCGCTCGGCGCCAAGGAGTGCATCTACAACCTCTGCTTCGCCTTCCTCGACCCGGGCGGCGTCGCGCTCGCGTCCGATCCCGGCTACCCCGTCTACACCGGCGGCCCGATCCTCGCCGGGGCGACGCCGGAGCTGCTGCCGCTGGTGCCCGAGCTGGGCTTCGCCCCGGACCTCACCGCGGTGCCGGCCGACGTCGCGGCGAAGGCGCGGCTGATGTTCATCAGCTATCCCAACAACCCGACCGGCGCGGTCGTGCCGGAGGGGTTCTTCGACCTGGTCGTCTCCTTCGCCCGCGAGCACGAGATCCTCGTCGTCCACGACAACGCCTACTCGGAGACGACCTACGACGGCTACGTCGCCCCGAGCTTCCTCGCCACCCCCGGCGCCAAGGAGGTCGGGGTCGAGGTCTTCTCGCTCTCCAAGGGCAGCAACATGACCGGCTGGCGCTGCGCGGCGATCCTCGGCAACGCCGACGCCGTGCAGACCTACTGGCGGCTGAAGACCAACATCGACTCGGGCATGTTCGAGGCCGTGCAGCTGGCGGGCGTCGCCGCGCTGGAGGGGCCGAGCGGGCCGCTCGAGCGGATGAACGAGACCTACGCGCGGCGCCGCGACCTGGTCGTCTCGGCGCTCGACGAGATCGGCGTCGAGGTCACGCCGCCGAAGGGCACGATCTACGTCTGGGCGCCGGTGCCGAAGGGCCACAGCTCGACCTCCTTCGCCGAGTTGGTGCTCGAAGAGGCCGCGGTCGTCGTCTCGCCGGGCTCGATGTACGGGCCGAGCGGCGAGGGCTTCTTCCGCATCTCCCTGACGACGCCCGACGAGCGCATAACCGAGGCCGTCGAGCGCATGCGCGAGCACCTCTCCTGAGCGGCTGATTTTCCCGAACGGGAATATTCGGGCTGAAATCGGCTGAAACGCGCAAGATTCCTCCCGAACGGGAAGATGTGCCCCTAGCAATGTCCAGCTGGCCTAATATCATCCCGAACGGGATGATGGAGATTCAGGTCAAAACGCCGGAGGAGCTAGGTGCGCTGGTGCGCAGCCGCCGCACTGGGCAGAAGCTGACTCAGGAGGATCTCGCTGCCGTAGCTCTGGTCACGCCGCGCCTGGTGGGTGAACTGGAGCGTGGAAAGCGGACCGCACAGCTTGATGGGGTGCTGCGGATCCTCGCCGCGCTCGGAATCGATCTCGTTGCGAAGCCCCGATGACCGCGCTCGATGTCTATCTGCACCGGAGTCGCGTAGGCCGGCTGGAGCGCCTCGACGGGGCGCAGCTGGAGTTCGCCTACGTGCCCGCCTGGGTCGCCGAGGGAGAGCCGCTTTCGCTTTGCCTGCCGCTGAGGGAGGAGCCGTTCTCCGATCGCGAATGCCGGCCGTTCTTCGCCGGTCTGATTCCGGAGGGTCAGTTCCTGAAGGCAGTCGCGCGCGCGCTTGGCGTCTCGGCCGGCAATCCGTTTTCGGTCCTCGAGGAGATCGGCGGCGAGTGCGCCGGCGCCGTTTCGCTCGTGCCGCAGGAGACTGAGCCCCCGTTCGATCGCTCGCCGCCGCCCCACTGGCTCGACGAAACGGAGCTCTCTCAACTGCTGAAGGACCTGCCGATGCGACCCCTGTTGATCGGCTCCGACGGGGAGGAGGAGGTCCTGAGGCTGTCGCTGGCCGGCGCCCAGAACAAGCTCCCGCTTCTGGCCGATAACGCCCGGCTGGGGATCACGCGAGGCAGGCCGCCGAGCAGCCACATCGTCAAGAAGCCAGACCTCGGCTTGCCCGAGCTCGTCGTCAACGAGGCCTACTGCCTGGCGCTCGCACGCGAGTCGGGCCTCGACGCCGCCCACGCAAAGCCGATCGAGGCCGACGGCCAGGAAGGCCTTCTGGTCGAGCGCTATGACCGTGAGCGGTGTGACAACGAGGCAGAGGTTCGGCGCATCCATCAGGAGGACTTCTGTCAGGCGCTCGGCTTCATGCCGGAGCAGAAGTACGAGGGGGAAACCGGCCCCGGCGCCGCCGAGTGCGCGGCTCTGCTGCGCGCCCACGCCGTCGTACCGGGGCGCGATCTCCTCGCCTTCCTCGACGCCCTGCTCTTCAATCTGCTAATCCGCAATTCGGACGCCCACTCGAAGAACTACTCGCTGCTGCTCGATGGCAGCGACGCGCCGCGACTCGCGCCGCTCTATGACCTGCTCTCGGCCAGCGTCTACGGCGGTGGCTACGGGCGCAAGATGGCGATGAAGTACGGCGGCGAGTACCGACCGCGGTACGTCCGGGGGCGACATCTCGATCAGATGGCCGGCGACCTCGAGGTTTCCGCCCGCCTGGTTCGCTCCCACGCGGCCGACCTCGCCGAGCGGGTCGTGTCGGCCCGAGCCGGCGCCCGGGCGCAGCTGCCGGGGTACTGGCAGGACAGACCGCTGCTGGACGAGATCGACGCGACGGTCGCCGATGCTGCCGACGCGCTGAACAAGGCAGCGGCCGAACCGGCGTGACTCAGGCCGCTTCGCGCTCCTCGCGCTTGCGCCAGTAGCGGTCGAGGCCGCGCCATTGGTATTGGGGCGGGACGCACTGGATCATCTCCTTGGCGGTCCCGTCGCTTGCCGAGGCCTCGGCGACGCGCTCGCGGTGGCGGGTCTCGTAGTCGGCCTCGGAGAGGTCGCGGGCGAGCTGCGCCTCCTCGCGCAGGCGATCCTTGAGCAGGGCGAGGTGGGGGAGGGGGTCGTCAATTGCGCCGAAGTGGGTCAGGGCGAGGCGGGTGGGTTGCCAGGCTTCGATGACACCGATTGAGTCCTCCCAGGCCTCGATGTCGATGTCGGGCGGTGGCGTGGGGGGCACGATCAGCTCGAGACCCGGGATCCTGGCGCCGGCGACGTCGCCGACGAAGGCGGTGCCGCTCTCCTCATGCAGGTAGCCGACATGGTGGGAGGCGTGGCCGGGGGTGTAGGCGACGCGCATGCCGAGCACGGTCTCGCCGCCGGCCAGCGGCTTCACGTTCGCCTCCGGGACCGGCACGATCTCACCCCAGAGGCGCTCCATCGCGTCGCCGTAGAGGCGCTCGGCGCTGGCCAGCAGCTTCGAGGGGTCGACCAGGTGCGGCGCGCCGCGCTCGTGTACGTAGACCTCCAACTCCGGCCAGCGGCGGACCAGGGCGCCGGTCGCCGCGGCGTGGTCGAGGTGGATGTGGGTCAGCAACAGCGCCCGCGGCCGTTCCTCCCCGAGCGCCGCGAGCAGCGTCTCGACCGAGGACTCCGGGCCGGGATCGACCAGGGCGTCGCCGACCTGCCAGCAGCCGATCACGTGCGACCGGCCGAGGTGCTCGACGTCGATTACCCGCATCGCGGCAAGGTGGCCCGTCAGGCGGCGGACGGCGCCGGGAAGCGGTCGTCGTCGGCGAGCGTCTGCCGCAGGCCCTCCTCGAGCCCGCGCGGCGCGTAGCCGAGCTCGCGGCTGGCCTTCTCGTGGCTGGCCCAGAAGGTGACGTTGTCGGCCGAGGAGATCAGCTCGCGCAGGTTCGGCGGCTGGCCCATCAGCTTGCCGACCAGCGGCCCGACCGGCGTCAGCGCCTTCATCAGCGCGGTCGGCATCGCGTAGCGCGGCGCCTTGCGGCCGGTCGCCGCGGCGACGGTCTCGACCGCCTCGCGCATCGTCGTCACCGGCCCGCTGAGCACGTAGGTCTCGCCGACCCGCCCCTTGTCGAGCGCCAGCAGGATCCCGCCGGCGATGTCCTCGACATGGGTCAGGCAGATGCCGAGCTCGGGGAAGGGCAGCAGCGGCAGCCGCCCGGCGAAGAACTGCTCGAGCAGATCGGCGACCTGCGAGGTGTCGTCGGGGCCGTAGACGCCGCCGGGCTGCACGATCACGCCGGGCAGGCCGTCCTCGATCATCCGCTTGGCGACCCGGTGCGCCTCGAGCTTCGTCTCCTCGTAGTAGGAGGTGAACTCGCGCCCTGGGTGCTCGTAGCTCTCGTCGACCACCTGGCGGTGGGTGTTGCCGAAGACGCCGACCGTGGAGACGTAGACGAGCTTCGCGACGCCGGCCTCGCGGGCGGCGCTGAGCACCCGCTCGGTGCCGGCGACGTTCGCCTCCCACATCGCCGGGTGCTGCTTGGCGGGGATTCCGATCTCGTACATCGCGGCGGCGTGGACGACGGCGTCGCAGCCCGCCATGCCGCTGCGGATCGCCTCGGCGTCGCCGAGGTCGCCGGTGACCAGCTCGCAGCCGAGCGCGCTCAGCTTCGCCGCCTTCTGGGGGCTGCGGACCAGGCAGGCGGCCTCGTCGCCGCGCGCCCGCAGCTGCCGCGCGACCTCGCCGCCGATGAACCCGGTTGCCCCCGTCACGAAGACCCTCATCGCCGCACAGCCTATCCGGGTTGGTGGCGACGCCTACAATCGAGTCGAGTGGATCGATCGAGGAACGGGCGCAGCAAGCAGACGCAATACGCCGCCGACGGCGCCGGCGTCTCCAATCCGCGCGCCCGCCAGCGGGCGCTGGCGCTCGGCATCGTCGACGGCCGCGAGGAGGGCGACCCGCTGGCCGAGCTGAAGGAGCTGCTGCGCACGGCCGGGGTCGCCAGCGCCGGCGAGGCGCTCCAGCAGCGCGCCGCGCCCGACCCCGACCGCTACCTCGGTCGCGGCAAGCTGGCCGAGGTCAAGGAGCTGATCAAGACCTGCGACGCGAACCTCGTCGCCTGCGACGACGAGCTGGCGCCGCGCCAGGAGCGCAACCTCGAGGCGGCGCTCGGCGTGCCGGTGATCGACCGCACCGCGGTGATCCTCGACATCTTCGCCGACCACGCCCACTCGGCCGAGGGAAAGCTGCAGGTCGAGCTGGCGCAGCTCGAGTACAACCTGGCGCGCATGCGCGGTCTCTGGACCCACCTCGAGCGGCTCGGCGGGGGGATCGGCACCAGGGGGCCGGGCGAGAGTCAGATCGAGACCGACCGCCGCCTCGCCCGCGACCGGATCGCGGCGCTGCGCCGCCGCCTCGCGCGGCTGGAGCGCAACCGCGGCGTGATGCGGGCCCGCCGCGAGCGCTCCTCGCTGCCGCGGGTCGCCCTCGCCGGCTACACCAACGCCGGCAAGTCGACCCTGCTCAACGCGCTGACGGGCGCCGAGGAGGTCGGCGTCGGGGACCGGCTCTTCCACACGCTCGACCCGACCACCCGCAGCGTGCCGCTCTCCGGCCGCGACTACCTGTTCACCGACACGGTCGGCTTCATCGAGAAGCTGCCCCACCAGCTGGTCGAGGCGTTCAAGGCGACGCTGGAGGAGACGGTGCTCGCCGACCTGATCCTGCAGGTCCTCGACGCCGCGGCGCCCGAGCAGCGGCGACTCGCCGACCTGGCCGCCGCCGACGCGGTGCTGGAGGAGATCGGCGCCGGCGAGGGGCCGCGCCTGCTGGTGCTCAACAAGGCGGACCTGCTCGATGAGGACGAGCGCTCCGAGGCGCTGTTGCGCCACCCGGGCGCGGTGCTCGTCTCGGCGCTGACCGGCGAGGGGGTCGACGAGCTGCTGGAGCGGGTCGAGAAGGCCTTCGAGGACACCCTCGCCGAGGTCGAGCTGCTCATCCCCTACAGCGAGGGCGCCCGGCTGCACGAGCTGCACGAGGTGGCCGGCGACCTGGAGCGCACGGAGCGCGAGGACGGCGTGCTCGTGCACGCGAAAGTCCCCATCTCGGAGCTGCATCGGTTCGACGATTTGGTGGTCGCGGCGTAGGAGGGAGGGGGTGCCCCTCGTTCGGACAAAACGCGGTCTAATTAGACCGCGTTTTTGAGTATCCGCCCGCCCGAGGGGCACCCCCTCCCTCCTTGTCAGGGCGCTGTAGGGTGCGCGCCGATGGACTTACGAGTGGCGAAGCTCAACGAGCAGGCCGTTGTGCCGAGCAGGGCACACCCCGGGGATGCGGGCTTGGATCTGTATGCCTGTGAGGCGGCGCATCTGGGGCCGGGGGAGCGGTGGAGCGTCGGGACCGGGGTGGCTGTGGAGATTCCCGAGGGGTATGCGGGGAT
>Ga0102953_1000730_pt1 | contig 21823 bp, 19 predicted proteins | sample SalPon2A_C_D2_MG_FD_78509 | JGI IMG/M metagenome (GOLD analysis project Ga0102953, IMG submission 78509) | Soil microbial communities from South San Francisco under conditions of wetland restoration - Salt Pond MetaG R2A_C_D2_MG | ecosystem: Environmental > Terrestrial > Soil > Wetlands | place... | reverse complement strand
GTGGCGCGGGAAGTTGCTGCACTCTATCGCAAGCGCCTGGCCCCGATGGATCATGTCTGTAAGGAAAGCAGCGACCCGGCTTCTGCCGAGGCTTCCATCGAGATTCTCAATCCGGAACTCTGCGCGCGTTATTGCGGCCGTGTGGTCCGGGGCGTTAAAGTGAAGCCCTCACCGGATTGGCTGGTGAGTCGCCTGGAGACTATAGGGCAGCGCTCCATCAATAATGTGGCCGACATTACTAACTACGTGCTGATGGAACTGGGCCATCCGCTCCATGCGTTTGACCTGAACCGGCTTGAAGGGCACAGGATTATTGTGCGGGCCGCGCGGCCGGGTGAACAGCTGAAGACCTTGGACGGCGTAAACCGGACGCTCGCCGCAAGCGACCTGGTGATTGCGGATTCCACACGCCCGGTTGCGCTGGCGGGAGTGATGGGCGGCGAAGAGTCCGAGATATCGGATGACACCCGCACCGTCCTGTTGGAAAGCGCCTGGTTCGATCCGGTTTCCATCCGGCGGACTTCAAAGTCCCAGGGCTTGCACACAGAAGCCTCACACCGCTTTGAGCGTGGTGCAGACATTGAAATGGCCCCGGTGGCGCTGGACCGTGCCGCGATTTTAATCGCCCAGCTGGCGGGCGGTGAAGTCCTGCGCGGGGTCTTGGATGTTTATCCCGCCCCAAGGCAGCGCACCCACATTGAGCTGCGGCGCAGTGAAATTCAGCGCATCCTGGGGACGGAAATCCCTTGGGAGGTGGTTGAAAGGGTGCTTCGGACGCTTGGCTTTCTGGTCGAGCGGCGGGGGACCGAGGGATGGAAGGTGACGCCGCCCTTGTCACGTCTGGACGTGGACCGCGAAGTTGACCTGATTGAAGAAGTGGCCCGGCACTACGGATATAACCGATTGCCTTCGCGGGTCCGTCCTGCTCCAGTCCGACTTGCCACGGATGAAACTCGAAGCAAAGTTCTGCGGATCAGCCGCACTCTCGTGGCGCTGGGCTATCGGGAAATTATTCCTTCTGCAATGGTTGATCCGGCGGAGAACGCGAGGTTTACGGACCGCTCGCCCGTGGTGCTGGAAAACCCCCTCAGCCAGGATGCCGCCGCCATGCGTTCCTCGGCGATTCCCAGCATGATCCACACCCTGAAGTGGAATCTTGACCGCTATCGCACTGATCTCCGGCTTTACGAAATGGGAAGAGTCTACAGTGCACGGAATTCGAGTCTGCCTTATGAGCACCGGGTTCTGGTGCTGGGTGCAACCGGAAATCGCGAACCCGAGACCCTGCACAGCGGGAAAACGAAAATCAGCTTTTTTGATTTAAAGGGCGACGTTGAAGAACTCCTGGGCTGCTTTGATCTCCCCGGGCTGAAGTTTGAACCTTTGGATGCCGGTTACCTGGAGGGCGGTGTTGCGGGCCGGTTTGTGGCGGAGGATATGACGGTTGCCACGCTGGGCCGCCTGCGCGAAGACCTGGCGCGCGGTTACAAGCTTCGCCAGGCCTTGTGGCTGGCGGAAATTGAAGTGGAGGTTCTACTCAACGCCGCTTTAAGACAGAAGAGTTTTAAACCGATTTCGAAGTTTCCACCTGTGGAGCGTGATTTCTCTCTGGTTGTACCGGGAAGCACTGCGTACAGAAGTGTGGAGGGAACTATTCGCGGGCTGGGAATTGAAGAGATCCAGTCCGTAACGCCGGTGGAACGGCGCCCCAGCGGGGAGCTTCCGCCGGGCACGATACCGGCAGGACACGCGAGTCTCCTGCTGCGCATCACATTCCAAAGTCCGACTCGCACGTTGGCAAGCGACGAAGTCGAATCTCAAAGCCGCCGCATCGTCGAAGCCCTTGAACCATTGGGGGTTCAAATTCGGGCACAGGCGTAAAGAGTCGGCAACGGGGCCAGGAGCAATGGATCTGAACGAGAGTTTCCAGCAGTTGGAAGAAAAGCTGTCAAAAGCAAGTGAAGTTTTCAGGCGCGCTATCGCCGAAAAACAGGACCTTGAGAAGGCGCTTGAAATGCTGAAAGAGGACACGGGCGGCAGCCAGAAGCGCCTGGAAGCATTGCAGAACGAAGTCAAGGCGTTGAGGCGCGAGCGGGAAGAAGTCCGGGCCCGGATTGAGAAGCTGCTGGGGCAGCTTGAGCAGTTGACCGGCCAGGACAAAACGGGATCATAACTGGCAGTTCGCTGAATGCCTTGTTGTGGGCGTAAGCCGCAAGGGGCGGGAAGGAGGCGCTTGAACAATCCACCGGATTCTGTCCGAATCGAAATCTATGATCAGGAATATTACGTCAAGGGCAGCCTGAATTCAGCGTATCTCGAAGAGCTTGCCCGGTATGTGGACGGCAAAATGCGGTCCATCGCGACGAAGAGCCACAATGTGGATTCACTGCGCGTGGCGGTGCTTGCGGCGCTGAACATTGCGGACGAATATCACCAGATGAAGTCCAAATACGAAACGACCACACAGCGGGTTGAACAGAAGGTCGGTGAGTATAGTGAGGCGCTGGATCGGTTGCTGAAGCCAGCCGTTTAAGCATCCGCGCGAGTTCCTGAATTCCGGGAAAACAAGCGATTTTCGTGGCCGGCCATGGCTTTTACACCAGGCCGGGTCATACAGGAGAGTCTTGCAGGAAACCGTCAGAATTCTCTACATCGGCGATATTTTTGGACGTCCTGGGCGCAGCATTGTGAAAGAATGCCTGCCGGAACTGGTGTCGGAATATGCGCCGGACCTGGTTCTTGCCAACGGCGAAAATGCGGCCGCTGGTTTTGGCATTACCCCAAAACTGGCGGATGAGCTGCTGGGTCTGGGAATTGCCGTCCTTACCACTGGAAACCATATCTGGGACAAGAAGGAAATTTTCTCTTATCTGGCTGAGCATGCGGATGGGCCTCTGCTTCGGCCGGCCAACTACCCGCCGCAGGTTCCCGGCCGTGGACTCTATCTGGGAAAGACCCGCGCGGGGCTGGAATTTGCGGTAATCAACCTCCAGGGGCGCGTCTTTATGCCGCCCATCGATTGCCCCTTCCGGACCGTTGATAACCTGCTGGAGATGATTCCTGAAAAGGTGAAAATCCGCTTTGTGGATATGCATGCTGAGGCCACCTCAGAGAAGCTGGCCATGGGCTGGTACCTGAATGGGCGCGTGACGGCCATGGTGGGGACACACACACATGTTCCAACGGCAGACGAGAAGGTGCTGCCCGGCGGGACTGCGTATATCACCGATCTCGGAATGACCGGCCCTTATGAATCAGTGATCGGAGTGGAGAAGGATACGGTGATCCGGAAATTTCTCAGCCAGATTCCCGAAAGGTTTGAGGTTGCGAAGGGCGATGTCCGCCTCTGCGGCGTCCTGGTAGAGGCCGATCCCCTGACGGGGCGTGCCGTTTCCATCCAGAGGATTGACCGGGAACACCCCGAAGAAGCAGACAGCACGGGGCGCGGGTTGAAGTAAGGGTATGCGTGTGGTAGTTTGTTAACTCTTGAGTGAATAGTTTGCAGAGTCGTGGGCCCGCCGTGAAAACCAGAAAATCCAACGTTGAGTTGCATTCAAAGATCGACCTTGAACGCCTGCCCCGGCACATCGCCGTGATTATGGACGGCAACGGGCGATGGGCCCGGAAACGCCATTTGCCGCGAATTGCAGGCCACCGGGCGGGTATTAGAGCCGTTCGGGAGGTGGTGGAAGCCTGCGCTCGGCTGGGTGTTCCCTGCCTAACCCTCTATGCCTTTTCAGTGGAAAACTGGAAGCGGCCCAGAACAGAAGTGAAACTTCTGATGGGATTGCTGCGCGAATTCCTGAAGAAGGAGCTTGACGAAATGAACCGGAACAACATCCGGTTCGGAGCCATTGGAAGGATTGACAGCCTGCCGAAAGGCGTGCAGCATGATTTGCGCGATACTGTTGAAAAGACGCAGGGAAACACAGGGTTGAGGCTCACGCTGGCCCTGAACTATGGCGGACGGGCCGAAATGATTGATGCGGTGCGGAGCCTGGCTTCGCAACTGAGCGGGAAAGGTGCGCTTGATCCCGAGGCCATCACCGAGCAAAGTTTCAGCCAGCATCTCTACACCCGCGATTTGCCCGATCCGGACCTGCTGATTCGGACCAGTGGCGAGATGCGCCTGAGCAACTTTCTGCTGTGGCAGGTTGCCTATAGTGAAATCTGGGTAACAGACGTCCTTTGGCCGGACTTCAAAGAGAAAGAGCTGTTCCAGGCTGTTATCGATTTTCAGCGGCGGGAGCGCCGCTACGGCGGGTTGGGCTGAGGCGGCGGCGCCCGGCTCAAGCTGTGCCGGCTGCATAAAGTATGCCCGGCCCCCTTCATTCAATTCCATGAAGCAACGCATTCTTACCGGTTTGCCCCTCGCCCTGGTGGTTGTGTACCTGATTGTTCAGGACCGCGAATGGCTGTTTACCCTGGCGGTGCTGGCCACCGTGATAATCTGCCTCCATGAATATTTCCACATCAGCCGGGAAGCGGGCCTGGGTGGATGGCCGTGGGTGGGCTATGTGGCTGCCGGACTGCTTTGCCTGGGCCAGTTTGCAGATCTGCATGGAATGGCCTTCGGCGAATCGGCACTGCTTCTGCTCATGGTCCTGGCCATTCCGGTGGCCGGGCTTGTGACTGTCTCTGATCTGAAAAATTACTCAGGCGCGCTGGCATCTACCGTGCTGGGGGTGTTTTACATTGGATTTGCCTTTTCGTGGATGATTCCTCTGAGATTTGGTGATCCTGTCGTGGGCTGGCGTCTGGTTGTCCTGCTTTTCCTGGTGGTCTGGGCAGAGGACATTTTTGCATATGCGGTGGGGCGCATGGTGGGGCACATCCCGCTGGCGAAGACTATTTCCCCGAAGAAAACCGTCGAGGGAGCGGTTGCGGGACTTGCCGGAGGTGTCCTGGTTGCCTGGGGGTTCTCACACTGGTTTTGGCAGACAGGCGATGAAAAAACGGTTATCCTGATAGGAGGCATGGTTGCCTTGGCCGGACAGGTCGGCGACCTTGTGGAATCTGCCCTTAAGCGGGCTGCCAACCTGAAGGATTCGGGAACGATCCTTCCTGGGCATGGAGGATTGCTCGACCGGATCGACAGCCTCTTGTTTGCCGCCCCGACCCTGTGGTTGGTTTGGCATCTGAAGGACTTCTGGCATTGATCAAGGGATTGTGCATTCTAGGTTCAACCGGTTCTATCGGGCAAAACTGTCTCAACGTGGTCCGGGGGCGTGAGGACCTGTTCCGCGTGGTGGCGCTATCGGCGGGCAGGAACCTGGAGGTTCTCGCCAGCCAGATAGCAGAATTTCGGCCTTGCGTGGCTGTCGTGGCCAGCAGCGACTCCATCGTTCCCCTGCGGGAGCGGCTCCATGCACTGGGTTTCCGTGAAAATGTAGAAATTCTCGCCGGAACCGAAGGCCAGGTGGAGGCTGTCCGCCATTCTGAGGTCAACTTCGTCGTAGCGGCTTCCCATGGAACTACCGGTCTTGTGGCCGTGCATCAGGCCATCTGTGCAGGCAGGACGGTGGGGTTGGCCAACAAGGAAGTCATGGTGGTGGCCGGTGAATTGGTGACCCGCACCGCGCAAGAACACGCGGTGGACGTTCTCCCCATTGACAGTGAACATTGCGCCATTCACCAATGCCTGAGGTCGGGCGCCCACCAGGAAGTGAAGCGGCTGATCCTGACGGGTTCAGGAGGGCCGTTTCTCAAGACTCCTCGCAAGCGCCTGGAGTCGGTGACACCAGACCAGGCGTTGAACCACCCGGTGTGGAAAATGGGCGGCCGGATCACCATTGACTCCTCTACCCTGATGAATAAAGGCCTTGAAATTATTGAGGCCCATTGGCTTTTTGGCTTTCCTTCGCAGCAGATTGACGTGATGATCCATCCGGAATCGATTATCCATTCCATGATTGAGTTTTGTGACGGGTCAGTGATGGCGCAGCTTGGTGTTGCCGACATGCGGCTTCCCATCCAGTACGCTCTGACCTATCCGGAGAGAATGGATGGCGATGGACACGTACCGCTCCTGGACCTGATTGCGGCCGGGAGCCTGCATTTTCGCGCGCCGGATGTGCGGCGGTTCCCGTGCCTGGAACTGGGCCGGGCTGCTCTGGAGCAGGGCGGGGTGATGCCCTGCGCGCTGAACGCTGCCGATGAAGTGGCGGTGGAAGCGTTTCTCAGGGGTGAGCTTCGTTTTCCCGATATTCCCCGTGTGATTGAAAAAGTGATGCGCGAGACGCCCGAGAGCCATCCAAATGCAATGGAAGAGGTTCTGGAAATCGACAGACGGGCCCGATTGTATGCACGGGAGGCAGTGACCTCGATGACGCATCCGTCCACGGTTGTTTGAACAGGAGAGAGGTTTGATTTATGGTTTCGAGTTTCTTCACTGACGCGATAGTCGTCGTCGTGGTCTTGGGGGTGATGGTTTTTGTCCATGAGGCGGGCCACTTTCTGGCGGCAAAGGGCTTCGGCGTTCGAGTCCTTACCTTTTCCCTGGGTTTTGGCAAGCGCCTTTTCGGATTCGAACGGGGTGGGACTGATTACCGGGTAAGCATTCTGCCGCTCGGCGGGTACGTCAAGATGGCAGGTGACGATCCCACGGCGGTTCTGACGGGTGATCCTGGCGAGTTTCTCGCCCGCCCGCGATGGCAGCGGTTTGTCATCATCCTTATGGGCCCGATGATGAATTTTGTTCTCGCGGTGGTGGTCCTTGCCGGGCTTTACATGTTTCACTTCCAGAAGCCGGCCTATGAAGACCAGCCTGTTGTGATTGGCGCCGTGGAGCCAGGATCGGCTGCGGCGGAGGCCGGGCTGAAGCCTCTGGACCGGGTGGTACAGTTTGACGGCATCAGGAATCCCAAATGGCATGACATAAAATTTAAAGTCCTCACTGGTGCAAACCATCCCATACCCCTGACCGTCGATCGAGGAGACAAGACGCTGCACATGAGCCTCACTCCGCATACCGAGGGCCAGGATGGAGCCGGCGTGGCCGGATGGTATCCCTATGTTCCCCTTGTGATCGATAAAGTGGAACCCGGCCAGCCTGCCAGCAAAGCGGGATTGAAGCCAGGGGATAAGATTGTGGGCCTGGATGGCAAGCCCACTTATTATTGGGCGCTGATTGTTCAGGACTTGAGGGACGGCAAAGGCAAGCCGGTTGATCTCACGGTTCAGCGCGACGGGAAGGAATTTCAGGCGCGCATGACGCCAGCTTATACGGATGTGATGGGGCTGAAAACCTGGCGGATTGGTGTGACGATTCGGCAGACAGAGTACGTCATCCGCAAGCTGCCGCCCGGAACAGCGGTTGAATATGCGGTCATGGCGAACTACAAGAATTTCCTGGAAACTTTCGATGTGCTGGGAAAAATTGTTACCCGGCAGATGTCAACTAAATCTCTTGCCGGACCCATCGGGATTGCCCAGATTTCCGGTGAAGCCTATCGCCGGGGAATTACGGATCTACTGGCGTTTGTTTCGTTTATCAGCCTGCAACTGGGCATTGTCAACCTGTTGCCCATCCCGGTGATGGACGGCGGGCACATCTTTATGCTGGCCATTGAAGGCGTGATGCGGCGCGACCTCAGCCTTGCTGTCAAGGAACGGGTGATCCAGGTGGGCGTAGTGCTGATCGTCCTCCTCTTTGTTTTTGTGATGTATAACGATATCATGAGAACTATACGTCCCTCCTGATTTCAGGCAGGTGACGGGATGCAATTTTGAACCGGGGGCAAATAACCGTGAATTTTAGCGACAAAGAATTTTTCCCGGAAAGGCGAAAGACCCGGCCGGTGAAAGTGGGCCGTTATGTTGTTGGCGGGGATGCGCCGATTGTCGTCCAGTCTATGACCAAGACGGACACGAGGAATGTTGACAAGACTGTTGAGCAGATCCAGCAGTTGGAACAGGCGGGATGTGAAATTGTTCGCCTGGCCGTACCCGATATTGAAGCGGCAAAGGCGCTGAAGGACATCCGAAAGAAATGTCCTGACTCCGTGCTGGTCTCAGATATTCATTTCCAGTATAAATTTGCCCTGATGGCGCTGGACGCGGGAATCGACAAGCTGCGGATTAATCCCGGTAACATCGGTGATGCCGAGAAAGTCCGCACCGTGGTGCGGCGTGCTCAGGAGCAGAAGGTTCCGATTCGAATCGGCGTGAACGCCGGCTCGCTTGAGAGGCGGTTGCTGGAAAAGTATGGATTCCCGACTCCGGAAGCCATGGTCGAGAGCGCCGAATATCACATCCACATCCTGGAAGACCTGGGTTTTGGCGACACCATCATTTCTTTGAAATCTTCCAACGTCAAGCTGACTGTGGCCGCTTACCGCCTGCTGGCGGAACGCTGCGATTACCCGTTTCACCTAGGGATTACCGAGGCTGGAACACAGTTTTCCGGCACGATCAAGTCCTGCGTAGGAATGGGAATGCTGCTGGCGGATGGCATCGGCGACACCATACGGGTTTCGCTGGCCACCGATCCTACGGAGGAAGTTCGCGTCGCTTACGAAATGCTGAAGTCGCTGGAACTTCGCAGCCGCGGCCCCATCGTGATTGCCTGCCCCACCTGCGGCCGGCTGGAAGTCGACCTGTTTAAAATTGCGGGTGAAATCGAGCAGGCCACGTCTCACATCAAGATGCCGCTATCGCTGGCGGTGATGGGATGTGCCGTGAACGGTCCGGGCGAAGCCCGCGAAGCCGACTTGGGTGTTGCCGCCGGGCGAGGCAACGGCATGATCTATCGCCAGGGTAAGGCTATCCGCCGCGTGAAAGAAGAAGACATTGTTCCGGCGTTGCTTGAGGAAATTGACCGTTTTGTAGCAGACAAGGCCGCCGGCCGCGTGACGGATGCCGGCGAGTCCGGGGAGGTAACGCCTGCTCCCTCAAGCTCCCTGGTCAGTCTTCAATAAGTGCGTTGCCTGAAACCTGCCGATGATGGAGCAGCGGGTGGGCTGTTCTCGATCTGCCTCCCCGTTCCATGTCCTGTACGAGAAGAAATCCGCTTGTCCGGTCCTTTCCCAACATGGCTCGTCTTTCAGATCTCAAACTGACTCACCGCTTGTTTGTCGAGACCTATCCTTTCCGGACGGTAGATTGGTCGCCAGGGGCGCGCCTGCCAAAGCCATTAGCCCAGTCAAAACTTGCATTGGTCTCTTCCGCCGGTGTTCATCTTCCAGGCCAGCCTCCGTTCGATCTCACATTTCGAGGAGGGGATTTTTCCTTCCGCGAATTGCCCAATACGCTGGATGTCCGCCAGTTGAAGATCGCGCAACGGAGTTCCGATTTTGACCAGACGGGCGCGAGGGAAGACCGAAACCTTGTGTTTCCTCTTGACCGATTCAGGGAGCTTGCGGAGCGGGGAGAAATCGGAGGGTTAAACGGCAGGCAATTCAGCTTTATGGGCTCGATTTCCGCACCCGGAAGGCTGATTTCAGATTCCGCGCCGCGTGTTGCGGAGACGCTGCGGGAAGATGGGGTGGACGCGGCCTTTCTGGTGCCGGCCTGACCCATGTGTAATCAGTCGGTCGGACTGATCGCCAGTGTCATTGAGAAGACGGGAATTCCCACCGTCGGGCTCTCCCTGTTGCAGATGGTTACGAAGAAAGTGCGACCACCTCGAGCCTTGTACGTCCCATTCCCCTTTGGCTATCCCCTGGGCAGGCCGAATGATCCCAAACTTCAACACCAGATCATTCGTGCGGCTCTGGACCTACTGGAAAGCCCGGACGAGCTGCCGATTCTGCGAAATTTTGTTCCTTCCTGAGCTGCGATTCCTGAAGCATTCAGTATGGTGGATAACACTCTAAAGACTGACTGCCCGAAGCCTGCCAATCAGCTTGTAGTTGTAATTTTGAAGGCATAAGCGTAGTCACACGGTCTTTTGTCCGGAGTCCTTACGATCAGCGCGTCAGATCCCTGATGCCACTGAAGGTTTGACCCGTCACCGAGCAAACTTACGTTGGAAATACGGCGTGGCGCGTTCTTCGAGGTCCTGCCCAGTTCCTTGATTTGCGCTTCGCGTTCCGGCCAGGAAAGGAAAACGGCATAGATGGCATCGTCTTTTCTGGTAAACCGGATATCCTGCGGAGTAAAAGTCATCCCTTTGACTTTGCTTTCGCTGAACGACCCTCCAGCGAGGGTGGCTGGACCTTCTCCATAGACCCTCCATGGACGTGTCCCGTAAATGGCCTCTCCGTTGATGTCCATCCAGCCTCCGATCCGGTGGAAAATTTCTTCAGCCTCTTCCGGCAAGGTACCGTCAGCCTTGGGTCCCACACTCAGAAGAAGATTTCCATTCTTACTGACGATATCCACAAGCTCGCGAACAATTTCCCCGGGGGACTTAAAGCTGTCGTTATCGATGTATCCCCACGATTTCCAACTGACAGACGTATCGGTCTGCCAGGGGAGTGGGCGGACGGAGTGCGCCAGACCGCGTTCAAAGTCCAGGACCGCAGCGTGTTCGGGATAAGCCTTAAATTTGTAAGTTATGACGACGCCCTCATTCCAGCGGTTGGCGCTGTTGTAATAGTAGGCGGCGAATTCCTTCCGGTAGGGTTCAAACTCCTGAGCTCCGTTTGCCCAGTCAAAGTAGAACAGGTCGGGGTGATACTTATTTACCAGCTCGACGGAACGGGCATACCAGTCCTGCAGGAATTCCCTGGAGGCGGTTTGCTGCAATTCTCCCGGCTTGTGGCTTACCAGCGGCGTAGGTGCATGAATGGGACCGTACAGCCCCGCGTATAGGGGATTGCTGGTATCAAAGTCTTTCTTGAAAGTATAGAAGGACCAGTGGAAAGCGCGGTGCGAGGATACACCAAATTTCACCCTTTGATTCCTGAGTTCGCGAGCCAGTTCCCCTACAACGTCGCGTCGCGGGCCCATCCTGGCGGATGTCCACTCCGTCAGATTGGAGTCGTACATCGGAAAGCCGTCGTGGAAATCGGCAATCTGGACAAGGTATCTGGCGCCGGCATTCCTGAAAGTTGCCACCCATTTCTCCGGGCTCCAGCGCTCTCCGCGGAACATCGGAATGAAGTCCTTGTACCCGAACATCGATTGCGGCCCCCAGTGACGACGGTGCCATTCAAAGACGGGGCTTTCCCGACGATACATCAGGCGCGGGTACCACTCGCTGACATGGGCGGGAACCGCGTAAGGGCCCCACACGACGAAGACCCCGAACTTCGCATCGCGGAACCAGTCGGGAACGTTGTACTGTGAGAGCGAATTCCATGTGGCCTGAAACTTTCCGGGGAAGGGTGAGCTCATTGCGTTTCCATCGAGGGATGCAAAGGGCCAGGAAGCCAGTGCGACGCCTGCTGCGGAGGTTGCTTTCAGGAAGTTTCTTCGCGACAGGGTTCTCATCATTAATTTTCTCCATAAAAGATTCGGGCCATTCTCCCGCACGGGCTCTGGTGGTGCCCCTTGAGCGCCGCGAGTATACCGTTCGGTGTGACGATTTGCAACTTCGGCCCCGCATACGCCGTTGGCTCTTGGGTTGCCAGCGTCTCTATCTGATTCCGAAGCCTGATCGATTTGTCTACTTCTGCAACACTAGTGCGGGGTGTATCCTAAATGGGGCCTGATTTCTGGCGTGAATACACTGTGTCTTTTTAAATTGAAGAACCGGGGGGAGGGATTCGCCGATGTCACAATTCGAGGAACTGATGTGGATCGATGCAACGGCGCAGGCTGAACTGGTCCGCAAAAGGGAAGTTGAACCCATCGAACTGGTTGACGCCGCGATCAAGCGGATCGAACGCTTGAATCCCGTGCTGAACGCAGTGATTACTCCCATGTATGATCTGGCCAGGGAAGCGGCGCAAGGCACGCTGCCGGATGGGCCGTTTCGCGGAGTCCCTTACCTGCTGAAAGACCTGGTGGCATCCTATGCCGGAACACGGATGGCCAGTGGCAGCGCGTTCCTGCGCGACTTTGTCCCCGATCACGACAGTGAGCTTGTCGTGAGGCTGAAGCGGGCAGGACTGGTGATTGTGGGCAAGACAAACACTCCGGAATTTGGGATCGTACCAACGACGGAGCCGATGCTGTTCGGCGCAACGCGGAATCCCTGGGGCCTTGGGTGTACGACAGGCGGTTCGAGCGGCGGATCGGCTGCAGCAGTTGCTGCCGGAATGGTTGCCATGGCGCATGCCAATGACGGCGGTGGTTCCATTCGCATCCCGGCCTCGTGCTGCGGATTATTTGGGCTCAAGCCTACCCGGGCGCGCAACCCCCTGGGGCCGGACGTCGGCGATTTGCTGGGAGGGCTTGCAGTCGAGCATTCAGTCTCACGCTCCGTGAGGGACAGCGCTGCTCTACTGGATGCGACTGCAGGGCCCGACGTTGGCGACCCTTACTGGGCTCCACCTCCCGTGCGGCCCTACGCTCAGGAAGTTGGAATTGACCCCGGCCGGCTGAGGATCGCTTTTTCGATGAAAGCTCCCACCGGAGCGAAGATTCATCCCGATTGCGTGGAGGCTGTTCAGGACGTTGCAAGGCTGTGCGCTGAGCTCGGGCACGAGGTCAGTGAAGGCGCACCGGAAATTATTGGGCCGCTGCTGGTCAAGGCGTTTACGGCCGTGTGGGCTGCAGGCACGGCTTCAGGGATTGACGGCTTTGCATTTCTGACCGGCCAAACACCGAAGCCCGAGTCCTTTGAGCCTCTTACGTGGGCGCTTTATGAAATGGGGCATCGCACGACAGGGTCAGAGTATTTGATGGCGCAGACGATTTTGCAGCAGATCTCCCGCCAGGTTGCACGGTTCTTTGAGAAGTACGACATCTGGCTGACCCCGACGCTTGCCGAGCCGCCCTTGCCCCTGGGATCGTTTGATGCAAGTCCGGACAATCCCATGAGAGGGTTTGACCGTGCGGTGGAATTTGTGCCATTCACTCCTGTCGCCAACGCCACCGGGCAGCCCGCCATGTCGGTTCCCCTCTGTTGGAACAAGGAAGGCCTGCCTGTGGGGACGCACTTCTTCGGCCGTTTCGGTGACGAGGGGACGCTGTTCCGGCTTGCGGCGCAGCTTGAAGCTGCACGCCCCTGGGCCGGCCGCCGGCCGCCTGTTCAGGATTGAATTGGTTGTTCAGCGATTCCCGATGTTCAGAGACGTATCAGGAGTGGGCGAGTGTTGATCGGCTGGCTCCAGACGATTTTGCGCTCAGCTTTTTCGTAAGTCGGAAAAACTTCAGTGATCTCTGGACATCCTGCTGAATCTGTTGTTTCAACATCTCGGCATCCGGGAACTTGATTTCGTCCCGCAGGCGGTGGAGAAATTCAATTTCCATTTCTTCGGCCTGGACCTCTCCACGAAAATTCAGGAGGAAAGTTTCCACCGTCAGGCGGTGATAGCCGAAGGTGGGTTTGTGCCCGACGTTCGTGACCGATTCATGCAGCGCACCCGCCACGCGGGTCCGGGTGATATAGACTCCGTTTTTTGGAAGCTGTTGTTCGACAGGGCCAAGATTCAGCGTCGGCACGGTCTTCTTGTGCCCCACGCCTTCCCCTGTCACAATGGTGCCTCCGACGGTGTAAGGCCTGGCGAGCATGCGGCCGGCGATTTCCACGCGGCCCTCTGAAAGGAAGCGGCGGACCTGGCTGCTCGATACTCGATGGCCCCGGACCTTGATCATGGGGAGGGTTTCCAGCCGGAAACCGTTCTTCTTGCCGAGCTCGGCCAGCAGGGCAGTGTCTCCTGCCCGCTGGTGGCCGAAGCGAAAGTTTGATCCCACGTGAACGACGGCAGCCCGCAGTTTTTCCACCAGGATCCTGCTTACGAATTCTTCCGGAGTGAGAATGGAGAGCTCCCGGTTAAAACGGAGAACCAACAGGAGTTCGATGCCTTCCCGTTCGATCAGCCTGGCTTTCAATGCGAAGGGGGTGAGGGTCTTCGGCGCTCGCTCTGGAGCAAGGACCTGCGCCGGGTGCGGGTCAAAGGTGAGGACGACAGAAGTTCCATCCAACTGGCCGGCTGAATGCACCACGCGCCCGAGAAGTTCGCGATGGCCCAGGTGAATTCCATCAAAATTGCCGATGGTCACGGCGCTTTTGTGAAGAGGCTCACGCAGTTCCGAAAGGTCGTGAACAACTTGCATGGATCAGTCCAGGTTAACTTCCAGCCCGTCATAGGCCATCCTCACGTTGGGAGGCAGGCTGGCGTTGGTTTCATCGTGGCTCAACTCATGGGCGATGTGGGTAAAGTAGGCCCGCGCCGGCTTGAGGCGTTCGACCAGAGCCAGAGAATTTTCAATGGTGGAATGCGTCGGATGGGGCTTGTGGCGCAAAGCATCAAGAATCAGCACGTCCAGGCCCTCAAGCATCTCCAGAGTTGTTTCCGGAATGGTACTGAAGTCCGTGACATAGGCCGCTTTCCCGAACCGGAAACCGAGAACCGGCAACTTCCCGTGCATCACCGGCAGGGGGGTCAGTTGCATGTCCCACAGGTTGAAGGCGCCGTCGATCAGATGAGGATCAACTTTCAGAATCCCCCCGTAGGGATATGTCTGGTCAAAGATGTAAGCGAAGATCCGGCGCAGACTTTCCATGCAGCGATGGTCTGCATAAACAGGGATGGGATCTTTCTGGCGGAAGTAAAACGGGCGAACGTCATCCAGCCCCAGCACGTGGTCGGCGTGGTCGTGAGTAAAAACGATCGCGTCCACCCGCTGGATTTTCTGGCGGAGGGCCTGCCAGCGAAAGTCCGGGGTTGTGTCAATCAACACGGTACGCCCGGAGTATTCCAGCATCAGGGAAGGGCGAGTTCGCTTGTCGTGCTTCACCGGAGAGGTGCAGACAGCGCAGCCGCAGCCAACGGTTGGAACTCCTGTGGAAGTGCCGGTACCCAGGAAAGTAAGTTTCATTTCTTGTTGCTAGCCCGTTTTTGAACTTCAAGAAAGGTCATTCGCAGTTCATAAAGGACATCCTCAAGCAGCTTGGACTCCTGGCTGGTCAGATTTCCACGAGTCTTTTCCTGCAACACTTCCAGGAGATCGATTGTCCGGCTGGCGTTGGCGAGATCAGACGGAATATATTCTCCGCCAGGTCCGGGCAGCAACCCGAGCTGAAACATCGCTGTCGTGCTCAGGTAAGAGACCAGCATGGCAAATCTTTCCGACGCTTCCTCTTCCACAGGTTCAGGCTCGGTTGGAGGAGCTTCCTGCGGCGGGTGCGGGACGTTTGACGCAGGTGCCTGTTGTGGCTCTTCCTTTTCGGGCTGGCTGGGAACGCGGTTGCCTTCGCTTGTGAAAGGCCTTCGATCAACAACTTTAAACCCTGAAGATTCAACCTTTTCTTCTGGCATGAGGATCCTCTCGCTTAACGAATATTTACACGTAGCAAAGTCGGTTCTGCGGTTATGCTGAATAGGTAGTGTAACAATAAGCCCTCTGTCTGAACAAGAGCAGCCCTCCATCCGGGAATTGCTTGCGAATTGACAAAGCGCCGTCGCGTGGACGAACGTCTCTGAACGTCACGCCTGAGAAAAAGCAAATGGGTGAATCTCAGTGCTATTGCCAGCAATTTCATTGGCTTGGTACATTAATGGATTCAACATCGCAGGAAAGACTTGGTGGGTGAATGAGCAAGTTGGCCGGGGAAAGACTTGCCAGGCTGGTGGACCTGATGGCGCATCTTCGCGGTCCGGACGGGTGTCCGTGGGACCGCGACCAGGACTATGACAGCGTTAGAGGCATGCTGCTCGAAGAAGCTTACGAGGTTGTGGACGCCGTCAACCTGAAGGATTTTGAGGGGCTTGAAGAAGAGCTTGGCGATTTGCTCTTCCAGGTGGTTTTTTATTCGCGGCTGGCGGAGGAGGATGGAAAATTCAGTATCGACGACGTCATCCAGAACGTTTATGACAAGCTGGTTCGTCGCCATCCACACGTTTTTGGCGAGACGCGCGCCGCCAATGCTGAAGAAGCTCTGAAAAGCTGGACGGCCGCGAAAGAGAAGGAGAAAAATAATCAATCGGGCTCCCAAAAAGCTTCCCTTCTGGACGGGATTGCCTCCTCGCTGCCTTCCACGCTGGAGTCTTATGAGTTGGGACTGCGGGCGGCGGAGGCGGGGTTTGACTGGGTGAAAGTGGAAGACCTCCTCGACAAGATTGAGGAGGAGTTGCACGAAATACGGAAAGAAATGTCGGAAGGCGGGGAGCCTTTCCAGCAGCGGCTGGAAGAGGAAACCGGGGACTTGATGTTTGCTGTGGCCAATCTGACCCGCCTGGTCCGCTCTGACCCCGAAAGCTGTTTGCGCGGGGCAAACCAGAAGTTCAGGCGGCGTTTTCAGGCGCTGGAAGCTGAAGTCAAACGGCGCGGGAAATCGGTGCGGACTTGCACGCCCCGGGAGCTGGATGACATCTGGGAATGGGTGAAGGCACAGGAGAAGGAATGAGCTACACGATCCGCCCATGCGAAACGGTTGAGGAGTTTGCCGATTGCGTCGCGCTGCAAAAGGAGATCTGGGGCTATCCGGATCATGAGATTTACCCGGCGCGAATGTTCCTGAACATTATTCGGACGGGCGGGCATGTGCTGGGAGCTTTCACGGACCAGGGGGCAATGGCAGCCTTCGTGGTTTCAGTTCCGGCCTGGCGCAAAGAGCACCGGTATTTCTATTCGCTGCTGCTGGGCGTCATGCCCGGACATGAAAACCAAGGGCTCGGCAGAATGCTCAAGATCGAGCAACGCAAAGCAGCGCTGCGTGCAGGAATTGAATACATTGAGTGGACGTTTGACCCCCTGCGGTCAAAAAACGCCTATTTCAACATCGTCCGCCTGGGCGCAATCGTCCGGCGTTACTGTCCCGACTATTATGGTCCTATCCTTGGCAAGCTGCAGCGGAAGCTGCCTTCAGACCGGCTGATTGCTGAGTGGCCTCTAAAATCTGCTAGAGTAAAAAAAGCGCTGGCAGGCAAGAAGCCTCGCCCTGCAGGGAAAGCAGCATCGGCAGAAGTTGCCATTCCTCTTGATCTTGACGCCCTCGTCTCACGGAAGTCCGCGCGGGCCCGCGAGTGGCAAGCCTCCGTCCGGGCAAGCCTGCAGGACTGCTTTGCGCGAAAACTTGCTATTACGGGGTTTGAGAGAACTGATGCTGAAGCTCGCTACCTTCTGGATCGCATATGAAAATTGAACGGATTGAACTGCTGGAAATTCGGATGCCGCTGGTCCATTTTTTTGAGACCAGCTTTGGGAGAACCACCGACCGCAGAATTGTATTGCTCCGAGCCCGCGCTGACGGCCTGGAAGGCTGGGGCGAAGTCACCTGCGGCGAGATGCCTTTCTACAGCTATGAAACGCCGGGCACGGCCTGGCACATCCTGCGAGATTTCCTGATCCCCTGGGCCCTTGAGAAGTCCTGGGACGCTCCTGCCGATCTCGCAGAGCGCTTCCGTCCCGTCCGGGGGCACAACATGGCCAAGGCGGCGCTGGAAAATGCGCTGTGGGATATTGAAGCCCAGAGCAAGGGCGTGCCTCTCGCCAAACTGCTGGGGGGAACGCGGGAGGAGATTCCTTGTGGAGTTTCCATCGGGATTCAGAATTCGCCGGAACAGCTGCTGGAAAAAATCCGCACTGAGGTTGCGGCGGGATATCAGCGCATCAAGGTGAAGATCAGGCCGGGCTGGGACGTGGAAATTCTGGAAACGATTCGCAAGGAGTTTCCCGACATCAGGCTGATGGCCGATGCCAACTCTGCTTATACCCTGGCGGACATCGAGCATCTTAAATTGCTGGACCGGTTTGACCTGATGATGGTGGAACAGCCGCTGGGATGGGACGACATGGTGGACCATGCGCAGCTTCAGCGTGAGTTGAAGACGCCGATCTGCCTGGATGAGTCCATCCATAGCGCCGAGGACGCCCGGAAGGCCATCGACCTTGGGGCCTGCAAAATCATCAACATTAAACTGGGCCGTGTGGGCGGCCATTCCACTGCTCGCAAGCTGCACGACCTTTGCCTTGCCCGGCGCGTTCCGGTGTGGTGCGGCGGGATGCTCGAGTCCGGCATCGGGCGCGCCCACAACATTGCCATGTCGACCCTGCCGGGCTTTGTTCTGCCTGGTGATGTTTCTGCCAGCCGCCGATATTGGAGCCAGGACATCATCGATCCTGAAGTCACGGTTTCGGCAAAAGGAACGATTGTGGCGCCGCGAAAACCGGGCCTCGGTTATGCTCCGAACCTCGCGCGCATTGAAAAGCTGACCGCGCGGAAGGAGACTTTTGAAAAGAGCAGTTGACCCGGTTGTCTTAACACAGAAAACTCCCCGTCCCATCAGCTCTCACCACTTGATGCACGTTGCCATGTTGATAGCCGTTTCCTTTTGGGCGATCAATATGGTAGCTATCAAAGAAGCCCTGTTCGGCTTCAGCCCGATGGCGCTGGCCCTGGTGCGGGCCATTGCTGTTGCCGTCGTTTTTGGGATCTTATTTCTGGTTTTAAGGAGCCGGTCTTTGCTGCGGTTGACGCCGCGGCAGTGGTTGCACTTTGGAGTGATTGCCTTCTTTGGGGTCACGCTTAACCAAATGCTCTTTATCCAGGGCGTCGCGCACACCAACGTTCCGCACGCGGCATTGATTATCGCCATTGAGCCGGTCATGGTTCTTGTGTTGTCGGTGCTGATGCGTCTTGAGGCCCTGACCGTATTCAAATTTGCGGGAATGGCCATTTCATTTACAGGAGTTGTGTTGCTGACGTCCGGAAAGCCCGTCCAGGGCGGCCATGCTTACTGGGTGGGTGACCTGATCCTGATGATTGAAGTTGTGGTCTTCGCTTACTATACAATTCTGATGAAAGGCGTCATTGACCAGTATGACGTCGTAACCCTCAACACGCTGGTTTTTGGCTTGGGCGCATTGATGATGATACCTTTTGGCGCCCATGCCGTGTTGCATGTCAACTGGTCACATATTCCGGTGCGAGCGGTGCTGGGACTGGGATTCATGACTTTTTTCTCCGCCGTGATTGGATATCTTCTTTTTGCCTATGCCCTAAAAGGGCTGACGGCATCCCGCGTGGCTGCGTTCAACTATATTGAACCGGTGATGGGAACGGCTCTGGGGATTTGGCTGCTTCATGACAAGGTAAGCCCATGGGGAATTTTTGGTGGCGCCTTGATTCTGCTTGGCGTTTACTTCACGGAAAGGCAACGCGGCGAAGAGGAAGCCGGTTGAGAACAATCCGGGAAGCTCACGGATGAAATTGCAGACAGGGCCTGCCTTCGAACTAGGGCCGCGTGATCGTCGATCAGAGTGTTGTTGCCTTGACTACGGCCAGATCTGAACGGCCCTGCGCTGCCGCTTTGGTATTGCCAGGGCAAGAAGTATTCCCAGCGCGAATCCTCCCACATGGGCCCACCAGGCGACTCCACCTCTCGTGGCCGACTCAATGGTCATCATCTGCTGGTGTCCTGCCAGGAATTGGATAACAAACCAATACCCGAGCATCAGGAAAGCAGGTATGCGGATGATCCAGAAAATAATCAGCAATGGGATCAATGTGGAGATGCGGGCCGTTGGGTAGCACACGAGGTAGGCGCCGAGAATGCCGGCGATGGCTCCACTTGCTCCGATGGTGGGTACTGGCGAGCCCATGTTAAACAGGACGTGGACGATGGCGGCTCCAAATCCACTGATGAAATAAAGTAGTAGAAACTGCTTGTGGCCGAAACGGTCTTCAATGCTGCGGCCAAAGACGAAGAGGAAAAGCATGTTGCCAATTAAGTGCAGCCAGCCCCCGTGGATGAACATGGACGTGAAAACGGGAACCAGGAACTCGACCAGGCCGCTGATGATGATGGCGCCATGCGGGGTTGTATAACGGGCCGGTATCAGACCGAAAGTAACGATGAATCGATTAAGCGCAGGGCCCAGTGAGAGCTCATAGGCAAAGACCGCGGTGTTGATCGCGATGAGAGCGAGAGTCGAAACCCAGAAGGTCTGGCGCCGAACGTTGTCGTTTAAAGGGATCATGAGCGATGCATTCTAACCTGACTCCAATTTTGGCCCAAGCGGAATTGGAGCGGAAGTCATATTGTTGTCGCGTGTGCAGACCTCCACCGTGACTTCGTGAATCCCTCGTGACGTTGACCTTGCTTCCGGCCGTTCGATATACTCCAGTCAGCGGGTTTTAAAGAAAGTTGCTGGCCGTGGCCGTTGTCCTGTTTTCGTGTCATTAACCCAGCCTGGTCCGAGTGGCCCGCGCAGGTGTTCATGAACCGCGACGCATTCATAAAAGAGTTAACAGCCATTATGGGGCCGGAAGGTGTTCTCTCCAAGCCCGAAGACCTGATGCTCTATGAATACGATGGCCTTTCCGCCCTGGAGATGCCCGAAGCCGTCGTTTTTCCCACCACCACAGAACAGGTGGTTCGAATGGCCAGGCTGGCTGCTGCAAGAAAGATGCCGATCATACCTCGCGGGGCGGGGACGGGACTGAGCGGCGGGGCGGTCGTAACCGAGGGTGGAGTTGTCATCAGCTTTGCCCGGATGAAAAAAATCCTCGAAATCGATCTTGAGAACCAGCGCGCCCGTGTACAGCCCGGGGTGGTGAATACTGACCTCACCCTGGCCGTGGCCGACGCCGGATATTATTACGCGCCCGATCCCTCCAGCCAGAAGGCCTGCACGATTGGCGGCAACGTGGCGGAAAATTCCGGCGGCCCGCACACTCTTGCTTATGGAGTGACCACCAATCACGTCCTGGGCCTGGAAGTTGTGCTGCCGAATGGTGAAGTCATCCGGACGGGCGGAAAGTGCTGGGACCTCCCGGGCTATGACCTGACCGGGCTGATGGTGGGTTCTGAAGGGACGCTGGGCATCGTCACAGAAATTACTGTCAGGCTGTTGCGCACTCCCGAAGCGGTGGAAACCATGCTGGCTGTTTACGACCGGGTGATGGATGCCACGCGGACCGTGGCTGCCATCACGGCGCAAGGTATTACGCCCACAGCTCTTGAGATGATGGACGGTTTTACGCTGCGCGCCGTGGAGCAGGCGACGCACGCCGGCTACCCGATGGATTCGGCTGCCGTTCTGCTGATTGAGGTCGAGGGATTGCGAGAGGCGGTGAAGGAACAGGCGGAACAGATTGAGACGGTGTGTGCCGGCAACCGGGTTCGGAGCGTCCGCCGTGCAAAAACTGCCGAGGAACGCGCCCTGCTATGGAAAGGCCGAAAGAATGCGTTTGGGGCGCTGGGACGAATCAGCCCCAACTACTATGTCCAGGACGGCGTGATCCCCCGCACCAAACTTCCCGAGATGCTTGAATACATCGAGGAGGTTGGGCGGAAATACGATTTCCAGATTGGAAATATCTTTCATGCCGGGGACGGCAACCTGCATCCTCTTCTGATGTTCGACGCTCGTGACCGCGATCAGTCCCAAAGAGTTGTGAAGGCTGCACATGAAATCATGAAGCGCTGCGCTGAACTGGGCGGTTCCATTACCGGCGAGCACGGCGTAGGCATGGAAAAGAATGAACTGATGCCGTTGATTTTTTCAGAAGACGATCTGGAACTCCAACGGCAGATCAAGGCACTGATGAATCCAACAGGCTCTTTTAATCCCGGCAAGGTGCTGCCGAGCAGTAAAATGTGTGGGGAAATTCGCGTCCAGGTCAGTGCCGGAGGTTGATGTGTCACCTATGGCTGAAACAGCGAGGGCGGGGCTGGCCGGAATCGTGGGAGACGCGCACTTGACCACCGAAGCGGCCGTGCGCGAGACTTTTGCCGTCGACGGTCAAACGCCAGCCTGCGTTGTTTATCCCGGCTCAGCAGAGCAGGTGGCGCAGATACTGGAGTACGCAGCCGGGCACGGT
>Ga0102953_1000729_pt1 | contig 21827 bp, 18 predicted proteins | sample SalPon2A_C_D2_MG_FD_78509 | JGI IMG/M metagenome (GOLD analysis project Ga0102953, IMG submission 78509) | Soil microbial communities from South San Francisco under conditions of wetland restoration - Salt Pond MetaG R2A_C_D2_MG | ecosystem: Environmental > Terrestrial > Soil > Wetlands | place... | reverse complement strand
CGGGCCGCCGCCCCTTATGTAGGGGTTTGTTGATGGGGCATGACGGGCGCGGTTCGGGTGGCAACAAATATCCTTCCGACTGTGAAGTGACACGAGGGTTACGGGAACGCTCTGAAGCCCGGCAACGATCGGAGCAGCGCAGTTATGCCTGGCGGGCCAATTTCGAAAGGGCTGCCCGCATAAAGCTGCTACTGCTGGATGTAGATGGGGTCCTGACCGACGGGACGATTATTTACCTGCCGGACGGGATCGAGACCAAAGGGTTCAGCACCAGAGACGGACTTGGGATCAGGCTGCTGCAGAAGGCCGGGGTGGAGGTCGGGATCATTACGGCCCGCCGTTCAGAGGTCGTTAAGCGTCGGGCCGAGAATCTCGGCATTGAACTGCTTTACCAAGGGGCCGGGGCCAAGCTTGAAGTGTACGAAAAGATTATCGGCGAGCTTGGTTTCCGCCCCGAACAGGTCGCCTATATGGGCGATGACTGGCTCGATCTGCCGGTCATGACCAGAGTCGGTATGGCGGCGGCTGTTGCCGATGCGGCCCCCGAAGTTTGCGAAATTGCCCATTACGTGGCGGCAAGTCCGGGAGGAAAGGGCGCAGTCAGGGAGTTATGCGATTTGATCATTGAAGCCCTCGGCAAGCGGGATGAGCTTCTCGGGCAATATCTGGATAATGAATCTTAAAAGAAATGCTATCTGGCTTCTGCCCCTGATGGCTATAGCCAGCAGCCCCGTTTGGTGGCACTTGGCCGGCGACCTCCTGAAACCGAGAGGCAGCCTTGAGAGCCCGCCGCCCCCAGCCATTGCGCAACTGAAGAGCTTTGTTATGGAACGGATGGTCATGATCCAGAATCGGGGAGGGCGTGATGAATTTATCCTTAAAGCAGCCAAGGTCAACAGCGGCATCCACGAAGATGTCCTGCTAATGGATGAGATTGAGGCCCAGTTGTTTGATTCCGGAGGCCCTCCGGCAGTTTTAACCGGCGGTGAGGCTTTTTACGATACTGGCCGTGAGATCATAACGATTATCGACGATGTTAGGATGCGTACCCCGGAAGGCCAGGAGATGCGGACCGAAGCGGTACGTTATCTAGCCAAATACCGCAAGGTGAAAACCGCAGAGGCCGTTTTGTTGACCGGTGAAAATCTGCGGGTCGCCGGTAACAATATGTTTTACGATCTTACTGCCGGTAAGCTTCGGCTCGGCGGCGGAATTCAGGTCGATCTGTACTGATCCGGTTGTAAGCCTGCCTGCCTCACCCCATAATTCGACAAGATGAATTAATTCGATATGCCCCGGAAGGAGAAGTGCAATGGCGTTTAAGGAGATATCTTTACGTGACCGGATCATCCTGGCCCTCGACGTTGACGATCCCGCAAAAGCCAGGGAGTTGGTCAAGAAGACCGAATCGCATCTCGGCTTCTATAAAGTCGGACTCCAGCTTTTCATGGCCGGTTGGTTCGAGACGGTCGACTGGCTGGTGGATCGCGGCCATAAGGTGATGCTGGATCTCAAGTTTTTCGATATCCCTGAGACCGTAAAACTGGCCGTGGCCCAGATCAGGGAGCGTGGAGTGTCGCTCGCCACCATCCACGGTAACGATGCGATTATTAAAGGCGCCCTTGAGGAGAAAGGTGATCTCAAGCTTCTGGCTGTGACCGTGTTGACCAGTTTCGGCGAAGACGATCTGCGGGCCATGGGGATGAGCCAATCCATCGAGGATCTGGTCCTTTATCGGGCCAGACGAGCTTTGGAACTCGGTTGTGACGGCGTGGTTTCATCCGGCTTGGAAGCGGCAAGGCTTAGGAGCGAACTTGGTGACAGACTCCTTCTGGTCACGCCGGGAATCAGGCCGGGCGCCAATGTCATGGACGACAGCGACGATCAGACCAGGATTATGACCGCAGGCAGGGCTCTGGCCAACGGGGCGGACCATGTCGTGGTCGGCCGCCCGATCACCAAGGCTGCCGATCCGATCTCGGTTATTGAGGGGATGCAGGCCGATATCGCCAAATCTTTGGGGTGATCCGACTTTTTGGACGTTATCAAAAAATTATTGAGCGGTGATTGACACCGGTTAATGGCTGAGTGTAATTACAGAAAATTATTGCTAATTTGTAAATGATCCCGGTAGGCAGCTCGTAAATTAAGCTTGTGATTAAAAGACACTGCTGCTGTCTAATCAGCACTTCCATTACTCAATGATTGCGGGAACGAGTCTATAAAATCCCTGATTTGATCCCGCACTTTTCGATAACATTTTAATATCTCTTCTTCATCATTATATTTCAGAGCCAGTTTGGGAGGATCGTCGAAGCCCCGATGGATCTTTCTGCCCGGTAGAGCAGGACAGGTTTCATCGGCATGACCGCAGAGGGTGATAATCCAGTCGAATTCTTGGGTGGGTAGTTCGGTGACAACTTTCGATTTCTGGCTGGAGATATCCACACCCGCCTCGGCCATCACCTTTACCGCCAGGGGATTAATTCCGTGTTTCTCAACTCCGGCGGAACAGGCGTCAATAATATCGCCTTTAAGATGCCTGGCCCATCCCTCCGCCATCTGGCTGCGGCAGGAGTTACCCGTGCAGAGAAACAGGATTTTTGTCTTACGTTTTGTGACTGGCATGGCGGAATCCTGGGGGGCATAAGGGGGAAATGCAAGAATAGTTCAGGTAAGTAGCTCGGCTAACTTCTCGGTTAATTCATCCAGTTTATAAGGCTTTGAAATGGCGCCGTAAAATCCGTATTTGCGGTAATCGCTCAAAATCGGGTCTGTCGAGAAGCCGCTTGAAACGACACCCTTGACGTGGGGATCTATTTCCAGCAGCTTTGTTATGGTCTCTTTGCCGCCCATTCCTCCCGGAATGATCAAATCTAGAATCACCAGATCATATGGCTGTCCGGTTTCCATGGCATTTCGGTAGTGATCGAGAGTCTCTATCCCATCGGAAGCGAGTTCGACTTTGTACCCGGCATGGCTCAACATTTCTGACGCCACTGTTTTGACCAGCTCATCGTCGTCCATAATCAGAATTCTACCCCGGCCCATGACGACATTGTTGTTCTTTATATCCTTAAGAACGGGCTTCTCTTGGGAGGCCGGTAGGAAGATATGAAAGCAGGTCCCGCGATTTTCGGCGGAATCGAAGGTTATCATGCCGTTGTGCTTTTTGATGATTGAATGGCAAATGGCCAGGCCCAGGCCGCTGCCCGCTTTTTTAGTTGTGAAGAATGGATCGAATATCTTGTTTTGGATGTCGGTCGGGATACCTTTGCCTTCATCGCAAATACTAACTTCAACGTAATTGCCGGGATAGAGATTCAGACTGTTGCCCCGTTTGGCAATGTGGTTTTTAAGTTGGATTTCGATTTTGCCGCCTTCCGGCATGGCATCGACCGCATTGATCGTCAGATTCTGCAGAACCTGGCTGAATTGGCCGGGATCGACTTCCGCCGGCCAGGTTTCCGGATCGGCGGAAAAATCGCATTTCACACTTGCCCCGCACAGGGTAAACATGACCGACTCTTCGATTAACTTGCTGACAGAGAGCACTTTCTTGATCGGAGCGCCGCCTTTGGAAAAGGTGAGGAGCTGATAGGTGAGGTCCTGGGCGCGGCATGTCGCCTTTTCCATGGCGAAAATCCTCTCCCTGGCATCTTCCAGATTGTTCTGCTCAAGATAGCGTTTGAGCAGCGATAGGTTGCCGATGATGCCGGTCAAAATGTTATTGTAGTCGTGGGCAATACCTCCGGCAAGGACGCCGATCGATTCGAGTTTATGGGCTTGGTGGAGGTTCACTTCCATTTTATGCTGTTCGGTGATATCGAATATTATTCCTTCGACGCCAAGAAAACTGCCGTCGGCGGAGAAAAAAGATTTTTTGCGGTCTTGCACCCATCTAGTCTCCCCGTCTTTGGAGATGATTCGATAGGTCTGGACCAGGCTGGTTTCGCCGGGAAAGAGCATCTTGTTTTCTTCCATCAGCAATCCGATATCTTCCGGGTGGACAACCTGTAGCCACCCTTTTTCAAAGGAGTTGATCTCTTGCTCCGTATACCCGCAGATTTCCTTGGTTTCTGAAATCAATTCGGTGCTCCAGTCGGGGTTGCCACGATAGACCAGACCCGGGATGTTATTGATCAGGTTTCTGAATTCGGTGGTCTTTTGGGTGAGCAGTTGCTCGTTTGCCATGAGTTTTCGTAGCAGTGAGAAATGGACGTAAATAAAGGCAGGGGCGACCAGGGAAGGGACAAGGAACGAAACCAGAAAGGTCTGCAGGCTTATCTGCCGACCGATCAAGGTGTTAACGATACAGGCAATTGCCAGGGAAAGCGCCACGATCATCAAGGTGGTGATGATCGTGGCCTTGATCAACCCGAATTTTTTAATTAAGCGACTGAACATATGAGTCCCGAAAACAAGTGATTTGGATTTATTATGTAACAATTCTCAAGTAAAAGTAAGTAAAAGCGCAACCATTCGAGGATGCAACCATAAAAATAATTAGTCGAAGAACGTTAATATTTAATGGATTCCGGCAATACCGGCTAGGCAAGCTATGTGAGAAATCAGGAAGGGTACTGTCCTCTTTAGATCTGGCTGACAATCAATAACTGTCAGTATTGTCTTGAATGCCAATATTGGCATAATGTGGATAAGATCATTAATTTGTAAGCTGCTGTTGTCATATGAAGGAAGGATTAATGGTGATGTTAAGAAAAACAACGACGGTGCTCTTCCTGTCTGCCGTGTTTATAATAACAAGCTGCTCCAACAATGACTGGCGTAGTGCCAGCCGTGAGTCGGCGGGAATCGCCCCTGATCCCTCAGTCACCAATGAAGCTGTTTTGCAAGTCTATGGCGCTGACGCCTGGAGCTGGCGCGGCTGGTTTGCTATCCACACCTGGATCGCAGCCAAACATACCGGTGAAGATTCCTATACCGTCTACGATGTGGTCGGTTGGCGACGTTATCGAAATCAACCCGTCCTGCGGGTCGCTCGTGATATTCCCGATCGGTTATGGTTCGATGCGAAACCAAGGGTTCTCGTTGACCATCGGGGAAAAGGGGTGGATGATCTTATAGATAAAGTCGATAAGGCGGCCCGCAGCTATCCTTGGAAAAACACCTACAAAACTTTTCCCGGTCCCAATAGTAATACCTTCACCGCCTGGGTTGCCAAGCAGGTTCCGGAGCTTGGGCTGAACCTCCCTATTTCTGCCATCGGTAAAGGTTATATAGATTAGGAGTTTCCTGTTCGGAATGATGATTTATCGATAAAGCCGATAAACCATTCGGGATTTGCCGACCGGCATATAGATATTCCGGCAATGGATGGGCCGTTGGTGTAGGAGATCATTTTATTCGGCGAGTTTTTCTCGACCGTCACCACGAAAAACCCATGCTGCCCATGATTTCATGAGAAATTTCGGGTTGATTTACGATTTTATCTTGACAAGGATTAGGTTGTCCTGATCTTCCAAAAAACTTACGCTGACTATGTTCCCCTTTAAAAATCCCTCTAAAAAAAGGAATTCCGCAAATTATATTCATTTGATTTGCCGGGCCGGTTTCCGCAAAATAGAGGTAATGACTATTCCTTAGATTTCAGCCAGCCGAGGAGGATTTCGAATGGAGCAGAAAATTTATCTGGCCTACGACGGGTCGATAAACAGCGATTGGGTATCACGTTATGCCATTAATATGGCGGGTAACTGCGATACCCCGCAACTGAGCCTGCTTCACATCGACGACGGAGTCTATGCCCCGGAAAAAATCCGGGCCAAAATAACAGCCATCGAAAATGACTGCCTCAATAGAAATATAGAATTTACCAGCCAATTAGTCCCGGAGTCAGTGAGTGTATTCAAGACTCTACTCGACATTATTCCCCCTGGCGCGGAAAGCTACTGTATCTGCGGCGCGCGGATAACCTCGCGGGGCAAGGGTTTTTTGGCCGGCACCATTTCCGAGAAACTGCTCCGCGCCAGAAAGTTCAATGTGATGGCCATCCGGGTGGTCAACCCTGGTCTGCTCGGCAGTCCCAGGAATCTGCTATTCCCATTGGCCGGTCATCCGCAAGGGTTTCGAGCTGCCATGCCCTTTTTAATGATGCTGGCCCCATCTGTCCGCAGACTTCACATCCTGAGAATCATGATAATAAATTCCTTTTGGTTCCAATACCTTTCCGGGCCTGGGAAGCGCAATGCCTTAGCGATCGGGAAGGAGTATCTAGGCAGGGTCCTGGCCGAGATCAGGAAAGAGCTTGGGGAATATCCTATTCACCTCGATTATGAGGTAGTGCTTTCCGACGACTGGGTCAAGGATATCCTGGTCAAGGCCGGGAAGGAACGTTGTGGGATGGTCCTGCTGGGGGCATCCGACCGGCTCCTGCCGTCCCGTTACTTTTATGGGAACAAGATTGAACAGATTCTCAGGCAGTCCCCCTGCGATGTGGGAATTTATCGGAAGGTATGAAAGAGAACTCTCCAAAACAGTTATCCCAACTTGCCCCGGAAAAGGTTTATCGATACCTGAACAGCAGCCCGGATGGGCTGACCGGGGATGAGGTCGTCGAGCGCCTTGCCCATATAGGGCCGAACACCTTTGAAGTAAAGGACCCTTGGAAGACCTTCCGGAGCTTTGCCAAACAGTTCACTAATTTCTTTACGATCCTGTTGATTATCTCCGCCCTGATCTGTTTCGGCGCCCACCGGATCAATCCCGGTGAAAGTATGAATGTCCTGGGTTGGGCGCTGCTGGGTGTTTCGCTGCTCAACGCCTTTTTCAGTTTCATCCAGGAGTATCGGGCTGAAAAAGCAATGGAGGCCTTGAAGAAATTTCTTCCCCAGCAGGTCGAGGTCGTACGGGACAAAAAAACCGCCAAGATCCTGGCAGAGGAGATTGTTCCCGGTGACGTTATAATTTTGTCGGAGGGCGATAAAATTCCGGCCGATGCGAGGATTGTCGACTCGGACGGCTTGCTGGTCAACAACGCTCCGCTTACCGGGGAATCCGCTCCGGCGCGACTTATTGCCGAGCCGGTCGAAGATATCTTGCGTGAGAGCGACAACATCGCCTTTGCCGGGTGCACGGTAATCCGCGGTTCGGGTCGGGGCGTGGTTTTTGCCACCGGTCTGCGTACCGAATTCGGCAAGGTCGCCCAGCTCTCCCAGACCATTAAAAGGACCAGCTCTCCCCTCGAAAAAGAAACCTCGCACATGGTCCGCGTGCTGACGGCTATAGCCACCGGCATGGGTTTCGGCTTCTTTATGTACGGGGTTTTTACGGGTCGTCCCCTCTGGGTCAATATGGTCTTCATGATGGGAATAATCGTCGCCAATGTGCCGGAGGGGCTCCTGCCGACCTTTACCCTGGCCCTGGCCATCGGCAGCCTGCGCATGGCCAAGAAAAATGTCCTGGTCAAAGGGCTTAATGCCGTCGAATCCCTCGGTGCGGTCCATGTTATCTGTTCGGACAAGACTGGGACTCTTACGCTCAATCAGCTGACCATCACCGAGTTAATCGACCCTCTGGCCGCCGATCCCATGAAAGATGAAGATCAGCTGGAATTACTTACCTTGGCCTTGGCCACTTCCGAGGTGAGAGGAGAGCAGAGTGATCTATCCGGCGATCCATTAGACGTGGCTGTAGCGCAAAAATTCATCGAGCGGCAGGGTGATTTCAGAGAAACTCAAAATATGGTCAGACACCGCTTTACTTTTGATGTCGAGAAGAGACGTTCGGCCGGCATAATCTCCCGAAACGGCCGGGATGTTTTCGCCGTCAAGGGCGCCTTCGAGACAATTCGACCGATGCTGGCCGCCGTAAGGACAGGCGAAAACAAGGCCACCGCCCAGGAACTGGACCAGGCGGAAGAGGTTATGCGGAACATGGCGGCCCGCGGTTTAAGGGTGATCGCAGTCGCCTTCTGGAAGTTGGCTGAAGGTGAGTTCCCGCTTCTTGATGGGAAACAGAGTGACGAGGGAAAAATTCAGGAGAACCTTGAACAACAACTGGTGCTGGCGGGTTTTATCGGTATCGAAGATCCGCTCCGGAAGGAGGTGCCTGCTGCCGTCGACAAATGTCACGATGCCGGTATCGAGGTGGTCCTGATTACCGGCGATCATCCCGAAACCGCCATCGCCATAGCCCGTAAAAGCGGCATAGTCAGCAAACAGGACGGTGAGGTGGCCTGCCTCACCGGAGATCAGCTGCAAAATCTGACGGTTGACGGTGTCATCGAAAAATTTGAGCAGGGTACCAGGGTTTTTGCCCGCACCACTCCGAAGCAGAAGATGAAGATCGTCACCGCCCTGAAAAGAATGGATAAGGTCGTGGCGATGACCGGCGACGGGGTTAACGACGCTCCAGCCCTGAAGGCGGCCGATGTGGGCATCGCCATGGGCAAACAGGGTACCGACGTGGCCCGCGAGTCGGCCCAGATAATTCTGCTCGACGATAATTTCGCCTCGATTGTGGCGGGGATCGAGGAGGGCAGGACGGTTTTCGAAAACATCAAGAAATTCACCAATTATGTGCTGGTCAGTAATGGCCCGGAGATCCTGCCCTATCTGCTCTATGTGACCTTTCCGGTGCCGCTGGCCCTTAATGTTATTCAGATCCTGTCGATCGACCTGGGCACGGATATTGTCCCCTCCATGGGGCTCGGCCAGGAACCGACTGACCCTGAAACCATGAAAAAACCACCGCGCAATCCGAGCCAGGGGCTTCTTACCAGACCTCTGATCCTGCACAGCTATCTGTTTCTCGGCCTCCTGGAAGGCGCCTGGTCGATGTTCCTGTTCTTCTATGTGCTGGTCGAAGGCGGTTGGCAGTACGGGATGGATCTGCCCTCATCGTCACCAGTCTACCAGTCTGCTATGGGCATTGCCCTTTCCACTATTCTCCTTATGCAGATCGGTAATCTGGTCGGCCGCCGTTATTCGAGAAAGTCGGGATTGGACAAAGGACTTTTCTCCAACAAGCTTATCCTGCTGGGTATAATCATTCAGGTCGTCTTCTCCTGGGCGACTCTTTACTTCCCGCCTTTGCGAAAGGTCCTGCATACCGGGCCGGTGGAGCCGGCGCTCTATTTCATGGCCTGGTTCGGGATCGTTTTGATCTTCGGGGCGGATTATATCCGTAAGCTGATTGTCGGGTATTACCTTAGAACCCGCCTTCAAACGGCAAATTCCCAAGTGCAGGCAGGCCAATAGAATCTGGTTTGTCCTCTGAATCATCAATAAAAGCGTAAGTTCGGACAGTTCTCGCAACCAGGAATAATAGATGCGGCAAAAAGTCGTTATTGTTTTTTCTTTTCTCTGTTAAAATTATCCCATGCAACATTTTTTCTCCGGTAGGATAAACTGATCAGCCAATTTCACAAACTTAGAGAAGGCGGGCAACCATGGATTCGGACAAGAGACTGATAACCGTGTTCACACCTGGGAAGACATACACGGGTGAAATAGATGTGCCAAATCCCCTGCTGCGGACCACCGACCTGTTGAACAGCACGAGTCTCTATTGGAAAGACCCTTCCAGGAAAAGTTTTGGTGATGCCCTGCTGATGTATAACGTCATCCTCGCAATCGATGGTATCGATAAATATCAGAGTTTTGAGTCGATCCAGATCAGACAGCCAAACATTATTTTTTTTCATGACGGTTATGCCGAATTGGGCAGTTCCAAGGAAAAAGAGAGGGCAGGCAAACTTACCGAGAAAGCCCACGAAGAGAAGAAAACCATTCATCTGATCACCAAGGCCAGGGTGAATTCTTTTTTCGAGATTAAGGGGACTTTTCACGGTCTGTTCAAGAACAAGTCCAACCACAAATATATTCCGATAAACGATGTTACTCTATATGAGATCATCCGGCGGCAGGATAAATGGGTGAAACGCAAGGTTGGATTGGTAAATAATTTTATCGGGGTAAACTCCTCCTATGTCGAATCATGTTCTTTATTTTGAAAGATTATCCTTGTTGAATACTCCTCTCATGTCTATGGCTGCTAATCATTTTTTTTTGAGTCAGACCAAATAATAGGCTTTATCTCCTTTCCGTAACGGTCTTTTAATCAGCTGCTCAATTTGTATTTGACATCCTTTATCTTTTCGTAATAGCGTAATTATAATGGCCAAGATTGTTGAGGTCGGGCGAGGCTGAATCGAAATTCGTCAGTCGCAGGGCAGGGCTGGCCTCATTCAATTGACGGCTTGTGGCATCCCGGAAAATGGGAGGTTATCATGAAAAAAATAATTTTTGTGGTCTGGTTACTTTGCTTGACGGTGTGGACGATTTCCCCGGTTCACGCCGAGCAGCAAAAAATTACTGTAAGTTATTCCGCAAACCAAGCCCCAATTGAGGTTGAAAAGGAAACCCTTGACGCCTACCATGACGAGATGGCGAGGTTCTACAGGGAGAGCGCCGACCTGCGCAATAACATCTGGGAAAAGGTCCACCTGTTCGCCAATCTGCTGGCCGACCCTGGGACCGGCAAGGATGAAATCCTTTCACTTCAGGAGGAGATTCAGGAATTGACCAATGAGTTACAGAGGCAGGAACTTTCCTTCCGCTGGGACCTCAATAATCTTTATCCGGAACTGGCCATCGACAAATATCGCGGTTGTCTGGGAGCGGCCACCGGAACCAGGGGGCCGGGTCGCTGACAACCGCGATATATCCTTTGAAATTCAAACTTCAGGGAAGATCATGAAAAGATATTTTATGGACTGTCGTGACTACCCAAGCGATGTGAAATGTACGGTATCCCTCTTTGCCGCCACCAAGGAAGAACTTCTGGAGGCCGTAATTCTGCATAAACGTAAAGTTCATGGCAACGAGGATACCCCGCAATTTAGAAAAACTATAGCGAAACAGCTTAAAGAGGCGCCTCCTTTGCTCAGGTGTCATCGTTTCTGATTTGCCGCACTACTTCAACAGTCAGTTTTCTGGTAAGCGGTTCATCTCGGAAAGCAGTTTCGATCATTCCCTTCAGTAAAAAAACGGACAGTTCTTCTTACCTTCTCATCCGGATCGCCATTGTCCATTCGTTTCATCGATCATCACGGATTCAGTTCCGGCTGCGGCAGTTACTCCCTCAAATCCGGTCCGCCAATTTAGTTTGACAACTATTGCTGATTAATAATAGCGTTAAATATAGAGAAAATGATTAAGGCAGGAAGTTCTGTAATGGGCGAACGGACCTTTTAGATGGTGACGAATATGATAAATTTTCAAGATGATTGGAGGCAAACCGGATACAACGGACTGCTTTTGAGCCTCCTTGTTTTAGTCGTCGCGGGCTCGCTTTTAATGGGATGTGCGCCGGCGTCTTCCCAGTATGCAGTTGCCGCAGAAGAGCAGGCTCCGCCTCCGCCTCCGGTCAAGATCTACTTTTACCCGGCGCAAGGGCAGAGCCCGGAACAGCAGGACCGAGACAGATACGATTGTTATCTATGGGCCAAGGGGCAGACCGGTTTCGAACCCAGCGCCGCAAATCTCGCTCCCCATCATAAATTATCGGTAGTCGCCGATCGCCCCCCCGGTACCGATACCGCCGTAGGTGCAATTACCGGCGCGGTACTCGGAGCGGCGGTATCATCCAGGGGCAATCGACCGGAGGGAGCATTGCTTGGTGCGGCGGCAGGGGCCCTTGTCGGGTCCGCATCTGACGCCGCACGCCAAGAGAGGACCGCGGATCTCCAGAAATATTACGACCAACAGTCGGCTAATCGCCTGGCAGGGATCGAGCGACAGGCTGCGGATTACCGCCGGGCCATGGCCGCCTGTCTGGCTGGGAAAGGCTATATTGTCGAATAAAAATACCTCCAGTACAAAAGGTGATCCGAGGAGGAACTGATCATGAAATTACTATCCTTGATAATCGGTATAATGATGTTCTCGATAATGATTTTTTTAACCGCCGCTCCGATCGATGCCCAACTGGTTCGCCGAGGAGATATTAACCGCGGCAACGAACGGTTTAATAAACGCGATTATGTATTCGATAAGCGCTATCAACACAATCGCCGCTATCCTAAACCGGGACTTCGGATCAGAGAACTTCCGCGGAATGCCCGCCGTATTCCATATCGTCGTCATCGTTATTATTACGATGGCGGAGTCTGGTATCGTCCGGTCAGGGAAGGATTCACCGTGATATTGCCGCCGGTCGGGGTCGTTGTCCCGGTCCTGCCCCCTTTTTACACGACGATCTGGGTCGGAGGCATTCCTTATTATTATGCCGACGGCGTCTATTATGTCTGGCACTCTGAAGAGAGAGGTTATGCCGTCGTCGAACCGCCTCCTGAGGCTGAAATAAACGAGCAACCGCCGGTTCCGGAACAGCTGTTCATTTATCCTAAGGCAGGACAAAACGAAGAACAACAGGCAACCGACCGTTATGAATGTCACCGTTGGTCGGTTGAGCAAACCGGATTCGACCCCACACAACCCGGCGGCAATGTCCCGGCCGAGCAACACCAGGCAAAGCGGCAGGACTATCAGCGTGCCATGAAGTCTTGCCTTGAGGCCCGCAACTATAGCGTTCAGTGATCTGCAGGTTAATCTATCCCGGTTGGTATAACGGTGGTTCTAGACCATAAATCAGATCAACGGAGGAATTAATGTTAATTCTGACCCTGCATCCTGTCGGCCAGTTTACGGCGATTCTTCTGGCCTATTACGCCGCCTATCTGGGTGTACAGCGCGTCAAGAGCCTGCATTTCGGGCAACCGGTCAAATTCATGAGGGAGCGTCATGTAATCGTAGGTGCGATAAGCCTCGTAATGTTGTTGACCGGCTTTGCCGCCGGCCATATCATCGTTGCCAGATTCATGCAAAAGACTGAAATTCATCTCCATCATGAGATTGCCTATTTTCTCCTACCTTTTCTTTTGTTCGGGCTGTTCTCCGGGTTCTATATGTATCTGAAACCTGGGCTACGCAAAATTCTGCCGGCGGTTCATGCCTGCAATAATTTGATCGTTCTGGCCCTCGTTCTGGCCCAGATTCTTACCGGCCTGCATGTCTATCGGACCCATGTGCTGATAGGATAATAATTTTCGGGCGGCAAGTTGTCGGTCCCAATCACTGTCGATCAATAGAGGTAGGTATGGCCATCTCCGAAAGCATAAAGGCTGGCGATTCCAAGCACAGTAACCGGGAAGAACTCAGACCTGAAACGATTCATGCCCGGCTCTCCGCTTTGGTGGACGATGCCAACAAGGAAAAATTAAAGCATTGCAGCCTCGAAGTCCTGGAACCGATCTACCGGGGCGTCATCCGCATGGGACCGGCTTCAATATTCATCAATACAGGTTCCGCGGCAGACCTTGATTATATCAGGAGCCAAGCCCTATCCAGGGGAGAGGAGGGACTGCTGGCCACTCCGAACCACTATTACCACTTCGACGGGCCTCGGGACCAGGGGCGAGATATGGCCAATACCAAATATCTGGCTGATGATTCCACCGAGATCAGCTCACTCCAGACCAAAAAAAAGCTCCAGGCCGGGCTCAAGGAGATCGAGGAGATAATGTGGGGGATCATGCATGGACGCGAGATGATCGTCTCGTTTATTTCCCGAGGACCTTTAGGTTGTAAGGCGACCGACCCAACCTTGCAGATCACCGACTCCTACTATGTTATCCACAGTGAATCTTTGCTGTACAGAATGGCTGGGCCGGATGAGTTTTCCCGGGATGTAAAAGAAAAGGGCTATTTGTTCGTCAACTATCACAGCGCCGGAGAACTGACCGAAACCATGGTCTCCGCCAACCTGGAAAAAAGGCGAATCTATATGGACGTGGAAAATTTTCGTTCATACAGCGCCAACTGTCAATATGCCGGCAATTCAATCGCCCCTAAAAAAATCAACCACCGCTTCGCCAACATGAACAATCTGCGTAATCATTTTGGACAAAGACTGGACGAGCACATGTTCATAACCGGATTTGATCTGGGGGAAGAGGTTGTTTATTTTGCCGGTGCTTATCCTAGCGGTTGCGGTAAAACCGGCACGGCGATGACCGGCACCCATCTGATCGGCGACGATCTGGCAAAGATTTTCATAGATGACGATTCGGGTGAGGTCAGGGCTGTCAACCCGGAAAAGGGCATGTTCGGCATTATTGAGGGTGTCAATCGGGAAGAGGACCCTGAAACCATGAAGGTCTTTGAAAGCGGCGAAAACCAAGTGATCTTCTCGAACCTTCTGGTAAGCGACCGTAAGCCATACTGGCAAGGAATGGGGATGCGGCTGCCGGACAGCGGCCGCAATTACAAGGGGGGGTGGAACAGGGAATCACGTCACCGGCCCTCCCATAAAAATGCCAGGTTCACCTTTTCGCTGGATGCTCTCGAAAATTACGACCCGGCAATCGAGGACAGCAACGGTGTCAAACTGAGCGTTCTGCTCTATGGAGGTCGCGATTATACGACCATGCCCACTATTGTCATGGCCCACGATTGGATTAATACGGTTGTACATGGCGCGATCATTCGCTCGGCGACCACCGCCACCGAAATCGGCGCCGACGGCAGTGAAAAAAGATCGCCTTTTGCTAACGAAGCATTTTTTCCCGGCCCCCTTTGTCGATACATAAAACACTATCTGGCTTTCGGCGCCAATCCGCGAATTTCAAGAGATAAACTGCCCAGCGGCTTTCAGGTAAACTACTGGCTGCACAAAAGCGCCCGCGGCGCCCTTGCTCCAGGGGAGAATGACGGATTGCTCGGAGATAAAAAAGATACCAGGGTCTGGATGCGGATTATGGCTATGATGCATCTCGGCAAAGTGGAAACGATCCGGACCCCCATCGGTAGGATCCCAAAATATCCCGACCTGAAAAAACTTTTTGCCGAAATCATCGGCAAAAACTATCCTGAGGTGACCTATACCAAACAGTTTTCGCTTTATGTCAACAAACTGATCAACAGAATAGATTTGTCGGTTGCTGAGTTTGGAGAAGAAAAAGATATGCCCGATGAATTTTTTCATACTCTGACTGCCTGGAAGAACGAACTCCTAGCCCTTAAAGATACCTGTGGCCCGATTGTTTCTCCCGAGCAGATGCAGGAACATATCGAAAAGTCCGGGCCATCATAAAAAAATTCCCATTACCATTTGTCTCGGCTACTTAAAGCGTTCGCCACAATAAGCCGCTTAATAAAGCCCCTGAACCTACAGCAGGTCAGGGGCGCTTTATTTTTCAGATTTTCATTTTTTTTCTATTTTAATCGGTTATCTTCGATCGGTGTCTGAATATTAGACATGCCTTCCATCTTTTTAATATTTTTCTCAAGGGGGGGAAATGGCTAGCGAAAACAGAGATGATGCTCTGCTAAAACTTATCGCCGACATCAAGACCTTCATCCAGTTGTCTCTCGATTCCGGAGACCATTCAATACGAGAATGGATTAACGAGGTCTCGGAGCCGGTGGAAAGCTTCTGTTACGAAAAAACCAACTGCGGTGAAAAAGACTGCCTTGCCTACAAGAGTGAATGCGGGCGCTGCTGGCTTCAGGTCGGCACCATGTGCGGCGGCACGCCACAGGGCAAATTCTCCGACAAATACCACCTCTGCACCGAGTGCCAGGTTTATCAGGATTATGTCGGCGACGACCCTGTCCGGAACCTGCGGGAGCTGGTCATAACCCTGGTCCACAGCCTCCAGCTCAGACAGACCGAACTTAAAGAGGCGCTCGCCGAAGTCAAGACTCTGAGGGGACTGATCCCGATCTGTTCGTCCTGTAAAAAGATCCGTGACGATAAGGGGACCTGGAACAGGATAGATTCTTACATTGCCGAGCATTCCGAAGCGGAATTCACCCACAGCTACTGCAACGACTGCATCAGGAAGCTTTACCCAGACCTGGCAGACGAGATGATCGCCGAACTGGCGAAAAGGGAGAATGAGGGGTCCCGTTAAGCCCCTTTCCTCCTAATTCTCACCTCACTTTAAGTGATCAAGCCTTTCTTTCTCAATTTTCTAGAATTTTCCAGCGGTTTTTAAAACATATAATCTTTACTTGACCAACTATCTATAACGGTTAGAATAAAAAGGTCATTTAACGGTTAAGTATATCGTTGCAATCTTAAATACTCGTTGCCGATTTTGGGATATGCCACCAGCTAGCAACTGGGGGCTTTTTTAAATGAAACTGGGAGGAAGAAAGGATGAGCAGGAAAATTTTCAGTTCAATTTTGGCAATTACAGTTAGTTTAATGTTGGTTGGAGGAGCTAGTGCCGCACAAACCCGATACTGCAAGGATCTGGATCTTGACGGCTACGGCGATCCGACCGATTGCGAATCTGCTTATGAAACCGGTCTGGTCGATAATGATCTTGATTGCAACGATGAGCCCTCAGAAAATGGAGCTTCAATAAATCCTGGTGTACTCGAAATATGTGGTGACAACATAGATAACAACTGCATCAATGGTATCGATGAAGGTTGTGACGGTGGTAATAAACAATATTACTATCTTGATAGTGATGGTGATGGATATGGTGAATCAGATGTTTTTGTGTTTGTGACCAGCCGTCCAGATGGCTACGCAGATGCATCTGGTGATTGTGCTCCAAATGACCCTGCCATAAATCCTGGTGCGTTAGAGATAGCAGGTGATAACGTCGACCAGAATTGCGATATGATTGAGACTTGTTATCAGGATTCTGACAACGACGGATATCGAACAAACATCACCTTTAACACCATAGCAGGTGATACCAACTGTACCGACATGGGTGAAGCTTTGGCCAATGCGCCTACCGGTGATTGTGACGACCAGATTTTTGCCATCAATCCCGGAGCTATAGAGATATGCAGCACTACAGACCTGACCGATGAAAACTGCAGTGGTATGGCCAATGAAGGCTGCCAGAGCTGGTGGCAAGACGCCGACAGCGATGGCTACTCCACCGGCAATAATGTTTTCGACATGTCCGCTCCTGCTGGGTACGTGTTTGAAACATCACTTGTCAGCACAAATTTATTTGACTGTAACGACAGTATTTCGGCCATTAATCCCGCTGCCGCGGAAATCTGCAGCACTACCGACCTGACCGATGAGAACTGTAGTGGCGCTGCCAATGAAGGTTGCCAGAGTTGGTGGCAAGATGCTGACAACGATGGCTACTCAACCGGCAATAATGTTTTCGACATGTCAGCCCCAGCTGATTATGTGATTGAGGCTACACTGGCCAGCACAACCTCGTTTGACTGCAATGACTTCAACTCAACTATAAATCCTGGCGCAGAGGAGATTGGCGGTGACCAAGTAGATCAAAATTGCGATGGAGACAATGGCCCCTATTTTCCCGATCCATACTTGGAAGCTTGCGTTCTGAGATATACTAATGGAAGTTATTCTGAGGATGCAATTGCAAACTTGGTCGAATTGAATTGCCAGAACCCATCTATTTCAGACCTGTCCGGTATGGAATATCTTACAGGATTAACTAATTTGGTGTTTTATTATAACCCAATAAGTGATCTAACACCTCTGGCTAACCTCACAGGATTGAATTATCTATCTCTTAAGAATAATTCAATCAGTGACCTGACCCCTCTGGCCAACCTTACTAATCTGACCAATCTCTATATATATAATAACCCAATCAGTAGTTTGACAGGCCTGGAAAACCTGACCAGCCTAACCTGTCTGACATTAGTTGGAGGTTCGATCAACGACCTCTCACCCATATCAGAACTAACTACTCTGACTTATCTTGGTCTGTCCGGCAGCTCCGTTTCTGATCTGACCCCCGTATCCAATCTCACAGGATTAACTGATCTAGCTCTAACCGGTAACTCTATCAGCGATTTATCAGGTTTGGAGAACCTCACAGAGCTAACTTCTCTAAATTTACGTAGTAACTCAATCAGCGACCTGACCCCACTCGACAACCTCACTAAGCTGGCTAATTTAACATTGACATACAACAATGTCAGTTACCTGTCAGGCTTGGGAAACCTCACGGGACTTAAACATTTAGATTTAAGTTATAACTCTACAACCGATATTACCCCTTTGGCGAACTGTGCTGAGCTGAGTTTTCTGGACTTGACCGGGAACGAAGTCAACGATTTAACCCCCCTTACTAACCTCACAAATCTGACTGATCTATATTTGTATAATAACCCCATCAGCGACTTGGGACCACTGACCAACCTTACAAATCTGACAACTTTAATGTCGGGCAACAACTTCATCAACGATATCACACCCCTAGCAAACCTCACAAATCTGACTAGACTATATTTGTATAACAATTCAATCAGCGATCTCACTCCATTGACCAATCTCACAAATCTCACCGAAATACGGATGAGTCAAAATTTGATCAGCAACCTTAATGGCCTGGAAAATCTCACAAATCTTACTCATCTGTTTTTATATAACAACTCTATCAACGACATTTCGGCTCTGGCTAACCTAACAAATTTAAAACAGATATATTTGAATAACAACTTCATCTCTGACCTTACCCCTATGACCAATCTCACAAATCTGACACTTCTGAGTTTAAATTCTAACTCCATTTGTAACTTGACAGGATTGGAAAACCTCACAAATCTGACTGATCTATATGCAACGGATAACTCAATCAGCGACCTGACCCCTCTAGCCAACCTTACGAAAATTTATTTCCTTGCCTTGGGGGGGAACTCGATCAACAACTTGTCAGGGATGGAGAATCTCACCGATCTAAAATATCTAATTTTGGACAACAACTCCATCAGCGATCTGTCTCCCTTAGCCAATTTAACTGCTCTTAATGTTTTTTATTCAGGCAGCAATCTTATTAGCGACTTGACTCCGCTGGCAAACCTTACGAGTCTTACTGATATACGTTTGTCCAATAACTCTATCAGTAATTTGTCTGGTTTAGAGAACCTAGTTAAACTTGGCTTTTTAGATTTAGGGTACAACAATATCAGCGATCTGACCCCACTGGCAAATCTTCCCGGACTATACCATTTAATATTGCGAAACAACTCCATTAGCGACCTAACACCATTATCAAGCCTTACTTCTCTATCGCGCCTGTATTTATACTACAACTGCATTAGCGATTTCAGCCCAGTGGACCAGGTACTTAGTGTTTGGGGCACTGAACCCATTTATCAACAACAATGCAATTAATATCAATTTTGCAGCGGGCCGCAAAAAAGCGGCCCGGTTTTTTAATGAGGTAATTTTCGGGTAAAGAAAGACCCCCTCCGATCATGACAATCGGAGGGGGTTATATATCTGGTGGGCGAGGCGGGATTCGAACCCGCGACCTTCGGCTTCGGAGGCCGACACTCTATCCAGCTGAGCTACCCGCCCTTATGTGTGATTCGATAGCGATAAGCAGGCCACTTAATTACCATTAAATGGTCTGCGGGTAAAGCTCTTTATCTTGGTAATACACTAATCTTCAGTACTTTTCCGGTGCTGTCTTTGAGATGGTATCTGTCATCGATCCGCAGACCTAAAAGAGCGACAATTCCCTTCTCGTTGGCAAGGATCGGAACCTGATAGCGCTTTTCCCGAGCAACTTTCCGGTCGCTCAAAAAATCGGCTACCTTGCGACTGCCCGGTCCGCCCAAGGGGTGAAAGCGGTCTCCCGGTCTTAACGGCCTTATTGTCAGAGGAAAATCCAGCTTATCCATATCAAGATAGTCAGCTTCCATCTTGACCAGTTCCTCGCGATTCGGAGGCTTTTCCAATACCTCGACCTGAAGAGTGACGCCAAGCTCCTTGATGGGCCAAAATCCCGGGCCAGCGATCACTTTCTCAAAAGAAAGCTTCCCGCTTGTTGTCAGACCGGCACGATGACGTTTCCGTCCTCTTGGATAGGAGAATTCCAGACTACATCTCTTTTTAACCACCCGTAGTCCATCGGACATATGAAACTCGCCGCCGGAATCTTTCCTTGCCGAAAGTTCCAGCAGTTTTTCGATATGATGGAAACTGGGTTGGCATCCTAATTCCACCAGGACCTTTTCAAGCAATCTTCTCCGTAAAGCCGGATGATGGGCGGTTAACTCAATGGCGTTTAACAGAATAATATCCGGGTCATTTCTTTTGGTAACCGCATGTCGATAAATATCTCCTGTCAACTCATCGAGTAGCTCGTCTTCGGTGCTCAGGATATCGGCAGTTCGCAACAGATTCCGGCGAATAGCCGGATTGAAGTTGTCTTCCAGATAGGGCAACAGATCGAGCCGCACCCGGTTCCGTAAGAAATTCCGTTCGGCGTTGGAGCTGTCTTCTAAAAAAGGGATATTTCGTTCGCTCAAGTAATCGAGCAGTTGCGCCTTGCCAACCTGCAATAGAGGACGGATAACCCGCCGGTAATTATGCGAAGCCATCCCGGCCAGACCGTTGCGGCCGGTCCCTCTGATCAGGCGGAGCAAGAGCTCCTCTGCCTGATCATCGGCGGTATGGGCGACTGCAATCGCTGTTGCTCCCAGTTCCTCTGCGGTTTGCTCTAAAAGTTGGTACCGAAGCGTTCGGGCCGCTGCCTCGACGGACAACCCCTTTTCCTCGGCGTAGTCACGAACCGCCACTTTACCGCACCTGAAATCAGCCCCTAGTTGCGCGGCCAACTTCTTAACCAGTTCTGCCTCCGCTCCGGACTCATCGGGTCGCAGGCGATGATCGACATAGACCGCGCATAGCCTTACTTTAAGCTCTTCCGCAACGGCGGCCAGCAAATGGAGCAGCGTAACCGAATCGGCCCCACCGGAGACCCCGACCACCAGCAGATCGCCTGGTTTAGAAATGCCGATTGTCCTGAGTTGCTCGAGTATATGTTTTTCGAGAGGATGCATAGTTGTCTGGGCTGGTTTTACAGAAAAGCGATGGCTTTTCCAGCTAAATTTAGTCATAATGTACGGTATTAATAAATGACAATATCAACCATACCTAAATTGGACGTGAAAGTAATATGAAAATAACAAAGGCAGTCATACCGGTGGCTGGACTCGGTACCCGTTTTCTTCCGGCCAGCAAGGCGATTCCCAAGGAAATGCTGACCATCGTCGACCGGCCGACCATCCAATATATCGTCGAAGAGGTGGTAGCCTCGGGCATCGATGAGGTTATCCTGATCACCAGCGAAGGTAAATCGGCCATCGAAAACCACTTCGATTACGACTTCGAATTGGAGACCGTCCTCAAGGGTAAACACAAGGACGATCTCTGCGAGGAGATCTGCAATATATCCAATCTGATCGACATCGTCTCTGTCCGTCAGAAAAAACCACTGGGACTGGGTCATGCCATCTGGTCGGCCCGTAATGTGGTCGGCAACAATCCTTTTGTGGTCCTGCTGGGCGACGATCTGGTCCTCTCCGACACTCCCTGCACCCAGCAGATGCTTAACCTTTTCGATGAACTTCAGGAGTCGATCGTCGCCATCCAAAGGGTTCCCAAGGACCAGACCAACCAGTACGGCATCGTTGAAGGTGAGCAGCTCAAGGATAGAGTGATCAAGGTCAAGCGGATGATTGAAAAACCGCCGGCAGGCAGCACCGACTCGGATATGGCCATTATCGGCCGCTACATTCTGCAACCGGAGATTTTTGACTTGCTCGAAAGAACCGGCCCCGGCCATGGCGGTGAGATCCAGTTGACCGATGCCCTGTTGGCACTTTCAAAAAAGAGGCCGATCTATGCCTATGAATTTGAAGGGACAAGATTCGATGCCGGCGACAAGCTCGGTTATCTGAAAGCCATTATCGCTTTTGCCCTGCGACATCCCACTTTGAACAAGGAATTCCGCAAATACATCAAGGAAGTCGTCGCCGATCTTTGATCTT
>Ga0102953_1000728_pt1 | contig 21844 bp, 21 predicted proteins | sample SalPon2A_C_D2_MG_FD_78509 | JGI IMG/M metagenome (GOLD analysis project Ga0102953, IMG submission 78509) | Soil microbial communities from South San Francisco under conditions of wetland restoration - Salt Pond MetaG R2A_C_D2_MG | ecosystem: Environmental > Terrestrial > Soil > Wetlands | place... | reverse complement strand
TTTACACCGTCTGACGGCTATTGTCAAGTTGATGCGGCTAGTTGCGCATGGGCAGGAATTTAACAGGCCGGAGCATTCGTACAGGTGTAGAATACCTCTCCGTACTTTTGTGGGGCTTATTGCGGGTTCCTACAATGGGCTCGCTGGCAGCATAACGAAGGCACATGGAAGGGGGACATCCGGGATGTCAGAAGCGCAAGTTGACTCATTATTGGCCGTACTCAATCCCAATGCAGCGAAAGGCGAAAAGCAGAAGAAAGTATTCATGATTACGGACCTGGAGGGCGTGTCGGGAGTGTTCAGCACGGAACTCCAGTGCGAACCGCTTGAGAGCCCGCGTTTCCAGGAGGCGCGCAAGCTCCTGACCGGGGAAGCCAACGCCGCCGTCGACGGACTTCTGGAAGGGGGCGCGACGGGTGTTGTGGTGTGGGACGGCCATGACAGCAGCCGGTCACTTTCAGCTCTCGACATCAATCCCAAAGCCCTGTTGCTAACCGGGCAGCCGGTGGCGCCTACTTTGGAACTGGACTCTTCCTATGCGGCGATGGTTTTTGTAGGCCAGCACGCAATGGCTGGAGCGATGAACGGAATCCTCAACCATTCCTTCAGCTCCCTGGGCGTTGAAAATATGTGGGTCAACAACAAGCCGGTGGGCGAGATTGGCGTGCGCGTGATGCTGGCAGGGGAGTTTAATGTTCCCACCATCATGCTTTCCGGAGATACCGCCGCCTGCGAGGAACTCCACGCCTTGGTTCCACAGGCCGAATGCGCTGCCGTCAAATCCGGAGCCAGCCGGACGGCAGGCTTTATGCTCCCTCACCCTGCGGCCGCGGCGTTGATTAAGAAGACCGCGCGGCGCGCCATGGAGCGGTTGGGTGAAATCAAACCCTACCGGATGCAGGGACCTGTGGAAGCCAAAGTTCAGTTCACCACCCGCGGGGTGCGTTACTTCCAGGCGCGGGAGGGCGTTGAGCAGATTGATGAACGAACGTGGGTCTTCCGTGGCAAAGACATCCAGGACGCCTGGACGAAATACTCTTCGTCGCTCTAGTGTGTGACGAAAGACGCTGTCCAGCCCTGTGGTAAGAGCGGCGCAAATTCTGACCAGAAAACCGCACAGGTATCCTGTGGCCGCTGCGTATCAATCAAATTGCCATTGAGAGAATGAAAGGGCGGACCGCCCTTTAACGAAGGCGTCAACCACCACCCGAAGGCGCGCATGCTCCACCACCGGCGCTGACAGATACTCCGGAGGTTGCGAAGGTTGAGAATTGCTGCTCCGTCTTCTTTGAGCCGCACTTGGGGCAAACCGGAGCGGGCTGGTTCCTGCTGAGCACCAGCTTTTCAAAGGTCTTTTTGCACTTTTGACAAGTGTATTCGAAGATTGGCATAAAGGTTAGTCACCTGCAGTTTTTGTCGTCGGGTGTGTCGTCCCGGTCCGACCGAACCGGGGGGCGGGGAGCTCAAGTAAAGCGTCCCATACCGGGAATCCTGGGCAGGACAAGAAACCACACCACCATCAGAATGACAAAGATGATAAGGCCTTCCATCGCTTGTATTATACACCATCGCGGATAGCAAACGATGTGCTTAAAAGGTGTTGTGCCCTTCGTTCCGGGTGTGTCCTGCGACGGTAGCGGGCATACAGCGTGTGCCCATGCTTGCCCTGATGCTTTGTGGCGTGATAGATTGCGAAACCTGCGGCAGCGGCAGAAAGCAGACTGGAGCATTGCTTTTATAAAAATCAACGGTGGGAGAGTTTTATGGATCCTTTAAAGAAAGTTCAAATCGGAAAAACTTCTCTGCAGGTTACGCGCCTGGGACTTGGTGGCGCGCCACTCGGAGGCCTGTTCGAGGATGTTCAGGGCGAGACTGCCGTGGCCACCATCCGGCGCGCGCTGGAACTGGGCATCAACTTTTTCGATACAGCGCCCCTCTATGGACACGGCAAGAGCGAAAAGTGGATGGGACAGGGCCTTGCCGGCGTCCCCTCGGATTCACGCGTGCTGGCTACCAAGGTGGGCCGTGTGCTCGAACCCGTTGAACCTGGCACGCTGGAGAAGGATGAGTTTGACAACCCGGCACCTTTCAAGCCGGTGTTTGACTACAGTTATGAGGGAACGATGCGGTCGTTCAATGAAAGCCTAAAGCGGCTGCAGGTTGACCGGATCGATATCCTGCACATCCATGATCCTGATGACCATTACAACGAGGCCATCAAGGGCGCCTATCCTGCGCTGGACCAGCTTCGCAGGGAAGGGAAAATCAAAGCGGTTGGGGCCGGGATGAACCAGGCGGAAATGCCCGCCCGCTTTGCGCGCGAAGGCACCTTTGATTGCTTCCTGCTGGCGGGCCGCTACAGCCTGATTGACCATACCGGATTGAAAGAACTGCTGCCGCTCTGCGTCGAGAAGCAGATCAGCATCATCATTGGCGGGCCTTACAACAGCGGCATCCTGGCTACAGGCCCGAAGCCGGGTGCAAAGTTCAACTACGCCGATGCGCCGCCTGAAATTCTGGAAAAAGTTCGAAAAGTGGAAGAGGTTTGCCAGCGCCACCAGGTTCCCATGAAGGCGGCCGCCTTGCAGTTTCCGCTGGCGCATCCTGCAGTGGCCGCGGTGATTCCGGGAGCTCGCTCAGTGGCCGAGTTGGAAGAAAACTTCCGCCTCATCAGCCATCCCATTCCAGGCGACTTCTGGGCCGATCTGCGGGCAAAAGGATTGCTGCCGGCGGAAGCCCCGGTCCCGGAGTAAACAGCCGATTTAGCAAAGGCCGGGTTCGCTGTCCGTTGAGGGAAAGGTGCTTGGTTGCAGTGGACTTTGCTTACATTCTGTTTGCAAGTCCCACCAGGGCGGAGGCGACCAGCAGCACCATCATGCCACCCACCATATACCCCTTTGCCTGGCGGCTTGACCCCTTCCATTCACCGCTGACGAATCCCCAAATGGTGGAAACAAAAATGATGACGGCCATGAAGAGCGGCCAGCCGATGACGGCTCCAATCTGCCCCATGGATGCGGCGCCGCGACCGTAGAGAACGACGCCGCCGGTCCACAAAACGGCCATGCCCAGGCCAATGGCCCATGCCTTGCCGGTCGCGGGCAGGGTAAAGTTTGCCCAGGTCTTATTGCGGAAAAGCAGATAGCCCGTGTACCCTGCGTTGGCGATAAAGCCTCCGCCCAGCGCCACCATCCACACGGCGTTCAGCGCTCCAAAGTTGCTGGCACCAGCTTCCATTCCGGCTTTCACTACCGGCTGGCTAAAGGCAAACGCCATATTCAGCATGGCGGAAAAGATGCCGCTGAAAATGCAGATGGCCAGCCCCACGCCGAATTGCCCTTTCTGAACCGTTGTGGGCCCGTCTGCGAGGGTGGCGTCACGCTTTTTGCCGGCAACGGCGGCCAGCCCCACTCCCAAAAGCAGCGCAGCCACGGAGAGGATGACGAGCAGCCCCTTGGCCGTAAAGATCAATTGAGGAGTATTCACCACCAGCGGGACAAAGGTGCCCACGGCGGCGGTTACGCCAATCAGCACGGCAACTCCCATCGCCATGCCCATTTTGTCGACTCCCAATCCTGCCAGTACCGATCCGATTCCCCATCCTGCGCCGTAGAGAAAGACCATCGCCAGCGCCGAAGCCGGAGCGCGTTCCAGCATTTCTGAGAGATGGGGGACGGTGGCAAATACCAGTGCGGCCGGCAACGCAATCAGCGAAATCACGGCGTAGAGCGCCCAGATGTTTTCCCACTTCCAGGGCTCAACGTACTTGAGGCCCAGAAAATATGTGCCCTGCATGATTCCGCCAACGACGACCAGCGAGAAACCCAGCCACGCATCCATAGGGTTTGTTCCTCCCAGCGATTCTATTTCGCAACCGGCTCGTGACCGGCAAGCCATGGATGGAAATGCGATAGCGCCCTTAGACGTGCGATGGTGCGTATGCCCCGGCAGGCACGGTGCTATTCGAGCGTTAGAATTCCCTTGATGTAATCCTCGTGCTTGAAGTCCTGCTCGAAGGCGCGTGGGACGTCCTCAAGCGCATGATAGCGGTGGGTCACCAGCGGCTCTACCTCGATGGTGCGCGAGTTCACCAACTCACGCGCCCGCCGGTAGGTTGTGGGCCGTCCGTCGGGATCGAACCCACCGGATGCGCCGACCGCCGCGACGAGGACCGGTTCCAGGAAAAGAATGTTTCCCAGCAGGCTGATGTCGCGTCCCTGGTGGCCGTGGCCGTAGAGCAGAACGGTGGCCTGCTTGCGAATCAGGCCTGGCATCTGCTCAAAAATAATGGAGTTCCCGCACGCCTCGATGAGGTAATGAATTTTCTCACCGTGAGTCAGTTCAGCGACGGCTTCCCGCAAGTCCTGCCGCGCCACGTTCACAGGAGTCCCTCCGAATTTCCGCACCAGATCAAGATTGATTTCACGGATGTCGCTGACCAGGATGGGACCTTTAAAGTGCATCACGTTCCGCAGGTATTGCAGAAAGTAAATGCCGGCCGGTCCAGCCCCGCAGATCAGGATGTTCCCGATGTGCTCATTGCCGTCCAGCGAATAGCGCGCGCTGGCCTGCTGCACCCGGTGGCTGGCATGCAGAACACATCCCACCGGCTCAACCAGCGCCGCCAGGTCCAGGGGCATATCGGGAGGCAGCGCCAGGCAATTGGCCGCTGGCATGGCGATATATTCCGCCAGGGCCCCCTGCAATCCCGTAATGCCATGCTCACCGTAGGTCTCGCACTGGTGCGAATCTCCGGTGGCGCAATATGGGCAAAGGGGTTCGGTGCCGCGACTGACGCAGTTGACACCCTGATCGCAGAGCACTTGGTCTCCCACTTTCAGGTCAGCGACCTCCTTGCCAACTTCCACGACTTCACCGCTGAATTCGTGGCCCAGAATCTGCGGCTGCTCTGTGAACGGGATGTGCCGGCCCTGGGCATCCAGATTGTAATTCCCGTGGCCCCGATAAATGTGAAGATCGGTGCCGCAGACCCCCACTGCTTTCACCCGCAGCATCACCTCGTTGGGCGCCAGCGTGGGGTCGGGCACCTGCCTGATCACCAGTTTTTCAACATCCTCCAGGACGGCCGCCTTCATTTCCACCTCACGCTTCAAGGTCGTTTGTATCAAGTGTCCCCTCTTTCGAGAGGCGTTCAAAAATCTCCGCCGTTTCGCGGATGCCGTCTTCGAGAGGCGTGCGCGGGATCTCGCCGATATCTCGCCGCAGGGCGCTGTCGTCAAAGTTGTAGGCAATCGGGATGGGCTTCCCCTCGGCACGGATCAGGTTGCGGGATTCAGGGAGCAGGCGGTTCAGAGTGGCGAGAAACTCGTCCATCTGGATCACGGCGCCTCGTAGTGTGTAGGTTTTGGCGCCTTCGATGGGAACCTCCGCGCAGCGCAGGAAGATTTCCGCCGTATCCTGGGCGTACTGCATGTCAAAGCCGCCCGTAAATCGGATGGTATAGGGATGACCCACAATGGTGGCCTTGATAGCCTTGGTGGGGCCCGAAGTAATTCCCTGGTCGCGTCCCACGCCGTAGACCGTTCCCGGCCTCAGCCCGACGCTGGAGATGCCGTCGCTCAGGTAATAAACCCGTGCATTGCCCTCGTTGGCCTGCTTGAACACTCCGTAATGGGTGTTGGGCTGCAGCGGCGCGCCTTCCGGAACTTTGCCATGCCCATAAAATTCCTCAGGGCCAAAAACCGCCACCGAGCTTGCATAGACAAGGCGCTTGATCTGGTCGCGCCGTTTGCGCACAACTTCAAACGCATTCACGGTGCCAAGGATGTTAACTCGTGCTCCAAGCCGCGGGTTCGCGGCGCAGGCCGGAACCTGGAGAGCAGCCAGGTGGAGCAGGTGTGTGATTCCGTTTTCCGCAACAGCGCGGTCGAGCGCGTCGAAGTTGGTAATGTCTCCTTCGATAAAGTGAATTTGTTGCAATTGTTCCTGGGTTAAAAGTTGCTGTAAACGATGGGCTTTGGTGTCGAGATCATAAATCCAGGGCTCATCGCCGCGTTCGATCAGCTTGCGAACAATCCATGAGCCAATAAATCCTTTGGCTCCGGTCAGTAAAAAACGAGTGCCGGCATTTGATGCCTTCGAGTCTTGTATCATGCGCAGGATTATATTGGGAACAGCCGTGAGTTTCCAGTCAGAAGAGCAAAGTCTTCGCCGGCTCCATCCTTCGGCTGGGAATGCAACAGCTTAAATTCAAAGTTGTCGGGAGGGGGAAATCAGTGCGGCCGAATGCCCGCAGACTCGTTAGAAGCCTTCCCTACAGCGGATTTTGGCAGACCAGTTCTGAAGGGGAAGAAGGGTCGATTCGGGCCAGTCTTCCCCTTCGTCGCAGGGAAACACATCCCGTTTTTGGGCCCTCGGAAGAAAACACGGGCCGGCTACACGGGTGATTTTGAATCAACACCGGCCCCGCTCGCGTGTTTTATTGCGAGCTCTGTTCACGCCGACGAACTTCGCGGCGTCACCCGCTGACGGTGATGCTGTGGGCCATGTCTCCATTCGGGCGGGCAACAAAGGTCACCGTCACCTGCTTTTGGGTCTGGTTAGCCAGATCGTCGATGGTTGCCTTTGCGCCATCGACTTCAATCCTGGTCTTGTTGGTGACCAGGAACTGGAACGAAACCCCACCGGAACCCTCCACATACACCGCCTTGGCGCCGGGTTGAACCATCGTGATGGTTCCACTCAACGTTTCCGTCCTGAAGCTGTTCCAGTTGGACTCCACCGAACTGGTTGCTTTCTGCTGGGCGGTTGCCGTTTGAACCCCCAGCACCAGAGCCACGGGAACAATCAGGAGCAATACGAATTTCTTCATTTTCGCTACCTCCTTTCGCATGTTCTTGTCCCTCTACGTTCTTAGATGCCTTCAGGTGGCCAATTGGGAGCCACGACGAGGCAGCAAATGGAAATTCGTGCTAGACTTTTTATGTTCTGACGCGAAGCAGAAACCGTGAGTTTGGGCAAACCTTCCCCGGCATGCTTCCCAAAACCAGCCATGGAAACGAAGCGAATCCTGCTGACAAACGACGACGGCATTGGTGCCTCCGGCCTGCTGGCGCTTGAGAGCGCTCTGCGGCCACTGGGCGATGTGACAGTTGTCGCGCCGGACAGTGAACGAAGCGGGTCCAGCCAGGCCCTCACCTTGCACCAGCCGTTGCGCGTGAAGACGCTGGATGACCATCATTTCGCCGTGGGCGGTACCCCGGCGGATACGGTAATTCTGGCCCTCTATCAGTTGCTGCCGCAAAAGCCGCACCTGGTGGTTTCCGGCATCAATGCGGGAGGAAACCTCGGAGAGAACCTGATTTATTCCGGGACCGTGGCTGCCGCTCAGGAAGCAGCGCTGCACGGCTTCCCTTCATTTGCCATCTCGCTGGTGGGCCGCAACCCGGAGGATTTCAGCGCGGCGGGCGCAGTGGCGTTCCAGCTTGCCGGGAAGATTCTCATGGAAGGACTCCCGCCAGGCGTCGCCCTGAACGTGAATGTTCCCAGGCACGAAATTCGCGGTGTGCGGGTGACCCGCCAGAGCCAGAAGATTTCAAAGAACCTGGTTTGTGAAAAGCAAGATCCGCGTGGAAGGTCTTACTACTGGCTGGACGAGACGCTGCCTCACCGCAGGGTTGAGCCTGAGTCCGACTACGCAGCCATCTTTGCGCACGAGGTTTCCATTACGCCGATTGAAGTGGACCGCACCCACCATCCCAGCGTGAACCACCTTTCCGCCTGGCTGCCGGATTTGCAGCAGACCCTCAAGCTTTGAACACAATCCCTTCGATATTTGTCGTGTAGCGGTTACTGCATGCCTTGCGGCCGTGTGCCGGGCGTCAGCAACGATGGCGGGCGGTCAAACCGGACGTTGATCATGGTGTAAGGCGGCAGGACGACGTCGCGACCATGCTTCTTGACGAAGAAAAAGCCACCAACAGCCATTCCAATGAGCCGCGCGGTGCCGGCGGTGGACGCGTCGGTTGCGGTTGAGACCAGCGCCTCCGCAATCAATTGAAAACTGTCATCAGCCACCTTGGAAAGCGCAAAGCCGACTCCGGCATCGGCCAGAAGAAGTTTCATGCCCGTACTCCCGCCCCTCAATCCGCCTTCCGGGTCCACCTTCATCCTGGTGCTCCGGTTTGCTTCCACTCCCACTACAGACGCTGCGATGGGAATGGCTGCTCCCTTGGGCAGGACCAGCCGGTTGAACGTCAGGTAAAGCGACCCTGGACGGCTCAGCCACCGCGGTGGAGTGCGTTTCCCAACCCGCCCCTCGATCAGAGATCCCTCAGGAGCGACCTTGCCGGACCTCAGACGCAGCGGTTCAGCCAGGATGGCTTTGAAGCGGTCGCCCGGCCGGCTGCCGGAGGCGCTCAACCTGTCCACCAGGGCCAGTTGAGTTTCTGTTCCGGCTGCCAGGGGCTCAATTCCCGCCGCAGGCCTGTTGCCGGAAGCTGAACCTACGAGTGACGTTGTGGCCAGTCTGCCGGTGTGCGGATGTCCTTCGAGCACGAGTTCAAGTCTGAAGCCCTCCGGCAATTTGCCTGCCTTAAGGTGATTCTCACCTGTCGACGCGTGCTGAGATCGGTCTCCGGATTTGCCGCCTTTCAGCGGCTTTGCCGTCAGGTTGATTTCGTCACAGGCGGTGACACGCGACACGGGGAAACTGGCCTGGCCGCCGGCGGGCAGGGAAGCAGTCAACAGATCGAAGGTCGGGAATTTCTCAGACTTTGAACGGAAATAGCCTGCGGGCCATGGCCATTTGTTGCTTGATTCCTTCCGCCGCCGTTCCATGCCGGAAACCCTTAACGACATTCGGCTGCCCGCGGGAATCATCAAGTGGTATCCCGAAAAAACATTCCGGGCCACTTTTCCTCGCAGCACGTCACCCCTTTTCAGTCGCGAAAATTTTACGGGGTGGCTGAGGTACACTTCCGCAAACAGAAGCGCGCGGGCTTTGGGGCGGCTGTTTTCGGGACGGGCAACGAGAGCTGCAGGGAAGAACCCGGCCAGGAACAGGATGCACAGCAGAGTGTGAGATCGCAATCCCGCCATATCAACTTATTCCTTTACTTTGAACGAGGAGTCTTACTTCTGCCTGCTTAATGTTTAGCGGCGGCAAAGAAGATTGGCCTTCATTCCCAAATATTTTTCCTGAGAAGGACGCTTGGGAAGGCTCCGGAGACCTCTGAAGGTTCCCCGATTCATATAGCGAGTTAATACTGCGCCCAGCGGCGCTGTTCCCTGACGTTCTTCTCAAACGCCGCAATTGCCTTTCTAAAGATGCCTTTCAGGGCAAGCTGTAAGGTTACCGCATGGCAGGTTGAAGGGGAAAGGAGAATGTGCAATCAGGAACGCAATTCGACCCACACGGGACGCCTGGCGAAGGGAATCTCCCAGCATGCTTCAAAACGCAGGCTATCTGCTGAGCGCTCCATCCGGACCACGGGTTCCTGTTTTCACAGGAACCCGGAATCCGGAAGAACCCCGCCTCCGCAGACTATCATTGTCAGGTATGCAGGTCAGGGGCAACCGCTATTCAAAACCTACGCCGCTACCGTATCCCAAAGGATTTCCCACAGGGATGCCGGAATCTTTTCTTCAAAAGCAACACCGAAATTCGTGTTGACATCATCCCGCATCTGGCGCGTCCAGGTTACGTGGCCGCGAATTGCGTACCGCACGTCTGGGTGCAGAATGACACCTACAGCTTCACCCGGAACGACTTTCTTCCGTGAGCTGAACTCCCCAAATGTTTCTGAAAGTGCTAAAACACTCGCCGGATGGCGAGTCTTCTCTTCTGGTGATTCGGTTAGTAACGTCGAAGAAAACGGAAGACGTCCTCTTACCTCTTCAAAGGTAAAAGATTCGTTCTCGTCTCGCACGCTTGGTCCCCTCCCATCGCACGAAATTCTAATGTCGAGTTAACAATGCCTTATGTAGGCCGAAGTGTCAATCCGTACTATCTGGTCAATGTTTGGTAAGGAGTAATTTCAGTCTGATGGCATGTGCTCTGGGGTTCGCTGGACAGAGTTGCAGAATTTGGCGCGCGAGGCTTCACCTCTCTGCAGGCTGTACAGGCCTGCGCGCGTATGTTAGTTTTCGAAGGAAGGTCTCAAACTTATGGATACGGAAAAAGTACGAGTTCGATTTGCGCCCAGCCCCACGGGTTACGTCCACGTTGGCAACGCCCGCACGGCATTGTTCAACTGGTTGTTTGCCCGCCATCACAAGGGAATCTTTGTTCTTCGCATTGAAGATACGGATGTGGAGAGGTCTGAAGAGCGCTACGAGATGCAATTACTGGAAGACCTGAAGTGGTTTGGTCTGGACTGGGACGAAGGGCCTGATTGCGGCGGCCCGTCCGGTCCCTATCGACAGTCACAGCGCCAGGAACTTTACAGAAAACATTCGCTGGAACTGATTGAAAGAGGACACGCGTATTACTGTTTCTGTTCGCCCGAACAGCTTGAAGATGAGCGCCGGCAGGCGCTCAAGGCCGGGCGCCAGCCGCAATACTCCGGCCGATGCCGGAAGATTCCAAAGGAAGAAGCTGCTGGCCGGGTTGCGGCCGGCGAGCCTGCGGCCATTCGGCTGAAGATTACAGACTGGGCTTTTGCGTGGGACGACCTTGTTCACGGTGAAACCCGTTTTTCCGGCGATGTGATCGGTGACCCCATCCTGGTGCGATCGGGCGGGGTGCCGGCCTATAACTTTGCCGTGGTGGTGGATGACCACCTCATGAATATTACGCACGTGATTCGAGGCGACGATCACATTTCCAACACTCCCCGCCAACTCGCCCTCTATCGCGCTTTTGGATGGCAGCCGCCGGAGTTTGCGCATCTTTCGACCATCCTGGGTGGCGACCGCGCGCGGCTCTCCAAGCGCCATGGAGCGACTTCGCTGGAAAGCTTTCGAGCTCTGGGCATTCTTCCTGAAGCGTTGCGTAATTACCTGACGCTGCTGGGATGGTCACCCGCAGACGGGAAGACCGAAATCCTCAGTACGGAAGAGCTTGTCGGGCAGTTTTCTCTGGACCACATCATCAAGAGCGCAGCGGTGTTTGACCAGGAGAAGTTGAACTGGCTGAACAGGCACTATCTGAAACAGTTGCCGATCCGGAAGCTGGCGGAAATGGCTGCCCCCTTCCTGGCCGAGGCCGGGCTGGTGACGGAGCCTGTGTCTGCGCCCGTCATGGAATGGCTTGAACTTGTTGTCGATGCTGTAATCAATAAAATTGATTATCTCAGCCAGCTTCCGGATGCCGTCCGGCTGATTTTTGAATATGACGTCCGAGATGCCGCAGGACTGCTGGGCGTGGTGGAGTCACAAGACAACGCGGCCTCGCGCCAGGTACTCAAGCTGGTGGTTTCCAAAATTCTTGAGGAGCGGGAGATGACTTATCCCCGATTTCGGGAGATCCTCAAGGAAGTTCAGAAGGAAACCGGCAAAAAAGGGAAAGAATTGTTCCATCCCGTGCGCGTTGCGCTGACGGCTGCGGAATCCGGTCCTGAGCTGGAAAAGCTGGTTCCGATTTTTGAAAAGGGATCCCAATTGAATTTGGATCCGCCGGTGAAGAGCGTTGCCGAACGCATGCGGGAAGTTTCAAACACCGCCCATCTCTTCCTCTGCGGATGATCGCTGCTAGGGCAGAAAAGGGAGTTGGCTGGATGCCGCGAGTTTGCGGGGGTTGAGTCACAGGTCCATGAACAGTAAGCAGGCTTCAGATTCGTCCGATGTGCTTTATGGCATCAATGCCGTCAGGGAGGCGATCGGTTCGCGCACCATCGATCACGTTCTGGTTCGAGAGGGTGCGAGCGGAAGGCGCCTGCAGGAAGTTCTGGACCAGTGCAGGTCCCATAAGATTCCCCTGCGATTTGTGCCGAGGCGGGCGCTGGACCGGCTGGCCCAGGCGGGCCATCACCAGGATGTGGTGGCCGTGTGTTCTTCCAGGTCTTACGAGGATTTAAACACCGTGATCGCAAGCCAGAGTCCGGCGCTGCTGGTGGTTCTGGACGGCGTAGAGGACCCTGCCAACCTGGGGGCGATTGTGCGGACCTCGGTAGGCGGCGGGGCCAATGGTATCGTGATCGCTGAACGCCGCGCGGCAGGTTTGTCGCCTGCCGTGGCTCGAACGGCTGCGGGAGCGCTGGAACATGCGCGGATCGCCCGGGTCAAGAACCTTGTCCGGGCGCTGGTGGATATGAAGGAGCGGGGGTTGTGGATTTATGGGTTTGAGGCGCGGGCGGAAAAGACTTATCTTGATCTGGACTACAAGCAGCCCTGCGCGCTGGTGATGGGCGGTGAAGGGCATGGCCTTCACCGGCTGGTCCGCGAAGGTTGTGATCAGGTTGCCGGGATTCCCCTGCGGGGCAGGGTGGAGTCGCTGAATGTTTCCGTGGCGACGGGGATTGTCCTTTACGAAGCCGTGCGGCAGAGGTTGGCTGGTTGATTTTTTTGCCGGAACGGGTGAGCCAGCCGTGTTAAAGCGAGTAACCCCCTCGTGTCTGGCTACATCATATTGAGAGAGGAATAAGGAGTCGAATGCGCATGCGAAAATGTTGCTTTCGAAGGGTTTGGATCAGCGTCTTCAGTGCGTGTGTGCTTGCATTGGTGTGTTCCGGCCTTGCTTTTGCGCAGAACGGGGCCGGCCAGTCTGCGCCCTCCGGGCCGTCGGCAAAAGCACCTGGCAACAGCGTGAAGCCAAAAGAGATTCCCGGTGACGCGCAGATTCGGATTCAATCCAATCTGGTTACGGCACCCGTGACGGTGATTGACAAGCACACGGGGGAATTTGTTTACGATCTGAAGAGAAGCGATTTCGAAATTCTTGATAATGGCAAGCCCCAGCAAATTACCGGTTTCTCGCGCGAAACGCACAAGATTGCTGCCGTCATCCTGATCCAGAACAGCGATTCTGTAACACCTCTGCTGGGTGAGATTAAGAAACTGGGCCCGCTTTTTTCGGGGTTGATGCTGGGGGCCAAGGGGGAAGCTGCCGTCATTACATTCGGGTCAGCAGTCAAAGTCGCCCAGGGTTTTTCAAACTCCGAGGCCGAACTGGATTCTACGCTCCAGCGTCTCCTTCCGGATGGCAACAAGGCGCGAATGAACGATGCACTGATGCAGGGCATTAACCTCCTGCAGCACCGTCCCAAGGGCGAGCGGCGCGTGATTGTGGTCTTCTCGAGCGGTTATGACTCCGGAAGTGAGACGTCAAAAAATGAGATTATTCGCCGCGCGACAGCCGCAGAAGTGGAAATCTACGGCCTCGGTCTCAGCCTGAGCAAGTCTTACCTCACCCGCGACAAGCAGCCCCTGAATCCTCCAACATCAGCGGAAAACGCCAGTGGCGCCGCGCCGCCCCAGCCGGGGAGGCCGACGACTCCGGACTCTTCCATGGGAGCCTTCGGGGTAACGGTTCCGATCACCGGAGCCATTCGGCCCGCCCTTCGGGTCCCGCAGTCAATCATCTTCTCCAACGATGCGGAAGCCTACGCCGCATACACCGGGGGTGTTTTTTATTCCCAGTGGTCTGCACAAGCTCTTCAAAGCCACCTGAGCCGGATCGCTGCGGATGTCCACAGCCAGTACCTGCTCACCTACGTTCCGAATGACCTGTCAGAAACCGGTTTCCATCGGCTTGAGGTCAAAGTCAATCGGAAGGATATGAAGCTGAAGATTCGCACCCGCAGGGGTTATTTCTACCAGGGTTCGGATTAGCAGGCAAACACCGGAAAGGCCGGGAGCCTTCATTTCTGCCGGCTCTCGATGGGCTGGCCTGTTTTAAGGTCGATTTCCGCCATGTAGGGGCGCATCGTATCGTTTCCGACCCGCAGGATGATGGCGCGCATTTGGCCTCCCGCGCGGTAGAGCACGGTGAAAAATCCTTTATGCTTGCCGCGGGCGGAGCTGGGCTTGATGGCCCACGCAAGTTTCATCTTACGAATCCTCTTGCTCACGCGGGGCTGAAACTCCATTTTGGTGATGTCGGTGTAGGCAATGCTTACGGATTTCTCAGGGCATTGGAACACCAGGTGAGATTGGGTGACTTCAAGTTTTCCCATGCAATCTTTGGGCAGCGATTCCGTCCCGGCCACATACTTGAAAAGGGCCCGGTTGCGCGCGCGGGCCCAGGCCTGTGGCACCAGCAGAAGGGCGGCGGCCAAAAAGACGGCCCATTTGGTCATCTTGAATCGGTCCATGAGTATGGTCTGCCTTTCCAGGCGGCCTGGGCAGGTTCTGAAATTTTTCCCGCGCGTCATTAACGCTTTGCAGAATTTGCCACCTGATCCATCGCCGCGTAGGGAAGCGGAACTGTAACCGTGACGTACCATGGGACCGCAATCGCCCCCCATCGCGCCGGCCGGAACTTCCAGAAGCTAAGATTCTTTCGGGCCAGGCGAATTTCCATTTCTCCGGCTTTCGTGGAAGTGGAATCGACCACTTCTCCCCGCGTGCCAACCAGTACTTTCATCCGGATGCCTGCGACGGGCTGGTTCTGCTGAGGCCGGCTGATAACTTCCGGCGGACGCACCTGTTTTTCCAGATATTCGTCTGCATCTGTGGGAAGCCGGTTTCTGAAAAAATGCGAATGCAGGCTGAAGTTGACAATCACGGACGTGCTGAACGGCACGGGCTTTCCATTTGAAACATAGGGATGATACAGCCACTTCCGGACGGACTTGAGAGCTGCCGCCGCAAGGATCGGTTCACCTTCCATCACATGCGCCTCAGAAACGCGCCCCTTCAATGTGACCTTGATCTTCAGCTTGACGTTTCCCCGGATGTAGTTCACCCTGGCGACCGGCGGATAATGCGGCTTGACCACGTGAATCAGAAGCTTGGCTGCCTTTTTTGTGCCCAGTTCCTGAATCTGCGGGGACGGGTCCTTGGCGGCCGTCACTGCATGAGGGAGAGCCAGCAGGAAGGCCGGCAGAAAAAATCCACCAGCGGCCATCCGCCAGAACGCCGGAACATGGCTAAGCATTCGATTCAAGAATCACCTGCGCAACAACGTAACGGTTTGCGTGTGATATGGACATGACCGCGCGCGTCACTCCAAGCTGGTCTGCCACTTCTTTGGCGCGTCCGGTCAGCAGCAGCTCGGGCTTTCCGCTCGAGTGATGCGCTACCTCCACATCAAGCCAGCGGACACCGCGGGCCCAGCCGGTTCCCAGCGCCTTAAACGCCGCCTCTTTGGCGGCAAAGCGAGCGGCGTAACGTTCTGCCCTGTTCTTGAATCGTTCGCAATAAGCGATTTCTGCGGGAGTGAAAATCTTTTGTGAGAACCGCTCTCCATGCCGTTCCAGAGCGCGTTCAATCCGCTCCGTTTCAGCGATATCAATACCTGTGCCGACTGTCATCGCCTTTGTGATCGATCAGTGCCGGTGGAAAGATTCGACCGCCAGGAGACTTTTATGATGGACGGCCGCCTTGGCCGGCCTTGCCTTGCTGGCTTCTTCGTATCCTTCCATCGTATAAAAAATAGCTTTGTCGAAAAAGCTTCCGATGAGGTGGTGCAGTTCCTGTTCCTGAAGAAGGTCCACTGCGGTATCGACCATCCCGGATGTCCGGATGTAGTCGCGCAGATGATACTTTTTCAGGATGAGGGCATAAACGACCTCGTGCTCAGAAATACCTTCATCAAAGCGAAGCCTAGCCAGCCTGTAATGAAAATCCTTGATTGCTTCGTCGGATAATTTGGACAACCACCGGCTAAGATTGTGATAGACCTCATAAGACTGGTCGTGAAGTTCACGGTCAGAAAGCCCGTGCATGGACGGGGTTTTCGAATTTGTCTGTAAATCACGGATCACGTCGCGAGTTAGCTCTTCGGCATGATTTTCAATCAATTTTATTAGTTTGTATGACAGGTTCATGATCTCTCTTCATAGTATGATGTGCCTGCTCTTACCTTAGCAGACCAACTGTGGGAATTCAATTTGACCCCCGGGGTTCGGGAAGTCTTGTTTTTTGTGTAGTGTCCGCACAATTCACTTCTGTTGACGGGGGGTCCTCGCCAGCATTTGAGCCACCGAATTAATCGCTTCTCGGCATACCCTATAATAACAATTTGGATGCTCAAAACTTCCATCCCGTTTCCTCAAACGGCCTCACCTGGTTGGAGTGCGGCGCGTTAGCGGAACTTCCCTGGCTGGTCCACGCCTTCGGGACGCGCAAGGGCGGAGCCCTGATGCCGAAGTCTGCCGGGCGGAACTCCCCGTTGGCTGGAGCTTCCCCCAGCCTGGGGAACGGCCAGGAGGGACACCGGTTTCTTCAGGCCCTCGGCGCCGGCCGCCTTCCTCTGGCCGTGTTGCGCCAGACGCATTCCGCAGTCGTCTACCGCGTCTCGCCGGGCTCGAATGGCGCTGCGCTCAAATACCAGCTGGCGGGAAATCCAGTGCCGCAGCTTGAGCATCCGTCTCGCCCGCGCGAGGGCGATGCGCTCATCGCCGACAGTGCCGGCATGCTGCTGGGCATTCGCGTGGCCGACTGCGTGCCCATCCTGATGGTTGACCGTGACCGGCGCGCGGTTGCGGCCGTCCATGCCGGATGGCGCGGCGCGCTGCACCGCATTGTTGAAAAGTCCGCGGGCGAAATGTGCCGCATGTTCGGTTCATGCCCGCGAGACCTGATTGCGGCCATCGGACCTTCCATCCGCAAATGCTGCTACGAGGTAGGCGAGGAAGTGGTTGACGCTTTCTGCGGGGCGTTTCCGGAAGGCGAGGCGTTTTTCCATAAAGTGGCCGCGACGCCGGAAGAATTGCGGATGGCGTTGCGTTACCAGACCCTCTTCACGCTCCAGGCGCCGCCGGGGCACAAGGCAGAGAACTCGTTCTCGAAGGTCCATCTTGACCTGGCGGCGGCCGTGCGCTGTCAACTGGAACACGCCGGCGTTCCCGCCGGGCAGATTTTCGTTGCAGACTACTGCACGGCATGCCGCACGGACCTGTTCTATTCTTATCGCAAGGAAGGTAGCCTGGCAGGGCGCATCATGGCCGTGATCGGAATGCGACTGCCCGCTTAGCAGGCTGCTGAAATATCCCACGGAGAGTCTGTAGCGGCGGGTTTATCCGTCCATATGGCAAGCCTTTCAACGCGGGTTGGCGGCTTAAAGCGCCTGCTACAGGGAAGCCTCCATCGGCGGCGTCGCCTGGTTCATCGCCCCCAGCCGCAACTGGCCGCAGGCCGCCATCACGTCCTGCCCGCGCGAAATGCGAATGTAAGCCGGCACCTGGCGGCTGCGAAGGACGTCCTGAAAGCCCAGCACGCGCTTGAGCGGTGAAGGTTTGTAAGGCAATTCCAACCCGGGGTTGAACGGAATCAGGTTCAGCTTGCACTTGATGCCGCGCACCAGCGCCGCCACGCGCCGCGCGTCGTCGTCGGAATCGTTAATCCCATCAAGCAGCACGTACTCAAACGTCACGTACTCGCGCGGGCCCAGCGGAAATTCGCGGCAGACTTGCAACAATTCTTCCAGCGGATATTTGCGGTTCAGCGGCATCAGCTCCGTACGCTGTTCGTCGTTCGAGGCGTTCAGTGAAACGGCCAGTCTGGGCCGTGCCGGTTCCTCCGCAAAGTTGCGAATCTGCGGAATGACTCCGGCTGTGGAAACCGTCATGCGCCGCAGAGCCAGCCCAAACCCGTTCGAGTCGGAAAAAATACCAACGGCATTCATCACCGCGTCCAGATTCAGCATGGGTTCGCCCATGCCCATGAAGACCAGGTTGACCGGAGTTTCCGCCAGGACCTGCTGGGCATCCAGCACCGCGGCCACCTGGCCCACGATTTCCGCCGCCGGCAGGTTGCGTTTTACTCCCAGCAGCGCCGTAAAGCAGAACCTGCAGCCCACCGCGCAGCCCACCTGGCTGGAGAGGCACAACGTCACCCGGTTCTCGATGGGCATGTAGACGGTTTCAATGTTCTCGCCATCGTGCAGGGCAAACAGATAGCGCACCGCGCCGTCGCCCGATGGAACGCGCGCCTTGATTTCGGGCCATTCCACCCGGTAGCGGGAACTGAGGTCGTGGCGGAAACTTACGGGGATGTCCGTGCAGCTTTCCAGATCGCGCACGCGGCGTGCGTAGAGGTTGCGAAACAGTTGCTTGCCGCGGTATCGGGGCTGGCCGCATTCCACCGCCAGTTGTTCCAGTTCTGTTTTGCCGAGTCCGAAAAGATTGTCTTCCATTGACTTTTGTCGCGCCCGCATCTCGCTGCCGGATCATTTGCGCAGCGCCGGAATTTAGCCCCGCATGACACTTAAAGTGCCCACTTGAAGGCCGGTGCAACCCCTTGAGTCAGCAGTAAGCATTGACGTCTACCTCAGTATATCTTAAATTCTATAAGCTTCCCCTTAAGGTGAGAAAGGATACGCATGAGTCCGCGCAGGGTTGACCCTGAGCTTACCGCACGACGCCGCGAAGCTCTGATCAAGGCGGGTTACGCCGAAATTCTGGACAAGGGTTTGCACTCGACCACCATCGATTCCGTGGTGGCGCGCGCCAATTCCAGCAAAGGCGGAGCGCTCCACTACTTCCACAGCAAGGAAGACCTTTTCTTCGCCGTGCTCGAATGGCTGCTGAATGAACTCACCCGCAGCCTTGACCAGGTGGCGGCCAGCCAGGATTCTCCCCGCGAACGCCTGGCGGCGGAACTGGAACTGCTGTTCCACAGCGCCGAAGTCAATCGCAAGCTCTACCTTGTTCTGTTTGATTTCGTCACCGTCGGCGCCCGGTCCGACCGCTTTCGGCAACTTTTCCACGAATTCTTCATCGGATGCCGCAAGCGCGACGCACAGATCATCAGCGAGGGCATCAAGCTGCAGGAGTTTCGCCGCGTGCGTCCGCAGGACGCCGCAGCCACCATCCGCGCGCTGGTGGATGGCTATTGCCTGCAGTGGCTGATGGATTCCAGCCACGTTCCCGTTGAAGTTTTTCGCGAGCGCTGCGGCGCCGTCCTCGGCGCCTACCTGCTGCGCGGGTGACCCGTTTGCATTTTGAATCTCATGCGGCGCCGTAACGGATGCTCCACGTGCGTTGCGCCGAACCCTTCATCCCGTTACAATGCGGACCATGAAACCCTTTACCTCTTTGAAACTGTTATATTTTCTGCTACTGGTGGCCGCGGTTTCCGCGGGCAACGGTCTAGCCGAGACAACCATGGATTTTGCCGGACACTGGGTGCTGAGGCTTGGAAACCGTGCCCTGATTGTGGTTACCATTAAACCGGCGACACCGGGCGCAAAAGGGCTTGAGGGTTGGCTGGCTCGCCCGATGCATTTCAGTTCGAGCGGTGCCGGCGAGTTCTTCTCGGGCATTCGGGGCCGCGTCGTCCATTACCCCATCGTTCAAAGCAGTGTCAGCGGGGATTGCTTGGCATTTACAACCGAAAACCCAGCCGACAAGACTGACCGGGACCATTTTCGACTCTGCCTCGGCGCGCCGGGACACGCCACCCTTGGAATCGACTTGCCTACTTTCCAGCCCTGGCCGGTGACTCAGGAAAAAGGGGTGGTTGTTGCCACTGATTGGGACAGAAGTCGCACTTATTTCCTGGGTGAGTCGGACGTTTCGAATGCGGAGATGCGTCAAATTTTCGATGCCGACCAGAAAGACCGGCAGGGACGTATCGGGAAAATTGACTGGGCGGTGGTCAGTAAAAGAGACTCGGCACGGCGAAAGCTGGTGCGGCGGCTTCTCGCAGAAGGCAAGCTCCACACCGGGAAAGATTTCGAGCGGGCGGCTTTCATCTTCCAACACGGAGGCTCGCCAGACGATTACCTGCTGGCTCACACGCTGGCCATGGTCGCCGTCGCTCGGGGTGATGGAGGTACCATCTGGATTTCTGCCGCTACGCTCGACCGCTATCTGCATTCGGTCCATCAGCCCCAGATTTATGGCACCCAGTTCTTTTCCACAGCGGACGGAGAGGTCACTCAGGAGCCCTACAATCGCCACCTGATTTCTGACGAGGTTCGTCGCGACCTCGGAGTCCCTTCCCAGGCCGAACAGGAAGTGCAGGAAAAACAGATGAAGGGCGAGAAATAGATGACAAATCGTGCAGCGCGGTTCCCCGGTTCAGGGGTCCGGGTCTTGCCCGCTTCATGACAGACTGGATTCATAACTTGCGAAGAGCTTTGCTTTTTTCTCTGGCTGCGTTTCTGACCACTGTCTTTTGCGCTGGCTTGCACGCGCAGGCGACGCCAGCACCCGGCTCGTCTGCAAAGGTACCCGGTGTGGTGATTGACCACAGCCCGGCAGCTTCCGGGCGTTACATCGGTTCGCCGAGCATTGTGATTCTTCCTGACGGCGACTATCTTGCCTCGCACGATTTCTTCGGCCCCAAAAGCGGCTCAAAAGTCTGCCCCACCACGGTGATTTTCCGCTCAACCGACCGCGGCGCCACCTGGCACCAGCGTGCGCAGGTGAAATGCGCCTTCTGGTCGAACCTTTTCGTGCATCGCGGCGCGGTTTACCTGATGGGTACCACGGGCGAGAATGCCCATATGGTCATCCGCCGCTCGACGGACGACGGCAAGACGTGGACAAATCCTGACAGCGCCAGCACCGGCCTGTTGGCGCCTGAAGGCCACTGGCACACCGCGCCCGTTCCGGTGGTGGAGCACGCGGGGCGGCTGTGGCGCGCTTTTGAAAATGTCAACATCCATCAGCCGTGGGGCGCCCACTTCCGAGCCGGGGTGGTGTCCGTTCCGCTCGAAGCCGACCTGCTGAACAGAGCCAACTGGACCTTCAGCAATTTTCTGCCGCGCAACCCGGAGTGGCTTCATGGTGATTTCGGCGGCTGGCTCGAAGGCAATGCCGTCGTGGCGCCGGGCGGGCACGTGGTGGATGTACTGCGCGTGGACGTTTCAAAGCTGCCGGAGAATGCGGCCATCGTCCATGTCAGCGCCGACGGCCGCAAGGTCACGTTCAATCCCTCCACGGGCTTTATCAATTTCCGGGGCGGCGCAACCAAGTTCAGTATCCGGCGTGATCCGCGGGGCCGAGGTTACTGGGCGCTGGCCAACATTGTGACGCCTGAAATGGCCGGCGACGTGGGCGGAAAGGTCAAGCCTGCTGCCATCCGGAACACGCTGGCGCTGGTTTACAGCCGCAACCTGCACAAGTGGCAGGTTCGCAGCATCATTCTGCATCACCCCGACAGGGCGCACCACGCTTTCCAGTACGTCGACTGGCAGTTCGATGGCAGCGACATCGTGGCGGCCATCCGCACCGCCTACGACGACGGGCAGGGAGGCGCGCACACCTACCACGACGCCAATTACCTCACCTTTTACCGCATCCGGAATTTCCGCAGCTTGCGGTTCAACAAGAGTACCGGGCACTGAGGATCTGTTGAATTGATCGTCACTGCCCACCGGACACCGATTTTGCTGTCAACGCAAAGTAGAAAGTTCCGGTAATTAGCCAGATAGAAACTTCCTCCTCCAGGGGTGGTTAGGGTGAGGGGTATGGGCTTTGCTGGCGGCAAGTCCTTCTGGCCTACGGCCTCCAGGCCTTGCCGCCAGCGGCGCCGGGCAGAGGGTTAGCTTCAGAGAGGAACCGCGGAAGCGCAGCCACACCGAGCCGTCCAGCCGCTGCTCCACCTCCACCCGCGCTCCGCGCATCCCGGGCTGGGCCTGCTCCCGTCCCAGGGCCCAGGTGGTGGCCCGCCAGCTCACCGTGTAGTCGTTCGAAACCTGCCGTCCCACCCGAACACTCAGGATCTCCTCCAGCCGTTGCTCCGCTCCCAGCTCGCCCAGCGACCCCCGCCTCGCTCTCCACACATGCACCTGCCGCAGCCGCTTCTTCCTCACCTGCCACAACCCCTCCTC
>Ga0102953_1000726_pt1 | contig 21872 bp, 13 predicted proteins | sample SalPon2A_C_D2_MG_FD_78509 | JGI IMG/M metagenome (GOLD analysis project Ga0102953, IMG submission 78509) | Soil microbial communities from South San Francisco under conditions of wetland restoration - Salt Pond MetaG R2A_C_D2_MG | ecosystem: Environmental > Terrestrial > Soil > Wetlands | place... | reverse complement strand
TGGGTGACCTGGTCGAGCTGCTGGATCGCCTGGTTGATCTGGCTCGCGCCGATATCCTGCTCGCGGCACGCCGCACTGATCTCGGAGACCAGATCGGCGGTCTTTCTGATGTCGGGCACCAGCTTGGTGAGCATCTCGCCGGCCGCCACCTGGCTGCGCTCGGCCAGCTTGCGCACCTCGGCGGCCACCACCGCGAAGCCCTTGCCGTGTTCGCCGGCCCGGGCCGCCTCGATGGCGGCGTTGAGCGCCAGCAGGTTGGTCTGCCGGGCGATCTCCTCGATGATCATGATCTTATCGGCGATCTCCTTCATCGCCGCGATGGTATCGGCGACCGCCTGGCCGCCGGCCCGGGCGTCCTCGGCCGCCTTGACCGCGATCTTCTCGGTCTGCAGTGCGTTGTCGGCGTTCTGCCGGATGTTGGCCGTCATTTGCTCGATGGAGCTGGAAGCCTCCTCGGCCGAGGCGGCCTGCTCGGTCGCCCCCTGGGAGAGTTCCTCGGAAGACGAGCTCATCGCCTGGCTGCCCGAGGCGACGTTGTCCCCGGCCGACTTGACCTGGCCGATAACGTCGTTGAGGATGCGGCTCATGTTCCGCAGGGCCCGGCCCAACTGGTCTTTTTCGCTGGCGAGCTTGACATCGACGGTCAGGTCGCCCTTCGAGATCTCCTCGGTCAGGTCGGCCATCCCCTGCAGGCTTTCGGCCATGACATCCAAAGCCTGTCCCAACTGGCCAATCTCGTCCTTGCGGACCAGATTGAGCCGCCGGCTGAAATCCCCCCGGGCGATCTCCTCGGCCAGTTCCACCCCCTTGGCCATCGGCAGGGAGAGGCTCCTGGAGATGAAAAAGCCGAAGGTCATCGCCAGCAGTGCTCCGGCAACCACGGCAATCAGGGCGATCGCCTTACTGCTCGCCGCGGCCGCCTGGGCCTGCATATTGGTTTCGTCGGCCAGCTTCCGGGTCAGGTCGTAGAGTTGGTCCAGCAACGACATCAGCTCGTCGTAGTCCTTTTCGCCGGTGCCGAAGGCGATCTGGCTGGCCACCTCCAGTTCGCTGTCCACGTTGGCGACATAGCCCTTGGCCTTTTCAAAAGCCTTCATGACATCGGCCGCGGCGGCCCTGAGTTCTTCGTCGTAGAGCCGGCGGGCGGCCTTGAAGTCACCTTTGGCAAGCAGGCCGTTGACCTTGCCGCCGAGTTCATGAAGACCGGCGTGGGGACCTGCGAAGGTGCTCAGGATTGCCGCCAGGCCCGAATCCTGCGTCTCGTACCGGCTCAACCACTGTCCCAGGTCGCAGCGTTTCGGGTCGAGCTGTCCACTGAAGATCCGTCGGTGGGAAATGGCATAGTCGAGATTCTGCAACCACTTGAGATGGTCGATCTGGCGGGCGGCCAGCAGCCCCTGCAGGAACCCGACCTCGTCAATCGTCACTGAACCGGCGATGCCGACCAACGTCTCGTTGTCGTCGATCCATTTGTCGAACAGAGGCTGGGCCTTCTGCCACAGTTCCTGCTCTTCCGGCGTCAACGGAAGGGCGGCAAACCCCTTGCGCCCCTGCTCCAGCAGGGATTCGGCTTCCATCAGGTGATGACCGATCTCCTCCTGGCGCTCGGCCACGGTCAGGGCCGGGTTGATTACACTCCGCTCCGCGGCGACGATGCCGTTCATCCCTTCCATGATCAGGCCCAGGTTCTGAACGGCGGGCAGATTGATGCCACCGACGGTGTTGAGGTCCTCGGCCGTATTATCGAGGCCGTGCCACCCGACGATACCGACCACTCCACAGATCAACGCGACAATCGCGAACGCTCCCGTAAGTTTCCCAAAAATCTTCATCTTCGTCTTCTCCAATTATCCAGCCGATTGCTGCAATCGGCCCCATTACGTGTTTCCATCATTGAAACGCGGGAAACTCCCGGCTACTTCCATCCCTGACAGGCCAGGGATTCCTCCCTCTGCACCAGCTCCGGCAGATCGAGAATGAGCGCCACGCTGCCGTTCCCCAGAATCGTCGCACCGGAGATCCCTTCGACGTCCCGGTACAGGCGGCCCAGGGCCTTGATCACGGTCTGGTGCTCTCCCACCACTTCGTCCACCACGAACCCGACCCGCTGCCCGTCGGTTTCGGTCAGCACGATCTGCTCGATCGCCGGAGGCCGGCTGGCGACGGCGAACTGTTCCCGCAGCCGGATGTAAGGCAGGATCTCGCCGCGCACATCGACCAGGTTCCGGCCGTCGGCCTTTTCGGCATCCTTTTGCCGCAGCTCGATGCACTCCTCGACCGCCGCCAGGGGGAAGATGAAAAAATCGCCGCCGATCTTCACCAGCAGGCCGTCGATGATGGCCAGGGTCAGCGGCAACTTCAGGGTGAAGGTGGACCCTTCGCCGGGACGGCTGGATATGTCGATGCCGCCGCGAAGCTCATCGATGGCCCGTTTAACGACGTCCATCCCGACCCCCCGGCCCGAAACGCTGCTCACCGCGGAGGCTGTCGAAAGTCCCGAGTGGAAAACGAGGCTGAAAAGCTCCCTGTCGCCCAGCTCGGCCTCGGCGGCAAGCAGGCCCATCGCGACCGCCCGCTCCCGGATCGCCTGCGGGTCGATGCCGGCCCCGTCGTCGCTGACCTCGATGATGACGTGAGGTCCCGAATGGCGGGCGGCCAGATGGACGCGGCCCCTGGCGGGCTTGCCGGCGGCCTGCCGGGCGGCGGACGGCTCGATGCCGTGGTCGATGCAGTTGCGGATCAGATGGACCAGCGGATCGCTGAGCCGTTCGATGACCGTCTTGTCGAGTTCGGTCTCGGCACCCTCGGTGGTCAGAACCACGTCCTTGCCGAGCTCTTCACCCAGATCGCGAACCAGACGGTCGAAGCGGCTGAAGGTGGTGCCGATGGGAAGCATGCGAATGTTGAGAACCTGATCGCGCAACTCCCAGGTGAGCCGTTCGACCTCTTCCGAGACGGCATCGAGATCGGCATCGACACGGGCCGCGGCCACCTGGGAAAGGCGCGCCTGCACGGTAACCAGCTCTCCGATGAGATCGACCAGGGTGTCGAGCTTGGCCGAACGCACCCGAATGGTCGGGACGGCCCCGGCTTCCCTTTCGAAGGGCGCACCGCCAGGCTCGAAATCGGGAGGCACGGGACTTTTCGGGCCGCACTCGGCCTGCGGCCGGGGGGCGTCGATGGGTTCGATGCTCAGTTCGCTGTCCTCCTCGACGAAAATGAAGACGTCGCGGATCGCATCGATTCCCGCCGAAGTGGTCAAAACTCCGTCCCAGGCGAGGTAGCAACTTTCGGGATCGATCTCGTCCAGGGGCGGAACGGCCTCGACGTCGACCTGCAACTTAAGCTCGCCGAGCTCTTCGAGCTCCCGGAACAGCCCCAGGGGATTCAGACCCTTGCGGAAGATATCGGGATGGGGGCGAAACCGAAGGCGATAGCTGACGGCCTCACCGCCCCCGATTCGGGATTTCCGGTCCCCTTCCTCCACCTGCGTCGCGAGCCCCGCCTCGGCGAGCATGGTGCGCAGGCTGCGAATTATTCCGTCGGCCTCGGTCGGCAGGCAGCCCCGGTCGGAGGAGATCGATTCGAGCATTTCCGTCATCCGGTCCCGGGCCGTCAGGGTCAGGCTGATCAGGTCCCGGGTCACGGCCAAACGGCCGTTGCGGACCTCCTCGAAGGCGGTCTCGAGCTCGTGAACGAACGAGGCGATATCATTGAATCCCGACATCGCCCCGGCCCCCTTGAGAGTGTGCAAGGCGCGGAAGACCCTGCCGATAATCTCCCGGTCAAAGGGAGATTTCTCGAGCTCCAGAAGGGCCGCCTCCAGTTCGCCGAGAACCTCGCGCGCTTCTTCCCTGAATGTCTCGCCGTACGACTCCATCACACCAGGACCATGTTGACCACTCGCAGTAGTTGCTCGGGCTTGAAGGGTTTGACGATCCAGCCGGAGGCTCCGGCTTCCTTGCCTTCCTTCTTCTTCGCCTCCTGGGATTCGGTGGTCAACATGATGATCGGCACGAAGCGGTTACCGGGACTCCTGCGCACCTTGCGGATCAACTCGATACCGTTCATCTCCGGCATATTGAGATCGGTGATCAGCATCTCGACGTTCTCCGTCTGCAGCTTTTCCAGGGCATCCTTGCCGTCCACCGCCTCGATAACTTCATAGCCTGCGTCCTGCAGAGTGAATCTGAGCATCTGACGTACCGTCGAGGAATCGTCCACGGTCATGATTTTTCGGGCCATATACACTTTCTCTGCCTCCTTTTTCCTTTATCTTCGGTTTCTTTGACGATGACGAACCCGTAAAAACTCGAATAAAGTACCCGGAATCTTCCGACAATCTTCACCCGGCGGCGCCATCTCCCCCAGTCCCGCTCCAGAGGCATTTCTCCCGACAGTCTCTTACGCATCCGCCCGGACCTGAAAAACCCGCCAGGCGCAGGCTTTCGCCGACTTTCGACGATTGTCCGACGAGCGCAAGGTCCTTGTTCATCCGGACAGCCGCGCGACGGGCGGCGCAGAGCAACTGCATCACCGACAGGTCGATATCGGCGGTTTCCACCAGATTGACCAGCAGCTCATCGACGGACTCGAGGGACATCAGCAATTCTTCCTTCAGTTCAGCAACTCGCAGGATAAGCAGCTCTCCCTCGAGAACGAGCTCGCCCGATTCTGGTCGCAAAGATGGTTTTGTCATCAATCAGCCTTTCTTTTATTCACAAGGTTCCGACGCCATGCGACAGCACACACCCGACAACTTCGCGAATCCGGATGCCCAGAACCTTCTCCATCTCCACAATGTAAAGTTCCCTGTCACAAAACCTGATATTGAACTCACTCATCTGCGGACGAAACATTTCCCGAAATTTGTCCTTCAAATTAAATTTATCGATCACGACGATAGGATATCTCTCCCGCAGGGTTATGGTGCCGTTGAAAACATCCATGAACTGAACCAGGGAGAAGAAGTCGTGGATCAGGATAAGATCGAGGTTCTGAAAAACCATTTTTTTCAGCGTCATTGCATCCACGGCTTCCCTGACGTTTCGAACAAGGGTCACCCGGCACCCCGAAAATTCGAGAAGGTATTCGATATTTCTGAATTCATCCGTCGGACTGCCGACGACAAGAATATGCTTGGCTCCCATCTTGACCTCGAAGAAAACATCCGCGGGAAAATGAAGGGACAATCGAAAGACGGTTTCAAGACCTGCCATGGGGGAAAGAGCAAGGGAGATGCCAGAATATAAAAATTCACATAAGTCGCTGAAAATTAAATAAAAACTATGAACGAAAAATTAGAACAACATGCCGGCAGGGTGCAACCGAAGTTGACACAAAAAAGGTATACGGAAGAGGAGAATTAATAATGGGGTAGATCCCGTCAAATCCGATGTCTTAGATTAAAATTCGAAGAATCGGGCAGTTGAAAACAGCCGATTGAACAAATCAGGGGAAAACGGGTCGGCGAAGAGGCCGCAAAGGAGGGGGGATGCAACCTGTTTTTCTCTGGAAACCACGGTTGCGGGGATATTGTTGGCGCAATCTAATTCTTGCGTTTTCTGACGCGCTTGTTCAATGCCTGTCGGGAGATGCCCAGAAGGCCGGCGGCGATGGACTGGTTGCCGTCGGAGCGCCGCAGGGCCTCCTCGACCAGCAGCTCTCCGACTTCCGTCAATGTCGGCAGCTGATCCAAACCGCGAAAAATCGCCGGGCTTTCCGCTCCCGCACTCTGTTCGCAAGAGGTCTTCGGACCAGTGCCGGCCGAGAATTCGATGGTTCGTCGGAACGTGGACATCGAGAGCTTACCGGCCTGATGCAGACTGACCGCGTCGTGGATCATGGCACGCAGCTCCCGAACGTTACCGGGAAAATGATAGGTTGAAAGCAACGTCGCCAGCTCTTCCGGAGGTGTCGGTTTTTTCTTGCCCTGTTGACGGGCGGCATCCTCGAGCAGGACCTCGATCAGCAAAGGAATGTCTTCACGCCGCTCGCGCAAGGGCGGAACCACTATACGATGGGCGTTGAGGCGGTAGTAAAGATCCTTGCGAAAGGTCCCCGCCGCCATTTTTGCATCCAGGTTCTGGTTGGTGGCAAAGACAAGCTGCACGTCGGCCCGGCTCGGCCGGTCAGAACCCAGGGGGAAATATTCTCCCTCCTGCAGAAAACGCAACAGCTTGACTTGGGAGGCGGCGTGCAGGTCCCCGATTTCGTCGAGGAAAAGGGTCCCTCCCCGGGCCTGCTCGATCATGCCCGCCCGGTCCCGGTCGGCACCAGTGAAGGCCCCCCGGACGTGGCCGAAAAGGGTATCGGAAAAGACGTTGTCGTCGAGGCCGGCGACATTAACGGCAACCCAGGGCCGTCCGGGACGTCCGGCCTTGTGCACGGCCCGGGCGATCAACTCCTTGCCGACCCCGCTCTCGCCGCTGATCAGGATCGCCTCGCCGCTGTCGGCCACGGCCTCGATGTAACGGAAGATGGCGCGCATTTGCGGACTACGGGTCACGATTTCGTCAAAGACGTCGGCATTTCCCAGCCGCCCCCGAAGCAACTCCTCTTTCAGCTGGCGGTTTTCCCTCTCCAGCTTCTGAACGGACAATAGCCGCTGAATACCGGCCAGCAGGCGTTCACGCTCATCGGTCTTGACGAAATAATCGGCCGCGCCGAGCTTGATGCAGCGGACGGCGGTTTCGAGCTGGTTCAGGCCGCTGAGAATGACCACCGGGATGTCCGGATGCTCCTCCACGATTCGCGGCAGCAACTCGTCACCGGAGATATGGGGCATGTTCAAGTCGAGCAGAACGACGCTTATCTCCTGCCGCGACAGAATATCCATGACCTGGCGGCTGTCGCTGCACCGAACCAGGTTGTTGATGCCGGCGGAATATTCGAGTGTGAAAGCCAGGCTGTTCAGCCAGGCCGTCTCGTCGTCGACCAGCAAAAGGGGCGAAGCAGGTTTCAGCCCGTCGGTCATCGCCTTCTCTCCCGAAATCGGGGCTGGGTGATTTCTTTCATCGTTGGTCCCTTCCCAGGCACTACGAAAAACCGCGCATCTACTTCAAAGGATCTTGCCAGCGGGGACTCGAGCCGGGTGGCGGCTTATCCTGAGGTCATGCCTCTGGGGAATTCTCCCCCGCCCCAGGGGTTGCTTCAGAGAGTTCGGAACGTCTCCTCGTACGGCGGTAGAGCAGGAAGAGTCAGGGTCACCACCGTCCCTTTTCCCTGCTGCGAGGAGAATTTCAGAGAACCGCCGTGCTCTTGGGTGATACGGGCGGAAACGGAAAGTCCAAGGCCGGTACCGCCGCTCTTGCGCCGAGTGGTAAAAAAAGGGTCGGTCACCTTCGTCAGGTCGGCCGGGGCGATACCATCGCCCTCGTCACGAACCTCCAAGATCACCCGTTGGCCGTCGCGGTCAAGGCGGGTGGCGAGGGCAATGGTCCTGTCGGCAGAAGGCAGGGCCTGGCAGGCATTGAGAAGAAGGTTGACCACGACTTGCTCGAGACGCCCGAAATGACCCGACACCGTGGGTAGCTCCTCCTGGTAATCGGCGGCGAAATGATGGGTGGCCTTCTTCAGGGTATTCCCCACCATCCGCACGGCTTTTCTGGCCACCTCATTGAGGTCGATCTCGCTTCGGTCTTCCCCTTCTCCCCGTCGAACGAAGTTCTTCAGGTCATCGACGATGATCTTGATCCGGCGGGCCGCATCTCCGATTTCGGACTGCAGCCGAGGGATCTCGCCGCGCAGCCGGGAATAGTTCATGCCACCCATCATGAAGTCGCCTTCTTTCCTGAAATGCTCATCGAGAATCGAGACGACAGCGGACCAGATCTCCTCCAGCACCGGCGAGTTGAGCAGAATCAGCGCATTGGGGTTGTTGACCTCGTGGGCCACCCCGGCCGCCAGTTCTCCCAGCGAGGCAAGGCGACTGGCCCGGTTCGCTTCCGCGCGCAACCTTAATTTTTCGGTAATGTCGGTAAATATATTGATCACATTGACGATTTCACCGGTATCGTTCTTCAGCGGAAAGGCCTTGAAGCCGTAGACCCTGCCGTCGGTATTGCGCAGACACTCTTGGCTCTTGCCGGTCCGGAAACATTCCAGAGAGGGGCAATCCTTGCAGGGTTCATCTTTTTTGCACCAGAGTTCATAGCAATACCGGTTTTCCACCGGATTGGAAAACCGCCCGGCAAAACTGCGGTTGGCCCATACCACCCTGAGATCGGGAGAAAGCAGGCTCAAATAATCGGGAATGCCGTTCAGAAGAGTTTGGAATTCGTTGTAGAGATTCCGGTAATTCTGCTCTTCGGCCCGCAAGGCGCTTTCGGCCGCCTTGCGCTCGGAGATGTCATCGAAAATGACGACGATCTCCTGCGAAGGCAAGCGGTAGACGTAGCACTCCAGCCAGTTGGAGGCGCGGCCGTCCCGGTAGAAGGCCTCCGGCAGCCGTTGCGCCTTGCCGGAGGTCCAGACCTGTCGGAAGGCCGCCAGGCATTCCTCCCCGAGGCCCGAACAAACTTCTCTCACCTTCCGTCCAACAGCTTCTTCCCGCGGGACCTGGTGAATAAGAACGGCCGCGCTGTTGAAATCGATGATTTCGAAGTCGCTTCCTTCCTCGTCCACGGCGGCCATCACCGCCACGCCGCTGCTTATCTGGTCGAACAGTTCGCGGTAGCGCAGCTCCTCCGTGGCCAGTTCCTCTTCGGCAACCTTCAGGCGTCGCTCCATCTGCAGATGATTCAGCACCTGTCGAACCACCGCGGGAAGCAGATCGAGGAAATTCTCGTCTTTGATCAGGTAGTCGTGGGCGCCGAGCTTCATCATCTCCACGGCGACCTTTTCGTCGCCGTGGCCGGTGATGGTGACAAAGGGAACCATGAGCCCCTGGTCGGCCAGGGTCCGGATGACATCGACCCCGGTCATGTCCGGCAGCCGGTGGTCGAGCAGCACGAGATCGGGCGGGTCTGCCAGCGACCGCTCCAGGGCCTCGCCTCCGTTGCGAGCCACGGACACGGAACGCACCAGGCCCCTGAGCGCCTCCCTGATCAGCGCAGCTACGCTATCGGAATCATCGACGACCAGGATGTCCGCCGTTTGTCTAAAATCCACGCCTCGGACTCCTACCCTCATTGTCCCCCTCCCGGCTGCCGTCATAAAAGGCCAACCTTTTAATTTGGACGCTGAATTTCATCGAATGAAGAGCCTAAACCGAGATGATGCATACTGTATACATACCATACCGGGAAAGATACAACAGAACAACGTTCTACATTCAACCTTTTTTCAATTCACCTAATTTCCAGTATCGGAACCGGTACCAATATGTGCCCAGAAATTAAAACTGATTTTGTCATAAACCATTCCAGACAACTGTTTTTACTGAAATACGATGGAAACGGTCTTTATCAATTCCGACGACCGATCATCCCTTCGCGTTCGGAAGAGAAATATCTCCCACCACGAACGGACAAGGGTCAGTTTCGACTTTTTTTGAGGATTTTTTGAGTGGATATAAAAAACAACAATTGTTCTACAATAAACTTACGATCTTGTAAAGAATAGAGGCTTTGCCGCCACCCTTCGCAACGGGGAGCTCAGCCGGCGGAGCCCCTTCGGGACAGGGCGAAAAAGACCAACGCCATGACTACATAGCCGGCCGCCAGATGCCAGACGATCGGATCGGGAGGAGCCCAGGGCGCAAAAACGGCTCCGGAGGCAAGGGGCGAATGGATCACGCCGCAAAGAGCGGCCAGGGCTCCGACGAGCAGAAAACCCCCGGCCCGCAGGGCCTGCCGGTCGATCAGGGCGGCAAAGGCGCCGCCCCAGAGCAGGGAGGTGACGATGAAGCCGTTGCCCAGAACAAGGGTGGCCCGGTAGCCGGCGGCCAGTTCGCCGGAGAGATCGGCGGCGCTCTTCCCCAGGTTGCCGAGGAGCAGTCCGTATTCGATCTGTACCAGATAGGCGATGGCCGGCAAAAAGGCGAGGGCGATCGCCCTGAAATGCTTCTTCGGTGTCACCTCGAAGGCCTGGGCGGTGATCTCGATGCCGATGAAAACAAGGATCGGGGCCACCGCCGCTTCGGGAAGAAGGTCGACGCAGAAGGAAAGATATCCGAGCATGCCGCCCAGGCCGATAAAGATGGCGGTCGCCAGGGTATATCCGGCCCGCCCCCCCATGTCCTTGTACGCGGGATGGCCGATGTAGGGGGTCGACTGGATGACTCCGCCGCAGAGGCCGGCCAGCAGTGTTGCGCCACCTTCGACGAGCAGGATGTCGCGGGTGCTGTAATCGTCTCCGGCGGCCGCCGCGCTCTCGGTCACGTCGACGCCCCCGACCACGGTGGCGACGGCAAAGGGGATGCCCAGCGGCAGATACGGCAAGGCGGCGGCAAGACCTTCGAGAAAGCCCAGGCCGGGCAAAGGCAGCGCCAGGTGCAGCTCGGGCAGCCGCGGCAGCAGGTGATTTCCGGCCGGCAGCAGGTCGAACCACCCGAGAGCGTACCAGGCCGCCGTCCCGCAGAGAATGCCGGCCAGAGCGCCCGGAAAGCGCCATGGCAGGCGGATGCGGGCGACCAGGGAAGCAAGCACGATCCCGAGGGAAAGGAAACCGACCACCGGCGAGGAGAAGAGTTTGAGGGTCGGCAGATAAGCGATGAGCAGCAGCGCGACGGCGGCGATGCTGCCGAGCAGGCCGGCCCGGGGCACGGCCCGGCGTAGCGCAGGGCCGAAAAAGGAGGCGGCGATCTTGAACAGCCCCATCATGACGATGAGAGCCATGCCCACCTGCCAGGCCAGCAAGGCGTCCTTGCTCGCCAGATAACACGGCCCGATGACGCCGAAGGCCAGACCGAAGGTCGAAGGGGTGTCGAGGCCCAGCGGCATGGCGGTGACGGTCGCACGGCCGGTGCGGCGGGCCAGCCGGACAGCCATCCAGGTGTAGGCCAGGTCGCCGAAGAGAACCCCCACGGCACTGCCAGGGATCATCCGGTAAAGGACGATCTCGCGGGGCATCTCGAAAACCCCCATGAGGATGGCGGCCATGATGACCAGATCGGACATGTTGTCCAGCATCAGGCCGAAAAAGGCGTTGATGTCGCCGACGGAAAAGATGCGGTAGCGCGACTGCACGAAGAATCCCCCAGGAAAAGTAGCGGAGCTTTCGGTTGGGCACTTAGATAGCACGTCGCAGGGGCGAATTGCAATCGGGGAAGCCCTGCCCGGCCTTTGCAAAGTTCAATGCCTGTGCTAACCTGCCACCCTCAACCCTTGTCCCGGGAGAACCCCGCCATGCACTGCCTCCTGACAGCGGTCCCCTTATTCAATCTCTTGCCGAAGACCGGACCCGTCCGGGTTGCCGCCGGGACAAACGGCCCGACCCGACAGTCCGCCTCCCGTCCGCAACCTTTCGAACAGTTCCCCTTTCACCCGGTCTCCCGGGTCAAATGTCCTGCCCGGTACTCGGTTCCGGCCGGCAGGTCGTTGCGGTAGTCGTCTGTCATGGGGATCGAGTACTTTCTTCTGGCCTACGCCGCCGGACTCGTCGGCGCTCCCTTTTTGATAATTCCACCCTATTTCCTGGCCATCCCGCCGATTGTCGCGGTCCTGTGGCTGACGCTTCGCCACCGGCGTCTGGCGACCGTCCTTCTGCTGGCATTTTTCTTCACCCTCGGCCCGGCCCGCCATGCCCTGCGAACGACGGCGCCGGGGGATGCGGGACATATCCGGAGATTCGTGGGCGAGCAGCCGGTGGCCGTCGAGGGCCTCGTCCGAACCGTCGTCGAGCGCCCGCGGGAGCGCTCGACCGTCGATCTCGAGGCGAAGAAGGTCGTCTCCGGCGGCATCGCCGCCCCGGTTCGCGGGAAAGTCCGCGTCCACGCCGAGGGCCCCGGCCTTCGAGCCAAGCCGGGAGATACCGTGAGGTTCCTCACCCGGCTGCGCGCGCCGCGTCCCTTCGGAACTCCGGGCGAGTTCGACTACGCCCGCTATCTCGCCGACCGCGGCATTTTCGTCACCGCCCATGTCCGCCATGCCGGGGACATCGCCGTGCTGCCCCGCCGGGAAGACCCGGCTGCTTCCACTCTCATCGAGCGCCGGCGGGAGTCCATCGCCCGCCTGATCGACAGCCGCCTCGACCCCGCCGCCGCGGCCCTGGTCCGGGCCCTGGCGATCGGCGACAAGGGGGGGCTGACGCAAGCGCAGCGCGACCTGATGAGCCGTGGCGGGGTCGCCCATCTGTTCGCCATTTCGGGTCTGCACCTGGGACTGATCGCCCTGCTGCTCTATGCCGCCGGCCGCTTCTTCTACCGGCGCAGCGATATGCTGCTGCGCCTCGGGCCGCCTGCGAGAAACCTGCCGCCGCTGCTCCTGCCGCTGCTGCTGGCCTACCTGTTGCTGACCGGCAGCGCCCTGCCCACCCTGCGTGCCTTCCTCATGACCGCCGCCGGCGTTCTGCTCTTCTGCGGTGCCCGTCGAACTCCGCCACTGAAGCTGCTGGCCTCCACCGCCTTTCTCATCCTGCTGGTCGAGCCCCTGGCGCTGTTCCGGCCGGCCTTCCAACTCTCCTTCGCCGGCATCCTGGGCATCATGGTCCTGCTGCCGCGCTGGCGGGAAAAGCTCTCCGGCCTGCCTGCGCTGCTTCGCCGGCCGGCCACTCTGTTCGCCGCCACTCTGGCGGCGACCCTGACGACAACCCCCCTGGTACTGCATCACTTCCACATGCTCGCCACGGCCGGTCCGATCGCCAACCTTGCCGCGGTGCCGCTCATCGGCCTCGTCGCCGTCCCCCTCGCCCTGGGCGGTGTTCTTCTTTCCTTCGTCTGGCCGCAAGCGGCGGTCGTGCTCTTCTCCGCCTGCGGGGGCCTCTGCCAGGAGGTTCTCTCGGCCGTCGGCTGGCTCATCGCCCGGCCCGGCCTGGGCGGATGGCGGCTCTATCTGGCCCCCGCGCAGATCGCCGGCGTCGCCCTTCTTGCCGCAGCGGTCCTTCTCGGCGGAGAACTCCCACGCCTCCGGGCCAAAAGAGTCCTCCTGCTGGCAGCCGGTGCGGCGCTTCTGTTTCTCCACCTCCCCTCTTCCGGGCTGGAGGTCACCGCCCTTAGCGTCGGCCAGGGCGAATCGATTCTGCTCTCGCTGGACGACGACCACTATCTCATCGACGGCGGCGGACTCCACAGCGACACCTTCGACGTCGGCGAGCGGCTGGTGGCCCCGGCCCTGGGACGACTCGGCGTCGACACCCTGAAGGCGGTTATTCTGACCCATGACCATCCCGATCACCGCAAGGGCCTGGTGCACGTATTGGAATATTTCCCCGCCGAGGCCTTCTGGTCGGCGATTCCGGAGTCGGAACTGCACCCCTCCCTTCGTCGGGCGATCGCCCGAAAGGGGATCCCCGTGCGCCTTTTCCGGCCGGGCTGGACCCGCCTGATCGAAACGGACGAGGACGGCCTGGCGCTTTTCGTCCCCGATCAACGGCAGGACTCGATCAACGATCGCTCGCTGGTCGTCTATGCCCGTCGCGGCCACGACGGGGTACTTTTAACCGGAGACCTCGAATCGTCGGGCGTCCGGGACCTTCTGAGCCGGCCGCCGCCGGGCCCGGTCGATCTCCTGAAGCTGCCCCATCACGGCAGCCGCCACTCCGAGCCGCAGCTTCTATTTCGGCGTTTCGCGCCGGCGGCGGCCTTTGCCTCGGCCGGCCGAGGCAACCCCTATCACCTGCCGCACGGCTCGGTCATCGACGATCTGCGCAGGAGGGCAATCGCCTTTTATCGCACCGATCGGGACGGCAGCCTGAGATTTGCCAGCCGGGGCGGGGGATGGCAGGCTTCCCATTGGCAAAACGGGCTTTTCCGTTGACAGAAAAATGGCTTTTTGCTAGCTTCAGGCTCTCTTGACAGGGAGCTGACAGGGATGATTGAACCGACCATACTGGTTGTCGACGATGAGCTGTTTTTCCGGCGTCTTTATGCCGAACTGCTCAGCGAGAACGGCTACCAGGTAAAGACCGCCGCCACCGGCGACGAGGCGCGAGAGTTTCTGCAGCAGGGGGGAATCGACATCGTGCTGACCGACCTGGTGATGCCCGGCCTCGACGGCATGGACGTGCTTCGCCTGTCGCGCAACCTCGACCCGCCGCCCGATGTCATCCTCGCCACCGGCCACGCCACCCTGGAGACGGCCATCCAGGCCCTTAAAAACGGCGCCCGGGACTACCTGATCAAGCCTTTTAACCCCGACGAGCTGCGTCACCTGGTCCGTACCTGTGTCGAACAGCGCCGGGTCCTCGACGAAAACACCCTGCTGAAAAGCCAGATTCGCCTCTTTCAAAAAGGTCAGAACCTGGCCTCCTCCCTCGACGTCGAAAAGCTCCTCCCGCTGGCAGTCAACACCCTGGTGCGGGAGATCGGAGCAGGCCGGGGCTTCGCCTTTCTGGTCGACAAGGATTCGCCGGCACGTCTTTTCGGTCTGAACGGCGTCGGGGAGACCGAGGGGATGGCCCTCGCCAGAGCCCTGGTGCCCCACCTTGCCGATCTCTCCGGCATCCGCCTGCTTCGCGCCAGCGAGTTGCCGCCGACCGAGAACGGACCGCCGGAAGTGCAAACCGTGTGCCTTTTCCCCCTGCACTGCCAGAAGAAATTGAAAGGGGCCATGGTCGTCTGCAATCCGCCCGGCATCGATTTCCCTCACCCCCTTCCCCACGAAAGTCTGCTTTTTCTCTCTGAACAGACCTCTCTCGGGTTCGAGAACGCCTTCCGCTACCAGGGCGCCCAGGAGCTGATCTACACCGATGATCTGACCGGGCTCTACAATCACCGCTATCTGCAGAAATGCATCGAGCAGGAAGTGCGTCGTTCCGAACGCTACGGCCTGGAATTTTCCGTCGCCTTTATCGATCTGGACAACTTCAAGGATATCAACGACGCTCATGGTCACCTGGCCGGAAGCCAGGCTCTGAAAGAGGTGGCCGATCTGCTGCGCCAAAGCGTTCGCGAAGTCGACGTCCTCTTTCGCTACGGTGGCGATGAGTTTACCGCCATGCTGGTCGAAACCGACTCGCGGGGGGCGGCCATCGTCGCCGACCGGATTCGTCGGACCATCGAGAACCACCCCCTTCTGACCGATACCGGCTCCCCCGTCAAGGTAACGGCGACCGTCGGCTATGCCACCTTTCCTCTGAACGCCAGCGATAAAAACGGGCTCATCGACCTTGCCGATCGGGCCATGTACGAGGGGAAAAAGGTCCGCAACGTCGTCCGGGGAGCATGGGAGCAAGGCTAGATGAGGCTCCGGTTCCACCCGGCAGCCGTCTGCGGCGGCCTGCTGCTGCTCTTTCTGCCATACCCGGTTGGCGCGAAGAATCTCCCCGGCAGCTCAATCGCCGCCTCTTCACGAATCGATCATTACCGCCAGGTCCTCCTGGTCGAACCGGAAAATCTTCCGCTGCACTATTTCCTGGGGGTGGCTCTGCTTGGCGACGATCGCCTCGAAGAAGCGATTGCCGAATTTCGCAGGGCCTATCCGGCCTTCCTCGAATCGGTCGAAATGAATTACAATCTAGGTCTGGCTTGCTACCGGGTCGGCGACCCGGATAGTTCCATGATCTACCTGGCGCAGGCCGAAGCCTTCGGAGCCTTGGAAGAGCCTGCCCTCTACCCCCTCGGCGACCTCTATTTCAACCTGGGGCTGGAATACGTGGAGGCGGAAAACCTTGACGAGGCCGTCCGCAGCTTCGAAAAGGCGCTCTCCGTCGATCCGGAACGGCACGAAATCCACACCCTGCTCGGCGATATCCTTGCCCGCCGCGGACAGACCGAACGCGCCCTGGCCGAATTCGCCCTCTTCCTGCAGGCCTACCCGGAGGATGCCCCGACCCGGGAGGCTATCTATACCCTCCATTTCAACCGCGGCCGGCAGCTTCTCGAAAAAAACGAGCTGCCGGAGGCCCGGAAGGCGTTCGAAAAAGCCCTGGATATCGCCCCCGACAGCCCCCTGGCTCTATACTACCTGGGCTATGTCGACTACTCGGAAGGACTGCTCGAAAGCGCTGCCGGACAGCTGAACTCCTCCTACCGGGATGCCTCCGAGGAGGTCCGGGAAAGCATCGAGCCGATGCTCTACAATACGGCTCTGGGGCTTCTGGAGCAGCACAAGGCCCGCCCGGCCCTGACCGCCATCGAGCCGCTCGCCACCCGGCCGGACGCCGACCCGGACTATCTCTATCTGGCGGGCAACATCCACCTTGAACTGAAGGAATTCAACCGGGCGAGGGTTCTCTATCGGCGAATCCTGGAGGCCGATCCCGCCCACCGGGGCGCCGCCGTCAACCTGAGGACGGCCGAAACGGGCGCGGTCGACGAGATGCTGGAAAAGGCCCGTGCCCTGTCTGCCCGGAGGGCCTTTCGGCAGGCCGGAAAAGCCTTGGCGACAGCTCTCGCCATCGCACCTGCCGACGCTCGGCTCCGGGCCTGCGAGGAGCAAGTCCGGGCGGCTCTGGAACAAAGCGCCGCCGAGGCCTTCGCCCGGGCCGAAAAGGAGGAAGCCGCCGGCCGGGTTCGCCAGGCCCTGGCCACGGTCCGGGAAGGTCTGGAGTTGGCCCCCGGATCGAACCGGGGCACGATGCTCGAAGAGCGACTGCTAGCCCTGCTCGGCGGACAGATCGATCGAATGACGGACCGGGGCGAAGTCCTGCTGGGGCAAGACCGACTGCTGGAGGCGGCTCGGGCCTTTGAGCAGGTCCTGGCGCTCGACCCCGATCAGGCCGATGCCCGCAAAGGCAGGGACAGGGCCGGGGCCCGCATCCACGATGAGGCCCTGAGCGCCGTCGAACAGGGCGACCGGGCGCTGGCCGAAGGTCGGCTCGACGCGGCCCGCAAGGCCTTTGCCGCCGCCCTCCACCTGGAGCCCGAACTGCCCTCAGGCAAGAAGGGATTGGCCAGGGTCGACGCTCTGGTCTCCGGCATGGTGGACGAGGCGCTGCAGTGGGGCCGAAGGGCTGAAGCCGGGGGCAATCTGCAGCAGGCGCGAAAGCACTTCACCGATGCTCTGCGACTCCGCGACACGCCCCTCATCCGGAAAGTGCTGGCCGCCCTCGATCGACTGTTCACCGAACGGGTCGAGAGCCTGAAGGCCGCGGCCCGCACCGCCCTGGAGAAGGGACGGTTCAAAAGCGCCCGGAACAACCTGCGCCGGATTCTCGAGATGGCTCCGGACGATCCGGAGACGCTCGCGGAGCTGGCACGGGTCGACCGCCGGCAGACCGACGCGATCGAGCAAACGCTCAGCGAGGCCCGCGGGCAGCTGGATGCCGGAGAGGCGGAAGAGGCGATGGCGGGCTACCGCCGGGTGCTCGACCTCTTCCCGGACAACCTCGCCGCGCGAAACGGCCTGCACCAGGGCCAGTCGATGGTGAGCGAGAAACTGACGCGTCTCGTCGCCCGGGGAGAGGCTGCGCTGGCCGCTGGCCGATGGAGCGAAGCGGCAGCGGCTTTCGACCGGGCCCTGGCCCTCGATCCCTATCAGCCCGATGCCCTGAAGGGGCGGGTTCGCCTGCAACGACTGCAACCGGGGGAGGACGAAGCCGGCGAGCCGAAGCGGGTCTTCCTGCGGGGAATCGAACTCTACACCCGCGGCAGGTACGAAGAGGCGGTCACAGCCTGGCAGCGGGTCTCGACGCCGTCACCCGAACATGAAAGGGCTCTGCTCGACATCGAAAGGACCCGGCGGAAACTGGAGGGAACAAAGGTTTCCCGCGAAGGGTGAAGACCTTCGCCCCGCTTTCGCCCTGCCGTTCGCCCGTGGGGCGAAAAACAATCCACGCCGTTTCATCGCGCCAAGACGCAAAGAGAATCCTTGAACAGGGGCACGATTTATGCTTTCCTTTGCGAGCTTTGCGCCTTGAGTGGGCGAAGCGAAGGGGCGAGAAGAATGTTCTCGAGCATATTATTTCAGATCCCAATTTCCCAGGCTCCATTCATTCACATTTGCTGCAAGAGAGGTAAAAGGTCGTGAACATCACAGGCATCAAGGGAATGAACGACATCCTGCCCGGAGAGATCGAAACCTGGCAGTTCATGGAAAACCGGGCGCGGCGCATATTCCAGACTTACGGTTACGCCGAGATCCGGATTCCGGCGGTGGAAAAGACCGAGCTGTTTTGCCGCTCGATCGGCGAGACGACCGATATTGTCGAAAAGGAAATGTACACTTTCAGCGACAAGAGCGGCAACTCGCTCACCCTGCGTCCGGAAGGAACGGCTCCGGTGATGCGCTCGTTCATCCAGCACAAGCTGCATACCCGCGATACGGTCACCAAACTCTATTACATCGGACCGATGTTCCGCTATGAACGACCCCAGAAGGGGCGTTATCGTCAGTTCCACCAGATCGGCGCCGAGGTGATCGGGGTGGATGATCCCAAGATCGACGCCCAGGTCCTGGCCATGCTCTCCCATTACTTCGCCGAGGTCGAGATCCCCGACGTTGAACTGCAGATCAACTCCCTCGGCTGCCCCGATTGCCGCCCCGCCTATCGGCAGCTCCTCATCGACTTCCTTGAGCAGCGCCTCGACGCTCTCTGCGAGGACTGCCGGCGTCGTTACCGAACCAACCCGCTGCGCGTTCTCGACTGCAAGGCCCGCGGCTGCGGGGAAGCGACCCAAAACGCCCCGTCGATGCTCGACCACCTGTGCGCGGGATGCTCCGACCACTTCGACCGGGTCCGGGGACATCTCGACGATCTGCAGATCGCCTATACCGTCAATCCGCGCATGGTGCGGGGGCTGGACTACTATACCAAGACGACTTTCGAAATGGTCACCGGCAGCCTCGGCGCTCAGAATGCCGTGGCTGCCGGTGGGCGCTACGACGGTCTGGTAAGGGACCTCGGCGGCCCGGAACTTCCCGGGATAGGTTTCGCCATCGGCCTGGAGCGGCTGGTCCTGATGAAAGGCGCAAACCGCATCCAGCCTCCCCGGCTCGATCTTTTCCTGGCCGCCATCGGCGAGGAGGCAGCCCGCAAGGCCTTCGTCCTCATGTCGCGCCTGCAGCGTCGGGGCCTGCAGGCGGAAATGGACTACCAGGGCAAAAGCCTCAAGGCCCAACTGCGTCGGGCCGACAAACTCGGTGCACAGCAGGTGGTCATCCTCGGCGAGGAAGAATTGCGGCGGGGCAAGGTACAGATCAAGGACATGGACGCGAGCTCTCAGCGGGAAATCGCCCTCGATGATCTGGAGGTCTTCCTGCTCGGCGCCCGGGCATCCGAATCAAAAACGGCATGATATCTACTTGACGTTCATCGGTGCAAGTCGGTAGTATTTGTTCTTTACTGCAATTCGCCACGGCATCCGGATCTGAATCCGGCAAGTACCCGACGGCCGACTGAGCAGATCGTTGAACGCGCCGGCCCCTTGGACCGGATTTTCAGGGGCCCTTACCCAATCCGGGCCCCATCTGCCTTTTACCCGCTGGATTCAGGCTGATTAAACACAATTTCCTGGAGGACCAACTTTTGAACGACATTCTTGGTGACTGGAAGAGAAGTCATTACTGCGGCCAGGTCACGGCCGACGATATCGGCAAGGAAGTCTGCCTGATGGGCTGGGTCCAGCGCCGCCGGGACCACGGCGGGCTGATTTTCATCGATCTGCGCGACCGCGAGGGGATCGTCCAGCTGGCTCTCGACCCCGACCGCGACCCCGAAGCCCACGCCAAGGCCGACCGGGTACGCAACGAATTCGTCCTGGCGGTCAAGGGTGTGGTTTCCCCCCGGCCCGAGGGAACGGTCAACCCGAAGATGAAGACCGGCGAAGTCGAAGTGGAAGTCTCCGAGCTGCGCCTGCTCAACCAGGCCAAGACTCCGCCCTTCATGCTCGACGAATATACCGAGGTGGCGGAAAACCTGCGCCTCAAGCACCGCTACCTCGACCTGCGCCGGCCGCCCGTTCAGCAATGCCTGATCATGCGGCACCGGGTCGCCCGCAGCGCCCGCAACTATCTCGACAGCCAGGGCTTTCTGGAGATCGAAACCCCCATCCTGACCAAGAGCACCCCGGAGGGAGCGCGCGACTACCTGGTGCCGAGCCGCGTCAATCCTGGCCAGTTCTACGCCCTGCCCCAGTCGCCCCAGCTCTTCAAGCAGCTGCTGATGGTTTCCGGCTTCGACCGCTACTGCCAGATCGTCAAATGCTTTCGCGACGAGGACCTGCGCGCCGACCGGCAGCCCGAATTCACCCAGATCGACTGCGAGATGAGTTTCGTCAACCAGGACGACGTGATTTCCATCATGGAGGGCCTGATCGCCACCATCTTCAAGGAGAACCTGGAGGTGGAGGTGTCCCTGCCGATGGCCCGCATGAGCTACGCCGAGGCGATGGACCGCTTCGGGGTCGACAATCCGGATCTGCGTTTCGGGCTCGAACTGACCGAAATTACCGGGGAGGTCGCCGGGTCGGGATTCAAGGTCTTTGCCGACGTCGCCAAAAAAGGGGGCATGGTCAAGGCCCTCAACGCCAAGGGCTGCGCCACCTTCTCGCGCAAGGAGATCGACGACCTGACGGCCTTCGTCGCCATCTACGGCGCCAAGGGCCTTGCCTGGGTCAAGATGACCGAAGAGGGATGGCAGTCGCCGATCGCCAAGTTCTTCACCGACGAGGAGCTCGCCCTTCTCAACCGCAAGCTCGACGCCGAGACCGGCGACCTGCTGCTCTTCGTCGCCGACGTCCCCCAGGTTGCCAACGAGGCCCTCGGACGACTGCGCAACCATCTCGGGCAGAAACTCGGACTGACCGACAAGAAGAACTTCAAATTCGTCTGGATCACCGACTTCCCCCTCCTCGAATGGGACGGGGAAACCCGGCGGCACGTCGCCGTCCACCACCCCTTTACCGCCCCCCGGGACGAGGACGTCGCGCTGCTCGACAGCGACCCGGGAAAAGCGAGGGCCAAGGCGTACGACCTGGTCCTCAACGGTTCCGAGATCGGCGGCGGCAGCATCCGTATCCACGATCAGGCAGTCCAGCAGAAGATGTTCGAACTGCTGGGCATCGGCCGGGAGGAGGCGCAGGAGAAGTTCGGTTTTCTCCTGGACGCCCTCGAGTTCGGCGCCCCGCCGCACGGCGGCATCGCCTTCGGACTCGATCGTCTGGTGATGATTCTGGCCGGGACCGATTCCATCCGCGACGTCATCGCCTTTCCCAAGACCCAGAAGGCAACCTGCCTTCTCTCCGAGGCGCCCAGTGAAGTCGAGGAGAAGCAGCTTCGCGACCTCGCCATCCGGCTCGCCCCCCGCCCGAAGTAGGGGGCGCGGACCGGCAGTACTTAATCGCTACGCGGCGGGTCCCGGAGCAACCCCCCACCCGGACCGCCGCCGGAAAACCGCGTGATGACCATGAACCTGCGCACCTCTCTTCTGTTCTTTTTGCTCCTGATCATCACCGGGTGCGCCTCCGCCCCCAGGCAGGAACTGCAGAGCGCCCGCGGGGCGGTTGCCCGGGCCTACGCCGAACAGGCTCCCCATTACGCTCCCCGGGAATACCAGGCCGCCAAGATCGCCCTGGAGGACGGCGAGAGCCTTTTCCACCGCGGCGATTACGAATTGGCAGCCAAGGCGCTCGTCTATGCCAAGGCACACGGTCGCCAGGCGGCTTCCGAGGCGCGTCGGGAAAAGACCAGGATCGAGCAGGAGCGTCTCCAATACTACCAGGAGCTCATTCGCCTTGAACCGCCGGCTCCGGTGGCGGAGCCGGCGGAACCGGAAGAAAAACCGCAAAGGGAGAAGGTCTCCCCACCGCCGCCCCCCCCCCCCCCCCCCCCCCCCCAAACCAAAAAAAACACCCAATCCCCCCCTATCCCGTGAAAAACGGGAAAACCCTCTGG
>Ga0102953_1000724_pt1 | contig 21936 bp, 18 predicted proteins | sample SalPon2A_C_D2_MG_FD_78509 | JGI IMG/M metagenome (GOLD analysis project Ga0102953, IMG submission 78509) | Soil microbial communities from South San Francisco under conditions of wetland restoration - Salt Pond MetaG R2A_C_D2_MG | ecosystem: Environmental > Terrestrial > Soil > Wetlands | place... | reverse complement strand
GCTGGCGTGCTCGAGCGACCCGCGTCGCGTGCGGGGACGGAGGCCACCATCGACCCTCGGGACAGCATCAAGCGCCGCAAGATCTCCGACGAGGTCCGGGACGCGCTGCTCGCCATGATCCGCGAGGGCGACCTGAACGAGGGCGACCGCCTGCCGCCCGAGCGCGACCTGGCGAGCCGCTTCGGCGTGTCCCGCACCACTCTCCGGGACGCCATCCGCGAGCTCGAGCTGCTCGGTTACCTCGACGTCCGCCAGGGCGACGGCACGGTGGTCCGCAGCCCCGGCGGCGAGACCCTCGCGATGCCCTTCCGCCGCATCCTGCACGGTCGACCGCAGCTCGCGGAGGACCTCCTGCAGTTCCGCCGGATGCTCGAGCCCGAAGTCGCCGCGCTGGCGGCGGCCCGCGTGACGACCAAGGATGCCACCGCCCTGCACGAGGCCCTGAGCCGGCAGGACCGGCTCGTGCGGGCCGGACGCCGCCTGCTGGAGGAGGACGTCGCCTTCCATCGGCTCATCGCCCGCGTAGCCGGCAACACCACCGTTCTGCACGTGCTCAACACCCTTCAAGCCATGCTCCGCGAGCTGCGCTCGCACATGCTGACCGGCGATCAGCCGGCCCTCGCCCTCCGCCAGCACACCGCCATCGCCAACGCCATCATCGACGGCGACGCCGCCACAGCGCGCCGCGCCGTCCTCGAGCATCTGGAGGCCGTCGAACGCAGCATCGTTCGCGGCCCGGGCGCAAGCCCAAGGGAGGTAACCGAGCCATGACCCGCTTGGCACGACTCGTCGCAGTACTGCTCCTCGCGTTGGCCGGCGCGTCCGCGGGCGCAGCCACCTTCACCTACGCCGCTCAGGCGGACGCGGTGGGCCTCTCGCCGATCCTGACGAACGACAGCGTGTCGTCGGTGGCCGAGCGGCACATCTACGACAACCTGGTCGCGCGCGATCCGGCCACCAACAAGCTGGTGCCGGACCTAGCGACCTCCTGGGAGAGCCCGAACGCCACCACCTGGATCTTCCATCTCCGGCACGGCGTGACCTTCCAAGACGGCACCCCCTTCAACGCCGAGGCCGTCAAGTTCACGTTCGAACGGATCCTGGATCCCAAGGTGGGCGCGCCGCGCGCCAGCCTCCTCAAGCCGATCAAGAGCATCGACGTGGTCGACGACTACACCGTCAAGATCACCACCACCGCGCCCTACGGCGCCTTCCTGGCGGCGCTCGCGCATCCCAACGCCGCGATCGTCAGCCCCACCGCCGTCAAGAAGTACGGCGACCTCATGAAGCACCCCGTCGGCACCGGCCCCTACATGCTCAAGGACTGGGTCTCCGGCGACCACATCACCCTCGTTCGCAACCCGAACTACTGGGGCAAGGCGCCCGCCATCGACACCTTCGTGATCCGCGTGGTGCCCGACGCCAACACCCAGGTCGCCCTCCTCGAGCGTGGCGACGTGCAGCTCATCGACACCGTGCCGCCCGAGCTCGTCAAGCGCCTGCAACAGAACAAGGACATCAAGGTCGTCATCAAGCCGGGAACGCCGGTGTTCTACCTCGGCTTCAACTACAAGGAGCCGCTGTGGCAGAACAAGACGGCCCGCGAGGCGGTGGCGTCCGCCATCAACATCGACGTCATCTCGCGGCTGCTCCAGCCCGTGGCCAACAAGGACTGCAGCATCATCGGGCCCCAGGTCTTCGGTTACGTGGAGGGCGTCGAACAGAACTGCACCCCCTACGACCCCGCCAGGGCCAAGCAGCTGTGGAGCCAGGTGTCGGGCGCGCGGCCCGTGACGCTGTGGGTCCCGCAGATCGGCGACTACCCGCGCGTGGGGCAGATCATCCAGGGGCAGCTCAGCCAGGCCGGCATCCCCACGAGCATCAAGACCGTCGAGTGGGGCGCCTACCTGTCCGCCACCCAGAAGTACCAGCAGGACCTGTACCTGCTGGGCTGGACCAACCAGACCGCGGACGGCTCCGAGCTGCTCTACCCGAACCTCGATGCGGCCAACATCGGCTCGTCCAACCGCTCCGCCTACGACAACCCTGCGGCCGACAAGCTCATCGAGGCGAGCCGTGCCACCACCGATCAGCAGAAGCGCCTCGAGCTGCTCAACCAGGCCAACGCCATGCTGCTCAAGGACGTGGCCTGGGTAACGCTCTACGACGGGGTCGCGTTGATCGCGCACCGCACCAACGTCTCCGGCATCACCCTGTTGCCCACCGGCGACTGGTCGATCGCCAACGCCACGATGCAGTGACGGACGTGATGGCCCTGCGCCGTTCCTGCTGACCGCACAAGAGAGACGGGTGACGTCGAGACGTGCTGATCTACTCCCTCCGGCGCCTGCTGGAAGCCATCCCGGTGCTTCTCGGCGTCACCGTCCTCACCTTCCTCATCCTGCATCTCGCGCCCGGCGATCCGGCCCAGCTCATCGGGGGGCCCACCGCCACCGCACAGGAGATCGCCAACATCCGCCAGCGGCTGCAGCTCGACCGCCCGCTCTACGTCCAGTACGGCACCTTCCTGTGGCGCTTGCTGCATGCCAACCTGGGCGAGTCGATCCAGCGCCGCGAGACCGTCCTGAGCATGTTGGAGGTGCGCCTCCCCAACACCGCGGTCCTCGCGGTGACGAGCATGCTCGTCACCCTGCTGGGCATCCCGCTGGGCGTGATGGCCGCCACCAGGCCCAACTCCGTCAGCGACCTGCTGCTCATGAACGTGTCCCTGCTGGGCGTGTCGATCCCCAACTTCTGGCTCGGCATCCTGCTCATCATCTGGTTCTCGGTCGATCTCGGCTGGTTCCCGGTGGCCGGCTACCACCACCCGCTGTTGACGCTCGCGGGGCTCGAGTCGATGGTGTTGCCGGCGATCACGCTGGGCACCGGCGGGATGGCGCTGGTCGCGCGCTTGACGCGCAGCGGGATGCTCGACGTGCTGGGACAGGACTACGTCCGGACGGCCCGGGCGAAGGGATTGCCTGAGCGCGCCGTCCTCTTCCGGCACGCCCTGCGCAACACCATGATTCCGGTGGTCACCGTGTTGGGGCTCAACTTCGGCGCCCTCCTGGGCGGGGCGGTCGTGACCGAGTCGGTGTTCGCCATCAACGGCGTCGGCCGGCTGGCCGTGGACAGCATCCTGGCCCGCGACTACGCGGTCGTGCAGGGCAGCGTGGTCCTCATCGCCACGACCTTCGTGCTCGTCAACCTGCTGGTCGACCTCTCCTACGCCCTCCTCAACCCCACCATCCGCTACGCATGAGCACCGCGGCGACCACCGTAGAAGCGCGGCCGCGTTCGGGCTCCAAGGTCGTCGCGCGGCTCAAGCGCAGCCCCCACTTCCTGGTCGGGGCGGTGCTCGCCCTGATCGTGGTGGTCGCCGCCCTGGCGGCGCCCCTGCTGTCGCCCGCCGACCCCTACTACCAGGACTACGCCGCCGTGCTCCAACCTCCCGGCACGCCCGGCCACCTGCTCGGGACCGACGCGTTCGGCCGCGATCAGCTCAGCCGCATGCTCTACGGCGCCAGGATCTCGCTCGCGGTCGGCATCAGCTCGGTCGCCCTGGGCCTGCTCGTCGGCGTGGTGTTCGGCATGCTGGCCGGCTACTACCGGCGCCTCGACCGCCCGATCATGATGATCAACGACATCCTCATCGCCTTCCCCGGCATCCTGCTCGCCATCTCCATCGTGGCCGCGCTCGGCACCAGCCTGCTCAACGTCATCGTCGCCGTCGCCATCTTCTCCATCCCGACGTTCGCACGCATCACGCGGGGTGCCGTGCTTGGCGTGCGGGAGGCCGACTTCGTGGCATCCGCCCACGCCTTGGGATCGGCCGACCCGCGCATCTTGTTGCGGACCATCTTGCCCAACATCCTCTCTCCTGTCATCGTCTACGCCTCGCTGCGGCTGGCGACCAGCATCCTCACCGCGGCGACCCTGAGCTTCCTGGGCCTCGGTGCACAACCGCCGAGCCCCGAGTGGGGTGCGATGATCAACCAGGCGCGGACGTACCTGTACTCGGCGCCCTATCTGTCCGTCGAGCCGGGCGTCGCCATCTTCATCACGGTGCTGGCGTTCAACCTTCTCGGCGACAGCCTCCGTGACGCCCTGGACCCCCGGAGCCGCTAGGGAGTAGGAAGGTAGACAGCATGGAGCCACTCTTCGACCCCCGCCTCCCCTACCCGTCGCTGCGCCAGCCCGTCCTCGCCGACGCCGTGGTGGCGACCTCGCAGCCGCTCGCGGCGGCGGCAGGACTCCGCATGCTCGAGCTCGGCGGCAACGCCGTCGACGCCACCATCGCCACGGCCATGGCGCTCACCATCGTCGAGCCAACCTCGAACGGACTCGGCTCCGACGCCTTCGCGCTGGTGTGGGACGGCTCCGAGCTGCAGGGGCTCAACGCCTCCGGACGCTCCCCGGCGGCGCTTGCCGCCGAGCGCTTCGCCGGCCTGGAGCGCATGCCCGAGCGCGGTTGGGACGCGGTCACCGTGCCCGGCGCGGTGTCGGCGTGGATCGCGCTGTGGAAGCGCTTCGGCTCGCTGACGCTGGAGACCCTCGCCGGGCCCGCCGTGCGCTACGCCGAGGAGGGCTTCCGCGTGGGGCCCATGACGGCGCGCGGCTGGGCGCGTGCCGTCGACGTCTTGGGCGAGCAGCCCGGCTTCGCCGAGGCGTTCCTGCCGGAGGGGCGGGCCCCCCAGGCGGGCGAGCGTTTCCGCCTGCCCGCCGCCGGCGCCAGCCTGCGGCGCATCGCGGAGACCGAGGGCGAGGCCTTCTACCGCGGCGACCTGGCCGAGCGCATCGCCGGGTTCGCGCGCGAGACCGGCGGGCTGCTGACCGAAGCGGATCTGGCGAGCCATGAGCCCACCTGGACGTCCTCCATCCAACGCGCCTTCGCCGGCGCCGAGGTCCACGAGATCCCGCCGAACGGGCAGGGCATCGCCGCCCTGATGGCGCTGGGCCTGCTCGATCACAGCCACCTCGCCGACGTCGACCCGGACTCCGCCGACGCCCTCCACCTGGAGATCGAGGCGATGAAGCTCGCCTTCGCCGACCTCTACCGCCACGTGGCCGACCCGGACAGCATGCAGCTGAGCCCGGCGGACCTCCTCGACGACGGCTACCTGGCGGAGCGCGCGAAGCTCATCGATCCGCGCGCCGCCGCCACCGCCGCGCCGGGCGTGCCGGCGCGCGGGGGGACCGTCTACCTGTGTGCCGCCGACGCCGATGGGCGCATGGTCTCCTACATCCAATCGAACTTCCAGGGCTTCGGCTCCGGGGTGGTGGTGCCCGGCACCGGCATCAGCTTGCAGAACCGGGGTGCCGGCTTCGTGCTCGAGCCCGGCCATCCCAACCGCGTCGCGGGCGGCAAGCGCCCCTTCCACACCATCATCCCCGGCTTCGTCACGCGTGATGGGCAAGCGCTGGCGGCCTTCGGCGTGATGGGCGGTGCCATGCAGGCACAGGGCCACCTGCAGGTGATGCTGCGGACGCTGCTTCACGGCCAGAACCCACAGGCCGCCATCGACGCGCCCCGCTGGCAGGTGCTGCCCGACGGCGCCACCATCGCCATCGAGCGCGGTTACGAGGCGTCGGTCTATCACGACCTCGAGGAGCGCGGCCATGTGGTCCTGCGCGACCCCCGCCTGGCCACCGGAGACCGCTTCTTCGGCGGCGGCCAGGCGGCATGGCGCCTTGCCGGCGGCGCGTACCTCGGCGCCAGCGACCCGCGCCGCGAAGGGCAGGCGGTGGGCCGCTGAGGGCTGCGCGGTCACGACTGCTAGGCTGAGCCAGGGCGCCGGCGTCACGCCACGCACGGCCCCGGTGGGAAGCCGATCCAAGCCGCACGCACGACGGAGGCACGATGGCCAGCCTGGAGGTACCCGACATCCCCCGAGCGGAGTCCGTGACGCTCGCGGCCGCGGACAGCGCGGTGATCGTCGTGGACATGCAGAACGACTTCGCCCATCCGGACGGCGCGCTGTTCGGCGAGGGCGCTCAGCGCGCCGTCCCGGTGATCGCCGACGTGCTCGAGCGGGCGCGCGCCGCGAGCGTGCCGGTGTTCTACACGCAGGACTGGCATCGACCGGACGACCCGGAGTTCGCGATCTGGGGGGAGCACGCCCGCGCCGACACCTGGGGCGCCACCATCGTCGATCAGCTCACGCCCGCCGACGACGACACCTGCATCCGCAAACTGCGCTACGACGCCTTCTACGGCACGCCTCTGGATCACCTGCTGCGGCTGCGGGGCGTGCGGCACGTCCTCATCGTCGGCACCGTGGCCAACATCTGCGTGCTCCACACCGCCGGCTCGGCGGCCCTGCGTTACTACCACGTGGTCGTGGCCGAGGACGGCGTCGCCGCCCTGACGCCGTTCGACAAGGCCTGCGCCCTGCGACAGGTGACCTCCCTCTACCAGGGCCGCGTCACGAGCGCCGCAGGCGTGCGCTTCGCCTGAGCCCGGGACCCACGGTCAGCCGCGGGTGCCGCCATGAGGCCGGAAGAACAGCCCCGGGTCGGCGTGGCCGGGCTGCACCGGGGGGACCAGCGTGCCCAGCCGCTTGCGGTAGCTGGAGCGTACCCGCGCGCGCACGGCATCCAGATCCCGCTGCGAGACGCCCAGGGCGAGGATGGCGTCATCGGGGAAGCCCGCCTCCAGATGGCAGAGCACCAGGTCGGCGGTGGCGTAGCTGAGGCCGAAGTCGCCCTCGTCGGTCTGGTCGGGCTCCAGGCCCGCGCTCGGGGCCTTGGCGATGATCTCGTCGGGCACGCCCAGGTGCTCGGCGAGCTGCCACACCTGTGTCTTGTAGAGGTCGAGCAGGGGCTGGATCTGGGCGGCATCGTCGCCGTGCTCGGTGAAGTAACCGAAGAGCAGCTCGGTGCGGTTGCCCGTGCCCAGGGGAAGCGCGTCGTAGGCCTTCATCTTGTCGAAGAGCACCATCATGCGGGCACGTGCCTGGACGTTCCCGCGCCGCCGCCAGTCCATGCCCTCCTGGGCGTCGGCATACCCGTCGACCAGGGTGCCGATGTCGACGGTCTCGCTGCGCAGGCCGAGCCGGTCGATCACGAGCCGACCGTGCTCCAGAGACCGGATCCCCAGGTCGCGGTAGGGCAGCTGCAGCGCCACCACGCGCTCCGGCCCCATCGCGCGTGTCGCCAGCTGCGCCACCGTGGCGCTGTCCACGCCACCTGACACCGGAAGGATCAGCGTCTCCGTGGCGAGCCGGCGCGCCGTGTCGGCCAGGAACGCGACCAGGTGGCGCGTCAGGGGCTCGGCATCGATGCGGAGGCGATCGTGCGGGACGGTACGGACGCTCATGGGGGACCCTCCTGCAGCGGCGCGATGCGACGCGCGCCAGCAGCGTCGGCGCGACCCACTCTACCTGTCCGGCCATTGCCCCCCGGTATCATCGTGACGGCCGGAAAGCGGCAGCGGACCGCGCTGCCGCCCCCAGGAGAAAGGACGGTCATGTCCAGCCAGCATCATCCTCCCGTCAACGAAGGCATCCTCTTCGCCGACCTGTACGAACTCACCATGGCGCAGCTCTACCTTCGCACCGGGATGCACGACACGCCCTCGCAGTTCAACGCCTTCTACCGGCACAACCCCGACTTCGGGGGGCACCAGGCCGGCTACTGCGTGACCGCCGGCCTCGAGGATCTGCTGGCGTGGATGGAGCGCGCCCGCCCCACGCAGGCCGACCTGGACGCGCTGGCCACGCTGAGGAACGCCAGGGGCGGCCGTCTGTTCGATGACGCCTTCCTCGAATGGCTCCGTGCCCAGGGAGGCTTCCCCGGCGTGCGCGTGCTCGCGCCCGACGAGGGTCGTGTGGTGCACCCCAACGCCCCCTTCGCGATCGTCGAGGGGCCGCTGGCTTCGGCACAGTTGCTGGAGACGGCGCTGCTCAACCACCTCAACTACCCCACGCTCATCGCCACCCGTGCCACCCGCATCAAGCAGGCGGCCCGAGGCGCGCCCGTGGTCGACTTCGGCATGCGGCGCGGCCACGCCCGGGGCGTGAACGCCGGCTCCCGGGCGGCGCTCATCGGAGGGCTCGACGGGACCTCCAACACCGGCGAGGCGCTCGTCCTGGGGGCGCAGCCGAAAGGCACCCACGCCCACAGTCTGGTGCAGGCCTTCATGGCGGCAGGGATGGATGAGCTCGATGCCTTCCGCGCTTATGCCGAGACCTATCCGGACGACTGCCTGCTGCTCCTGGACACGGTGGATACCCTGCATAGCGGGCTCCCCAACGCCATCACGGTGTTCGAGGAGCTGCGCAAGGGCGGGCATGAGCCCCGCGGCGTGCGGCTCGACTCGGGCGACCTGGCACACCTCGCCATCCAGGTGGCGAAGGAGCTCGACCGCGCCGGCTTCCAGGACGTGCCGATCACGCTCTCCAACCAGCTCGACGAGCTCACCATCTGGCAGATCCTGGAGCAGATCGAGGGCGAGGCACCGCGCTACGACGTCGCACCGCAACCGCTGATCGCCCGCCTCGGCTACGGCGTGGGGACCCGTCTCCTGACGAGCCACGGAGCGCCGGCCCTCGACGGCGTCTACAAGCTCGTGGCGCTCGAGCACGACGGCGCCTGGGCACCGACCATCAAGCGCTCCGACACCCTCGGCAAGGCCACCACGCCCGGCCCCAAGCGCGTCTTCCGTGTCTACGACAGCCGCGGCATGGCCACGGCGGACCTGGTGACCCTCGCGCACGAGGAGCCGCGCCGGGACGCCCCCTTGCGGCTCCGGCACCCGGTGGAACGCACCAGCCGCACCCTCCAACCCGACGAGATCGGCGGCATCGAACCGCTCATGCAGCTGGCGTGGGCCGACGGCGCGCGCACCGGGCCGGCCGTCGATCTGACCGCGCTTCGCGAGCGCCGCCGGCGCGACGAGGAGCGTCTCGATCCGGGCGTGCGCCGCCTCATCAACCCGCACATCTACCACGTGTCCCTGAGCGACACGCTGTGGCGGTTGAAACAGGACCTGCTCACCGGTCCCAACGGCGCCGACCCGCAAGCGGGCGGCTGAGCCGGAAGCCCCGGCTCAGCCGCCCGCGCTCACCGTCACGCCGCTCACGTCCTCCAGGAAGCGGATCAGCGCCGCCATGTCCTGGCCGCCGTAGCCCCGCGCCTTGGCACCGCTCGCCGCCTCGCGAACGGCGGCCAACGCAGGCAGGTAGACGCCGACGTTGGCCGCCTCGGTCTGGGCCAGCCCCAGATCCTTCAGCAGCAGGTCGACCGGGAACTGCTTGTCGAACTGCCGCCGGCCGATCATCTCGCCCTTGACACGGAACAGCGGCGCGGCCATGGCGCCGCCGCCGATGATCTCGAGCATGGTATCGAGCGAGAGGCCGAGCGCCCGGCCGAACACCGCGGCCTCGGCGAACGCCTGCATCATCCTGCCCAGCAAGAGGTTGATGAACAGCTTGGCGCGGGTCCCCGAGCCCACCTCACCCAGCCGCAGCACCTCGCCGAAGGCGGCCAGCAACCCTCCGACCTCGTCAAGCACGGCATCGGTTCCGGAGGCGAGGACCAGCAGCTTGCCCTCCCGTGCGGGTCCCACCGTGCCCGACACGGGCGCGTCGACGAACCGCCCCCCGGCCGCCTCGACCGCAGCCTGTGACGCGCCGGTAGCCGCCACGGAGACCGTGCTCATGTTGACGACGGTGGCCTGCGGACGCAGGCCCGAGAGGACGCCCTCCCCATCGAAGAGGACCGCCTCCAGCGCGGCGTCGTCGCTGACCATGAGGAACAGCGTGTCAACCTCTGTCGCCAGCCGGCGCGGCGTGTCCGCGATGGCGACTCCCAGCTCGGCGAACGGTCGGGAGCGCTCCGGCGTGCGGTTGAACGCCGCGTCGAGCGCGCCCCGCTCGAGCAACCGCCGCGCCATGGGATCGCCCATCGCCCCCAAGCCCAGCCATCCGATGCGCCGTTGCGCGGTCTTGTGCATGGTGGTCCTTCTGCGGCCGGGCGTTGGCGTCAAGCCTTGCTCGGCCGTCTCAGCATGTAGGCGCCGCTGCGAATCCGGTTCAGCTGCTCGGACCCCTCGGACACGCGGTCGAGGGCGCGCTCGGCGCGGGCTACGCTCATCCCCAGCGTCTCGGCCACCCGCTCGGTACGAACGATGGCCGGCACATCGGGGCCGGTCAGGTACGTGCGCACAGCGGCGATGTCCCGGCTCGCCGCTTCAGGCTCCCACGCCGGCTCCTCCACCGCCGTGACCGTCTCCGCCTGCGGGGCGCCCACGGCCGGCGGCAAGCCAGCTTCGCCTTCGCGATCCGCCTGCGCAGGTCGTGTGTCGCGTGCCTCGGCTCGCCCCGCCGCAGCCGCCTGCCGGCTGTCCCCCGCCGGCCGCCGAGGGGCCGTGTCCCCCACTCCGCTGCCTCGCGAGCCCGGGGCGGCGCCCGGTCCATCGCCGGACGGGCCGCCTGCAGCCGCCCCGCGCGTCGGCTCGTCGGCGCCGCCACGCGCAGCATCCCTGCTCGCGCCGCTGCCGCTCGCGCGCCCCAGCCCCAGACGACGCCCGAGGCCGAAGAGCCCCGAGCCGCCCCCCCGTGCGTCCGGCGCGGACGGCCGCGCCGCCTGCGAGCGCTCCGGCGATGCCGCCGGCGCCGCGCTCGTCCGGCGGACCGCCCGCGTGTCGCTGTCGAGCGCCGTCTCGTCCGCGCCGGCCGCGGCTCCTGCAGTTCGGGTGCGGCGGACCTCACGCACCACGACCGAGGCCTGCTCACCGGGCGAGCGTTCCCTGCCGGCATCGTCCGCGCTGTACTCCCCGGATGTGGCCAGCGTGACGTCGAGCGGCTGCCAACGCGGTGCCACGGGCCGCTTCGAGCCGCTCCCCGGGCCGTCCTCAACCGATGGAACGGACGCCCTGGGGACCTCCAAACGAAGACTCGGCGGCGTCTGAGACGCCGCCGAGCGAGCCGCGGAGTCGTCGCCTGCCGTGGGCGACGGCACCGCCGCGGACGCCTCGGGCGTCCCGCCGGGCGATCCTTTCGCCGGCGGCGCCGGCCGTGCGCGGTCCGCCGAGGGCCCGGACCTGGAGCGGGCGCTCCTCTCGCGCCTGATGGCCTGGACCTCGAGCCCGTCCACGGTGAACACCAGGCCGACGGAGTCGTTCGCCCTGAGCGCATGGGCTTCGAAGAACGCACGCAGGCCGGCGAGCTCCCGTGGCGTGTGGAACACGAGCGCCAAAGCGGCACCGCCGTCGGCATCGACGGCGGCCACTGGCCCTTCGGAGAAGGCATCCTTGAGGCGGAACGGGAGCTGTACGGCGCCGCGGCGTACGCACACGCTCGTCAGGTCGACCTCGAAGCGCTCCGGCGGCACGGCGTTCGTGCGACCATCCACTCGACCTTCGCGACCCATGCCTCTACTCTGTCATGTTTCGGCCCGGGGGGTGTCCAGATGCACCGCTCCCACCGGCTTTCTCGCCGCCGGGCGGATGCCCTGTCGCGCGGCCGCTTGACGGGCCCGGCAACCGCGGCCGAGAATGGCGCCCAGTGACCGACCGGTCGGTCGGTATCCGCAACGCGGAGGGAGGGCTCCGGCCCCCGGGGTGGTGAACGTCTTGGACGAGAAATCTCGCAACCGCATGCTGGCGGTGCTGTTCGTGGGCGTGCTGATGGGCGCGCTCGACATCGCGATCGTCGGCCCCGCCCTCCCTGCCATCCAGGCGGGGCTGGGCGTGGGAAGCCGCGCTATCGCGTGGATCTTCAACGTCTACGTGCTGTTCAACCTCATCGGAACGCCGCTGATGGCGAAGCTCTCCGACCGCTTCGGGCGTCGCGGCATCTACGTGCTCGACGTGGCGCTGTTCGGCCTGGGGTCACTGATCGTGGCGGCTTCACCGAGCTTCCCGATCCTGCTGGTGGGTCGGGCGGTGCAGGCCATCGGCTCGGGCGGCATCTTCCCCGTCGCCTCCGCCGTCATCGGCGACACCTTCCCGGCCGATCGCCGAGGGCGCGCGCTCGGCCTCATCGGCGCCGTCTTCGGCGTGGCCTTCCTGCTCGGCCCGCTGCTGGGCGGGCTGCTCCTGCAGCTCAGCTGGCACTGGCTGTTCCTGATCAACATCCCCGTCGCCGCTTGGCTCATCGTGGCCGCTTCACGGCTGTTGCCGGCCCGGCGGCCCGAACAGAGCGCGCCCTTCGACTGGCGTGGGACCGCAACGCTCTCGGTCCTGCTCGCCGCCCTCGCCCTCGGCGTCAACCACATCGACAGCGCCCGCCTCGGCGCCAGCCTGCTCAGTGGCGGCGTCCTCCCTTACCTGCTCGCCGCTCTCGTCCTGGTGCCGGTGTTCTGGAACCTGGAGCGGCACGCCAGGGATCCTTTGGTGCGGCCCGGCCTGCTGCGGCGACGCCAGGTCGCGCTGGTCGGAGCGTTCGCGCTGGGAACGGGCCTGGCCGAGACGTCGCTGGTGTTCTTGCCCTCCCTCGCCGTCTCGGCGCTCCACGTCCGGGCAGCGACCGCCAGCTTCCTGCTGCTGCCGGTGGTGGTGCTCTCCGGCGTGGGCGCGCCCATCGCCGGGCGCATGCTCGACGCCCTCGGCGCCAAGCCCGTCATCCAGTCGGGGCTGGCGCTGACCGCGCTTGGCCTGGTGCTGTTCGATCTCACCGGCTCGAGCCTGGCGTTCTTCATCCTCGCCGGCGCGCTGGTGGGTCTCGGCCTTTCCTCGCTGCTCGGTGCCCCGCTCCGATACGTCATGCTCGAGGAGGCCGGCGCCGGCGAGCGTGGGGCCGCCCAGGGCGTCCTCAAGGTCTTCAGCGGCAGCGGCCAGCTCCTCGGCGGGGCCCTGGTCGGGGCGGTCGCCGCGTCGCATGGTGGCGGGGCGCAGGGGTACCGCAGCGCGCTCCTCGTCATCGGGCTGGTCACGGCGGTACTGGCCGTTCTGTCCTTCCGGATGCGCGGACGCGCCCCCGCCGAAGCCTCGGCGAGCGCGCCATCCGCGTCCACGCCCTCCTCGGCGAGCGACTGACCGCAGGGCGTGACGCGCCCCGCGGAAAGCGCCGCCGCCACGTGGCGGTGCCGCATTCTTCTCAATTCCTCACGCCGGTGCGCGATACATTGGCCCGTCATGAAGCGCTTCGGCATCCCCGTCATCCTGGCACTCGCTGCTCTGGGAGGACCGGCGCGCGCCGCCACCCCGATCCCTTACAGCACGCCGCGCGGGGTGATGGTGGTGCAGGCCCTCCACACGCTCGGCGCCTGGGTGGTCGCGTGCTCCAAGCTCCCCGGCCATCTCGGTGCCGCGCCGGGCGAGGTGTTGTGCGCGCAGGTCCCCGGGTCGATGTACGGCTTCTTCCGCGAGGCCGTTCACGGCCGCCTCTACGAGTACCTCGACCGCAAGACGCTGCGCGTCGTGCGCGACTGGTCCGGCGTCGGGGGCAACCTGAGCGTCGCCTACGCGGTGGACGGCGGCACGCTCACGGTGGAGCGGGAACGGGCCAACGGCGTCATCTACGCGGTCTTCACGTTCGAGCCCGCGGCTCAGGCGGCCAGCCCGGCCGGGGTGGGTGGACGCGGCGAGTTCTCGGCGAACACCCCGGCCGTGGGCGCCTCCGCGACAGCCAAGACGACCGCGCCCTGAGACGCCCGTGTGACACGGTATCCGCGCCATGCAACCCTAATGAAACCCCTCGCACTCTAAGGTGAAGATGAGGCGCCATTGAGCGGCAGGCCGGGCCCGCCCGCGCCTCATGGGGAACGGCCGGAGACGCCCATCGTTCCGGCGGTCATCGAGAGGGGACCTCGAAGCCCGGCATCGGATGATGCAACGGCCCTTGTGCACGCGCGAGGGCCGTTCGTCATGGCCGCGGCCCGCGCTGGCGGCCGCCGCCACCGGGCCGGGACGGCGGCGCAGGCGGCGCTCACGCCCTGCGCGGACCCGGCGTCCGCTTCGCCCTCCCCCGCCACGGCCCGCGGCCTTCCAGGACCGCACTGGGCACGTGCGATGATGGCGGCATGGACCTCGGCCCGGCGGGCTCTGTGGCGCTCATCTCCGACATCCATGGCAACCTCGTCGCCTTCGACGCGGTCCTTGCGGACCTCGACGCCGTCCGTCCAGACGGCGTCGTCTGCCTCGGCGATGTCGCAGCGACTGGGCCCAGACCGCATGAAGTCCTGCTCCGCTTGCGCGGCCTGCGCTGGCCGGTCTTGCTCGGCAACGCCGACGCCTGGCTCTTGGACCCCCGCGAGCCGCCGCCCGAGGAGGCCGCCGACCGCTTCCTGCAGGAGGTGCGCGACCTCGACCGCTGGTGCGCCGGAAGGCTCGACAAGGATGACCGCGCTTACCTGCGCAGCCTCCCCAAGACGCTGGAGGTCGACCTGGGCGAGTCGGGGCCGCTGCTGTGCTTCCACGGCTCGCCGCGCTCGTTCAACGAGCTGCTGGTCGCCACCACGCCGCCGGAGGAGCTCGACGTGGCGCTGCACGGCACGAGCGCTCCGGTTCTGGCCGGGGGCCACTCCCACCAGCCGCTGCTGAGGCGCCACCGCGACCGGCTGCTGCTGAACCCCGGCAGTGTCGGCGTCCCATATGAACGCGTCGGCGGCGACCGCATCACGCGGACGCCCCCCTGGGCCGAGTACCTCCTCCTGCGGTGGGACGGGGCCGCGCTCGACGTCACCTGGCGGCGGGTGCCCGTGGACAACGACGCGGTCATCGCCGATTATCGTCGCTCCGGGATGCCGCACGTGGACACCTTCACGGCGGGCCGCCGCGGCTAGGAGCGATCCCCTTGCGACCTTCCCCAACGCCCAGCTCGTGCGTCGTGTCACGTTCGGATCGCTCGTGCGCGCACGCTGCCGGGACCCGCCCGACCCAGCCGTTGACAGCGCCTGCGGGCATCGTAGAATGCGCTTGCTCCGCCGATGGGAGCTGTTGATGGACGATCCGGACGAGACGCAACGGCTCCTCTCCCGCTTCCGCAGGCGGCGCTCCACCCCAGCACAGCTGATCGCCCTGTCGTTCGCCGTGACCATCGCGCTGGGCACGGTGCTGCTGGCGCTGCCGGCGGCCCATGCGCCCGGACACCCCCTCGGCGTGCTCGACGCCCTGTTCACGGCGACGAGCGCGGTGTGCGTCACCGGCCTCGTCGTGGTGCAGACCGGCAGCGCCTTCAGCCTCTTCGGGAAGCTCGTGATCATGCTCCTGATCCAGGCGGGCGGCCTCGGCATCCTCACGCTGGGCACGCTGGTCGCGCTGGCGAGCGGGCGGCGCATCGGCTTCCGCGAGCGGCTCGGGTTGCAGGCCCAGGTGAACATAGGCCAGGTAGGCGGCATCGTCAAGCTGGTGCGCCGGATCTTCGTGGTGGTGTTCGGCGTCGAGTTCGTCGGCGCCCTGCTGCTGTACCTCCCCTTCGCGCGCATCGAGGGTCTGGGACGGGGCGCCTTCTTCGCCGTCTTCCACAGCATCAGCGCCTTCAACAACGCCGGCTTCGGCTTCTACAACGACAGCCTCGTGCGGTTCGTGCGCGACCCGATGGTCAACGTGACCGTGATGCTGCTGATCATCCTGGGCGGGCTCGGATTCATGGTGATCATCAACGTGGCCACGCACTTCCAAGAGGGGCGCCGCGTTCCGCTCACGTTGCATAGCAAGGTGGTGCTCGCCGGCACGGCGATCCTGATCGCCGTGGGCACGGTGGTGATCCTGGCCTTCGAGTGGAGCAACCCCGCCACGCTGGGGCACCTGCCCTTCCCGGACAAGCTCATGGCCTCGCTGTTCCAGTCCGTGACGCCACGCACCGCCGGCTTCAACACGCTGGACATCAGCCGGCTCCGGCCGGCTACGCTGCTCTTCACCATGCTGCTCATGTTCGTGGGCGGGAACCCCGGCTCGACGGCCGGCGGCATCAAGACCGTCACCTTCCTGGTCCTGGTGGGGAGCGCCTGGAGCGTCAGTCGCGGCCACGGCGAGTTGACCCTGTTCGAGCGGCGGGTGGCCTCCTCGACGGCGGTCAAGGCCAGCGCCATCGCGCTGCTGGGGATGCTGCTGGTCGGCGCGGCGGTGACCGGCCTCACCCTCACGGACCCGCACAAGAGCCTCCTACAGCTGGGCTTCGAGAGCATCTCGGCCTTCGGGACGGTGGGGCTCTCCACCGGCATCACCGCCGCGCTCAGTGCGGCCGGCAAGCTCATCATCGTCGCCCTCATGTACCTTGGGCGGTTGGGGCCGTTGACCCTGGCACTCGCCCTGATGGAGCGCCAGCCCGAGCGGCGTATCAAGTACCCTGAGGACGACGTCGTCATCGGTTGACGGCATCGCCGCCTCACGCGAGGAGCGAGGATGAAGGAACGGCAGTTCATGGTGATCGGGGCGGGGCGCTTCGGTTCGGCCCTGGCCACCACCCTCTACCAGCTCGGCCACGAGGTGGTGGTCATCGACAAGGACGAGGCGGCCGTCGAGTCGATCATGAACCAGGTCACGCACACCGCCATCGTCGACGGCACGGACGAGGACACCCTGCGCAAGCTGGGGTGTAGCAACTTCGACGCCGTCATCGTCGCCATCGGCGACAACCTGGAGGCCAACATCCTGGCAACCGTGGCGGCCAAGAGCGCCGGCGCGCCGCGCGTGATCAGCAAAGGCGTGAGCTTGCTGGCCGCCCGCGTGCTCGACCGCGTCGGCGCCGACGAGGTGGTGCGGCCAGAGCACGACATGGGCGTGCGCCTGGCGCGCCAGCTCGCTACGCCGAGCATCGTCGACGCCTTCAAGTTGGGCGAGAATCACGGCGTGGTGGAGATCGAAGCGGAGAACGCGCTATGCGGCAAGCTCTCGGAGCTCAGGCTGCCCAACCGCTTCGGCGTGCAGGTGATCGCCGTCAACCGGGGAGGCAACCTGGAGATCAGCCCGCGCGCGGACTTCGAGTTGCAGCGTGGCGACCGCATCGTCATGATCGGCAGCAACGACGCCATCACCAAACTGCGGGAGTACCTCAGCAAGTGACCCTCTCGGCCGGCCCGGCGGCCGGCGCTTGGCTGGCGCCGCGGGGGCGCCCCGCTCTATCCTAGGGTGAAGTCTGGCGCCCGTCCACAGCCGCTGCCCACGCCCGCCCCTCACCACGCAACCGTCGTCACGCACTGGCTCTGTGCCGCCAGACCCGGAGGTGACGCGCGCATGACCATCTACGCGACCGAAGCGAGCATCCTGCGGGGCGCGGCGCGTACGCGCATCCGGGATCTCACCGTCCTGCTGTCCGAGTACGGCTGCGCCTCGCGCATCGACTGGCAGCGGCAGGTGATCGTCTTCGAGCTACCCGACGACGACGTCGCCTGGATCCTCACGGGCGGCTTCGCGGAGGTGCTGGCGGGATTCGAGGACTGCTTACGCTGGCGAGCGGCCTTCCGAGAGCGCAGCCGCCCCGCGGCCAGCCTGCCGCCTCCGGCGTCCCAGGCTGCCGGGCATCACCCTAGCGTTATCAGCAGGTAGACGTTCAGGACGATGATGAGGACCGCAACGCTCCAGCTCGCGATGCGCGTGAACGTGCCGTTCACGAACTCGCCGACCACGGCGCGATCCTGAAGGAACAGCAGCAGCGGCACCAGCGCCAGCGCGATGCCGAAGCTCAGCACCACCTGGCTGAGCACCAGGATGCTCGTCGGATCGAGGCCCAGCAGCACCACCACGAACGACGGCAGAAGCGTGATGCCGCGGCGAAGCCATACCGGGATCGTGAAGCCGACGAAGCCCTGCATCACCGTCTGCCCCGCCATGGTGCCCACGACCGACGAGGACACGCCGCTCGCCAGCAACGACACGGCGAACACCGTGCTGGCGGCCGCCCCCAGCAGCGGAGTCAGGGTGCGATAGGCGGTGCTGATGTCGGCAACACTCTGGTTGCCGGTGAAGTGGAAGGTTGCGGCGGACATGGCGAGCATGGCCATGTTCACGAAGCCGGCGATGCCCATGGCGATGATGACATCCACCTTGGCGAAGCGGTAGAGGCGCTTCGCCTGCGCCGTCGACTTCGGCGCGATGCGCCTCTGGGTCAGAGCCGAGTGCAGGTAGATGACGTGCGGCATCACGGTGGCCCCGAGGATGCCGGTGGCCAGGTATACGCTCTTGCTGCCGTGGAAGGTCGGAAGCAGCATGCCGGTCGCGACCGCGCCGGCATCGGGCCGGCTGAAGATGATCTCCAGCACGTAGGCCAGCGCGATGACGGCCACGAGCACGATGATGACCGTCTCCAAGGGGCGGAAGCCGCGCCCTTCGATGGTGAGGATGGCGAAGGTGGCGACCGCGGCGAGCGCCGCGCCCCAGACGAGGGGGATGCCGAGCAACAGCTGAAACCCGAGCGCGGCACCGAGGAACTCGGCCAGATCGGTAGCGATGGCGACGAACTCGGACTGGATCCAGTAGAACCGCACCAGCGGCCGCGGATAACGCTCGCGGATGACCTCCGGAAGGTTCTTGCCGGTGGCGATGCCCAGCTTGGCCGACAGCGTCTGGACCAGCATGGCCATGAGGTTCGCCCACAGCACCACCCACAGCAGGCGGTAGCCGAACTCGGCGCCGCCCTGGATGTTGGTGGCATAGTTGCCGGGATCGATGTACGCGACCGAAGCGATGAACGCGGGCCCCAAGAACGGCAGCAGCCGCGCGGGGCGGCGCCAGCCGCCCCGCGACTCGAGCACCCGCTGGGCCCGGACGTTCACGCGGCGGTCGAGGCCACGTCCTTCCCAAGTGGTGTCGTCGGTCTTCCCGACGGGTTCGGCGCCCACGCTCACGTACCTGCCTCTCCGGAGGCCGTGCCGACCCGGTGACCCCTCGGGTGCGCCGGCACGCCCAATCTCGGCTCGCCGAACGGCAGAGTTAGGCAAGCCGAAAAAAGTCTACTCCCCCCGTCCCCGCTTGTCAAAGGGGCCCTCCAAGGGGCCGCGCGGTCGCGCTCGCCCTCACCCCAGACCCGCCGTCACCGTCCGGTACAGCAGGTAGGCGTTCAGGAGCGCGATCACGACGGCCACCAGCCAGGCAACGGCCGCCAGCCAGCGCGGCGTGGCGAAGCTACCCATCCGCCGGCGATCACTGGTGAAGCGCACCAGCGGCACCACCGCGAAGCTGAGCTGCGCGGACAGGATGACCTGGCTCAGCACCAGCAGCGACCCCTCTCCCCTGGCGCCGGAGCTCGCCGCCACCACCGCCGCCGGGATCACCGCCAGGCCGCGTGTGACCAGGCGCCGAACCCAGGGCCGCAGACGGATGCGCAGGAACCCCTCCATCACCATCTGTCCGGCGAGGGTTCCCGTCAGGGTGGAGTTCTGTCCCGAGGCCAGCAGCGCGATCCCGAAGGCCACGCTCGCCAGGCCGGCGCCGAGCACCGGGGTCAGGAGCCGGTACGCATCATTGATGTCCGCCACGTTCTGATGCGGGGTGCCGTGGAACGCCGCCGCCGACAGCACCAGGATGGCAGCGTTGATGAAGAACGCGCCTGCCAGGGCCACCGTCGAGTCCAGCGTGGCGTAGCGGAGCGCCTGGTGGCGTGCATCCTCGCCGGAACCGTACTGCCGCGACTGCACCAGGCCGGAGTGGAGGTACAGATTGTGAGGCATCACCGTCGCGCCGAGGATGCCGACGGCGAGGTACAGGGCACCGGGGTCGGTCACCACCCTCGGCCTCGGCAGGAACCCCGCCACGACCCGGGCGATCGCCGGCTGCGACACCACCAGCTCGTACGCGAACGCGATCAGGATCACCAGGATGAGGCCACCGACGACGGACTCCAGGTAGCGCGCTCCGCGTTGCTGCAGCAACAGCACCACCAGAACGTCGAGGGCCGTGAGGAACACGCCGAAGAGCAGCGGCAAACCGAACAGCAGCTTCAGTGCGATGGCCGATCCGATGACCTCGGCCAGATCGGTGGCGGCGATGGCCACCTCGGCCAGGACCCACAACGCCAGGGACACGGGGCGGGAGTAAGCCTGGCGACAGGCCTGCGCCAGATCCCGACCGCTCCCCACGCCGAGTCGCACGGCCAGATGCTGCAGCAGGATAGCGGTGAGGTTGGCGAGCAGCACCACCGAGAGCAACAGGTAGCCGTAACGTGCGCCGCCCGCCAGATCGGTCGCCCAGTTGCCGGGGTCCATGTACCCGACCGCGACCATCAGCCCCGGACCGGCGAACGCCAGGAAGGTGCGCACCGGCCCCGCCCCGCGGGGCACGCGCACGCCACCGGAGCCGACCCGGGACGCCCGCCGCCGGGCGCCGCCGCCCTCACCCTCACGCGCACGGCCGCCCTCGGGAAGGCGGCGGCGCGGCCCGGGGCCGGGCTGTCGGCTGCGCTCGCTCATGGCGTCCCCACCGACCTCCCGCGAGTGTTCGGGAAGCCGAAGTCACCGTACACTCGCCCTCGGGCGGCGAAGGCTGGGCCCCCGACATCCGTTCCCCAGCGAACATCTGAGGCTGCGCGCCAGCCAACGGCAGCGGCGAGCGGACCGTGCTAGCGTCGCTCGTTGACTCCCTGCCGGCGTGCTCTGCGCGTCGGCGGCCGCACCTTGCTGCCAAGCCGAAGGAGGCGATGTCCCCCTTGCTCGACCGCATCAGCCGCGCCGCCGGTGCCAACCGCCAGGTGCTCGCCCTATCGGTCGCCCGCCTGGGGGACGCCATCGGCAACAGCATCCTGTTCGTCATCATCCCGCTGTACGTAGCGAAGCTTCCCGCGCCCGTCTTCGGCTTGCCGGTGGCCACCCGGGTGGGGCTGGCGCTGTCGCTCTACGGGCTGGTAGCGGCGCTCGGTCAGCCGCTCGCCGGCGCCATCTCCGACCGTATCGGTCGCCGCAAGCCGCTGATCCTTGCCGGCCTGGTGCTGCTGGCCGGCTGCACGCTGGGGTTCACCGTCGTGGGCGCGTACGCGAACCTCCTGTGGTTGCGCGCGCTGCAGGGGCTGGCCGTGGCCTTCACCATCCCCACGTCCCTGGCGATCATGTCCAACGCCAGCGAGAAGGCCACCCGCGGTGGCTCCATGGGCATCTACACCACCATGCGCGTGATCGGCCTCGCCAGCGGGCCGCTCCTGGCCGGCGTCCTCTACGACGGTGTCGGCTTCGATGCCGCGTTCTACCTGGGCACGGGCTGCGTGCTGCTGGGCGCGGTGCTGGTGCAGGCCTGGGTCCACGACGCGCCCAGCGACACCAGCGAGATCCGCTCCAAGCCGTTCCGGCTGTTCGAGCCCGGCCTGGTGACGAAAGCCATGCTCGGCCTGGCGGCCGCCACGTTCACCATGGCAGCCTCGTTCTCGATGATGGGCGCGCTCGAGAACGAGTTCAACGCCCGCCTCGACCAGTCTGCGCTCGCGTTCGGGGTAGCCTTCAGCGCACTCATGGTGAGCCGCCTGCTGTTGCAGTTCGCGGTCGGGCGCTGGTCCGACCGCGCCGGACGCAAGCCCTTCCTCATCGCGGGCCTGGTGCTGATGGCGCCGGTAACGGCGCTGCTGGGCTTCGCCTCGACGACCGGTCAGCTGGTCCTGCTCCGCGTGGGACAGGGGGTGGCGTCGGCCGGTGTGGCTGCGCCCTCCTTCGCGCTGGCGGGCGACCTGGCACGCCGTGGCGGCGAGGGCCGACAGATGTCGATCGTAACCACCGGATTCGGCTTCGGCCTGTCCTTCGGCCCCCTGCTGGCGGGCGTGCTGGCCGTTGCCAACTTCGCCCTCCCCTTCCTGGTGGCCGGCGCGCTGTCGCTGGTAGGCGCTCTGGTGGTGCTCCGCGCGGTCCCGGAGTCCGTGCACAGACCATCCCGCGCCGGCGTCTCGTGAGCCATCCTAGGCGTGGTAGCCTCATCTGACGCCGAGGCGGTCATGGATCTGGATCCCACCGAGTTGGAACGCATGCGGACGGCGCTCGAGGCGAGCGGCCGCTACCGGGTGCTTGAGCGCTACCGCAAGCCCGACCGTTACCTGCCGGCGCCGGCCCCGGAGACGCCGTTGCTCACGGGCCTCTATG
>Ga0102953_1000723_pt1 | contig 21972 bp, 18 predicted proteins | sample SalPon2A_C_D2_MG_FD_78509 | JGI IMG/M metagenome (GOLD analysis project Ga0102953, IMG submission 78509) | Soil microbial communities from South San Francisco under conditions of wetland restoration - Salt Pond MetaG R2A_C_D2_MG | ecosystem: Environmental > Terrestrial > Soil > Wetlands | place... | reverse complement strand
TATTGATGATGATATTGTCTGTGACATTATTTTCATGCGGGAATAATTATTCTCCAGACCAGAAAAAATACATCGGGGAAATTGAAAAAGTAAGAACAGAAAAAAATGATTTTATGAAGAATAATCTTTCTTCACCTTTCAACCAGGATACGGAAGCTGAATTTCATCCTTTAAAATATTACGATGTAAACCCAAATTTTATTTTTAAAAGTAAGATTTTCCCTTTTGCAGAAAAAGATACTGTAAAAGTAATGGGAACAAAAGGCGAGGAAAGGCAGGCTGTAAAATACGGCTATGTTAAATTTGATTATAAGGGTAATGAATATAAAATAAATGTTTATAAAGGCTGGACAAAAAGCGGCGAGGAATATTATTCAATCTGGTTTACTGATGAAACAACGGGAAAGGAAACGTACAACGTCGGGCGGTACCTGGATTTTGAGTTAAAAGCTGATCCGGATTATATTTATACGATAGATTTTAATTTAGCCTATAATCCATATTGTGCTTACAGCGCAAAATTTTCCTGTGCAGTTCCAACAAAAGAAGATTATATTGCACTTGCTATTGAAGCAGGTGAAAAGAAATTTCATAATTAATTTATTTTTACGGAGATAATTGTGGTAGTAGTACTCGAAAAAAATGTAACTCAAGAACAATTAGAAAATATTATAAAACATCTTGAAGATTATAATTTTTCTGTTCACAAATCAACCGGCGAAGAACAGATAGTGCTTGGTGCCATCGGTGTGCAGCCCAATTTTGACACAAGAAAAATTAAAGTCCTTGACGGAGTTGCCGATGCTTTCAGGATAACTGAGCCATTTAAATTAGCGAGCAGAAGCTTTAAAAAAGAAAACACGGAAATAAAAATTAAAGATGTTCTAATCGGCGGAAATCAGGTGGTTATGATGGCAGGTCCCTGTTCTGTTGAAAACGAAGATCAGATTTTCAGCATAGCAGAAATTGTTTCAAAAGCAGGAGCTAAAATTTTAAGAGGCGGTGCATTCAAACCGCGTACGTCACCTTATTCTTTCCAGGGAATGGGAGAAGAAGGATTAAAATTAATGAGAAAGGCTGCCGATAAATATAATCTGCTTGTAATTACAGAAGTGATGGAATTGAGTAATATTGAATTGATAGAAGAATATGCAGATATATTCCAGGTTGGTGCGAGGAATATGCATAACTTTCCGCTGCTCCGTGATCTCGGCAAAACTAAAAAACCAATTATGCTAAAAAGAGGTTTGTCCGCAACAGTTGAAGATCTTTTGATGTCTGCAGAATATATACTCTCCAGTGGTAATAAAGAAGTTATTTTATGCGAAAGGGGAATACGGACTTTTGAAACCTACACAAGAAACACTTTCGATCTTTCCGCAATTCCTGTAATTCACAAAAGAAGTCATTTGCCGATTATTGCCGATCCTTCCCACGCAACGGGATTGAGAGACAAAGTGCTTCCAATGGCACGCGCTGCTGTTGCAGCAGGCGCAGACGGACTAATGGTTGAAGTTCACAATAACCCTGAAAAAGCATTATCAGACGGACCGCAGGCACTGCTTCCCGACCAATTTGCTGAATTAATGATACAGGTTAAAGCAATTGCTGAAGTTATTGGAAGGAAGATGTAAATAATAATTTAATTTTGTAGGGGAGGGTCTCAGACCTTCCCCTGCGTCGTAATAAAATATTTCATTGTTGCCTCCCCTGATTTTAAGTAATATTATGTTAAATACAATTACAATACGAGTTTATATTCAACGACACCTATCGTGGTTGTGTCAATTGGTGTATAAATTGTTAAGGAATCTTTATAGCTAATTGAGGGTGTTGCATTGCCCTTTAGTTCCCCTCCATAAAGGTTCAATTTTATAAACCCGGTATCCTGTACCGGGTAAATATTAAATACGATCGTGCCGTTACCACTATCTTCTAAATCAAATAATACATAAGGATATATTGTTGTTGAATCAAAATAAGTATTATCGATTTTTAGACTGTCTAAATTGGTTTCGACAGTTAATTGTCTTCTGTAGGTAGTTCCCTCGCTCCCGGGGTCAGTACCCAGGCCGCAACCGTAATAATAAATTATTGTAAATAAGGAAAGCAGGAATATTGATTCTTTCATATTGGTGTGTCCTATTTGATAGAACATATTTTTATTATTATTTAATTTATCACAAAGCTAATACCAACATCGATATTAGGATTGAATTTAACTGACAAAGAATTATCACCGGTATTTTTACTAAAACGAATTGCTGGTCCAATCCTAATAAAAGTTTGAAGTCCGTTATCTTTAAATGTTAAATATCCTATGGTTGGCGATATATAGTAATTATCTTTTAACGGTGCATATATATATTGGCTTCTAACTGCTAAAAAGCTAATAACAAAGTTGGAATTTTGTTTATGCCAATTAATTCAAAATCCATATCTCTTTTCTCCATCCGACGCACCAATAAAATTTGCCAGGTCATAGCCATAGAAAAATTCGATGGAAAAATTTCTTAATATTTGAGTCCTAATTCCAACCTTGCCGCCATTAACTAAAGCTGCACCTATATGTATGTCAAATCGGGGAAGTTTGTAAAAAGTATTATCAATCGAAGTTGAGTCAGCCATACTTCTTATTGAAGCAGAGTTTGAGAAAAAGGGTTGCTGTGAATATGAAGTTAGGCTAAACTGTATAATTATAAATAGAGCCATAAAAAATTTCATTAGTTTCCAATTATTATAAAAATGATATAATAGTCATTTAGAATATTTGTAAATAGCTTAAGATATGTTCCCCATTTTAGTGCCTATTTCTAAAACAGAAATAACTTAACAGAAAATAGTCTAGTTGTCAATATAGGAATTCCTATATTTTTCTTCGCACACTATTAGTTTTTACGCTGTTTTACAGAACCAACATAAAATTTATATTTCGGCTGTATATCTTTGATCCCTGAAAGAGATAAGCAATTATTGCATATTTACTTTATAGATTAATTTGTATTTTTTTGTTGTTGTAATAATTTAATCTAATTTGAAACGAAGGGATGAAAAGTAAATCTATTTCTATAATAGGACTAGGCCTTATCGGCGGTTCAATTGCCAAAGCGTTAAAAGCCTCGGGGAAAGATTTTGAAATTTCTGCTTTCGATAAAAAATCACCAGTTCTTAAAAAAGCTCTAAAAGAAAAAACTATAGATGTAATTCTTGATGATGTAAATAAAACAGTTTCATCGGATATTATTTTTCTCTGTCTCCCGGCAGACATTGCTTTAAAAGTTTTTGAAAAATTGGCTCCCACTCTTTCAGGCAAATCAATTATCACTGATGTATGTGGAGTTAAATCAATATTTGAAGAAAAGAGAAACGAAATTGAAACAGAAGCACATTATATCGGCGGTCACCCGATGGCGGGAAGGGAAGTAGGCGGTTATAAAAATTCAGATGCACATCTTTTTGAAAATACAATTTACCTTGTCTCTTCCTTTGCACATAATTGTAAAAAAATAAACGAATTTAAAGAGATTGTCGAACTTTTAGGAGCAAAACCGCAATTCATTCATCCCGAACTTCACGACAAAGTTGTCGCAAGAGTAAGCCATCTTCCGCAATTGCTAGCTATTTCTCTTGTAAATTCCGTTGGCGAAAATAAAGAAGGGATTAACTTTCTGGATTTTGCTGCAGGCGGTTTCAGGGATATGACCAGAATTGCATCAAGTCCTTTTGCAAGCTGGAAATCTATACTCAAATACAACAGGGAAGAAATAATTACTGCAATAGAAATGGTTTCCCAGAATCTGACAAAATTGGAAGACTACCTCCAGTGCGAAGATTTTGAAAATATTGATAAACTTTTTAAAGAATCCAGGATTAAAAGAGAGAAAATTGCCAAGAATTCCAAAAGATTTATTAATCCTCTGTTTGATATTTATTTCCATCTTGAGGACGAGCCCGGCAGCCTGACAAAGGTACTCAAATTGTTCCTGGAAAATTCTCTTAGTCTGAAAGACATAGAGTTTTTGAAAGATAATGAAAAACTTGGCGGAGTTTTCAGAATTTCTTTTGAAACAGAAAGGATAGCGAATAAAGCATTAAAAATTTTGAAAAAGGCAGAATATAAAATTAAAGAATAGACCTATTATTTTTTTTGAAATTGTTTTCAATTTTTACGTATTCTGATTGTTCCCTTCTTACATCAGCTTCTAATTGAAAGGTAGGATGTTTTATCCCGAATTTTTCCTTTAAATCTTTTTCAAGTTTATCAATTATTAAATAACTCTTACTCAATAATTGATCATTTACAACTATATGCGCTGACAATGCAATATAGTCTGAACTTAAAGACCAGATATGTAAATGATGAACATCAATTATATCCGGTTGAGATGAAATGAATTGACTCACTTCCTTCATATTTATTTCTTTTGGCGTTCCTTCGCTTAGAATATTAACTGTTTCCATTATAATATCCCATGCACTTTTAATAATAAACAAACCGATGATTACAGAAAATATGGGATCCAGGATAAACCAGTTATAAAAGTAAATGAACACACCTGCAAAAACTACTAACAGCGAGTTCAGGGCATCGAAATATAAATGCAGGTAGGCACTTTTTGCATTCAGATCTTCCTTCGAATTTTGATGAAGCAAATAAGTGGAAAGTGAATTTGCGATAAAACTGATTCCAGCAACTATGATCAACCATAATCCCGTTACCGGTTGGGGATCAATAAAACGGCCGACAGCTTCGTAAATAATATAAATGCCTATTATGAGAAGAGTAGAAGAATTTATGAAGGCAACTATGATTTCCGCTCTCCGGTACCCGTATGATTTTTTAGGATTTGCTTTCCAGAATTTCATCCTTGCTGCAATCAGGCTGAGCACGAGTGAAATCAAATCTCCAAAATTATGCAGGGCATCAGATATCAGAGCAAGACTGTTGCTGAAAATTCCTGCAATCAATTCTCCCGCAACTATTACAGCGTTTAGGAAAATTGATATTATTAGGTTTTTTTCTGTGGTACCTTTATTATGAATATGCGCCATAAAAAGATTTACTTTTTCCGAAAGATAAATATTACTCCTTGCAATTAAAAGGTATGTAATTAAAAGTGGAATTATTCAATATGTACGCGCAAATAAGTTTTTCTTATGCTCAAATAGTGATACTTTTGTAAATCAATAATCTAATTATTTTCTCTCAATATAAATAACTAATGAAAAGACAACTGCTGCTTTTTGTAATATTGATTCTAACTTTTCCTTTTACTGCTGAAACTTTATTTGGGCAAAATTCAAACGTTACAATAAAAAAAACATATTATCCTGATGGAAATATTAAAACGCAGGGTGATTACAGTAACGGAAAGCTTGACGGTTTGTATTTAGAATTTTATCCAGACGGAAAGCTCTGGAAAAAATGGGAATATAAAAATGGAAAAGAAGACGGGAAATCACTATGGTATTTTCCGAATGACATCCTGAGTATTGTATGGAATTATAAAAACGGACTGAAAGAAGAGGAATCCAGGTGGTATTATGAAACAGGAGAATTATGGGCTGAGCAAAATTATGTGCATGGTAAGCTTGAGGGAATTACAAAAACATACTATAAAACCGGCGAACTACAGGGAAGGTGGAATTATAAAAACGGTGAACTTGAAGATACTTCTTACACATATTTTAAAAATGGTAATGTTGAAGTTGAAAAGAATTTCAAAAATGGCAAGTTAAATGGGAAAACCACCGTTTTCCACACTAATAAAGTCGTAGCACTTGAAGCTTTTTTCATTAATGATAAATTGGAAGGAGAAGTTAAAATCTATGATCTGTCTGGCAACCTGAGGGTAAAAGATGATTATATGAATGATGAATTAATAACAAGAAAAAAATATGATTATGAAGGAGCATTTGAGTCGGAAGAAAAGATTGAAAGAACATTTTATTCCAATGGTGCATTAAAAGAAGAAATATTTCTTAAAGATGGTAAGCGGGAAAATTTAACCCGCACATTCTATGAAAATGGATTCTTAAAAGAGGAACTCTATTATAAACACGATGTTTTAGCCGGAAGGAGTTATGTCTATTATGATAATGGGATTTTAAAATCTTCCATTGATTACCTGAATGGCATTCAGAAAGGTATAACAAGAAATTATTATCCATCGGGAATACTGGAATCTGAAATAAATTACCTAAACAATAAAAAAAATGGAATTTCCGTTCATTATTACGAGAATGGACAACTTAAGGCTGTTTATTATAATAAAGGAGATATTACCAACGGTAACTATAAAACATATTACGACAACGGACTTTTGAAATCTGAAGCGAATTATTTAGATGGAAAAATAGACGGTACAAAAACATATTATTATCTTTATGGGGGAATTAAAAGGACTGAAGTTTACGAAATGGGGAAATTATATGGAATTGCTAAGGATTATTCTAAAGAGGGCAGATTATTAAAAGAGGAATATTATACTTACGGAACATTGATAAAAACAATAGACCATACTGCTGGATTGGATAAAAATAGTTCTGATGATAATTGAATCCTAGCGCGAAAAATAATTAATTGACATTCCGGTTTTACTAAATTACATTTAACAATTATTTGAAATTGAACAGAGTATAAAATGAAGGATAAAAATAATTTTACAGTCGGTCTTTTACAACTTGGCTTCAGTAAAAGTATTAATGATAATCTGAAAAAAGCAGTTAACTGGGTAGACAAAGCTGCAAAGGAAGGCGCCCAGGTTATTTGTCTTCCAGAGCTTTTCAGGACACAGTATTTTTGCCAGGAAGAAAATGTTGATATTTTTAATCAAGCAGAAACAGTACCCGGCCCATCTACAAATGCAATGCAAAAAGCTGCAAAGAAAAATAAAGTAGTAATTATTGTCCCGATTTTTGAAAAACGGGCCCCCGGGATTTATCACAACAGCGCAGTTGTTATAGATGCAAATGGAAAGGTTGTTGGGCTCTACAGAAAAATGCATATTCCCGATGATCCGGCATTTTATGAAAAATTTTATTTCACTCCGGGTGATCTTGGCTTTAAATCTTTTGAAACTAAGTATGGAAATATCGGGACGCTTATTTGCTGGGATCAGTGGTATCCTGAAGGAGCAAGACTAACAGCGTTGCAAGGTGCTAGCATTTTATTTTACCCAACTGCAATTGGCTGGCATCCGCACGAAAAGAAAAAGTATGGAAAGGCACAATTTGAATCGTGGCAAACAATTCAACGAGGTCATGCAATTGCCAATGGTGTGTATCTTGCTGCTACTAACAGGATAGGACATGAGATTACAGTCCCCGAAACACCGGGATTAGAATTCTGGGGTTCATCCTTCATTTGTGACCCGCAGGGAGTAATTCTTGCACAGGGTTCAACAGATAAAGAGGAAGTTGTAATAGCAAAAGTTGATCTTGATCATCTCGAAAATATTCGTAGAAACTGGCCTTTCCTTCGTGATAGAAGAATTGATGCCTACAATGGAATTGAAAAAAGGTTTTTGGACGGAAAGAAAAATTGAAAACTGAAAATTTAAATTTTGAAAAGAAACTTCCAAATAATCTGGACTACAGATTTCCTGCCGAATGGGAAAAACACGAAACAACCTGGCTTGGCTGGCCTCATAATGGGGAAGACTGGCCGGGAAAAATGGCACCTATTCCATGGGTCTACGGGGAAATAGTAAGGAAAATATCAGAAGGTGAAAATGTTCATATTGTAGTAGAATCAAAAAAACACCAGCTAAGTGCTGAAAGAGTTTTAAACGCTATTGGTGTAAATAAAAAGCGTTTGAAATTTTTTATCCTGAAAACTGATCGCGGATGGTTGCGTGATTCGGGTCCTGCTTTTATTAAAAATAAATCCGGTGAAGTTGGACTTGTAAATTTTAAATTTAATGCTTGGGCAAAATATTCCAACTACAAAAAAGATAAAAAATTTCCCGCATTTATAGCAAAAAAATTAAAGCTGAAAAAATTTATCCCTATGCACAATGATAAAATCGTTTGTCTCGAGGGTGGAAGTATCGATACCAATGGAAAAGGAACGCTTGTTACTACTGAAGAATGTTTAATGGATCCGCAGGTGCAGGTAAGAAATCCCGGATTTACAAAAAATGATTATAAACAGGTTTTTAAAAATTACCTTGGTATAAAGAATGTCTTGTGGCTTGGAAAAGGAATCGCCGGTGACGATACGCATGGACACGTAGATGATCTCTGTCGCTTTGTAAATAAAAATACAGTTGTTCTCGTCCAGGAGAAGAATTCATCGGATACAAATTACAAACCACTGCAGGAAAACAGGGAACGCTTACAGGAAGCAAAGCTCGAAAATGGATCAAAGATTCAGGTGATTGATTTGCCTATGCCTGATCCTGTTATATTTAAAGGCGAAAGATTGCCGGCCAGCTATGCTAATTTTTACATTTCAAATAAATATGTAATTGTACCTACTTTTAATGATCCCAATGACCGGCTTGCACTTGGCATATTTAGCGAAATTTTTAATGACAGGGAAGTTACTGGAATCCACGCAGTCGACCTTGTCTGGGGGCTGGGTACAATTCATTGTCTCACACACGAACAACCGGAATAGTAAATTATTTCACCAGTTCTTCTCAATACAGAAAACTAATTCTCTTAACCAGTAAATTTATTTCAAATTTATTGGCCTAATCTTTTCATTTTAGCTTATAAGTCGTTATTTTTTAAATATTTGATATTTAAAATTTATCAATTTTGCCGGAATTTATGGCATAATAATTTCTATGCAACATTGATTCAGATAAAATGTTGCTTTCATTAAAAAAATTACAAAATTAAATCAATTAATCTGAAAAATTTCGGAGGAGAATTTACTGTGATAATAGCAGTCCCTAAGGAAATCCTGCCTGGTGAAAACAGAGTAGCTGTGACTCCCGATGTAGTATCTAAATTAATAAAAGCCGGATTTGAAGTTCAAATCGAAAAGGATGCGGGCCTGAGAGCTGGCTTTGTTAATCAAAAATATATTGACTCGGGCGCTAAGGTAGTAGATGGCGTTAAAGATCTCTATGCAAATGCTGATATAGTATTAAAAGTTCAGCGGCCTCTGGATCATCCTGATTTAAATCAGAATGAATTAGATCTCATTAAAAAAGGTTCTTTGTTAATAACCTTTTTATATCCGTTAAATTATTCTGAAGTTGCTAAAAAATGTGCTGAAAAAGGCATTAATGCAATTTCTATGGATTTTGTTCCGAGGACAACACTTGCACAAAAAATGGATGCATTAAGTTCTCAGGCAAATCTTGCCGGTTACAAAAGTGTACTGCTGGCAGCAAATCATCTTGGAAAAATCTTTCCTTTAATGATGACTGCAGCAGGTACTATTTCTCCTGCAAAGGTTGTAATAATGGGTGCCGGTGTTGCAGGTTTGCAGGCACTAGGTACAGCAAAGAGGCTTGGCGCGGTTGTCGAAGTGTCAGATATTCGTTCTGCAGTAAAAGAAGAAGTGCAATCTCTTGGTGGAAAATTTATTGAAGTTGAAACCGATGAAGAGATGCAAGATGAAGGAGGTTATGCAAAAGAAGCTTCCGAAGAATTCTTAAAGAAGCAGAAAGAATTAATCTTTAAACATATTACCGAAGCAGACGTTGTAATAACAACTGCGCTTGTTCCAGGTAAAAAAGCGCCGGTTCTTGTAACTGAAGAAATGGTTAGAAACATGAAAGAAGGCAGCGTTGTACTTGATATGGCTGTTGAATTTGGTGGAAACTGTGAAGTAAGTGAAAAGGATAAAGTGGTTAATAAATATGGAGTAACTATTATTGGTGAATCTAATTTACCTAGTTTAGTTCCATTTCATTCCAGTGAGATGTATGCAAAAAATCTTCTTGCTCTGATTATGCATATTGGGAGAGAAGGAAAAATTGAAATTAACCTGGAAGATGAAATAACAAAAGGGTGCTTAATTACTCATAATAATGAAGTTGTTAACCCAAGAATTAAAGAATTATTAAATAAATAGAGGAAACGCTATGGAAGGCTCTTTTTTAATGATGATATATGTTTTTGTATTAGCAATCTTTGTAGGGTTTGAGCTAATAACAAAAGTTCCGCCAACTCTTCATACACCATTAATGTCAGGTTCCAATGCAATATCAGGAATTACTATTGTTGGTGCACTACTTAGTGCCGGTATGCAAGAGTTCACAATAAGTACAATACTCGGAATGGTTGCCGTAATATTTGCAATGATAAATGTTGTAGGTGGTTTTATGGTAACTGACAGAATGCTTAAAATGTTTAAAAAGAAGTGAGTTAAAATATGAAAATAATTATTGAATTGACCTATCTGATTTCGTCTATATTTTTCATATTCGGAATTAAAAATCTCAGCTCGCCAAAAACCGCACGAAAAGGAAATCTTTATGCATCAATAGGAATGCTGCTGGCCATCGTGATAACTCTATTGGACAAGCATGTCTTAACGTTTGAATGGATTATTATTGGGGTACTTATCGGATCTCTGATAGGGGCTTTAATGGCAACGAAAGTTCAAATGACAGGAATGCCGCAAATGGTTGGATTGCTAAATGGTTTTGGTGGGGGTGCATCAACACTTGTTGCACTTTCTGAATATTATAAATTAGACACATTTAATTTATTAACCAGTACACCTGTTAATACTCTAGCTGCAATTGTTCTTTCATTGCTAATCGGAAGTGTTACATTTACGGGATCACTGATTGCGTTTGGAAAACTGCAGGGTATTGTTACAGGTAAAGTTGTAAAATATCCTTTGCAGCATCCTCTTAATGCTCTGTTGATTCTTGCTGTAGCTGCAGCGGGCGTATTTATGGTTCTGAATCCTGAAATGGAAATTATTGTAATCGGTATTCTCGTTATATCGCTTATTCTTGGAGTACTTCTTGTTCTTCCAATCGGCGGAGCGGATATGCCGGTTGCGGTTTCACTGCTTAACTCTTATTCAGGTATTGCTGCTGCTTTTACAGGATTCGTTCTTGAAAATAATGAACTTATTATTGCAGGTGCCCTTGTTGGTGCATCAGGAATTATATTAACATTAATTATGTGTCGCGGAATGAATCGTTCTTTAATGAACGTTGTACTCGGAGGATGGGCGGAAGCAGGCGGAGATGGTCCGGCAGCTTCATCATCCGGTGGTCCGCAAAAACCTGTTAAATCAGTTGACGCTGAAGAAGGTGCGATGATCTTTGATGCTGCTGAGAGTATAATAATTGTTCCTGGTTATGGAATGGCTGTTGCACAGGCCCAGCATGCGGTTCGTGATCTTGCAAATATTCTGGAGAAAAAAGGGAAGAAAGTTAGATTCGCAATTCACCCTGTTGCAGGTAGAATGCCGGGGCATATGAATGTACTCCTTGCTGAAGCACAGGTCGATTACGATAAACTTTATGCTCTTGAAGATATAAATGATGATTTCAGTAATACCGATATTGCCTTTGTAGTAGGTGCAAATGATGTTGTGAATCCAGCTGCACGCCACGATCAAAGCAGCCCGATTTTCGGTATGCCTATTCTAAACGTTGATTATGCTAAAACTGTAATTGTAAATAAAAGATCATTAAATGTCGGTTATGCCGGCATTGAAAATGAGTTGTTCTTTGGTGATAACACGCTGATGTATTTCGGTGATGCAAAGGATGCAATTACAAAACTGACTTCAGAAATTAAAAATCTATAATATATTTTTGCAGGAACAGGTTTTAAACCTGTCCCTGCATCTCATTTTGGCACTCACCTTTTTTGAATAAAACCTATATATTTTCTCTTTTTGTTGCAGGAGTATATACAATTTATTTAGGTGCTGGAGAGTGTGTAGTTGCCTCTGAATTCATAAAAAAGTATTATTTAAGTATTGATATTGAAGAATTTAGATATTCTCTCCCAAAAGTGTAGAATTATTAATAATGGACTGATATAGTGAACAAATTAATCCTCTTTATTATTTCACCTCTCATACTTACCGTCAGTATCTTTTCTCAGGATTTCCAAATTAAAAGTCTTAAATATTATCCTGGGGGAAACCAAGCTTCATTCCCACTAATTAATTTAGGAAACAATGGTGTAAATTATATTACTATAGAATTTGATATATCTGCTGAACATCAACCCGATTTAAGTATTGTATTTAAATATTGTGATCAGAATTGGAAAGCTTACGATAATTTATTTCTAAATGAATTTGGAAAAAATTTTGAAAAAGGTTTAAGCTTTACGCATTTGCCATCAAATTTGCAGCAGGCACAATATCATTATAAAGAACGATTTCCTAATAGTGAACGTAATGTTGAATTTCCATACTCTGGTAACTGGATGTTCTATATTACCGATCTTCAGGATACATCGAAAATTTACCAGACAGGTAAATTTTATGTAATTGAAAATGAAATCAGTATAAGAGATACTATAAAAAATGAAACGCTGGAAGATCAGAATTATTTCCCGAATGATCTTGGTAAAGTTTTTAATATAACTGCTGAAATTAATATCCCTGAGAAATTATATCCTTCTTTCGTTAGTAATATGACTATCATTGAAAATCAAAAATTGGATGAACCTGTTACTGTAAATAAAAATTTCAATACAAATACGCGCCAATATTATTTTGATGGAAACAGGCAATTAAAATTTGTAGTACGGGATATCCGACCCGGGAATGAATATCGTCAGGTGGATTTGAGGAATATTAATAAATTTACTACAACTAATGTGCGCGCACAATTTGATGGGATAGAATATTCCAGATTTTACAAGCAGGGCAACAGTGATCTGAACGGGGGGTCTATAATTGATAAGGCAAATGATCCTAATTCAACATATTTGAATGTCACATTTTCAATCAGGCCACAAAACAGGCTCTATGGGTATGTTTATCTTGTCGGTGCTTTCAATAGCTGGCAAATTCTTCCTGAGTATCAAATGAATGAGGCAGGTGGAGTCTTTTCAAAAACAATTCAACTTAAGCGCGGCATTTACGATTATCAATATGTGGTTGCCGATGTTCAGAACGGTATTGTAAAAGATTCAGATTGGTATATTCTGGAGGGAAACAACTGGGATACTTCAAATGAATACAATCTCTTTATTTATTATAAAGATCAAAATTACGGTGGATATGAGCGTATAATTGGCCATAAAAAAATAATCACTAAATAAGATATGAAAAATAAATTAAAAATCGGAGTAATAGGTACCGGGCACCTTGGTAAACTCCATACAAAAATGTTGACTGGTCTTAATAATTGTGAATTTGTTGGAATTTATGATAGTGATCCGGAACATGCTAAAAATACTGCCAGCGAATTTCGTGTAAAGGCATTTTCAAATATTGATGAATTACTAAATTCTGTAAATGCAGTTTCAATTGCAGCAACTACCAGCGCACATTATGACCTGGCAAAAAAATGTTTTGATAATAACATCCATGTGTTTATTGAAAAACCTATAACAGCTACAATTCAGCAGGCCGAAGAACTAATAAGTATTTCGCGTGAAAAAAAACTAAAAATTCAGGTTGGGCATATTGAAAGATTTAATCCCGCATTAATATCTCTTGAAAAATATATTGATCGTCCAATGTTCATACAAACAGACAGGCTTGCACAGTTTAATCCTCGTGGAACTGATGTTGCTGTTGTTTTGGATTTAATGATACATGACATTGATATAATTCTGAGCCTTGTTAAAAGCGAAGTAAAAAATATTGAGGCAAGCGGTGTTGCCGTTGTTTCCAATTCAATTGATATTGCAAATGCAAGAATTCAATTTGAAAATGGAGCTGTAGCAAATGTTACAGCCAGCAGGATATCACAAAAAAAAATGAGAAAGATGAGAATATTTCAAAAGGACAATTATATTTCTCTCGACTTTATAACAGGCATCTCAGAGGTATATCGATTAATTCCATTGGATGAAAAAGCTAATTCTGCTTCTATTTCCTTCGGCGAAATTGGTATTGGTGAAAGAAAGAAAAGAATAGTATATGAGCAGCCGGAAATAAAAGAAATAAATGCTTTAAAGTATGAGCTTGAACTTTTTGTTGATTCAGTTCTAAGTGATAAGGAACCTAAAGTATCCGGTGAAGATGGACTAAAAGCTCTTAAAGTAGCAGATATAATTCTTAAAAAAATTGAAGAATCATAGGTTAAATATTTAGTAAGATTTATGGCTGCTGAAAACAAATATGCAATCGGTGTTGATATTGGTGGAACCAATATAAAACTCGGGATAATTTCTGAAACCGGGAAAATCCTAAACAAGGCTTTGATAGAAACTCTAGCTGAAGGAGGGCCTGATGTTGTAGTTTCTCAATTGAAAAAAGGTATAAAAGAACTGCTTAAGAAGAATGAAGAAAAAATAGCAGGGATTGGTATTGGATGTGCCGGATCAGTAAACCAATCAAAAGGTATTGTTGAAAACCCACCTAATTTGCCTAAGTGGGAAAAAGTTCCGCTTAGCAAAATTATTAACAAAGAATTTGGTTATGACGTTTACCTTGATAATGATGCTAATGTTGCCGCGATAGGAGAAATGTATTTTGGTGCAGGGAAAAAATTGAATTCATTTATTATGGTTACTCTTGGAACAGGTGTTGGAGGTGGAATTATTTTAAATCGAAATATTCTTCATGGCGATTTTGGCGCTGCTGGTGAAATTGGGCATATTGTTATAGACTACAAAGGACCTTTGTGCAATTGTGGGTCTTATGGCTGTATAGAAGCTTATGTCGGTAACCATTATCTTGTAAAAAGAATTCAGCAGGAAATTAAAAATAAACCTGGTACAAAAATATGGGATTTAATAAATCACGATATTGAAAAACTAAGTCCAAGGATAATAGATGAAGCTGCACAGTTGGGCGATGAATATGCAAAATCTGTTATAATAAAAACGGGAGAATATCTTGGTTGTGCTTTTGCTTCACTGGCAAATATTATGGATATAGGTACATTTATAGTTGGTGGAGGAGTTGCCGGTTTTGGTGATCCTCTTTTTAAAGCTGCGCAGAAAAAGACAATCGAGAGGGTCTTAATCCCGATGAAAAAAAGGATAAAAATTCTACCTGCAAAATTAAAAAACGATGCAGGTATTCAGGGAGCTTCTGCATTGGTTTTTTATGGGAACAAAAAATCTTAAAGATTTTATTAATGCTCACTCCATATATTTTGTATAAGTACACATGGTAAATAAATTCATTTACTATCATTTATTTCCCTTCATTTGTTCCAAATCCCATTCTAAACTAACTTTGTAGCTAAAACTGAATATTTTCGATATTTTTCATATGTGAATATCTCTGATTAGCCTGTTTGCTCCCTCTTTGTTTTAATTGGAACAGGGATTATTAAATTCTGGTTTAAAGTTTAACAAATATAATAAGTTATTAAAATTAAAGAACTTATAAAAATATTAAAACCTGCTGTCTGCCATTTATTTGTTGTAGGGGTAATTAGTATTTCCAATTATAGTCTTTCTTATGCACAGGACTCAACAGGCCAGTCCACTTCTATTCTTGATACACTTGCCATTTCGAGGGGAGATTCATTAAAATCTTCAGGTAATTCAACAGGTGTTGACTCTATAATTTATGTAAGCTCTTCAGACTCACTTGTGTTTTTTGTAAACGACAGGAAGATGAAAATGTATGGTAAGAGCGAATTAAAATTCAAAAATACAGACCTGAAAAGTAAAAATATTTATGTAGATTTTAATTCAAGTAATGTCGAAGCAGTTGGTCCCGAAACAGATAGCTCCAAAGCCAATAAGGAAGGGCATCCGGTATTAAAAGAGGGTACCGAAACCTATACCGGGGACAACATAAAATATAATTTTAAAACAACTCAGGGATTTATTACAGCAGCTGGAACAGAGACTGATGGTTCATACTATACAGGTGAAAAAATTAAAAAAGTTGATCCTACGACATATTTTATTGAAGATGGAATTTATACAACCTGTGATCACAATCCTCCTCATTTTTATTTTTATTCACCCAAAATGAAAGTTATTCAGAACGAGCAGATAATTGCAAGGTGGATTTGGCTTTATTTTGGGGGAGTTCCGTTTCCTATTCCGTTACCTTTTGCAGTTTTTCCAATTCAATCAGGTCGAAGATCAGGAATAATAGCACCAGTTATAGGTGATGACCAGAGATATGGAAATTATATTTCTCACTTTGGGTATTTCTGGGCAATAAATGATTATATGGATGCAAATTTAACAGCCGATTATTATACACGTGGAAGTTTTGCAGTGTCAAGCAGATTTCGATATGTAAAAAGATATGACTATAGTGGAAATATAGAAGCTGGATACAAATATTTCAGGAATGGCGATCCTTCGGACCCGGATGTTTCTGAATCAACCGATTGGAGATTGTATTGGTCCCATCACCAGAATATAACGCCAACACTTAGGTTTGATGCAAACCTCCAGTTCCTTTCGAGTAATTATCTAAGCAGAACAAGTATTGATCTTAGTCAGGTTCTTCAAAATAATATTTATTCTAATGCAACTTTGTTTAAAAACTGGGAAGAATCGGGCAACAGTATGTCGATTAGTTATAGTAGGAGTCAGGACCTTGAAAAAGGAAATGTGAGTGAAGTATTACCAAACCTGTCATTTAATAAATCACAATCTTATCCATTCAAGAGTGATTTTAATAGTGGTGATCAAAAATGGTATGAACTTTTTGGCTATAACTACAGCGGGCAATTCCAGAACAGGAGAAATAAAGTTAATGGTGAAGTTACATCAAATGCAGGTGTACTGCATACTATTAGTGGTGGACTTTCGCCGAAGCTGGGACATATCAGCTTATCGCCAAATTTTAATTACCAGGAAAAATGGTATAACAAAAGCATTGAAAAAATTGATTATGGCCCTGGATATTCTGGAAGTGATTCTGTTGTTACAAATGATATTACCGGTTTCAAATTTGTGAGAACTTTTAGTCTCGGAATTAATGCATCTACAAGACTTTATGGTATTGTTAATCCACATATCTTAGGTATTGCATCAATAAGGCACACATTTTCTCCGAGTATTTCATATAATTATCAACCTGATTTTTCAAGGCCTGGGTGGGGATACTACGGAAGATATTATGATTCAAATGGAAAGGAAGTTACTTACGATAAATTTGCAAATTCAGTATATGGTGGTGCGCCCAGCGGCGAACGTCAGAGCATATCCTTGAGTCTCGGGAACCTCTTTGAAATGAAAACTGAAGTTGATCCTACTGACACAACTTCCAAAGAAAAGAAAATACAATTATTAAATTTAAATGCAGGGATCAGTTATAATTTTGCTGCTGATAGTCTAAAATTTTCTGATATCAACGTAAGTTACAGAACACAGGTCGGAAGTGCTTTAGACATTTCAGGCTCTTCCACGTTTACATTATATGATTATGAAAAAAATGTTGGGAAAGTGGATCGTTTTTTGATAAATGAAGGGAAAGGTCTGGCTAGATTAACCAGTTTTAATTTTTCACTTTCTACACACTTATCAGGGGAAAGGTCCGTCTCAGGAGATGATGTTGTTAGCGTTGACACATCAATTCAGAAAGGCGAGTTTGATCTGATACAGGAAAGTAACGCTATGTCAAAAGGAATCTATGGAGAAACTGAAGCTGATTTTTCAATTCCCTGGGATATTTCCCTTAATTATAATTATTCAGTTTCTAAGCCTACACCGTACAATACATTCAAATCTTCTAACATAAGTGCAAATCTAAATTTTAATCTAACAAAATATTGGAAGATCTCTCTTACCGGTAGTTATGATTTTATTGTTAACGAGTTCATTGCACCTCAAGTTAGAATTTCTCGCGACCTTCATGCGTGGATTCTGAATTTTACCTGGAATCCGGTTGGCTTATATACCGGTTACATGCTGGAGATAAGAGTTAAAGCACCACAACTTTCAGATCTGAAAATAACTAAGAGAGATCAGTTCTTTAGTGGAAGATAGCTGAAGAGAGGTAATAAAGTTTATTAATTTTCAAAATTATTAAAAATTCTATTATTTATTTAATATGAATATAATTGTATATTATGAAAACCAAATATCCTGAAAGAATTATTTGCCTGACAGAGGAAACTACCGAACTAATTTACTTGCTCGGGGCTGGAAATAAAATTGTCGGCATAAGTGGTTTTACTGTTCGTCCCACAGAAGCGAGAAAAACTAAACCAAAAGTCTGTACCTATTTAGATGCAAATTATGATGCGATAAAAAAGTTAAAACCTGACCTGATATTTACATTTTCTGATATGCAGGCGGAAATAGTGAAAAACCTGGCTCTTCAGGGTTACCAGGTAATTGTTTTTAACCAAAGAACAATAGAAGAAATTTTGCAGAATATTTTGATTATTGGGAGCGTAGTTGGTAAACAAAAAGAATCGGAAAAACTTGTTAAGAAGTATGAATCGCGACTGAAACAAATCAGGAGAAAATCAAAAACTTTGAGAATTCATCCAAAAGTGTATTTTGAAGAATGGTACGACCCTATGATTTCAGGAATATGCTGGGTAAGTGAATTAATAGAAATAGCGGGCGGAAATGATATTTTCGGAGAGTTGAGGAATAAAAAAGGTGGCAAAGACAGAATTGTAAAACCGGAAGAAGTAATTAAACGAAATCCGGAAATAATTATTGGATCATGGTGCGGAAAATATTTCAAGAAAAATGTTGTTAAGAAACGGGAAGGTTGGACCAAAATAAGTGCAGTGAAAAATAATAAACTATTTGAAATAAAATCATCCTTAATTTTACAGCCCGGCCCCGCTGCAATCACTGAGGGTTTGAATCAACTTGTTAAGATAATTCATAATAATTAATTATTTGCAGAAAATTTAATGAATATATTTTCATCTTATCGTATATATTGCTTTAATTCTTTTCTTCGTTATTATCATTTCCATCAGCTATTTCAGTCGTTGAGTTGCTTCCTTTCTCAAATTCAAAAATGCTTGTCCATTCATCTTCGTTTAAGCTTTTTGTAAAAGTATCAGCACCTATATTTTCTGATTTTTTTCGATCTAATAAGGTCTTCTTGAACAATATACTCTGGATTTTCTCGTCAAGCGTATTTTTAGTAAAATAATTTAAAATAGTAACTGGCCGGTTAAAATTGTTTTTTATTATGTTTTCAAGTTTCCATTTTAGAACCGGTACCCACCATTGATCAAAATGAATAATATAAGGCGCATAAACTAAAAGTGGCTTTGATTTCATAGCCTGTGTATCAGCCAAAAATACTGTAATAGAAGAGTCTCTTTCGAATTCAGAAATTGATTTTAATACCTCACCTTGATTCATCCTTTGAGAATATTTTTTATAACTAATTTTTTCTCTGTCAAAGAGCTTAATCAATTTTTGAATACCATGTTTATCATACTGTGAAAAAATTATTACCTGTTTGTCATGGCTTCTGATGCAATTTATATGTGACAACAATAGTTTTGATTTATTGCTGTCAATTGCATCAGTCGAAAAATTATATATCTGACTAAGTTGATGTAGCGATAAAAATAGCTGCGACTGAAAGCGAAAAGGGTTACCAGTTGCCTGAATATTTTGTAAGCTTGTTTTTGCAATAAGTAATGCCATATTATAATCTTCCTGCTGTTTTTTGTCCAACTTTACCCAATAATCGGATTCTATAATTTTGGGAAGACTTTCTCTTGCTTTGTCATAATTGTGGCTTAAATAAGATTTAAGATTTAATTCAGGAGGAACATTTTCGGAATAAATATCTTTCTCAAGATTTGTAATAATCCAGTTAAATTTAGGACTAATAATGTTAATCAAGCGTGAGAAATTATCCCTATACTTTTGAAAATATTCCGCATCATCAAAAATTAAAGTGTCAAATTTCTTAACAGATCCATTTTTTAAATAGTGTTCACTTAATAGTTTATTAAGAAGCGGATAAGAAATAATTGTCAACTGATTATTCTTTAATAATTCAGCGTTTATATCGGTGCTTTCCGAGGTAATATAATTACAGCTTAGTTCCGGAGCGAATTTAGTTAATTTGTTCAACCACCCATGGGAATTTCCAATTCTGCGTGAAAAGCCTGTATCTCCAATTGAATTATCATCTACGATAATTAGTGCGGATTTTATTTCCCGTTTTATCAATAGGTATTTAACAGCAAATATGGCCTGGACTGTCTTTCCAAGTGCGGGCTCATTAGAAAATAAAACCTTTTTATTTGAAGCTAGAAATTTTACCCCTTCAACTTGAAATGGGTAAAGCCTTTCAAAAAATATTTTCTCTGCAGTAGATGAAAGTTCTTTCCTGAGCTGAATAATTTTGTCTATTCGTTCAGATAGTTCTGTTTTTGATACGCTATCTTTAATTTGTTGTGATAATATAGAATTATGATTGTAAAAAACAGAGATGTTAAGTTGGGATTTATTATTAAACTCCGGTATCTTTATTTTTACCTGGCTTGTATTCCACGGGAATAATTCGCTATACTGATTTAGCTCACCTGTATTTATGTGAGGATTAAATTTAAAGGCCGAATACAAAAGTTCCTCTTTAAACTTAAGCTGATTATTATCAAAATTCAGTAATTGAGGTTCAACTTCAAGAAGGTTTACTTTAGTATTCGAAGAATTTATTGTTCCGGGATGTTCGAGAGGGGATAGTAATTCTATGTTATAAATTTCGGGTTTAAGCTGCGAAAGATAATCAATTATATTTGGTTCATTAATTTTGTAGTCGATAAAGTTAATCTCAGCCTTCTGAAGACTTGATGTATAAGCTTGCGTTGAATCAATGGAGCTTTTTGAGGACAATAATTTATTGTCTTTAGAGATTTTAGCGGTAAAAAATTGTTTGCGATCCTGACTAAAATTAATATTTATATTTGAAACGGAGTGATTACCAAAGCCAAAAAATACAGGATTAGTTTTAGTTTTGAGCTTAAGTCGTTGTGAAGACAGCATCATAATTTTAATCTTATTTAACCTGAACTTAAATGTTGAAGTTTTGTCTTGAATATTTATCGACAGTGATATGAAGTCCGTGTTTGATAGTTCAGGATAAAATAGGTCGATTTCTTGGTATTCGACTGCAACACCACGGATAGGCTTCTGCCATAGAAATGTATCAGTCTCTTCAATTTTGGAAACCGATGTTGCTATTTTAGATCTTAATTTTCTAACCAGATGCATTATTCACCGGTTTTTTGTAAATGAACCTGTTCGCAAGCAACTTTTAGTCTCTCAAATGGTTCGAGTAAATTTCTACCTTCGGCAATGGACATAATATTTTCTTTTATCTCAGGTAGCTCGCCTTCATATTTTTTCGAAATCTCAAGGTATATCTTCGGATTATCCGAATTAGGGGAAGATACCTCTTCTTTTTTAGAATTTTCTCTTGAGATCGCATCATTTTTATCAAAAACTCTTACAACTCTTATACCCTGCTTGCTGTTTGCTCCAAGAAAAAGTGGATCGCGTACTATTATTAGATCTATCTCCTGGCTGATTGCACCTAGCAGGGGAACTGAAATTAATTCAACAAGAATATGTTCCATAAGTACATTTCCGTAAAGGGTCTTTTGGAAATTTGTTGGTTTGATCGGTGCGGTTACTCTGAATTCAATTGGTTTTGTGTCTATATCTGTTACGAGTATTGCACCCATTATTCCTTCTTTTTCTTTTAAAGCATAAGATTCTAAAAATGCAATTTTTGATAATGCCATAATTCACCTAAATTTATTTAATTTCAATAATTAAACTTATAAAGATTAATTAAACAAAATTAATCTTTTTTATTTATGAAAATAGATTTAAGAAATAGTTGTAAGCAATTAACTGATCTGCACACGCAGGTTCCCGCTTTGCCCCTGTTTGAAGTTCCATAGATCGGGATTACAAATATGTAATTAAGAC